>Ga0315338_1000453_pt1 | contig 94674 bp, 89 predicted proteins | sample ASW8metaG_FD_204518 | JGI IMG/M metagenome (GOLD analysis project Ga0315338, IMG submission 204518) | Ammonia-oxidizing marine archaeal communities from Monterey Bay, California, United States - ASW #8 | ecosystem: Environmental > Aquatic > Marine > Coastal | place: USA: California | collected...
ATGTATTCATCTTCTTGTGGTTTTAATCCAAGTCGTTGAGTCATTGCACTATACCAAAGACCAAGTGATTTTGGATATTTTAAACTATATCGTTTCTCAAAATGACTTCCCCACGCATACCAAATACTACACGTCTCAAACTCACCTATTGCATCTATAACTACGATAGCTGATTCTTCATATGGACTCGTAAAGTAACCTGCTGCAGCATGAGATTGATGATGTTGGACATATTCTATTTCTGCATTACCAACGAAATCCCTTAAATAATAAGATGGTAAATTCTTACGAGCAAATACTTCTCCATATTGACCTGCTCTCAATTGTCTTAACTTTTTTAGATACGGTCTTTCAAAATAAACCACTTTATCTGGTTTACCGCCTTGTCTATAACAATCTGCAAACAGTGCACTATTTAACTCAGAATCGTTCTTGATTCCACTATATCTCTCACTATGACCAGCAAACAAAATCTCACCATCTTCTATGAGTGTGATGGCGGCGTCGTGGTTTAATGCGTTAATTCCTAATATTTTCATTTGTAAATAAACGGATCTCGTTTTCTTAACTCTTTAATTTTTCTTTTATATTTAATATGTAATTTTAACCTCAAATATAAATTTTTAATCCATTTTATCATATTTAATCTCCTTTAAATATTCATATAAATACTCTGATATTTTTTTGTGTCCAAAATAACCTGGATGGTAATCATCGTATCCAGTTATATGTTCGAAATCTCCCCCTAAATGTAAATTATTATCGTTCCAGTACCATTTTACTATACAATCCCCACCATCCCATTTAATTATTTTATCTTCTATATCTAAACTTTTAAAAATTTGTGGATAATATTCACTATACTCATCAGTAATTGATTGATTAATAATTAAAAAATTTATATTAATTGATTTCATATAACTAATCAATCCAACAAATGATAAAAATTCTTTTTTAAAATGTGTTTCTTGATCAACAAAATTTGTAAAATAACTTTGTAATTCCTTAAATATTTTTTTATTGTCTCCTTTTGGTTCTGTTTGATCTCCAATATCTTGTACATTACCAAGTGTTATATTAAATAATCTATCATGTTTAACTGAAAATAACTCATCTCTCCAACCAGACGGAAATTCTAAAATAAACAATGTATTATCTATATCATTCTTTTCTATGTATTCGTATGTCATTCTGATAACTCTATTTATCGAACCACCATGTCTACTTTCATCTACTAAATCCACACCTAAAAGATTAGATAATCTATACGGCCAATTAACTAACCTATTTACTTCAGATTCCATTACATCGTCTGAATCTCCTTCTGCCCACTTTTCTATTTTATAATGTTCATGATATAAATCAATTATACTTTTTCTATTTAATGGCCATCCCGATGTTATACTACTACCATTTATATAAAGTTTTTTTACATTTAACATTACATTCCTATTTCTTCTGATACTTCCTCTAATGAATCAGGGGTTATACTAACAAAATTATCCTCAAATAAAAACTCCGCTAACTCCTTCATTCGTATATCATTTTTTTCCATATATGTATTTATAAGATTTTGATTTTTTATTAACCTATCTATACTTTCTTGATAAATTTTATAAAAATCTAAAGTAGATAAACGTTTCAGTTCTTTTGCAATTATATTTGATTTTTTAGCTAAATTATCATAATCATTCAGTTCCGTTTTAACTAAATCATAAGAATGATCAATTATATCATCAAACATATCAAAACCATAATCCCTAAAATACTGAATAATTCCAGGATATCCAAAAATAAGTGGAAATTGTAAAGATAAAAATGATTTATGTGGTTTCTCTGTAATAAAAAAATTATCCGATCCATACTCAGATTCAGTTACTAAATCAATATAACATTGATCTGATATTCCTGGATGTAAGGAATATCTTATTCCATCACCCGTTGAACTATCACTATCAAGTACTGAATCTACATTATATTCTTTACATTTAATTTTTTTCTCATTTTCATCTTCTGTAATCCATTCTGCAGAATTACTTGAAACTAATCCAACATCTAATAAACCGTGTTCCTCAAGTGCAGTAACCATGAAAATTCTATGTTCTCTCATTATATTATTTAAACATTGAAATAATTTTGGTTTAGGTTTATCTAATGGTAGTGTACCTGTAAGATTTACATCTCCTACTTTAGCCGTATTTCTCATATGTAACGGTCTATGAAATGTATTATTATGGTAAGATGTAAAAAATGTAGCTGGAAAATCGCTTTCGAAAACTTTATAATCTTTAATATCTACATTCCATTTTCTATCCATCAAACTGCATATAATTTTATCTTCACATTCAATATTGTTTTCCTCAATATATCTATCATACTCTGGATGTTCCTCTATAGATACCCACTCTCCCATCATATCTACAACAAACTTTTTACATCTTATCGTTTCTTTATTTTTATCATTTGATTGGCCATGCATATCATATCCATGTACCAAAAATATATCAAATATCTCATCATATTTTTTATTATTCTCAAACTCTATAACTTCGTAATTATCAAGATTTAATCCAAGACCACCATTGGAATCCAAAATAATAGAGCACGCCTCAATATTAGGTGATATTATTTTTATCTTTTTATTTATATTAGTTCTATACATAAAATCCTTCCTTAAATTCATTAAATATTATATTTTCTATATCTTTATTTGTACTCACACTAAATACTAAACTATTATCATCTACCAAACCAACAACTATTTTTTTATCATACAAATTATTATAAGTCTTTTTAACCAACTCTTTATCCCCTGAATATAATCTTAAAACATAACTCTTAGAATTATAAACTTTAAATTTTTTACTATTTAACAATTTTTTATACCATCTATTCTTAGTATCTAAAATACTTTTCTTTAAATCACTAACATAATCTTGATGGTCAATAATAAACTCTATGAATTTGGCTGCAAAATAATCTATTTCATATGCTGGTCTTGTTGATTCAATTTTCTCTTTCAAGTCTTTATTGGTAACTAACCAACCAACTCTTAATGATGCAAATGCTATTTTAGAAAAACTCGAAGATACTATTAAATTTTTATGTTTATGTAACTTAGGTAAATAACTATCAATGCCCCATCCAATATAAACTTCATCAAGAAAAACTTTAACTCCAAAAAAATTACAATATGTTATAATAGTATCTAACTCTTGATGTGTAAAATGACTTGGTAAATGTGATTTTGGATTATCTAAAAATAATACTTTTATATTAGGAACTATTTCTTTAATTTGTTCTACTGTAATTTTATAATCTGGTTTTTTTCCTTTAACTTCTATAACATCAATACCATAAACTTCTGCATAAACATGATACATTGCACAGGTCGGTGTTAATATCCCAACTGAATCACCTTTGTCTACTAATGTTTCAAATACTTGTTTAAATGCACCTTCTACTCCTCTTGTAATTAACAACTTATCTTGTGAAACTCTCAAAAAATTACTTAATACTTTATATGGTTTCCACATATCTGGATAAGAATGTAAATCATCTTTCTTAAAATACTCCAAAAGAGACTTATATATGTGTTCTGGATGTTCATCCATTATCATATTTCTATTAAAATAAATATAATCATCCTCAAACTTCAATCTTTTTCTTTCAATTATATTAACCATATTGCTTCCATTCTAAATAATGACTGTAGCCATGTATAATTCCACTCGCGTCACATTTATTGCAGGGTGATTTACTTCTATCACCACTACCTAACAATTTTCTATATTTATCCATCTGTTTAGATTCCCACATATCCCACAATGATTTATCCTTTACATTTCCAAATGTCCGTGTTTTTCCATAAATGTCTTGAATACAAAATAACACATCTCCATTCCAATCTATTTGCATAGAATAGTGCATATAAAAACATTCTTTTCCAACTCCCATTGTTTTATTCCAACTGAAAGTTCCTGCTCTATTAGTTAATATGAGACCATATTCTTCATCTTCTTTGTACCACCTATCTCTCAAAACATATTGAGATTTATCAATTTCACTATCATCGAAAAGTCTCGTAAAGTATTCAATTTGTTCTGGTCCATCATACATACTAACAACCATATAATCAAGATTAGATTCATATAATCTTTTAATTAAATCAATAGTTAAAAAATCTCCATTGGTTGTTATTTCTACATGAATCTTATCACCTAAAGCACCAACCAAACCAACTATATCTTTATGTAATAGTGGTTCACCATTTCCACATATATTTATAGAACCATTCCAATTTAATTTTTCAAGTTCTTCTCGTATCTTATTTACAATATCAATATCCATATGTAAATTTTTATTTGGATATATTTTAGGATCAAATCTTGGACAAAATTCACAAGTTCTATTACAAAGTTCGGTTGGATTTATATCAATAAAACTAAATAAAGGTTTACCATCATGTAACACTACATCATCAACAAAAGAACTCTTTCTTTGTATATTAAATTGTGTTGATTGATTCATAATTTATCCATTTCCCAACACTTTTTCCATCTTTATAAGTTCCAAGTATCCATATTGCACCATCATAATACCACCGTTTGTACTCCCCGTCCCTAATTCCATTTTTATAATTTATTTCTTCGAATTTCTGTCTATGCTCATAACTGTCATTTTCATTATACCAAATAGTCCATAATCCGTTTTTTTGATCATCTTTATATTCTCCTTTCATATATTCTCTCCCAAACCTATACCAAGAAGTCCATACTCCTTCTCGTTTTCCATCCTGATAAAAACCCTCTGTCCTTTTTGCTTCAAAGTCATTAGGTATAATGTGACCATTCCATACTCTATCCCACCATTCGATCCACTTTCCAGTTCCATCTTTAACCAATATATTACCAGACCTATTCCAACTATCAAATGTAACTCTCTTACCCATTTTATAAGTTTCTTTTAATTTCATCTGTCCGTTTTCATACCAATGAGTTTCTAATCCATGCCTTTTAGCTTCTATAAAATATTGTTCTACTCGTTTATTTCCATTTTCATACCAATAAGTATTTAATCCATCTTCTTCCCCATTCTTGTAATTCATCTCTCTGTGTTTTTTACCATCAGGATTCCACCGAGTCCATTTCCCATGTATCTTTCCATCTTTCCAACTAACTTGTCGTTTTAATTGACCAGAGGGAAACCAACCTTTTGATACTCCATCCTTTTTTCCATCTTTGTAATTCCATTCATATCTTGGACCATAACCTTCATCTTGAAAAGAAAGTCCATTATTTTTTGTCCAATATGCTTTAAATTGGCCATTCTCTGGATGATTTTCCTTTAACCATTCGAAAGCTTCTACAAAATTACCACTGGCAAGGTCCTCTGATGTAATTTCAGAATCTTCTTTACATACGCTCACATCTCTTATATCTATAAATGACAAATTTTATCTCCTATATTTATTGTATAGAAATTCTGCAAATTCAAAATCTAAATCTGTATCAATATCAATTGACTCAATTTCATCTATTTCATGAAATACTGGATTCTTCCCAACAACACTCCTAAACTTAACCATATTTTTCTTTGAAATCATTGATATTCCAAATGTTAAATACACTATATCTGGTAAATTTTGAGTAACTGGTACATCTGATAAATCATAATTTAATGGTTTACCATCTAACCATAAATAATGTTTCACAAAATTAACAGTATTTAAGCTATCATGTTCATCTCTAATTAACATAAATCTATTAATAAAATCATAATAAGTTTTAATTGTAATTAATGGTGCAGTACAAGGTGAATGTATAATATAATCAGACTCAGTAGTTTCTGCTAAATTAGTCCAATGTTCAGTATTAGTACACTCTGAACTCGCATAATATGGTTCTCTAAGATACCAATTAACATCACATTCTTTGGCGATTTCTATAGCCAATTCTGAATCTGTATTAACTACTATATCATCTATTATATCTATCTGTTTTAAAGCTTCCAATTTTAATTTTAATAAATTACTATTTGCAAATAATTTAAAATTTTTATCTTTAACTCTTTGAGAACCTTTTCTAATTGGTACAACGGCAGTTATCTTTTCTCTATTCATATTATTTAAACAAATTTTTAAAATCTTTTAATACTACTTCAGGAGGTTCAATTTGCTCAAAAAGCATACTATTCACCAATATTCCGTCCACTCCCACTTCAAGTGCCTGTTTAGCATCATCTAATGAACCAATTCCTCCGTCAATAATTACGGGTACACCAAGTTCACAAATTTTAGCAAGTGTTTTTATATCTTTAATTCCTTCACCCGTACCTATACCACTTCCCATTACTCTTAATAACTTACATCCGACATCAATTAACTTTTTGGCTGTTAATAAATCGTTCTCAAGTAAAGGATACACGTTTAATGAAGAATTCCACCTAATAATATCTCTGGCCGCGACAACGATTTCATTTTGATTTGAATGTTTATAATCTCCGCCCAAAACTTCTAACTTAATTAATCTTTCACCTGACATATCGTATGCCAATTTAGTTTTTTCATATGCCAATTTCGCAGATGTTTGTAAATTTATGTTTAACATTTTATGTAGTTTGGAAATATCAATTTTTTCTGTTAAACTATCCAAAGAAATTCCACCGTACCCAATTTCTAAATATTCTTTATGTCCCTCTTTAAGTCTATGAGTATTAATTGCCAAAACATTAGTTTCAGATTCCTTCAACATATTAATAATTGTCTCCAATGATGCCAAATGATGAACATTACCAAAACAATGCCATAATTGAGTATACTTTAAGCCATCAACTTTTATCATTAAACTGTTCTATTATTTTTGTTTTATAGTTATTCCAAAATTCATCTTCTTTTTCTCCATAATCATTCATTAAATTATAATTATGTTTCAAAATAGGAATCATTTTTACATACATATTATGTAATTCATCCAATGACATTGAATTCAATTGTAAAAAGATATTATATACCTTCTCAAATCTAATATTGTGATTTTTTTCTAAATCATAACTTTCATCCCAAAAATCACTAAAAGTTTTAAATCCTAATTCTTTTAATTTTTTAACAGTTCCATAACTTCCCATGATAACAAACGGATGAAAATGACAAAATGGCTTAAATGATTTTTCAGTTACATAAGCATAGGGATCAAAAAATGCACTTTCACTCACAAAACTAACATAACTATTTTTATAAACTTCTGGATACTCAAATCCAAATCCATTTATTTCATCAAAATTTTCATGATCAATAACATTTTTTTCCCTCTTTAATAATTTTTTAAAAATTTTTATATAATTACTTTTATCTATAAATAAATCTTGGTCCCATTCGTCATACGGTTCAAACTCACTATCTTTAGAATGAAGTTGATGTCTCTCCTCATTAAATTTAAAATTAAATGATATTAAATTACCATCAAATAACTTATCTCGTTCTACTGATAATAAAAATAACATCCTATGTGGTTTAGTTATTCTTCTATTATAACATAATATTTTATTTTCCCGTTTTACAGTTAAAAAATCATCACCACTATTACCATAAAAATTATACTCCATCAATTCCTTTGCTTTTCTCATCAATGGAAAATCACAAAATGCAAATTTTATTTTCTTTTTAATCTTTCTCTTTTTACAAATTGATTTATACCATACATTAACGTGTCTATTACTGTACATACCACAAATTACCTTTTCAGGATTAATATTTTTTTCCTTTAAATGTTTATGTAATACAACAAAATCATTTTTATCTATTGAACATTCATAAGGATTAACTATAAACAAAACAAAATTATCTATTGTATTAAGTTTATTCATAATATCTTTTGATAAATTTTTTATTAAAGAAAATTTTTCATATTCTTCTTCATCATCGATATCATATACAAGTCCCCTCGACAGAGTACTATAATGTTCTAAAACATAACAATAAAGAAAATCTGGGTTAAAAGAATTTTCCGAAAGATAATAATCATTAACTTCACTTACTAACTTACTTTCAAATTTTTCTGAGATACCAGTATGAAATACTTGTGTATGTCTTTCACAATCTGCTGGACAAGTACATTCAAATCTCAAAATCTCAAAACCTATATTATGTAAATTTGGTATGTCTTTTTCATCATATAATAAAATGATATCTTTAAACTTTTTATCCATAATATTTCTCTGGATATTCAGCCAATATTATTGGTTTTCTGTTTTTATACGCATTAACATATGTTTCATATATATTTTCATGTGTATGAAAATTAACAACCTCTACGTTATCTAAAATTGTACGATATACCTCACTATAATCTGCTTTATGTTGTACTCCTGGATCTAACGGTATATCACTGCCCTTTCCCACTCGTATAATCACATGAGCATCTTGATTTGTCATACCTCTAAATTTATCAAGGTGTGTAATTAATTGATTACTGGCACACATTAGAAAATCCCATCGTGGATAAAAACTAACAACACACATTCCTGTTATAGAGAGTCCAGTTGACATTCCCAATTGTACTTCTTCAAATACAGGGGTTTCTATCATTTTTTCTTTTGGAACTTCCTCAATCGTTGTTGACATTGGATTACCTTTGAAAACTATTTGCTGTCCTACAAATATTGTATTATCTTTAGATGCCAAATAGTTCATTGACCTTATTAATTCATCTTTATAAATTGTATTTTCCATTTTATTTATTCCTAATATACTTTACTACTTTAGATGCAACCCATTTATGACCTTCAGAATTTGCATGATCATCTTTCCAATTATATTTATAATCTCCATTAAATGCCTTACAGGTTTCGTAAATATGTAACTTACTTTCAGACAAATATTCCTCTACAGAATCATATCCTAAATCAACAAATTCATCTTTTAACTTATCATGTAACAGTCCTTCGGGTTTATCAGCCACATCCATTGCTGTAAACCAAGGTAGTAACACAAAAGTTACATTTTTATATTTATTTTTCAATTCAAAATATTTTTTTATTGCGATAGATGAATATGTATAAAAATCCGTCTCGTCTAGCCATTCCAATGCTTTTATTCTATCCTGATAATCCTCATTAGAATTTTCAATAAAATTAACTACTTCCCTGATAGTATTTGGGTATTTTTTTTCATCTTTTCCATGTAATTCTTTATCCCACCATCGAATATATCCTTTAGATTCTAAAACAACATACTTTACATCCTGCAAATACTTACCTAATTCCTCATCTGAATGCAAAAAATATAAAGTTTCTATTCCATCTGCACCAATTGGGATATCTTCGTTATCATGAATATTAAACTCTATCATATTAAGTTCATCACAAACTAATTTTGGCCAGCGATATTTTTTCCAATATTTTTTATTTTTTGATGATCGTGGTAAAGGTAATATTATACCATTTTCTTTTAACCATTCATCATCATTGTATTTAGGCCTAAACTCTATTTCCAGCCCAAGTCCAAAAGTATGTGATGTACCACTAAATAATATTTTATTTCTTTTCATAACCCTGCAACCTTATCCGTAAAAGTACTATTAAAATGTTTTGATCCACCTACATAAAAATTCTTTAATAAATGGTCTCTATTATAAATACATATATCTGAATACTTTCGATACAAATCTTTTATTTCTTCTGGAGATTTTAATAAAATTCTATCAATTTCACCAAAAATAAAACCCAATCTCTCCCATCTATCAATAATTTCATCATAACTTTCATCAAATAAACCATCGTATGTTTTAAATCCAAGTGATCTAAGTTCTCTCAAATATCCTCCTGAAGATATTACAATAAATGGATGTAAATTTATTAATGGTTTCATAATTTTTTCTGAAAAAAATATATTATCTAAATCTTCAAATTGAGTTTCAGTCACAATATCAAAATAATAACTTAATGATGTGTTCTTATCAAAAGTATCCTCTGTACCAAAATCACCCAAAAACTCTTCAGAATATGTATCTAATTGTTTTACTTCTGGTAATATCACCATCTTTGGTACTATTTTTTTCAAATTTTCTATATTATCAAAATGTAATTTTTTAAATTTAGGAAATCTTTCTGGAAAGTCTATTCTTGGGCTACTTAAAAAACTCCACAAGATTCTATTATCATTTTTCTCTATAAAATAACATCCAAGTACAGTTCTATGTATCTTATCATTACTTCTATTAAGAGACATAAAATAATATTCTCTATCTAACTTATTTTTAGCTTCACTATTAGTTGGTAATGTTGAGACATAATTTAAGTCGTTCTTCTCCACACCTTCCCCAGATAATAGATGTTTCGCGGTATTAGCACCATCATATATAAAATGTGGAACATAATACCAAATAATTTTTTTACATTTTTCTATTTGTTTATTATTGTCTATAAAAATTAAAGAATCAAGTGGAATATTATTAATTTTACAAAAATATTGCACATCAATTTCAAATTTATTTAGATCTGGTGTTCCCTCTGATATACAGCCCGTTAATATCTTTACTTGTCCAGAACGTATTAACTCTTTAAATTCATTAGGAAAATCATTAAAAATTCCATCATTATATATCCCTTTATCTCCCCATAAATCTCTAAGACTACTTTGACATTCTAATAAAAATATATTCTTACTATCTTTATTTATTTGATAATCAGTTGTAAAAGAAACTGAACCTAAATTATCTGGTCCCGTCCTGTACTCAGTACTGGACATTAACCAGTTAAATAAAGCAGATAGTTGGAATTCAGGTCTATCATGACCATTTACACGATATCCATCTACAATATTTGATTTATTCTTTTCTGCAAAAACGAAATTTAAAATATTACCCATTTGCCCGTCCCATAATGTGGATATTTAGATTTATAATTATAATGAATTACATCATCTGGTATATCTCGTTTTTTGTTCCAAGTTGCTACTGTTGGTGTCTGTGTAGAAACATCATTATCTTCCACTATAAAATATAGTGGTAAATCAAAATTTCGTGCATATTTATGACACTCATAAAAAATACCTGTTTCAAAGGTCATATCACCTACGAAACACCAAACCTTTTGTTTGGATTTCTTTCTTTTTAAACTAATAGCAGTTCCAAGTGAAATAGAAATAATACCAGTAACAATAGCTGATGAATAAAAATTGTGGTCTAAATTACAAATAGTAATAGACCTACCCTCTAATATTTCATTTTTCAGCCAAACGGGAGATAAACCATGACATAATGCATGATAATGTGACCTCCAAGTTGAAAAAATATGATCATCATAACTAATACGAGAAAATACTTCAATCACTTCTTCTTCATTTCCATTTGATAAATGAATAGGAGCTGTAATTTCTCCATTCTCCCAATGTTTAACTATATCACTTTCGAAATCTATAAGATTATCTACGGTTAAATTAACATCTCTTACTTTTTCATATTTATCTAAATTTTTAATCATAACTAATAAACTCCTTAATATTTATCAAGTTGACTTACCATAACTCATTGGAAATCCATTTCTAAAATGACTACTATCTTTATTTATTATTATTTGATATCCACTTATAAGTTCTTGGATACCATCGTCTAATGAATACTTTGGTTTCCACCCTGTATTTTCTATTTTTTCATTTGATACAATATAATCTCTCTTATCTGGATCCTCATAATAATCAGACAAATTAACAACAAAACCTGGTATATGTTTAATAATTCTATCAGTCAATTCTTTTTTACTAATATTAGTATCACTCAACCCAACATTAAATGCCTCACCAACATTATCTTCATAATTATCTATCATAAATTGAAATACAGAAGCTACATCATAAATATGAATATAATTTCTAATTGCATTTGCTTGAAATAAAGTGATATATCTATCTGTTAATGCCTTATATACAAACTCATTTACAAGTAAATCTAATCTCATCCTTTCAGACATACCAAAAACAGTAGCCAATCGTAAAGTTATCGCTCTACCACTATCCAAGAGAAGATTTTCAGAATTGCATTTGGTAACTCCATAATGACTTATTGGTGTTAATTTTTGATCCTCTGTACAGATTCCTTCAGTTTTATGTCCATATCCACTATTAGTATTTGGATACAATATTCTTTGATCTTTAGAAGTATTTTTAAAAATATCTTTAATTTGATGATAATTAACTGCAGTTGCTAATTGTTTATCTCTATCACATGCGGGAAACCCCACTATTGCTGCCAATGGTATAATAACATCTGACTTATCTATGTAATCACTTAACTTGCTATAATCCCTGACATCACCATAAACAAATTTAAAATTTTTATTTTTAAATAAATTTAACAATGACATTTGATTGTATAATAAATTATCATAAACTATTATTTCATGGCCAGCGTCTAATAATTTTGGAACTAAAACTGAACCAAGATAACCTGCTCCACCTGTAATTAAAATTTTCATCTTCATAATGTTAATCCTCTATTGTTCATATCAATTTCTCGTGGTGTAAAATCACCTTCTCTAATTACATCAATTATAATATTTGCCAAATTTCTATTACTTTTTTCATTCAAATGGTTTACGGATACTGTCGGTGGGATAAACCTATCCAACGCCAAATTGCCATATAATGCATTTTGAATTTCATATCCTTCAAATGATTCTTCAAAATTTTTTAAAAAAATACATTTCTTTTTATGTTGTTTAATTACATCATCAATTTCTCTAAGTATTCCTCTATGTGCAACTTCATGGAATTCCAACGACATTAATGTTTCATAATATAAACATATACCTTCTTTAAATCTTTCAGCTGTTTTTCTTCCAAGATAATTCATCTCCGTTTTTTTTTCTTCCCCATCAGAAAGTAACAAACTATCTACCAAAATATTCATATCACCATCACGTTGAAGGTTTTGAGCTCCAACTGAAATGTTATATCTATTTGCCAGTCTTGAAGAATCTGTAACACAAAATATAATATAATCTGCATCTTCAATATTCTCCATCATTCTTTCATAAGAATAAAATAAGCATCCCCCATTCTGACCACTACATAATATTTTAGCATCAAATTCCTTTGCAATTAAATACGGATAGGATGGAAATGGATCCTTTCCTATACTGGCACAAAAACTATCTCCACAAAATGCTATTTTCATTTTTTATTCTCTTTAAGTGACCTTTCCCACGCTGGATAACAACTATAACTGTAATCTTCTACATAATCATCATCATTCTCTTTATACCATTCAATTGTCTCTTGGATAGCATCCCTAAATGTATATTTGGGTTCAAATCCAAGTTCATTTTGTATTCTATCAATGTTAGATAATTTAAAAGGAATTGTGGTTGGTTTGGAATTATCCCATTCCACATCTGGAAATTTACCACTCATTTCTTGAATCGTGTCCACAACGTCTCCAATAGTAAGTTTTAATCCCATACCTAAATTATATGGTCTCATAGATTCACCTTTTTCTAATACCAACAATGCACCATTTACGACATCTTTAACATAAAGAAAATCCCTAACCACATCTGGACTTCCCCACACTACAAATGGATCTTCACCACTCAACAATCGTTTAATAAGAGCAGGAACTACATGGCAAGTTTTTAAGTTAAAATTATCATATGGACCAAATATCGCAGTTCCTCTACAAATTGCAATTTTCATATCTGATAAATGTGAGGCATGTTCCATAACTTTTTCTCTATATCTTCTCATCCACCCATATCCATAATAAGAAATATATGGTTCATCATCCCAAAACTCATCTTCTGTAACTGGATAATCTCTAAGTGGATATCCTGTTGAACTATTTAAATCCAAAAATCCCTTAACATTTGATTTAACACACGCATCTAAAACATTAGTAATAACATCAATTTGATTTAATGCTATTTGAAAATCCGTTGGGACTTCACTTGGGTGTGCTATTTTTCCGGCAGAATGAACAACGTAATCCGCACCATCTACAAGTTTCATACAATCTTCAATTTTCAGTAAATCTATATTTTCTAATACTTCTATTCTATCATCATTTATTTTAAGTGGGGCCTCATGAACATAAGTTACTACATTTGCACCTCTCGATAACAACTCTTGTAAATAATGAGTTCCAATAAACCCAGTACCACCAGTTACTACTACTTTTTTATCTTTAAACATTTTTTTCTCCTTTTTTAATAGACTGCATAATCATCTCTATTCTCCCAAGTATCAGGTAGTTCCTGATCACTCTTAATACAAAATCCATTTATATTATTTCTATCTTCTTTTGCCCACACATTTACTGGATTTACCCAATGAGGCATTCTTGTTGAATGGTTAATCAATATTAGTTTGTTTGGTGCTGGTAAAATAGTTTTAATTTCACCACCAGAAACAACCTGTAACTGTCCACCCCAATCATATTTCCAAACAAGTTCTGTAAAAAATAATATATATCCTGTATATCCCATGTAATCATCATAATGACACCTCATATGATTCTGGCCGTTATTTTTAATTTTTGTTGCTTGATGTCTAAATATTCCAATATCACTATGTAACTCTTCAAATAAAGGTCTAATATTTTTATAAAATATTTCTTTATAATGATCATTATTTACTACACCATTACTTGACCAAAAATGATTTGTATAGATTTCATCTTCTGTTGGAAAATACTCATCTGCAAATTTCTTCCAACGACCATACCTTTGTTTTTTTCTGAAATTAACCTCTACAAATTTACTATTATGAAATGATTCAACAATCTTTCTGTAATTTTCTAATGGTAAAAAATTATCAATTATTGTAAATCCATATTCTTTATATTCTCTTTTATAATCCACTTTTATCTACCTAAGTTATTCGACTTCATACCACCCAATACCTCTATTTTTTGAAGATGTTATTCTATTAACTTTATACTCTTTTCCATCTATACGACCAAGTTGTAAATCATGAACAAATTCTTTAACTCCATTAAAAGGATAATCTAATAAAATATCATGAAACACTATTATACCACCAACCTTAACTTTTTTACTATAAACTAACCAGTCTGTAAGTACTGATCCATAAGTATGCATTGCATCTATAAATAAAACATCCACTTCTTCTTTCTCTGTCAATCTATATACATTTTCTATAGTATTTGGATCATTAGTTTTACCATGAACAAAAAAACTTTTACCGTCATCCAAAACCCATGAATCATAATAATTCATTGTATATGTACCAAAATTTCTTATTTTCTCGTCATCTTTTTCTATTGTGATACTTTTATCAAATAGCATTCTCCATAAAAAATGTGTTGATCCATAATATCCCAAACCAAGTTCTAAAATAGTTTTATTAAATCCTCTATCTAAAATTAATTTAACAAATTCTTTAATTTCAGTTTTGTTTTGTTGAATACCAGGAATTGGCTCTGCATTTCTATGATATGGCGTATGTTCACCGTCCATATCATAACCAACATCTCCGTGTACTGACACCCACTTGTCGAGTTCTTTCATAATTGATTCTAAGTTTATCATTATTTCTCCTTTAAAAAACCAGTCATAATTAAAGTTAATTTATCTTCATAAGACCCATTTGAAGTCATATGTAAATCTCTGCCATCCATTCTATACGCATCTCCTTTTTTCCAATTTGTAATAACTTCATCTCCCACCATAAAAACTTGTCCAAAACTCCAATCATTCATAAACACCAATATACGACCTGGTTCTTTAACTTCCCCAACGCCGTGTTCTTTTAAAAATAAATACTCATCTATATGCGGGGGCGACATATATCCAGGTTTTTGAATTGCTAACCAAGATGATATTACTTCCATATCAAATTTTTTCAAATATTCTGTTAAATAATCAGGATAATCTTCTTTATAAGATTTAAAAAGACTTGTTGGCATTTTTAATTCTATTTGTTTTAAATCGAACTCATTATCTTTATTATCTTTGGCAGTATGTTCACTAAATTTAAAATCGTTATAATTGATTTCGAAATCAAAGTTAAAATTACCTATAAATTTATTCATTCTTATTACTCCCTTTACTTGCCCAAGTCAATATTTTAAAATTATCAACTCGTTGAAACTCTATATTATCCCCGAATATCCATTTACCAAGTGACTCTGATCTATTATTTTCTTCATTTAATAGTTTAAAAACTCTTTCTTGGTTTGCTAAAAATCTATCTTTATTTTCTAAATATAAACTTGGAATATCTAAGTCCCTTAATCTAATTAATTCTTTAACTATAAATTTAGATTTCTTATTTAACTTCGCAGTACATAAATGTGCAGATACCGTATCTGCGTCATCATCTTTACCTCGTGGTGGTTCTGGAGAAAACGGAGGATCAAAGAATGGTCGTGCAAAATTACCAATTCTGGTTGATCCAGGTGAGATAAAAACATCATCATAATCATGATTTATAATATCATCAAACATATCAAATCCATAATCTCTATAATACTGAATTGTTCCCTCTGCCCCATAAAAAATAGGAAACTGTAATCCTGCAAATACTTCTTGTGCATAAAAACTGGGACTATTAAATGTATAACTTAATTCACTACTCACCCCAATATATGCCCGGCTTGCAAAAAAGGGTTGAAAAGTAAATCTAATCTCGGGCCCTAACTCTTTTATTCGATGTAGCATTAAATTATGTTGAACAACATCAGAATATTCTATAATAGGCCGGAAATATCTAAAATCAGTAACATTAACTGTACCATCATCAATACCATCTCCGCACTTAACAATTAATGTCCCTTCCTCTTTTATATCCCTATTATCCACCCACTCATTTTTATTGCATACTACATATCCATCATCAAGTAAGTCAGATTTAACTAATTCACTAACCAAAGATGTCCTATGTGGTCTCATATGGTTATTAACACAACTAAATAATTTACTTTTATATTCTGGTTGCCAAGAAATACCTTTTATTAAAATACCATCTTGATATGAAGGTTCATTATAAGTTGAATTATATCCCCCAATCCATCTTGCCCCATTAAATGGAAATCTAAATATATCCCACTCCTTACCAATATTTTTTTCTTGTTCTTCTTTAAACATTGAATCTGTTGATGATATTATTCTTTTTCTCTTATAAACAAGATTCATTTTTTCTAATACGTCATCCCATACATTAACTCTCAAAGGATTTAAATTTTCTCCGGCATAATCTACTATAAAATCTTCACAAGTAAAATTAAAAGAATTAAACCAATCCAACATTTTTTCATTCACCGATCCCGGTGATAAATCTCTAAGCTCATAACCATGAATTGATATAATATCAAAGTGAAAATTATCACAGGCGTGAACATCTTCTTTTGTATGACAATATCCTTCTCTATGATGTTTTAGGTTAAACTGCTCTATATTAAGTCCACCATTATGTGGACCTACCCAATCGGGCCCGCGTGAGTTATCATCGGATGTATCAAAATGAAATATCTTATAATCTTTTTTTAATCGTGAATTTATAGCTAATGGTTTCATATTAAAGTTCCTTATAATATTCCATTACTTCCTTTATACCATCACGTAAACTTATATTTGGATAAAATCCATAATTATTTGCCCTTGTAGTATCCATTAATCTAATAGGATCACCATTTGGTTTAGATATATCCCACTCAATTGGAACATCTTTTCCATAAACATCACTAATAGTTTCTACTAATTCTTTAATTGTAAATCCATTACCACTACCTAAATTAATTGGTTCTGTAATTTTCTTATCATAACACAATAATATACCATCGGCAATATCACTTGCATGAATAAAATCTCTTGTTGGTGTACCATCACCCCAGCACACTAATGGATTCTCTCCATCACATATTCTTTTTATAATTGATGGAATTACCATAGAACCATCACCAAAATTATCTCCTTTTCCATAAATGTTAGCAGGTCTAACAATAGAAATGTTTTCTAAACCATAATGTACTTTATAACATTCTGCCTGTAATTCTCCTATTCTTTTAGCCCAACCTGCAAATTTATCATTCTCTGATGGAAATGATTTCCACACATCATCTTCTCTCATTCTATCCGCTGGTGCATAAACTCCATTTGTACTTGTATAAACATACCACTCAACCTCTTCTAACCTTGCGGCTTCCATCATATTAGTATTAAATTGTAAAAGTGGTGTAAAATAATCATTGGGTTGTTCCATAGCTCTTTTTGGTGAACCCTTTACTCCCGCCACATGAAATACTACATCTATATCCTTAACCACCTCTTTACATTTTTCAAAATTTCTTAAATCTGTTTTTACAAATTCAAATGTATCCTCAAAATATTTATCAAATATCTCATTATATCTCAAATCTGTAGCTCGGACATTATATCCTCTATACATACATTTTTGTACCAAATAGTGTCCAACCATTCCTGATGCGCCTGTTATTAGAACCTTCATTTCAAATTCTCCCTAAGTTTTTTCAAATTCTCGGTATGTTCCTCATCTTCCCAACCTTCCCAATTCAAATGTTCCTCTGTATGTGCCGGGTTCGGTCTATCCCAAGTTCTGTGAAATCCAAATGATGTTGGTGTTGGTACTCTACTCCAAAATTGTTTCCAAGTTTCATCTTTACAATCCCAACCCTTTTTATCTGTAAGAATATCATTTGAAACTATATCCTCATTTATATAACCGTATTGTTCATACTGTTCTTTCAAATAATTAAGTGTTGCTTTCTCATATACCATCTTAGATGCTCTTTTACTTTTTAAAGTAAAACCACCAATCATATAAACACCATCTGATTCTGAATTCTTAATCCCACTTGCCTGTCCCAATAAATCATAATCTAAAAAATCATCAGTCCATGCATCAAAATTTATTGGATATCCATCCCATTGAAAATTTATTACATGGGTAAATTCATATGGTAATAAATAAAGATATAAATCTCTAATCATAAAATATGAATAACAATAAAAGTGGTGAGTTCGATTTGAATACGGAAAGGCAGAAAAGGCAGGTATTAATTCATCTGCATGATTTTCATCGGTTGCAAATCTAATTACCCTCAATCCATTTTCTTTATAAATTTTTGCAACTTCATCAGTTATTCGTGCCCTTTTCTTTTGGGCACCTTCCCAATCACCATCTACTGTTACAAAAATTACATCATTTTTTAATCTCTCTGTTATCATTTTTTTATCTCCATATCACCTATTAAATTAGATATACAAACTCTTCTCCGTCTTGTTCCTCTATCATAATCACCAAATCTTAAATGTGTTTCATCTGTTATCCCAAATATTACACAATTGGTTGGTTCTATAAACAAATCACTACATACTTGTATTTGCTTTTCATGATATTTATTTTGTAAATAATCTGTTTCAAAATTCTGAAATATCTTCAAGCCGATATCACAAGAAACATAACTTACCATTTCAAAACTATTAAAAACATCTACGGGATCATCTATATCTTCTCTCGTAAATCGTATCCCTATTCGTAAATGTTCTGCCCCATAAAAACCCTTACTCAAACTAAAAGAAATACCTTGAATACATTTCCTATCAAAATCAAATTCTATATTACGAGACATGACCATATAAGCACAATCTATAAAAACAGGAACTCCTAACCCATCACACCTATCTAATACTTTATTTGTTTGTGGATGTAAATCCCCAAAATCTGAAAATGGAACTGAAAATATTACAACATCATCTTTTTTAATTTCTTCATCATCAAGATATTTCCAATCATACCCACTTCTAAACATAATTTGATGATACATAAAATCACCCTTAAATATTCTAAATCTTTTATTATGATTTACTAAATAGAAAAAATCAAATGATTGCGAAGTACCATGTACAAATTTTTTAGATTTAAATTTATTAAGATTATGTAATTTATTTAATTTAGATTTTTGTATCCACTCGAAATATGAACTACAATAATCTTGAATCAGATTAGGCGTATACAAACAATTACCGTCTATATTATCTCTAATAAATTCATACGATTGTTTATCTGGTATAGGTCTGGCCCCTTTCATTATTACATCAGGCATAATATTTCTCCAAAACTTTTTTAGTATACCCAATCCCACCTATAGATAATCCTCGTAATAAATACGTTACATAATCATTATTATGATTAATTATAAACTTATCAGATTCTTTTACATATTTACTGATTTTTGGCGTATTTTTTAAAATTTTACTTAACATAAATAATATATCTTCTATCCTTGTCAATTCTATATAATTAATATTAATCTCGCCACTATAATCATCTAAAAGTAAATACTCCACTATTTTTCTCAGATCACTTACATCTAAAACAGAACGAAAGGTTTCGTGAATATTAACTGGAAGTGAATTTTTTATAGAATTTACAAAAAATGGAATTAAATTATTAGAATTTCCAGTTTTTCCAACAACCGTAGGTAATCTAGCTATAATATATTTTTTATTTAATGTTTTTATTTTATTCTCTACATTCCTTTTATGTTCTAAAAAAATTTTATTACTTAAATGTGAAAGTGAACTAAAATAAATTATCTTATCATATTCAAAATTACTTGTTATCCTATCAAGCAAATCAACTTCTCGTTGAAATGATTCTTGTGATATTTCTATTGAATGTGAAACTCCAGAACAAAAAAATAAAATATCTTCAGTATTTATTTTTTTCATTTCAGTTCCAATTAATCCATTACCAATAACCATTATTTATCTCTGTAAACTAAAAATTCATTTATCGTATGATATAATGATTCACTATCTTGCTTTTTACACCTTACCCAATCAAATTCTGAAACTAACTCTGATTTAACCCACCAATCTTCAAATGGCTGATTCATTCCTCTATCATCTACAAATGTTACATCATCACATATCAACTCAAATCCTTTGTCTTGTAAAAATTTTATTTGTGGTGCCTTCTCAGCATCATACCAATCAAGTGTCATACCAAAATTCTGTATGATGCCATCTTTTTCATCAGGTTCCTCTTTATACTGATTCCTATAAACATCATGTTCAATCGTAATAACTTTTATATCCCAATTCCAATTTAAATTTTTTAATGTTCTAAATCTATCACCACATTCATCGACATCAATACTTACATAATCAATATCCTTATCAATAAAAGACCAATCTGTTTTTGTAGAATCAACTTGATAAAAGTTTAACGTATCCCATCCATCAAAATACTCGATATCAATAAAATATCCATCACACCCCCGATTTAACAATGGAAAACATACAGAATGTTCGGGACTGGAACAACCAATATCCAAAAAAGTAGGAGTTTCCAGTGAAATTAATGGGAACACTGCCTGTGTGTCGAGTTGGTTGGATAATTGAAAATGTTTCATTTATCTCTCCAACTCAATATTGGATTATCAATTGGCCATTCGATTCCAATTTGACTGTCATTCCATTTAACTTCTTCTTGGTCAAACCAATCCACATATTCTTTTGGATATGATTGTGTATAATGAAATAAACATTCATCACTTAAACACAAATGAGCATTTACAAACCCAGGGGGAACTAAAACACTTATATGATTTCTATCCGATATAATATAACTTTCCCATTTATTATAATTTGGTGACTCTAGCCGATTATCTACTACTACCAAATAAACTTCTCCCCAAACACAAGTAATATGTTTCCAAGTAACTTCATCACCGTGTAATCCTCGTAAAACATTTTTTCTTGAACGAGTAAATTTAGATATTTTCCATTCATGTCCTTCAGGTAAAATTTCATTCTCTTTTTCCCAAAAAGTCCACATCTCTCCTCTATAATCAAAGAAAGGATCGGGTTTCAATATCTTCACCTCAGGAAATACTTCTGATACCGTAACTTCAGATTCAAACATAAAAAAAAATCTCCCATAATATTTTATGAGAGACACTTCAATAAATACAAAACCCCCCGATAAACGGAGGGCACTCTTTATGTAGTGCCACCCATGTTTTATAGTCTGTAAGTAGAGGGTTTGGTCTTTCAGGACTTCAAGCTAAAGCTCTTCCCCGTGTTATCTCTACACGACTCACATATAAATAGTAACTTATATAAAAAATCACTCTTTAAATTTTAAATACCGCTCATGATTATTTCTTATATAATATACCATTCTTTTATTATATTCATATATCTCACATATTAACATTATTTCTGGAAATTTTTTCGATAAGAGGCTGATATCCTTCTGTCCCTGAAAATGTCCATCCAGTATTTCTTCCACTAACCAAGGACTAAACAACATTTCATCTTTTAAAATTCTACCTTCACCATATTCTTTCCAAAATTGATCATGGCAAGCATAAAAAGAATGTAGTGTTTTATGTTTATACGGAATTTTTTTTACAGTTTTCCATTCTTCATCTTTTTCTTGTAACCACTGTAAAAACTTTGGATTACTTAAATCTTTTAACTCTAAAAAATATACATTTGGGTTTAATGATAACTCCCATAACATATTTATAGCAGAATGAAAGCCCCAATTCCAAAATTTTGCATGACTTTTTATCTGCCACCGAAAATTACTTCTATTAATATCGTGTAAAAACGTCATCATTTCAAATACTAATTTTGTTTTATGTTTACCGTTATAAAAGTCTTGTTGAATCAAGTTAAAAGGTGATTTATCTGTATGGTATTTAGGATGATTTATCCAATCATCTGGTAGAAAATTAATTATTTCTTCAAGATATCCACTTTTCCATCTGTCTATCACATCTCTTATTAATATAATATAAATTTTATCTTTCTCCACACCATCAGAATATTCTGAAATTTTATTATTTCTATCCTTCTCCAAATGAAATAATGACTGTGTTCCCATTTTTAAAAACTTGGATATTTTTAAATATTCTGTACCCGTGTAGGGGCCCGTACCTTTAATCTTTGAATACATTTTCCATCCTATTGTCATGCAACTCTATAAAAGAATGTAAATTTTCATAATTATGTTCCCATATATCCTCTTTTTCTATAAAAAAATCCAATATATCTTTTGTACTTGTATTACAAACTCGTTCAACCATATCAAAGTGTTCTGTTTCATAACTTCCATTAACCTGTTTAACTTTAGTTCCATCATAACCAAAGAGTTTAGGAAATTTAAATCCATACTGTTTTAAATATGGATAAGATTCGGGCTGTGCAAATAAAAATACGGGCCTCCTAAACATAAATCCCTTTAAAGTTTTTTCACTATTTGTAACCAATCGTTTACCATCTTCAAATGTAGAAAATCTTGTTTCAACTATAATTTCAGATGCAGATTGAAAATCTTCCATTGGTAATGACCAATCCCTAAAACTACCACTGGCCTTTTCCTCTGATGGGAATTTTGTCGGAGAAATATCTACATCTGGTGAATCAAATAAATAACTTTCAGATGAATTTATACTATAAATAATATTTTTAAATTCTTTAATTTTATTATAAACAAATATTTTTTCCTCGCTCGGATTACCGAACTTAGATATAACATTATATTTAATATTTTTATAATTTTCCCTTAAAGATTTAAATTTATATTTATATAAATAATGTCTTGCTATCTCTCCTAAACCCCCAATACTTGTAATATAATTTATATTTTTCAAATCAAATGGATTATCACAAAAAAAGTTAAATATAATTGTTATCTTTTCACTATCATCAATTTTGTCGATTTTATCTTGTAAAATTTTTGAATCATTAAAACTGTCCCAAAATAACTCATTGCAATAAATAATAATTTTGTCAAATTTAGATGTTAATTTTTGTTTATAAATTAAATCCATACACGGGAGAATATAAGACTCATTTATAATCAAACAAACATTAAGTTTAGTACCTTTATATTTTTCCAAATATCTGTGTATATTATTATGCCTTCTATCTCTATTCTTGTTAGAATAAGATTTAAACTGATTTCTGGGTTGGATTTCATCATAAACTTGAATCTGTATCATATCATCAACCAATCCGCATTGACCGGTTTGCACGACCATTCCAGCTGGTATTTCCTTCTCCTTTATTTAGTCCTAACTGCTTAGATAAAGTACCAGTTTCACTACGATCCAAAATATAAATATTTTCTGGACTAATTTTATTTGCGGGTATAAATTTTAAAAAGAAATCTATTTGTGCATCTGTTAATTCATATGAATCTATGCCCAAAACCCGGGAATCATTATTTTTATCATAAACAATTCTACTTGTCCTTGTAATATACATAAAATTACCCAATATATTATGTCCTCTACTAAATTTTTTTTGATCTGATATTATATCAAATACTTCATCCATAGAAAGTTCACTAAATAGTTTCGGACTGTTAACTAGATCTTCAAAGTTTGTACTAACACAACAACTACAATTATATCCATGTGCCTCTTTAAATAAAAACAAATTCTTTATCTTTTCTTCATCAGCATCTGAATTATCTATTAGATACTTCCACAACGTCAAAAGAATGATGCCTGTATGTTCCATTGCAACTTTATACCGTTCAGAGTGCTTCATATTACATAATGTAGTTATAACAGTTCCATTTGGACTTAGAAACATAAAGGTACTTGGAACTGTGATTAAATCTAATATTTCTTTTGAAATCTTACTTCGACTGTAGGGATAACCCCCAAATTGTTCGGCCAGTTCATCCAAAATTTTTTTGCCACTTAGTTGAACATTATCCCATCGGGCGGTATCATGAAATAACGATATCATAGTAGATTCTAATTTTGATATTTCTAAAGTTGATGGTGCAAATGACCTTGACCACAAGGATCTTGCTAATTTTTCAAGGTTCTTTTTTCTTATATCAGACACTCTTTGGCACCCTATATAACATTTTCATATTCTGATTATACAACATTGGTGCTGCCGTTGGATGATTGGGATGAAGTGCTATTGCATTTTTAATTCTATCCTTTTGATCCTTATTATGAATAAATTTAAATGAAAGATTTTCTTTATATCGTTTTATCTTACGAGGATCAATTTCAAAGTTTAATTTACCAATATCCGTCCAATGATAATTAAATTCCCAATCATATTCTAAATCTGTATCAACAATATTACCCTTTGCACATATAATATAATATCCTAATTGTTCAAAGTAATCTATTGTCTTTCTTGACAAAACTCCATATTTCTCCATAAACTTTTTTGAAACTTCAACCATCATCTTTACAAGATCACCCATTTCATTGTATAACAATCCCTTATGTTCTACTAATTCACGAGAACCTATTTCTCCAGATAAATGTTTCTCGTAACGACCAGGACGAATTGAATGTGTCTTTGCCTGTTCATAAGTTTCATACAAACCATATTCTGTAGATTTAACATAACTTAACATAATTTCTTCTATCTTAGTAGTATAAATCTCATCATGATTCAAAATATAAACCAAACATTCCCATTCTGGAATACCAAGTTTTTCTAATGCCAAGAAAAATTCTTCAAAAAGTGCATTATTATGAAATGTTTCAATAATTAATAACATTTTACGACAAGATACATAATCATCAAATGACATATCTTTTGAACCTACTATAATTTCTTCTATTTCTGTTATAGGAACTTCAACATCTCCAAATTTATACTTCCCTACTGCTCCAGTCATTATTCTATGTTTAGTTAATAACTTAAATTCATCTCTGGTCTGTGGGTTAGCCATTTCTGTACCACTGAGTAATATTGCTTGGAATTGTCTAATTGTATTAACTTTATTTTCAATTACAGTTTTCAATGATTGAAAATGAGTTTTTTTAGAATCCCCTGGCAATCCCAAAATGAGTTCACTAAAAGTTTTAGATTTTTTATCTGTTTCATTCATAAACATCATTACTTTCCTATAAGATTCAACAGATATATTACTACGTTTAATATTTTTTAAAACAGTTTCATCAGTAGACTGTAATGCCGCTCCCATTGGAAAAGTTCCTTTTAATAAACCTAACATATCCATGATTCTATCATGTCTGTTTTTTCCTAACGATCCTCTAACAAGTTTTGGCCATCCATAATTACTTTGTAATTCTGCTATATATCCCGCAGTTTCTTTATCTTCCCTATACATACCAAAATTAAGATCACTAATTCTAAGTTCATCCATCTTAAAACCATTCTTTTTTACATTTTCATAAATATAATGAAGTTCTTCTCTTACTCGTGATGTATCATAACTATAAACTTTATTTTTATATTTTAAACCATCTGCACAAAAAGTACAAGAAAATGGACATCCTCTGTTAGTTTCAATCATCGGAATAAGTGGTAATTTAAAAAATTCATCCATACTACCATTTAAATAAGGTGAAGGTAACATATTTACATCTGTAATCCTTTGGATGGTTGGTTCAATTAAACAATTTTCATCGAGATAAGTACAATTTATAATTTTTTCTTGGGACCTTTTTAAATCTTTACCATTAAAATCATACTCTTTAAGTTTTTGTAACAAATCTACAAAACCAATTTCTCCCTCACTTTCAATATAAAAATCTACCATTGACCTAAATTTTAAAAAAGCTACTTTTTCAGAAGATTCAGTTGGGAAATTTGGACCACCAAAAACTGTAATTAAATTGGGATTTAAATCTTTGGCCCATTCTATTACTTTATACCCCAATTCTATATTCCAACTATAATTAGATAATGCTAAAACAAGTGGAGATTCTTTTGAAATTGCCTTAATTAAATTCTCTGGTAATTTAAATAATTTAAAATCAAACTCGTTACTCAAAACTTTATTTGAATATCCAGCTACATAACTCGTCCCCAATGGAAAAGTTAATGCCATCAACCCCGATCCAGTATGTGTTAAATCCGCGAGAAATATTTTATTATTCATGTTTACAAACTCCAGTTATATAATAAATATCATCTATTTCTAACTCTGGATAATTAGGTAAGAAAAATCCTCGTGAATGTATTTTATCAGCAACTTCACCATGAAATTCACCATATCTATTTACCCAAAATGGATGTAATCCAAGATTACCTGCACTAAATATACGAGTTTCTATACCATTTTCTACCAATCTATTAACAACCTCTTTTCTATGTTCTTTACTTTCTGCTAAAGCTCCAAATGAAATACTACACGGATTATCATTTCCCCAATCTTGAAATTCAAAATGGCCATCTAATTGTTTTGCATATTCAATATGATTTTCTGTCCTCATTTCTGATATCCAATCTGCCTTTTCTAACTGTCTAAGTCCAATAAATGCTTGTAAATCAGTAGACCTCAAATTAAAACCAGGCATTAAGAATGTAAAAGGTTCATGAAATGGATCAATATCATTTTTTTCCATTAATTGTTTGTATAAATCATTTGGTAAATCCTTTCCCCAACCATGACTTCGTAACACTAATAACATATGATATAAATCTTCATCATTTGTATTTATCATACCACCTTCTATGGTTGAAAATTGATGACCGAAGTAAAATGAAAATGTAGACATATCTCCAACTTGACCAACCATCGTTCCATCTTCATAACTTGAACCAAGTGCTGCACATCCATCCTCTAATAGTGGAACATTATATTTTTTCGATAAATTTAATAATTCTTCCTTATAATGTGGAACACCTAACACCTGAACAAACATTATTGCAGAAATATCTTCAGTTTTTAAAAGAAATTCTGTTTGTTCTAAATCAATACCAAATGTTTTTTTATCAGCATCGACCATAATAGGTTCTATTCCAAATTGTATAAGTGGTGATATTGTAGTAATCCAACCAACTGATGGAACAATTACCTTTCCTTTTAACTTACCCATTTCCTTTAATGCATACACCATCAGAAGATTTGCAGAAGAACCAGAATTAACAAAAACAGAATATTTTGTTCCTATATATTCAGCCCACTTTTGTTCAAATTCTTGTGTTAATTCATCCTTTGTCAATCGTGGTTCAGTTTTTAACCAGTCTATAAGATAATTAATATCTTCAGTATTTATAGTTTCTTTAGCAAGTGGATATTTCACACCGGCCCGTGAATGTATTATATGTAAATCATTTTTCATCTATTCTATCTCCAATCTGATCTGAAATACACAATCTATTTACTCCCGTTTCTCGTTTTAATTGTTCATACTTATCACTTCCAAAGGCAAAAATAACACAATCACTTGGTACTAAATTATTATCCTTACAAAATTTTAATTGTTTATCTCTAAACTTAGTTATAGCATAATCTGGTGGAAAATTAGTTACAATTTTATTTCCTACATAAGCAGATAAATAACTAACTGCGTCATATTGATTCATTATATCAACATAATCATCATAAAATAATTTAGAATATCTTATACCCGCTCTTAATTTATCTGCACGATAAAATCCCTTACTTAAACTAAATGTAATATCAGTAATACAATTATATTCCGAAAAATTAAAATTTATATCTTTAGTAATCAAATAATATGCACAATCTATTAAAACTGGAACTTTCAATTTTTCACATTCATCTAACACTTCCCTCATCTTTGAATGTTCTGTACAATAATCAGAAAATGGTAGACTTATAACAACTGCATCATTAAAAGAAACACCTTTATCATCAATATAATCCCACCTATGAAATTTTTTCCAATTTGCTTGGTGGTAAAAGAACTCACCCTTGAAACATTTAAATCTTCTGTTGTGATGTCTCATCCAAAAAGCTTCAAAAGATAAACAAGTACCATGTACAAAAGTTTTATGTTTAAACTCATCCAATCCAAAAAGTTTATTCTCTTTTGACGACATTATATATTTGTCAAAATTATAGATAAATTCGATAGCTGGGTTTTTATCAATTAACACATTTGAATAGTCTATATTTTTATAAAATGAAATCACCTCGTTATCTGGAATTGCCCATCCACCTCTAAATTTCTCAATATTCATATAACAATTTACTCACTCCTTCTTGTAATGTTATAAAATTATGATTTATAAGACTCTCTAATTTTGAAAAATCGACTGTATAGCTTCTTATATCATCATCATTAACATAATTCACATATCTTGAAATGTCCGATCCAATTACTTTTGATATCCCACTAAGTATATTCTGTTTTGATAAATTTAATCCATCAAACCCAACATTTACTATTCCTTCAAAATCTTTATCTAATAACCCTAAAAAAATATCAGCACAATCTGATACATATAAATTTGCTCTCCAAGTATTTTTACCATAAACATCAAAATTATTTTTATTCTTAATAGAATTAATAAAATCATTTATTAACGAATCATATCTCATCAAGTTACTAACTCCAAATAATGTTGCTGGTCGTGCTATAATTGTACTTATTTCATTAAAATCAGATAATAGAACTTCAGATTTATATTTTAATTCGGCATATAAACTCGTTAAGTTAACGTCATCTTTTTCACTAACTTTCTTTTCCCTATATCCATATACACTACAACTGCTTGGAAATACAAACTTTTTAACATTATTTTTTACAGAAATATCATATAATATTTTTAAATCCTCGAAATAACCAAGTACTTCAGTCTTTGTAATATTTAATAATCTCTGTCCAGCCAAATGAAAAACTACATCCACATCTTTAATATATTTTTCATACTTTTTTATATTTTTTACTTCATCTTCAATTATTTCGGTGTTGTATAATTCCTTACAACCATTAGTCCCATACATAAAATTATCAATAATTATAACTTCATCATTTCTATCTAATAATTTTTTAGAAATAATATTACCTAAATATCCCACTCCTCCTGTTATTAATATTTTCATAATAACTCCATCTCATCACATATTTCAATCAAATATTCCATAAACATTTTACATTCATTTTCATTTGGATGTCTATTTAAATCATCTGAATCTATAAAATTAGAAAATGGTTTTTCTATAATATAATCAAAATTCAACCTCTTAATTAACGAAGTAAAATCAGTTTCTTTACTATGTTCCCAATTATATGGTTTTACTTTTATATTAAATTTATTTTTATATTTTAAATAAAAGTCTAAAAAATCATCGTTTGCAAAAGAAAACAAATATTTTTTATTATATAATTTAAATAACTCCTGTAAAGAAATCATATACACAAAAGTATTTAAAAAACTTGATTTGTCTGTCACTAAATTACTAAATATAAATTTATTAATATCATTCTTAATCTTATCCTTTTTACTATTGTCTGGATGTGGTATTATATTAACCCACCTTTCAGACAAATCATAATTTAATATTCTTTCAAATCGCCTATCTATTCCACGAGACCACATAATAAAATAAAAATCACATGATTTATCTGTAATTAAATTGTTTAATGCCCTTAAATATATCAACTTATTAGAAGATTCAACCTGAGAATCATCTAAAAAATTATCTCCAAATCTTTGGCCAAATAAACTCGGTAAAGAATCTTTACGTTCTAAACCATGCCCATATAAAAAACTATCCCCTCCAAAATATATTTTCATGTTAATTCTTATCTAATATCCAATTTATGGCTTCCATCTTAAAATCTTGATCTTTATAAAATAAATCCTCCATAATTTTTTGATTTTTTACCAATCGATGTCTATTATTGTTTATCTCATCCATAAATAATTTAGGATTTTTTTCATGTTGCTCAAAAATATCTATTAAATGATCTTCTGCCCTGTTTCCATAATCTTTAGAATAATCACAAAAATGTGAATTCAATGTCCAAAATCCAAATTTTTCAAGTAATTTTATTTTAGAAGGATGAGTCGCTAAAATAATTGGTACACCACTTATTAGTGCTCTAAAAGTTTTTTCAGTAAAAACTACATTTTCTCTATCCTCTAAACTAGCGGTTTCTGGAACAAATACTGTATGTCCAGTTTGAAAATCCCAATACCATCCCATATTCACAGTATCCATCATTGTTCTATTACAAGTAATAAAATCTTTTGATTTATTTTTAGGTTGAATTTTGCTATTTGGAAATTTTTTATTAATTTTATTTATTAACTCCTCTCTCCATTTTCGTTTATTACCATCACCATCACTACCACTAAATCCTTTAAAGTATGAAAAACAAAATGATTTATCTCCTTTATATTCTATATTAAAATCTGTAAAAGATGGGTTATGATAAAATCCAAAATAATAAAAATAACGAGTAAATTGTAATAAAGGTTGTTGTAATATTTTATACTTACCAGCCTTTAAAGATTTAAGTTTAGTTGATAAAACAATCGACTTTATCCTATCTAAATCAAAATTAGATTTTAACATATCAATATTAACTATCTCACCAAAATTTAAATAAATATGAACATCTACTTTATCTGGTACTCCTATCGTATCTAATCCTAAACGTGGTAATATTAATTTTATCTTATCATATTTTTCATCAGAACAAATATTGGCCACATTAGATTCTATATTACCATCTGTAAAAGTAATAATATCCCAATCTGGTAATCCCCTCTTTTTAAACTTTATTATCCTTCCTTCTTGGCCGGGTCTATCTTCGCCTATCAGTTCAAATGGATAAAATAAAGAAAACAATATTGACATATCCAACTTTATTAACTCGTTATCAAAGGATGGTATAATAATAGCATTCATTAGAACAAATCTCCCCATTCAGGTTTATATATATTCACATTATTACTATTTCCACTCTCATCTCTAAATTTATAAGGTGTTCTCGTTTTAAAATCTACATATGTAATTACTTTTTTTTCTTTCCAAAAGGCTTTGTTATGACTTTCTGGTTCTCTAAAATATTCTATAAAATCACTATCACTGAAAGGTTTACGAAATATTCCAACAAAATCAATATCACCGTGATACCATCCCGCGTCCTGATCACTTACACCATCTAATCCATTACAACATCCTATCCATAACCAAGCAGTACTATAATCTACGAGTTTTCCCTCGTACCTTATTTCTTCAACATATGGTCTATCCCAACCGGGTAAACCAAGCATAATAGTTATTTGTTTTCTATCATGACTGTGGTGAAAAACTACATCATAAGTTTTTCTTTCTGCTTCCTTAGACCACAAATAAACCTCTGATGGTATTTTATCGACTGCAATATATGTCATTTCAGGACCAACAGTACCATCTTCTTTTTCTACCCAAACTATACCTTTTATAAATCCATATCCCCTTTCATGAGAAACTTGAATTCCAGCATGTTGACCATTCTTTATAACAACACCAGAGTCATAACTTTCAGTAATTTTAACCCAATCTGGATTAAATCTACACGCTATAGTTATATCTTTCTCCATCATATTCCAAATAGGAGACTTACTTAAATTAAATTTGTGTTTTGATGGTACAAATAATGGATCTGCTATTTTCATAATTTAATCTCCAAACATTTTCTATAAAAACTTTCATATTCTGGAAAAACTTCTACAAAATTTGTTCCTCGCCTTTTATCGTGTTCTTGAAAAAACCTACCAAAATCACTTCTGTTTATATTAAATGATTCCTTATCCCTATCAACAGAAATCATCCAGTCATAAATTCTTTTTATTTTTTGAACTTCAATATCAGAATACCCGATGTACATACTTTCAAATATCGGCAAAGCAAGAAAATCCAATTGTTGAGCCTGTTTAAAAATCTCATCAGACCATATTTTAGGTAAAACTTGAACAGTTTGATGCTGTGGATATCTTAAATAACTTGTATCTAAAAAAGTTGCAGAATTCCAATATCTATCTGAAGAACCATATTGTTCTTTTAATTTATAGATACCATCAATTAATTTACCATAATTAGGAACTGATAAGGCATTGTAAGTACTCATATAAGTTAAATTCACCCTCTTCAATACTTCTAATACCCTATGACAATTATCCCAAAAATAATTAAAGTCTAATCCATGTCTAATATATTCTGCCTGTTTCCCCCAAGTATCCACAGATGTAAAAATAATAATTTCCTTAACTTTATCCTCTTGTTCAAGTACTTTCATTTTTTCTAAAAACTTATCTATTATTTCTTTGGGTACACCTAAGTTTGAATTTATAGCTAAACTTAAATTTTTATTTGGATTTGGATGTTCTATAATATAATCTAATACTTTAAAGGTATCTTTTGTTAATAATGGTTCTCCACCTGTTATTCTAAATGTATGTAAATCTTCATACAAATCTGGCCACCATTTCCAAAATGCTTCTACATATGGATTGTATTCTCTATGTGGAATTGGCATTTTATCTTCATTTGTTAAACCAGCAAGATTATTAAATCCTCCACCACCATCAGTTGTTGTTGGATAACCACCATGTTTATCTATTTCTTCCATCCAGGTAGATGAAAAAGCAGGCCCACAATAACTACATTTAAAATTACAGGCATTTGAAAACGCAACCTCTACATATCTTGGATTAAAATCATCTCTCCAACTGGAATTTTTTATCTCATCATAATGTGGTAATGACCAAGATTCACCTGATTTAAATGTTCTATCCGAATATCTATCGGAATTGTCCTCTACGTTCCAACAATATGTACATTCATCTGGTCGTTTGTTATCTACCAACATTTCTTTTCTTCTCATTTTCTTATATCGAGTATTATGTAATGCAGAAGGATTTCTTTTTATTTCAGTTAAAGAAACTTTATGTGTTTTTGGATGATGGCAAGAATGGGTATGTCCATTCTGTAAATGAACTGTGACTTGTGTCCATTTTGCTAAACACATTCCACACCCAATCTCATCTAATTTACTCTTAGTACTTACAAGGTATGGCGATTCTTTTTCAATGTATTTTCTTGCTTTTTGTGGATCGGCCATTTATTTTTCTTCTTCTACTGGAGGTGTATCATCTACATATTTTTTATAAAATTCTGCAAGATAATATTGTACTCTATTACTCCATTCATCTTTATCTACTTCTTCAAACCAAATAGTTAAAGAATCAAGTATTGTAACTATTTTTTCAAGAGCTACTACTTTTCGTTCTTCTAATATTCTTTGATCTTTTTCGCTCACTTTAAAACTCCTTTTTTAAAATTCAACATGACTTGGGATATCTTGTCCACAACGAAAATCTATTATTTCGTGATCCGTTCCAAATAGTTTTTCTCGTTTCACTACACTATAATTTAAATTTGTAAGTCCATCATCATCTGTATTTATTATACCACCTTGAACATCTTCTACAAATCGTTTTTCGTTTACACTTGTATCCTTCTGGTGAACAAACTTACCACCTACGATATCATTTCGTGGATGTAATAGAGAAGTAAATTTACCAGGTCGACTTCTATACGGTAAAATAGTATTTGGTATTTTATCAACAGATTCTATTCCTACTGAACATCCATTTAATACTCCATGATTTCCATTTCCACTCAAATCATAAACTATATTCTTTTTTACTTTAGAAAAGTCATAATAAAGTGAAGAACCAGTGGGGATTGGATAATCAGTTTTATAGTAGTTCTTCACTTCATCTTTACTTAATACCTTATCTAAAAGATAAACCTGTGCAACATCACCGGCAAAGAAATTAGATTCTTCTTTGTTAGGATCACCAACACCAATATAAAATGGATTTCCACCATATCTCTTTAATGGCGGCTGAAACTTTAATGGCGATTCTGAACCGTGTCCGAATCTTGAATCTGATTCCCTACCATTTAAATAAAATCTCATTTCATTCTTATCAACATTTATTGTAACCATCAAATGTGTCCAAACATCAGGATGTCTTTTTATCCACATATAAGAATGATTGTTCTTTCGGTTAAACAATCCAAATGAATATGCATCTGAATTATCCCAGCCTAATCCCATTTGGAAACTTGGTCGTCCAAAAATATATTGATGAATAAATTTTCTATTTTCAACATCACCAATTAAATATTTTGGAATATCAAATCTATCTTCTGCCCGAACCAATAACGCCATTGTAAAATTACCACTTGTAATTTCTCGTATAGAATCATTTGGACTTATTTTTACATAATCACTTAAACCATTAAATCTTAAAAAACTTCGTGGTTTATTTGATTCGTGAATCATAGATGTTTCATCTGCTAATCCCTTTTTCTTAGTTCTGTAAAATAAATCATCATCTTCCATTCCCCAATTAAAATAACCATTAGAATAACCATTTATTTTTTCGTAGTGTTCTTTAGTAAATAGAATAGCCCCACCAAAATATTCTTGATATTTCAATCCATATTCGAATTGTTGTACCATAACTGCTAAATGTTCTACTTTATCTGGATAAGAATAATCACAAGTAACATCTTCAGGAACCATATCTATATCGTGAAAACAGAAATAGTCATAACCCTCTTTTTGTGCAATATCAAATGCTACATTTTTAGCTGTTCCTCTATTGAATCCACTTACACTATCTGGATAAACTTGATTGGCAACAAATATCTTATATTCTATATCCTTATCCTTAAAAAATTTATCCATATGTGGAACAAACTTTTTAAGATGTTCTTCCCTTTTATAATGTGGAACACATATTGCTAATTTTTTATTCATGTTACTGATATAAACTCGTGTTTATTTAAAAATTGTTCTTGATGTAAAATCTCATATTTAAGAGAACTTAAACCATCTTCTTTAATGTCTGTTAATCCTTGTCTAACCTTATTAAAAAACCGTAATTGGTTTTCTCGTGTTTCCCAATGAGTAAACTTAGTCTGTCCCCACCCATTTTCTTCATGTTCTAAACAAGTGTATTTTCCATCTCGTCTGTTTGGTATTGTTGCGATACTACCAATTCTCAACTCTTTTTCTTTTTGAATTGCCCTGTATATTTTTGCATGATTATCATTTCCACTTTTATCAATAACCATGTTATCTACAATATTATCAAAATTCCAATAACCAACTACATTTTTTGCCGATTTATAAATTTCTTGTCCAGACTTCCACCCGTCAAATTGTTTACTGGCCGTCACATTTCGGGGATACCCATTATTATATAAATATAATGCCTCTTCGGGATCTAAACAATTAGACCAAAGAGTTACCTGTGCCACAGTTCCTTTAAAATAACCCTCATCACCGCTTCTCGCATTTGGATTTGCACATCCAATGTAATATGGAACATTGGTTGACTCTCTAATCTTCCCTAAAAAATCTGTTGGTGATTCGTTTGTTTCTACTCCATTTACAAACATCCTCAGTCGTTTTAAAATGTGGTCTACTGTATAAACAATATGAACCCATTCATCAGTTCGTCTGTCTGAAACTACCATAGATTGTTCATTGTCTGTATTCCAAATACCACCTTTATATTGCATCCCACTTGTATAGGCAATCCCTACATGATGTCCTGGTCGAGTAAAGACATGAAACTCATCGTATTCTTTATTTTCGTCAAGAACTATATCATCAGATGGTTCTACCCAAGCCTCAACTGAAAATGATGAATTTACCACTCTATTTAATAAAAGTGTATTCTTTATTTCAAGATAATCTCTACCATTAAATTCCATAGTACTTATGTATCGTGGTACTTTATCTTTCGATGAACCAGTCCATTGTTCTTGTAATGGAACTCCTCGTTTTTTACAACGATAAAGTAAATCATCATCCTCAAATCCCCATCCCCAATACTTGTTAGAATATCCATTTATCCACTCAAAATGTTCTTTGTTGAATAATGTAACTCCACTAAAGTATTCAGGATAGACTAAACGATAATTGAATTTACTTAATCTTGCTGCAAGATGTGTTGGTTTATCTACCCAAGAATAATCACACGTTTTATCTTCAGGTAACATATCCACATCGTGGAAACAAAAATAATCAAATCCTTGTTGTGATGATACATCGTATCCTACATTTATTAACCATCCACGATTAAAGGGCCTATCGTTCCCTTGTTCCACTACAAAGATTTTGAAATCTATCTCTTTATCAGATAGAAATTTCTCCATATGTGGAACAAATTTAGCGAGATGTTCTTCTCTATCCCGATACGGAACTATTATCGCCAATTTAGTCATTATTTACCGAATAATTTACCGACCACCGACTTCTTTTCTTTAGGTTCTTCGCCCAAAGTCTTTGCAATTTCACTTGCAATGTCTGCTGCAGATGCTTGTGGTTGTGCAACTGGTGGGGCTGATACTCCTTCTGGATTACTCTCTACATAGTTCTTAACTATATTATAGATTTCCCATAGTTTCCAATCAATTGCCTCAACCTTTTCTTCTATGTTAGTCAATGACTTAACTGCTATTGCAGTAAGTTCACTACCTTCATTAGAATCAAGGGCGTCTTTTGCGTCTGCCTTTTCCTCTTTTTCTGGGTTGTTCCAAGGTTGATCCTCTGCTTTAGTTCCAGTTTCTTTAGTTTCAACTGGTTTTGTTTCAGTTTCTTTTTTAGTTGCCATCACTTTTCTCCTTATATTAAAACTTCTATTATTTCATGTTTTTCTTGATAGTCCTGTCTATTAACTATCCTAAATCTTGTTGATGTTAGTCCATCTATATCTACATCCCGCATATTTGCTCCAACCTTTTTATTAAAAGTCTTACGATTTGTCATTATTTCGGGGCCATCCCCATTCCTGTCGTGTTTAGTTCTTGTTAAATTTTCGAGATTTAAATAATCATCGTGAGATGATAAATAACCATAAGCACCATTTCTTCTATAAGGTAAATATCTTTCTGTATTACTTTTTAAAGATTTATTTGCAAATTTGACATTGTAAAACTTTGCATGGTTTCCATTTCCACTCATATCAAAAGTGATATCATCATAACCGCTCTTAAAATTCCAAACTCCTACTGGTAATTTAGAAGTTACATATTCACCTTTATTGTTAACTATTCCTTTATTAAAAATTAATTCCATTTCATAATCGTTTAACGTATCTGACCACAACCCTACTTCTGCTATTTGTCCTTTATAAAAATTTCTCCAATGTGTTGTAGTTGGATTACCAACTCCAATATAATATGGCTTATTCAAATACTCAACAAGTTGTCCTTCATAACTCTTTTTACCTGCTTCTTTACCATTCACATAAAGAGTTAATGTTTGTTCTTTATCATCTACAACCATACCAATGTGTGACCATACAGTTGTACGTTGAAATGGAACTTTTATTAATACTGGTTCTCTTTCATTACTTCCCTCTTTTCTAATCCAAATTACACCCTTTAAAAACCTACCGTGTATATATGAAAGTCCTGTGTGATAACCAGGTCGCATAAAAATACTATATTCACATCTATTACTATCTACATCTGCACCATAAGGTGGTTCTCCATTGGGACAAAACCAAGTAGATATTGAAAAACTTTTATTGGTTGCGTTTTTAATCTTTGTATTTTCAGCTGGTATTTCTATGTAAGAATTCATTCCATTAAAATTTCCATAAGTTTTTGATACGTTTTTTCCCAGTTCTATTCTAACTGACAATCCTCTAACAACACATCTAAATAATAAATCATAATCTTCATATCCACTGCCCCAATATTCATTTGAATATCCATTTATTTGTTCATAATGTTCTTTTGAAAATAAAACTGCCCCACCAAAATATTCATCATATGGTAAACTATAATCATCAAAATTTTGAACTTTTTCTTGATCACCAAACTCTATCTTGTTTCTCATACCAACTAATGAAATCGGTTTTTCTTCATAAGAATAATCACATTCATAAGAAATAGGTATTAAATCTGAATCGTGGAAGCAAAAATAATCAAACTTATCCTTATGTAACATATATCCAATATTAAACAACTTACCTTTATTTAATGGTCTATTTGATTTTTGTTTCATAAAAACTAATTTATAATCACCATCTACTGTAGCATCAAAATGATTTACAAAATTTTCTATATGTTCTTCATTATATGGAAGTATAATCGCTAATCTTTTCATACTCTATACTCTAATGCTTGTGTTCTTACTGTATCCCAATGTGGATAATCCTCATAATTTTTACTACCCTTTTCTATCATAAACCTTTCATCTTCTATATCTATTCTACCATAATTATCAATGATATAATCAAACATATCTCTATACTCTTTGTGAAAAGTATAGTCCTTTTTAATACGAGAAACTTCTCGTAATCTACCCATTACAGATATGTCCCATTTAAAATGATGAACTTGAATAAAACACTTATCAACAGGATATCGTAATGAATGATTCCATCTATTTCCATAAGTATCTTCACCATCTATCATTGCATAATGTTGTCCATTAGTAATTTGAATATCACCTTTAACCACAACTGTCTTATTTGGACAAGCATTTGAAACTGGTAATCTAAATGAACCTGCCAATGGAAACTCTTTCCAAACATCACTATCATCATTTATCTTTGGAAATCTACCACCTTCACCAATTCTATCTAAAAATGCTCCTGTAATAAATTTATAACTATTCTCCTCACAATCTTCTATGAGTTCGTTAATTGGTTTTGGATAAACATGAAATTCATCATCGTCTGATACAATCCACCAATCATCTGGTTTTAATAATTTTGTTTCGTTGTATAATTCTGTAACTCTTTCCCAATTAAATGGTTCTTCAAAAGTTTTTCTATGAATATCAATATTTAAATCACGAGTGATTTCTTTAACTTCTGATAAAACCTTATCTTTGTCTGAAGATAAATATACCACTACAAATATATCATCTACCATATCTTTATAATGATTCAACATATGTCTTAACATTGTGGTATTATGACCGCAAACTGTAACTAAATTAATATTCATGGAGATCAATCAGTATCCTCGTGATAGACGGGGGCATTTCTTAAATGGTGTGTTAAATTCTCAGGTGTAATTAACTTTTTACATTTATGATAAAAATCTTCCATTTCAGGAAAAGTTTTTAAGAAGTTTTTTCCTCTACGTTTATCATACTCATCAATAAACAAAACAAAATCTATTCGTTGCTTTTCCAACCAATGTTCATTCTGTGTAAACATATCTGTCATTCTTCTAACTTTTTCCTGCTCAAAATCAAAAAAACCTACTTCGTAATATCCATCAACGTGCTCATATTTATGCATTCCTAAATCTTCCATAAAACGAGATAATTCATTTATTTTTTCTAACCAATCTGCTGTTAAAATTCTAAAATCTAAAAATTCTGGATGTCTTATGTATGATGTATCCAAAATAATTGAATAATCTCTATATCTTTTAGTACTACCATATATTTTTTTCAATCTGTAAACCTTCTGAATTACTTTATGGTATGAAGAAATACTTAAAGCATTAAATGCCGCCATAATAGTAACTTCAGGTCTCTCACATTTTGTAAGAAATTCATCTACTCTATTCCACAACACTCCTGAATCCAACCCATCTCTAATATACTCTGCTTGTTTACCATCTGCCTCTATACTTGTAAATAATACAAAGTTCCATACTAAATCATTATCAGTAATATATTTAACCTTATCTAAAAATTCTTCCCATAGTCCATCAGGAACAGATAAATTAGAATTTACACACAATTCTATTTTTGGATTGACTGTTGGATTATCTATAATATAATCTAAAACTTTAAAGGTGTCTTTATGTAAAAGTGGTTCACCGCCGGTTATTCTAAATGTATGGAGTCTTGGAAATAAATCTGGCCACCATTTCCAAAATGCATCTCTGTATGGGTTTGGTTTAGTATGTGGTATAGGAACAATTCCATCTCGTTCCATCCATTCTATATTATTATAATATCCACTCGTTGGATAAGCACCAAGCGTTGATATCTCGTGTTGCCAATTAGAACTACTTTTCACATCACAATAAGCACAGGCCATATTACATTGATTACTAAACGAGATTTCTACATATGGCGGAAATACATCTTCATTTCCTGTCAAGTTTTTTATATTTTCAAAATGTGGAAGTGCCCATGCTTCACCACTTTTTAGTACTCTATCACTAAACGATTCTTCATTTGAATCCTCTACATTCCAACAATAATCACATTCTTTTGGACGACCACCATGTAACATTGTTTTTCTTTGAAGTTTTTTAAACTTTGTATTATGGAGTGCAGATGGATTTTCTTTAATTTCCTCTAATGGAATTTTATGTGGAATAGGATGGTGACAAGAATGAGTTTGACCAGTCTGTAAAAGAATACTAACTTGATTCCACTTTGCTAAACAAAAACCTTTACCGACTTTATTTAAGCCTTCTCTTACCATTTCAAAATTTTTTAATCCACTAACACCCTTTGCCATACTAAATCCTTCTCAAAATAGTAAGTCCAGAAGAAGATAACTTTTCAGATTTCTCCTTGTGGTCAAACAAATTAAATGTTTCCCATTCATCACTAACTTCTTTTACAACTTCACTTGGGCCTGTACATGCATCATGTGGTTCACCTTTATATGTATTGAAACTTTCCCAATATTTCTCATCTGTATCATGTATTGATATAATTCCATTTTCATTCATTATAGTAGAGTATAAATCAAAATCAAGTTTACAACCTTCATAAGTATGATCTGCATCTATGTGTAAATAATCTATTTTAATATCTCGTTTAACAAAAAAATTATAAAATGCTTCTTCGGTAGTAGAATTTATAAATCGTGGATTAAATTGTGTTCTCAAAAAACTATCATCATCAGACCAATCTACTTCACCATTTACACTATTGGTTGCATCAACGACATAAACCTCACCATATTTACCTTCACCATACATTTGAGTTTCGTTTAACTCATAAACACAATCAACCATCAATCTTGGCACATATCCACCACCACTACCAAGACAAACATTAACTCTTGCCTTTAAAAAATATGGAATGGCATAGTAAAATATTCCAGCGCCAATATACTCATCGTTTGCACCATGAGTCCATCTATATGATACTGAACCTGAATCTTGATTTCTTGTTATTGAATCGTATATCCAACCACGATTTAGTATTGACATATAAAACCTATAATTATCCTTAAATAAATAGTTAAAAAAACTTTCAAATCATATTTTATTATGATCCTGGATCCGATGATGTTCCTTTATTATGAACTAATACGCCTCCTGCAAAATAAATATCTAATGGTTCTACATCAAAGTTAATAACTTCAACGTCTTCTTCTACATATTCAATAGATGATATCGGTATTAAATTTCCCTCAAAATCTAATAATTTATTTCCAACTGAAAGTTGTTTTGGTGTATACCATCTCCATCTTTCACCATTATAAACCCAAAAATCATGTTCTGCTGTAACTTTTATCATTCCATTATTTATATTCCAATAACCAACCATATAATCATAAAAAATATGTTCAACTTTAGCATTTGATACTTCTAAATTGGACATGATATCAGTTGAAGTAAAAGTTTTCCATTCATTATATCCTAAATCTTCATCAGGTAGGTCTGGTATAACTACTGATAAAACTTCATCACCGACATTTATATCTTCAATATCCTTTTCAGTTCCATCTGACATTTGTATCATAGTTCCTGGTAAGAAACAGGCTATTGCTTGACCTGCATAAGTATCTTGTATCTCAACAGTTTTACTTATAGCAGTATTATATCTTGTTGCGTGGTCATTAAAACCTGCGTCATCACCAGTTGAATCATTATACTTTCCTGATATTGATACACTTGTATCAGTCATATCTGCACCTTCCCATCTTTGGAAAGTTACGGTATCCAATGATGGATATACACTTGTTGTTCCAGCATTAGGAGCTGTAAATTTTATTTTTAATGTTTGGTTCACATTTGCAGAACCACTTGTAAAAAAATCTTCTCTAAATCCTCTCCAACTACTACCCGCATTAGCCATACCAGTCCATCTAACGCCTGATGTTTGAGATTTTGAACCACTAATATAAGCGTTTATGTTACTCGTTCCAGGATTTGATGTATATACAGATGCTGAAAGTTGATAAACAGAATTTCCCTTAACTGTAAATGATTGTTCAACATATGCACCGTCTGTTTTAAATTTTACAGCATTACCAGATTGACCACTTGTGTTCTTTTCTATCGTACCACTTTCTGTCCAATCATCAAGTGCCGTTGTACCAGTCCAATTGGCAAATCCTCCGTCTGTAACTAAAGTACTTTCCATCGAATCTGGTGTAGATGCATCTGCTATTGCACTTCCAGTCAGAAGTGCAGTAACCCCTTGGTATTTAGTTGCTGGTATGTTAAATAATGATGAATTACTTGTAGTCCAACTGAAATTTGCTACATTTGATGCTATACGTGATGTAAATAATGAATTTTCATCAGTAAAAGTTACTTCATAAGTTTCATTAGTTTGTTCATCCACATATGTATATCCAGTTAAAGTATTATCAACTGCACCTATATAAAAATTACTCAAATTAGTTGCGGCTGTCCCACTATCACGTGCACAGTCATTCAAACTCGTTGCAGATGTATAATCATTATTATCTACAGGAGTTGCTCTTCCTAATTTTCCTAATGATAGTGCTGTTCCATTTGGTGGTGTTGCCAAAAAAGTTCTCCAAAAAAATACGCGTGAAAAAAACGACTTGTCTTAAATACGCGTCCCGTTGTAATTTACTCTATTCTTCTTCCGAATCAACTTCTACTGCAAGTTCAACTGAACCTGGTGCCCACTCGGCAATTTTAGAATGTAATTTCTCAAAACCATTATTCGATGCACCACTGGATTTAATCCATTCCGGCAAGTCTATTTCTGATATTGATTCTGCTGCCATATAGTCATCTATAGCTTTTTCTTTTGCTTGATTTTCTGCATTATCATGGTCACAATATCCAAATAAACCCCCTAAGGCTCCTATAGCATCACCACAAAATGTGATATTCAAACAATCATCACCACAGTGTGGATCTCCTGCAGGTAGGGTTTCTTCTACTATTACTTCTTCTACTACTAATTGATCTTCATCGGCCATTTTATTTCTCCTGATTAAAATTATAATCTACCATCTATAAATATCAATTATTATAAATTTCCAGATATCTATTCACCCATTCTTCCTTATTATCATATTGTCTACAATAATCCCTCAGTCCATCCAAATAATCTTGTCTTTCTCTCTCTGATAATTCTGATATATTATCTATTTGTTCATCAAATTGTTGTTTATTTAAAGCTCTGAATGGATATTCGTAGTTTGACAGCCAATCTTGTTGTAATATAGGTAATTTTCCATAATCTAATGATTGGAATATAGAGTAACCGAATGGTTCATTTAAAAAACACGAATGTGATATTCCCCAGTCCTCTCTATTAAAGAATCTATGTAAATTATTATAATTAAATTGATATACTTTTGTTTTTTCGAACTTTAAATTAAGATTTTTCTTCCACCACTTAAAGTCATTTACATCCGTAAATGCCATTGAATCTATTCCATCTAAAAAATGTGGTGATTTACGAGTTTCACAACGAGAAGCGAATCCCACTCTATTACTCATACACACTTTTTTATTTTGTGTAAACTCGTAATAATTTGGTATATCTATTATATCAAATTTATTATGTAATGGCATTTTATCCGTACCAATCCAAACTACCTTCTTTGCCCATTGAGTCACTTTCTTTTCCCACTCAGGAACTGCAGAAAAATGTAAATAATTTTTTAATCCTAAATCAAACCCAGCCTTTAACGATAAATCTAATGATACATGAATACATAAAGATTCTATTTTATCTTTATTATACTCTATTACTTTATGTGGTGTATAATATCCGTGTAAGATATGAATCTTTCTTGCATTTTTTATTGTTTCTTCAAATCCACGAGGATCATATCCTTGCCAAACAATATCTATTGGACTATCATATTTAATTTTAATATTTTCAGGTCTACGGCGATGAATCAATAATTTAGATGGATGATTCAGTTTAGGGGCTACTTCTCGTAACCAATTATTAACCCAAACATCACTTCCACCATATACCATAGAACCACCACCCGTTGAATAATAAACATCATACATTCCTTTAGTCCCTTTCATGATAATTCTTTTACTTTATCTATTATATACTCTAATTCTAAAAATGAAAGGGTTTCGTTCATTGGTAAGCTTACGGTTCTCTTTTGTATTTTTTCAGATTTTGGACAATCAAAATGTATATTTTCATATCCACAATTATTATTTGTATAAATTGGATTAGAATGAAGAGCTGAATAATGTATACCACATAATATTCCAACATTTTTCATATTTCTAATAAACTTTTCATTATTTACAACCTCTATTCTATATAAATGTTGACTGGTATTATTATACCCAAATTCTTCATTATAAGTATTTACTAATTTTTTAAGTACTCTCATCTTTTTATTAAAGAATTTAAAATTATTTAAAAGTATTTTAGCTTGAATAGAATTCATATACATTTTATAACCAGGAAAAGATATATCTCTGCCCCAACTGTCATCAGAATATGTAGTTCCATTCAAAACAGCTTCCTTAAACCATTTATACTTTTCATAATCATCTGTTACAATCATTCCACCATCAGAACCACCCAATGGTTTAGTTGGATAAAAACTAAATATCATTAAATCTTGTGGGTTACATTCTTTTTTAAATTGGTTCTTCTTTAATTTCTGTGCAGAATCTATAATTTTATAATCACTAAATTCATGTAAAACATAAGAATTCCCTACCCAATTAACATCATCTATGAATTCTATATCATTACCACTTGTCAATATTGCATTCGCCACGACAGGTGGTATTATACTTGGAAGATTAACTGTAACATCCTTATTAAGTAATGACAAATATATGGCGTTCGTAGCACTATTAACAGAACATGCATATTTAGCCCCAACGTATTCGGCAATATTTTTCTCAAACTCAATGACAACTTCATCATGTAACAAATGAGAAAATTCAGATGTATCTATTATATGAGTATTTATATTAAATAATTGTATCATTAAAATCTCAGATCATTATTAAACTCAGACTTGATTTGTTTTCCTTTATCACCTTTAGACCAATACATTACACCTAAAGTTTTTCTATCTAATCCTTCTGTTATTGTATTTACACCGTGCCAAGACTCCCAATCTGTTGTTGTCCCAGTTGAAGTTTTAAATGCCCATAAACTATTAAATTTGTATGGTATTCTGGCATGACTATCTTTTCCATCGTGTAAAATCAAATCAAAAGATTCATCATATTCTTCTGATAAACCAAGTATCACACTATACTCTCTCTTCCAATCTTTATGTATTCCGTGATGAGTTGCATCAATATGCATTCCTAAATAGCCACCTTCACCATTTTTGTTAGGTGTAATCATCATCCCACCACCATAGTAAGATAAATCTGGAAATGCATTATCGGTTAAACCAAACACCTCATTAGGATTAAAATGAGTAACTATATAATCCATAACAATTAATGCTGGTGCTGAAATATTCTCGTGACCTACTTTATTACACCACTGAACTTGGTTTGAATCTTCCCCTCCATATTTTACCCAATCATTTATATCATCATAACTTTCAGCGGCTGCCCTTAATAAAGATGTATTAGGAAAAAAATTATCTATATAAATTGCTGGATATGGAACGTTTATTCTATTTACTTTCATTTTTTAATATCCTAAATTTTTCATAATCTGATATATAATCAGATGGATCATACAATGTATTTGCAAATACCAATAAAATAGAATCTACTGTTAAATATGTTTGCTCATCCCAAATCAAATTTGGTATATAAAGTCCCTCATTTGGTTTATCTAATATCCACTCTTTTTTATCTGTTCCATCATCACATAAAACCTTTACCTGTCCATTTAAACATATTAAAACTTGTTCAGTAGTATGATGGCCATGTTCTCCTCTGTCCTCTTGATCATGAACTCCATAAATATAAAAAACCCGTTCTATTTTAAATGGCACATCTATTGCAGACTCAACTGAAACTAACGATCCCTCCGAATCTATATATGGAGCCAAATCAAATACTTTTACATCATTTATTGTCGTCACCAAATGGTCCCAATACTTTTAAAGGATTTTTTCTAATTTTCATTTTCTATTCCATCATATTTTAAATCAACCAACATTTGATAATGTTCTTCTTTTGTTTTTATTAATAATCCACACCATTCCATTATTTCATTAAAATAATCAACATCCTTATTCATTTTATCAAAATCATATTTTCTATTATTACATTTTAAATCATTTCCTATTTCAGTAAATAATTTGTAATTATGCTGTTCCATTTTTTCGAATCTTTCACCCTCAATACTTCTATTTTTCAGTTTTTCTGATTTCTTTTTATCCACAATTAATACCTTAGAATTTGGAAACATTGATATAAAATATTTTATCCATATCATATTAAAAGGTTTTTTAAATCCCCATTTTAAATCTAATTTATTATCTCCCCAAAATAAAGGTAACAGATTTAAAAATTGTTTTTTAAATAATTCTAATTTCTCCGAATCTATTTTTCCATCCTTGCCAGACATTAACCATTTCTGGGCACTATCAGAATCGAGTAAATTATATAAATCCATTAAATCATCATAAGATTTATCTCCAATAAGTTGTCTTACAAAATAATATTGTAACATTGATATAGATGTAGATTCAAAAGTTTTTCTATCCTCGAATCTACAAGTATCGTCCCCAATAAAAAGACCACAATATTGTAACATTTTTGCCGTATAGGAAGTTCCACCACCAGGAGATCCACAAATTAATACTGGAGAATCAGTTATACTTTTATAAATTGTTTCGCCATTAAATTTAAACTTATCTTCTGAAAATCTATTTTGTAATTCAGAAATATGTGGTGTCTTATAAGTTATTTTTTTTATTAATTTATCATTTTTTAATATGTAAATATCCACATCACTAAACTTATCTTCATCTTCTAATTCTGGTCTATCTAAGTTTGCACGGGTCCAACAATTTGATGATATAGAATCAGAAAAATGAAAATATCTTCTCAATTTATTAACAAATGATATTCTATAAAGTGCATCTTCTTGATTTAAAATCTGAACTTTAATATAAAGTCTTTCTGAATCTTCTTCCCAAGAATCTATTATTGTTAGACTCTCATATTCACCTAATTTATATTCTTTTTCTGAAATTATCATACTATTATTTGTCGTCCTTTCGCACCTTCTGCTGCAACTTCTTCATTTTCGGGAAAATCATAAAGTCCTTCTGTTCGCATATACTCAACATCATCTAAAGTATATTTTCTTTCTAAAAACATATCCCAGGATCTACTATATTCATTGTACAATTCTACCTTAACTCTATACTCATTTCCACTCTCTATTATGGGAAGTTTTTGATACCACGAACCACTTTCTATATTTAAATTTATCTCATTTAATAATATAACTCTATTATTTTTAATATAAGATATCTTAAAATTATTATCTTTATTTCTAAAAACATCATTTTCATTTAAATAATCTCGACTTCTCTCTGGCCAATAGTTAATAAGAATCACTAATGGATTTAACTTAGCTGTTTTATCTTCAGGCAATAATACTCCTCCTAATAAATGATAATTTTTAATATCTGGATTTACATATTTAGAAGTTGATAACATCCTTCCGTGATTTTGATTTATAACAGAATTAGGAAACATTTTTTGATATATATGTCTTACATCCTCCCCATTAACCACCTCTAATAAATATTGATCCTTAACGGGAAGTAAACAATTATATATGTGAGATTCTATACCATACTTGCCCCAATTAGTTTTATGAGAATCTATATAAGTCAAATAAAAATCTACTTCAGAAAAGAAAAAATTTCCATCTATGGCAACTATCTTATCTCCTGTATAAATATATGGTGCAAACCAGGCACGTTTATCATTTTTTAAAGTTTTCTCATAAACATCATAAAAACTATGTAAATCTTCTGGGTCAATTATCGTATCACTCTCAGTATAAAAAACATATTTTTTATTAAGTGCTTTAGCCAAAGAAAACCCATTTAATTGAAGAGTTAAAACTGCAGAATGATGTGAATAATATCTTTCTGAATATTTAAATAATGCCTGTATTGGATAATAATTCCAATAAAAATCTTCATTCTTTATTTCAGGAGTAGATTCATTATATTTATCATACACATAATAACTAACCAAACTTTGAATTGTAGATGATACTGGATAATGAGATACTAAACATATATCAACATCCAATAAACTTAAACTACTTATACAATTAATAAGTAATTTATGTTCTTCTATACTCTTAGTCCATGTCCCTATTACTATAATACATTCTTCTTTAAATTTAATATTCACGTCCTTAATCCTGTTTTCTTTTCCCAAAATTCTATAAAATTATCAACACTTTTATCATCTTCCTTTTCCATTTCTTTTAAATGATCTGGTACAAGATCAATTGTATTATTTGCCCATTCTATGTCCCTAAATCCATAAGCACAACCATACTTTCTATGTGGATGTTTTAATCTATATTCTTCTGGAGTCATATTTTTCCACTCAATATGTTCATCCGCATTATACAAAATAGTTTTACATCCACACAAACCAGGTAAATAAGTCATTGCCGTATGTTTATCAAAGGTTATTAAATATTCGTATTCATTCAACTTTTCTCGTAAATATGAAATTCCACCTCGTTCTATCCAATCTGATATATCTTCTGAATTAAATGGTTTTAATATAGATTCATAATCTTCTGGAGTATTCTTATGTAATATATGACAAAATCCCTTTCTCCTACCATTATTTGTTTTATAAAGATTTTCAAAATTATAATGTACAGCCTTTAAATGTTGAGTAGATCTATCTGTTTTCCATGTACTAAAATTAAAATATGCATCATTTGGATTATCTCTCCATGTAGAATAATTGTTATCATCGGACAAAAACCATCTTGTAATATACTTTGTATTAAATGGTTGAGCTGGTTGTATCTCTGGATATACTGCTATCGTTTCCTTTTTTGGATATTGTAATATCTCAGGTAAATTCCAATCTGCTCCACCATGTTCTGGATTATTAGCATCTACCTTAAAAGACTCCAATACTGATATATTTTTATGTGGAAACAGTGGTGGTGTAAAAATTACAACTCTTTGGCCTCGTTCTGCTAACTTATATGCAAGTTTATGTATAACCAAATCTCCCCCACGCCAAGATTCTTTTCCTTTTGAAAGGTCTAATGGTGGTGTAACGTGAACTTCTACCAAAAAAGTAAGTCTATCTTCACTTTTTAATATCATAAATTATATCTCATCAACTTTTATTTCCCTTTATTGCCAAGGCTGATACTTTACTATATTCTACAACATAACCTTTATTAGATAAAAAATTTTTCAAATTTTTCTTTTCTATGTCGGGAATTGGAATAGTAGATGCCCACTCAAATATAATTAATTTTGGTAATTTATATAGCTTATCATCCATAGACATTAATAATTTAGCATCAAGTCCTTCAACATCCAAATGTAACCAATCTATTTCACCATTCATTTCATCAACAATAAAATTATTTAAAGAAATTGATGGTGAAATTCTACTATGTATTTCTTCTATCTCTTGACCTCTAATAATATCTTCAACAACAGAATTAGTATATCCCTGACCACCTTCAAAAAATTCAGTATCTTTACCATCAGCAGTGATTAATTTTTCATATAACTTTACATTTGAAAAATTATTATAATTTTTACATAACTCATTAAATTGTTTATTGGAGGCTTCAATTAAAAAAGTGTTAGATATTTTTTCCCTTACAACTGGCACCCATTCTCCAAATGTACCATTATGAGTTCCTACTACCAACCCTCTCGGTACACGTCCATTTTCAAATAAATTTTTACAATATAAATATAATGATTTATAAAGATATGAACCGTCAATAAATACATTCCATTTTCTATGTAATAAAATATGACCCTTATCACTTTTTATTATAACATCATTCATTTCACTAATTGAAAATGATCCCCAAGTAAAATCATTTAACTCACAAGTAAATATTTCTTCACCTGTAACCGAAGAAACAATCAACATAGTTATTGGGCAATTAATAGTTTCTGAAATTTTTTTAACATCTACTTTAATTTCTTTATTTTGTCCTTTAAAATTTGGCTGGTTATATTCTATATTAATCATTTACTTATAATCCTCATAAGATTTTTCTTCGATTAATTTAGATCCAGTATTAATATTAATTTCTTTTTTAATTGTAGACCTTAAATCGTTTGTATAATAAACTTGTCGTGCCAATTCAATAAATTCACCATTAAATTTTTTCTGTGATTCTAACTTTCTTAATCTATCTTCGATGTCCCACAACTTTAAATTCATCTTTTTTAATTTTTTAAAAAGTACATCTTTTATATTAATACCAATCTTATCAAGATTTGGTAGCAATAAATTTAATTCCTTTTCTATATTATTTATCTTTTTTTCATCTTTAATTTTTTCTAATTTTATAATAAGAATAGAAACTTTATCTACTAACTCTCCATCTGATATCTCAATTTTCATCTTAATGTCCTGTTTTTTCTTTCCAAAATCTAATAAAATTATCTACTGTTTTATCATCTTCTTTTTCCATTTCCTTCAAGTGGTCGGGAACTAAATCAATAGTTCTATTTGCCCATTCTATATCTTCAATACCAAAAGCACAACCATATTTTCTATGTGGATGTTTTAATCTATATTCTTCTGGAGTCAGTTTTTTCCACTCGTCATCATCAACTGGCCAAGAATCATCATCGGTGTTTAAAATAATCGTTTTACACCCACAAAGGCCAGGTAAATAAGTCATAGCTGTATGTTTATCAAAGGTTATTAAATATTCGTATTCATTTAATATTTCTCGTAAATAATCAATACCACCAGACCACTTCCAATCATATATGTTATCTGAATCAAACGATTTTATTATAGAATCATAATTTTCAGGAGTATACTTGTGTGGAAAATGACAAAAACCTTTTCTTCTACCATTATTTGTTTTATATAACTCATCAAAAGAATAATGTATTGCCTTTAAAGGTATTGTTTCCTTCTTTGTTTTCCAAGTACTATAAGAAAAGAAAACATCTTCCGTTTTAGTATTCTTCCAATTAGAATGATCATAGTCATCAGTTAACATCCAAATTGCATTATAATCTGTATTAAAATGATTATTTGGCTGATTATTACTATAAACTGATACAGTAGAATCAAGTGGAAACTGCATCATCTCTGGTAGAAACCAAGTCATTCCTTTACCATCCCCAGAATTCATATGTAACATTGATTTAAATGATATTATATTCTCATGATACCACATAGGTTCACAAAACATAACAACTCTATGATTTCTTTCTGCCAGTTTATATGCTAACTTATGCATTGCAATATCACCACCACCATGTCTATACATTTTTGCAAAAGTTTCTTCCTTTAAAGTTTTCATCCAAGGTTCATATCTAAACTTTCTGGTAGGAACTCTATGTTGATCTATCAAAAAAGTAAGTCTATCTTCTTTATGTAATATCATTTTGTATTATCCTATTAAGTCCACCAATAACTTGTTCATATGTTATTGGTTCAAAATCATACCAATCTTCCATAGTTTTACATTCTTTATATGGATTCCAATTCCAATTTCCAGTATCTAATCTAACTTCTATATCATTGAACGAACCAGACCAATCACTATCATCGGCATGCACCCTAACACAATTTGATTGAAATTCAGCAAATGATTTTGACCATGAAGAAACTAAAAGAACTGGAGTACCAACACTCCATGATATCCACGATAATCCAGAACTCACTCCAATATGAAAATCTGCATAACTTAATAAATTTATTGCCTCTTCTATTGAACAAGAAGTCTTATCAATTACACCATTTGGAATAGTATTCCAACATTCCCCATTACCAAATGTTTTATGCATATCAATACAAACAACTTTATAACCTTTCTCATTTAAATAATCAACTGTCTTTTGCCAGCCATCTTTACAGTTCCAATATTTAATTTGTGTTGTGGCCTGTATTGCTATACAAACATATTTTTGATTATCTAATTCAGAAACTATATCACGAGAATACCCATATCCTAATTTAATTTTCGGTCTAATTTCTTTATAGTCTAATCCAAGAATATCTGAAGCTGCTTGTTGTAATGGTACTGTTCTGACATCATTTGGATTTTGTGATCCTTCATAAAACCACCCAATTTTATATGAAGAAATTCCACTCGAAATAGTAAATTTAGAACCAGGTTCTATAAATTCAATATCAGGATATTGTTCCTTAAATAACTTATTCCAAAATGTAGTACAAACAACTTCACAATTATGTTTCTTTCTAAATTCTTCAACATAGGGTATCCATGCCAATGTATCACCTAAAGCTTTACTATCAAACTGAATATAAACTTTTTTATCTTTCAAATCTAATCTATACTCATAAACTACTTCACCACCAGCTGAAACTTTAACTATCCAATTTACATAATAGTTAATGAAACACTTTGTCCAATGACCAGATTCTATAGTATTTGAATATAAAAGTTTGTTGGTATCTCCGTCAATAAAATCAACTTTATAATCTACATCTCGGCCGTGAATAGTCACCTTTACTCCATCACTAAAATCAACAAAAAAAGAATCTTCTCTTTCTCTAATATATTCTACTTTTTCAATTTCCTTTAAAATTTCATATCCCTTTTCTGCTGCATTTTCCCAATTAAAATTTCTTCTTATTACTTCAGATTCTATTAAAGAATTTATTCTATAATCTTTATAATTTTCATAAACGTCCCCCATAACTTTAGATAAATCATTATAATCAGGTTCACAATAATTTCCATCATAATAACCTTCACCATCATTAAAAGTAACTCCTTCGCCCAAACTATAAGGTCTTTCTTCAATCACCTTTACAGGATGACCTAATCCATTTGCAAATTCTAATTGACCGCCCCAATCTGAATAAATAGATGGAATCCCACATGCCATTGCTTCTATCAAAGGTAAATTCCAACCTTCACTTCTTGCACAAGATAAAAAGACATGACCAGTTTTCATATATTTAATATAATCTTCCCTTGAAACAAAACTCTTTATTTTAATTCTATCATCTTCAAAACCATAATGTTTTAATCTTTCATCTGTACTACCCATCCCATCTACTGAAAAAGGATTATCAATAGATGCAATTAAATCAACTGGTTCATCCTTATCAAATGTTTTTAAAAATGTTTCAATAATTTCAGTTGTAGATTTTCTATAATCCCACCTACCAAACAACAGAAATTTAAATCTACCATCATTATAGTCATCTAATAAATCCACCTTTTCAGGATAAAATATATCTTTATGAACTCCTTCTGGTACAACTTTAACTCTTTCAGATGGATATCCTTGTTCTATAACACATTCTTTTTGCCAAGTAGAAGGCACCCACAACTGGTCAAAGGTTAATAAATTGTTAAATTGGTCAGCTGGAAACCTTGTACTTTCCCAAACCACATATGCTATTTTATATCCATTATATTGATGATACATATAATAATGATTGGACTCAACCAAAACAATATTAACATCTGGAATAAAATTTTCATCATATGAATATATTGGAAAATCTTTTAATTCTTCATTTTCCCATAAACTTTGCTCTACCAACATATTTTTATGTTGTTCAGTCAGGTATGGTTCTTTATCATGATTCTGACCATCCCAATTTTCACCAGTAGTAAAATTTCTTACCTTTATTGGAATTAATTTATCTAAATGAGTAAAAAAGTTTCTTGAATGACTATTATAACCAGTATTTCCTATTAAGCTTGTGTGTGCTTTTATTTTCATTTATAACTTATATTTCTCCTTTAATAAATAGATATTGTTTTTTCTAAAAGTTAATAAAAATTGTTACTTTCCATTCACAGAATAATAATTATCTGATACTGTATTAGGTCGTTGATCTATTATCGTATTTTTTACTGCAAAAACATTCATATTCTCAAATTGATAATTTACCCACAAATCAATTGGCCCGTATGCTGGTAACTTTTCTAACAATTTTTTTGCACCTTCATAAGTTAAAACATATCCAGAAAGCCACCATAAACCCATCTTCACAGACAATAAATCCTTAGAGTATTCTTCATATTGAAAATCTGGAAAATCTTCTTGTATTTTAAACCAACTATCAAACATTTCCCTGTCATTTGGAAGATAAGATAAATACAACATATCAAAATCATGTGGAAGTTGGTGAAAAGTTTCTGATATTTTTTTTAAAAAATCAAAATTAAAATATACATCATCCTCTAATATTAATGTAGTCTGTATTTTATTATCAACAATATGTTTCCATACATTTATATGAGATAACGCAATTCCATGTTCTTCATCAGATGAGCGTATGGTATCATCTATTAAATAATTATATTCATATATATGATTATCTTCTGAAGAATTGTGTACATTCTTACCATCTACCGCATCCATAAATTTAGTTTTTGCCCATAATGTTTTTCTATTTAAACGTAAACGACTAAGCTCTCTTTTTATTTGTCTAAATCTATCATATCGATGTCGCATATGAATCACAATAACTGAATTTATTAAATTTTCAAATCGTATCACAAATTTTCTTTCAAATAATCTGGAAAATTTTGTAAGAAAAAATCTACCCCACACTTTTAATATAAACCTAATGTCTTTCACATTGATGGTCCATTTGTGTGGAATATAATCAATAAAAAATGGATGCATATTATTCTCCCAACCAACTATCTTTAGTCCAATTACTGGCAATAGTATGATAACAAAAACCACCTTCAGTATGAACTAAGCTAAGATTCTCATCTAACAAATATAAATGTTTAAATTTTTCTGGATGTGCCAAATAATAATCCGTTAATGCCCAAACACTCCAAGAATCAAGAGTAATAAGATTTGTTCTATTTTCAGATATGATCCAGTCCACAAAACTCAAACATAACTCATGTCCCTTTTCAATATAGAAAAAACAATCTTCAATTAAAAAATCATATTTTTTAATCCGTGGCCACATTCTTTTTCCCCTTCCTTCTAAATAATGATTTCTATATATTGTATGACTTGGAAACATTAATTTTTTTCGAATAAAAACGTCAACTGGTCTCAAACAAACCAAATCTCTATCAATATTAAATCCACCATGTTCGTGAAAAACAAAATGTTTTGAAAAATCCATTAACTTACAATACTTGTGAAGCTCACCAGTATCTTCTTGGTTTATTGATTCCCAATATTTAAAATATTTTGGATACCCTCTCATCAATTGTTCTAAAGAATCAAAATCCCAATAAAAATACTCGAAATCTGGATGTTTTTCTATCCAATTAAATTGATTTTCATATAATTTTGGATAGGTTTTCTTTAAATGCTCCTCGCCCTGTAACCACATAAAATGTAACTTCTTCATTAAAACTCCAATACTGCTAAACCTCTACAATTAAAAAAATAATGGTCATGATAATAATCCACTCCATCTAATAAAATTTTATATCCAGTAAAACTACCACTATCAATAGAAAAACTTCCATTTTCCATATCACAAGATATAAGATGAGAACTGCCCGTAATATCTGGTAAATAGGCAGACAAGGACGAAGTAAGTTCATATCCCTGATGAAATCTCCATCCATCTTCACTTTCTAATTTTGAAAATATATACTTATCAAACGTTGTACCAACCTTTCCATTTAAAATTTGTTTATTAGAAAAAGTACTTGGAATTATATTCTTAACTGTTTGTATTGATTCAGAAAAAGACAAATCTGTTATAACATCATTTTGTTCATAAAAAAGACTCGATGAACTCGGCTTATCTCTATCATCATAAATAATATCTGTAACATTTAATCTGTCATAATTTCCGAGTTGATATGTCTTTATTTTATCTCCTGGTACTAAACTTTCAACGTTCTTATCTGTATCATCGCTTAAAATAATTTTTGTACCAGACATTAATCCACTGTGAATTGGTTCTTTAAAACTCTGTTCTAAAATATAAGAATAATTAATTATCTCGTCCCTAACTAATTTACTACCAACTTCATAAGTAACTGAAGAGCTAATAGGAACAGAACTCTGTTTAGCAATCGGCTGATGCCGTTGGAAATTATTTTCATCCAAATAATTCGTAATATCATAAAAATGATCTGTTCCCCATATTGCGTGAGATGTCATATTTACATTACAACTGTTATAAATATCAGATGGTACATATCTCTCAGCATAATAAGAACTTGGTGTATGCATACTACCAGTTATTTCATCTAAATCAAAAAAATACATATCTAACGTATTATCAAGTATAGGATTCTTAATAACAACGTCAGGTACTCCAATAGCATTTGTAGTTAATTCATCAAATGATTTAATTTTTGCTGGAAATAATGCCATACTACAAGATTGAAAAATATATTTAAATGTTTCTTTATTATGACAAATTGATTCTACTATATTCTTATTGCGATTCTTTACCCCAAAAGATAATAAATATTCTTTATCTGAAGTAGTTTCATAATAATTTTTCGTATTCCAAGTTCTATATTCAACTGACATACTTATATTATTATTGGATAGACTGGAAGATATTGAATAAATTATAGACTCATAATTGTTTGATTCATCCCATGTAAGTAATTTTACTGTATTATAACTTCCACTTATACCATTAGAAAATTTATTAAAGTCTAAATAAGGAGTTAGATCAGAACATACTCCTGGTGGACAATTTCCTTCTAAAAGATATAAACTTCCACTCTGTGGAATAAAATCAAATCTGACAAGGGCTCCAAAATTAGATGGAGAGTCTACCACTGTCCTAACTATATAATCATCAATCAATTCTCGGGCTGTTGATCCTGTCAAATAAGAACATATTGATGTTGTTGTAGTTTCTAAACTTGATGTGTAATTAGAATATACAAACTCCATTTTTAACCGCCTCCACCACCTTCGTCATCGTCATATTCATACCACTCATTAAATGCATGTGGTTCATCAGTATCAGGCCCATCAGTTGAATTTGTATTAAAAGCGGGTACAGTATGTCCTGATCCACCAGCGAGGCCTCCATCAATATTATCTAACATTGTATATGGGCCCGAATAACTGGTCGCGGAGGGAGCTTCTTCTACTTGCGCCCCATCCCAGTAAATTATTTCATCATCAGCTGATGGTGGCCCTCCAAATCTTACTTGAAAATTTTCAGTATCTACATGATTTGCCTTTCTTGTTGCCTCAAATCTTTGCCAAGATGTAGTTACAGAAATATAATCCACTCCATAGTTACCAGATAAAATTGTACCATCTGATTCTGCAAAAAATGTCCATAAGGTACAGGTACAGGCTTTACTTGCCTTTGCCCAAGTACTAAAAGTCCATGTTTCACCATTGTTTGCATCCCAGTTAAAACTCCCAGCGCTTGTATTATATGTATATGTATATGCATCATTACCACCTGAACCAGCGTCCAATCTCATTTCTAATGGAGTACCTACTGAATCTTCTGGAAAAGTAACAGGAGAAGTCAAGGTAGTATTTTGAGATAATGTACATCTTGCACCATTTGTATTTCCTCCGGCAGTAAGCCAGGCCCATAAATTATAAGGATGTGAAAGTTGATTTACATCTCTTGGTACTAAATAGGCTGTGTCATAATCATCGAAGGCCCTTTCTTTAGTAATTCCTATTAAATGTACTGTTCCGCTACTTGGAACTGCCATTTTTTATCTCCTTAACTTCTTGTTTTAATTCTTCTATTTGTTCTTGTTGTTCTTTAACTGCTGAAATTAAAAATGGAATAATTTTTTCATATCGTAATCCCAACCATCCCTCACTCATTTCACCTACTAAACCAGGTACTATTTTTTGAACATCTTGTGCTATTAAACCAAAATCATGAGTTATTTTTGTCCCCCACCCAGGTGCATCGGGTTTCCAATCAAATTCAACTGGTTCTAATTTATTAATTATTTCAAGTCCACTACCCAACGGAAGAATATTATTTTTTAATCTTTCATCAGAACTTGCATATGCTATAACATTGGCATCAGATGCTATATCACCTTCAGCATAGATATCATATGCAGTAGTTGGAACTACATCACCTACAGCAATTTCACCTTCTACTGTTAGAACACCTCCTGTATTTAATGCTGTTCTCTCAATTCTAATATCTGATCCGTGGAAAATAGAAGTTGCCCCTCCAATCATCGTATTCATATATCTTGAAGAAACAGATTGTATTCCTCTTGAACTCAAAAATGTTTTATTTTTATATGCAGTGAAAGTATTAGTGGCATTATTCATGAGATTTATTTGAAGGGTTGAATTGGTCGCATTCCCTGAAGATGATGCTACAAATTTATAAAATGTATATTTAACATAAGCATAACGACCTGGGAATATTCTCCTTAAATCAATTATATCCTCTACAGGAAATGGTTCATTTCCAGTACATAGACCGGGGTCTATTGTATCATAAACTTCTGAACCTATTGGGACATACGTGTCTGTTCTATCATCCCAATAGTACGCTTGAAACTTAAAATAAAGTGTACCACCATTGACATTACCTATAGTCTTATCGCCCACCAATTGTAATTGATGTTGAGTCAAATTACCTAAAAATGATGCATTATCGTGTCCCAAATCGTATCCGTGTGCAGTAGTGCTAGGTGCTGCGGATGTATTAGAGGATCGCATATATCCAACAATATTACCTGTCCATGTGGCACTATTATTAATAGGTGAAATGGTCCCCAAAGTTCCAGGTGTCGTAACCCCAAAACTAACAGAATCACTATCAAGGTTATCTGTATATTGACTACTTATATTAGAATCAGTTAAAAAACTACCACTATCGTGAAGTTTTAAAAATTCATATCCAGTTCCCGATGGAAAGTTAGTTGTTTCGATAAACCTTATTTCTGGTGCTCCAGCATTAACCTGAATACCAGGGGTGCCTCCAGCATGAATTCGTGCACTGGCTCCTGACCCATAAAGTCTATCTCCTTGAACATTCCATCCACCTAATGTGATAGAACCACCTGATGTTATACCAATATAATCGTCATCGGTTCTATCTCCAATCCAACCAGAACCATCGGCAGCTAAGAAAAATCCTGTTCCACTTGATGCATTTGAAGCATTAGCACTTCTTAATGTACCTGTGTTACCACCATCATCTGTTCCTATAGTTAATATTTGACCAACAGTTGCTTCATTTGCTAATAATAAATCTGTTGCTACTGAATCAAATTGAGTTCCAAACTCTTCCCATCCTGAAGGTGGTGATCCAAGGGTAGATCCGGCGGCACCACTTGCTCCAGTCAAAGTAGTTAATAGATAATAGGTACTACTTACCTTTATTGCATCCCTTCTAACACCGTCTATATAATAAAATGTTGTATTATCATAAGTGGAATCATCTGCGAATACCCCCCTATAAACTATACCAGGTCCAGAAGCTCCTGTTGCACCACTTGTTCCAGAAGTTCCTGCCGTACCACTTGTTCCACTCGTTCCCGCAGTTCCTGAAGTTCCACTTGTACCAGCAGTTCCACTTGTTCCAGAAGTCCCAGCAGTTCCTGAAGTTCCACTTGTTCCAGCAGTTCCACTTGTTCCTGCCGTTCCACTTGTTCCTGCCGTTCCACTTGTTCCACTTGTACCCGCTGTTCCACTTGTTCCAGAAGTCCCAGCAGTTCCACTTGTACCAGCAGTTCCACTTGTTCCTGCCGTTCCACTTGTTCCACTTGTTCCTGCCGTTCCACTTGTTCCACTTGTACCAGCAGTTCCACTCGTTCCCGCAGTTCCTGAAGTTCCACTTGTACCCGCTGTTCCACTTGTACCAGCAGTTCCACTCGTTCCCGCAGTTCCTGAAGTTCCACTTGTACCCGCTGTTCCACTTGTACCAGCAGTTCCACTTGTTCCTGCAGTTCCTGAAGTTCCACTTGTACCCGCTGTTCCTGAAGTTCCACTTGTTCCCGCTGTTCCACTTGTTCCACTTGTTCCCGCAGTTCCACTTGTACCCGCTGTTCCACTTGTACCAGCAGTTCCACTTGTTCCAGAAGTCCCAGCAGTTCCTGAAGTTCCACTTGTTCCAGCAGTTCCAGAAGTCCCAGCAGTTCCTGAAGTTCCACTTGTTCCAGCAGTTCCACTTGTTCCTGCCGTACCACTTGTTCCCGCAGTACCACTCGTTCCACTTGTACCTGCTGTTCCTGAAGTTCCACTTGTACCTGCTGTTCCCGATGTTCCACTTGTACCACTTGTACCTGCTGCTGCGTAAAGTTCCCAAGTAGAATTTCCTGATCCTGTATTTGGTGGGCCGTTATCTGGATCATCATCCTTATCATTCTCTGTTTTAACTCTCCAACTCGAACCATATCTCGTAATTAAAAAGTTTTCTTCAAATGTAAATCCAACTGGTTTTTCATCCCAAGAACCAGTAGGTGTTAAATCAAGTTGTGGTGCTCCAGTTGAAGTTTGTCTAAGACCACCCACAATAATAACTCTTCCTTTAGTTCCATATGTAGGATCGAATGCTATATAACTGGAATTAGAACCAACTTTCCATCTACCATCTCCTGCTAAGAAAGAACCACTTCCATAGATATTTGGAAGATTTGTTGTTCCTGCTCCATAATCATTATTAGTAATCATGCTACTACCAGAACCACCTATTTGTAATATATCTTGAGTCAAATTAAATATAGATCCAGTTAATGCATTTAAATGTGGTGAACGTATTACTCCACCTTTAATTATAGAATCAGATGATCCTGAAATTATTTTTGTTGTAATAGTCCAACCACTTGCACCACCTATGTAACCTGTATTTGCGGTTACGGCTCCTGCCATTGTAACATTTCCTGATGTATCAATAGTAAGATTATCAGTATTTAATTCTAATCCAGTCGCGTTAAATCTTAAATAGTTACCAGTTCCATCACTAAAATTAAATTTACCAGTTCCATCCATATATGTACCAAGTGTAGTTGCTGTTGAACTTATTGGTCCACCATTAGCCCCCATTCTAATAGTTCCACCAGCTACAGAACTACTAATAACCATTGTTGGTGTTCCTAATCCAAATACTTCTGATTGAATATCAATGGTATTGGAGTACATTTTTATATAGTTACTTGCATCACCTCTAACTAAAAAGTCCCCAGTACCATCTACATAAAAACCTGTGTTAGTTCCAGTGACACCTGTATTTGGTGTAGCACCAAGTGATATCTTACCACTATTTACTCCACTATCCACTACCATTGTTGATGTGGCTAAATCAAAGGTATCTGCTTTTATATCTAATTTATTCTGTGATTTTCTAATATAGTTAGTGGCGTTTGTATATGCAAGAAAATCACCAGTACCATCCATATAGACACCTTTAGCTGTACCACTACCAGTTGTATTTGGTGATGCTCCAAGTGATAGTTTACCACTATTGGTTGCAGAATCTATTACAACTGTAGTTGCATCTAAATCAAAAGTATCTGACTTAATTGTAAAAGAACCAGCATCTACTCTAAAATAATTTGTAGCATTTCCATAAACATTTAATGCACCACCGCCATCCATATAGATACCAACTGTATCTGCAGTTGGAGAACTTGGACCACCACTTCCACCTAATCTTATAACACCAGCACCACTATCTGCTGCACTATCCATAATAATAGATGTAGCATCTAAATCAAAAGTAGTTGCTTTTATAGAAAAAGAACCACCATCTTGTCTAATATAATTGTCTGAATCAGATTGTAAATTAAACTCGCCACTTCCACTTAAAAATATTCCATTACTACTCAAATTAGATAAAGATGAAGATGCCCCACCCAATGCTAATTGACCACCATCGTCTGTTGATAAATCAAACTTATTTGTATCAATATTTAAATCATTAGTTCTAATTTCTAATCCACTATTAGTAAATTTAATATAATCTTTATTGGCCTCATTCTTACCTTTAATTAATACATCACCACTTCCACTTGCATAAATACCTTTATTAATCGTATTGGGATCAAGACTTGTTAATGAACCAACTGACATTATTCCACCATCCCCAGCATTTAATAGTATTTTACCATTTGCCAAAGACATTGAAGTTTGAGTAGAAGATATTTTTAAATCACCGCTACCTGCATTTAATTCAAATTTTTCAAGTTTAACTCGTAAATCATTTCCAAGATTACCACCACTTCCCGATAAATGAAGATAATTTGTACCATCACCCACTCTCCATTCCGCATCTGTATACCAATAATTGTTATTATTTATACGAATCCCATCATGAGTTCCATAAATATTTCTACCTATCGAAATTTTAGCTCCTGTTTCTATTCCTCCCTGTAAAGTTGCTACGTGAAGTACACCATGAATAGATCCTGTCATTGCTTGTATAGTTCCTCGGAAGAAACCGTTATCAGTATAAAGACCAAATCCTGGTTCTTCATTTCCATACAAAAATGCACTACTTAATCCACTTAAATCACCCAATCGAGTTCTTAACTGAAAATCATAAACACCACTACCAGTTCTCTCAACAATATCCATATATGGTGTAGAAATATCATTTGGATTAGCATTCATTAAAATATAACCACTTGATATATCTTCACTCGGTGAATATACTCCAGTAGATACTATTACCTGACCTTCTTCATAAGGCTGGGCAGTAGAAACTAATCCAGCTATAAATTCTTTATCTGTATCTATAACATGAACATTTACACCATTACTGTGTGCTGCGGCTGTAGTATCATGAAAATCTCTTACTACAATTAAACCACCACCAGTAGAATGAGATACAACTTTCATTCTTTCATCATCAATCTTTAATATAGATTGTGTCGTGTAACCAGTACCAGTACTTAAAGTTATTGCAGTTACAGAATCATTAATACCACCACCAGCTAAAGTCCCAACAACTGATCCCGTAGTTGGTGATTCACCATAACCACGACCAAGATATAATTCACCGGCAAGTCCATCAGGATCAATTGCAGAACCAGTAATATATGCATATGCCGAATCAGAAGAATATCTTTTAGAACCAGTAACATACATATACTCAACAGTAAATCCTGTATCACTAACTCGTTTTGCCTTTAATATTTCACCAGCCCTAAATCCACTAACATTTGCACAACTCATTGTTACATCTGCTGCAGACATCGAAGGAATTCCAACTACTATACTACTACCACTTCTTAATGGCTGTAATGTAGTTGAGTTGGCTACCATCAATTGTCCACCAACAACATTAACAGATTCTTTTTCAAAAACTGTAGTAGCTAATGTACCTCTGATTCTTGCATTTTCAAATTCTGCTGTACCATTTCCTAATGTATCAATTCTCCAACCCTTTAAGTTTGATGCAAATCCTGCAGACTCCATTCTTCCACTTGAATGTAATATTAAACCTTCTTCTCCCTCAGCAAATTGACCACCAAAACCGGAATCTGGAATAGTTCTAATTTGAGTTCCTGTAATTTCCCATCCACCAACTTTATTTCCTTGTTCTCCGAACATTGCAATAACACCAGGAAATCCATCATCACTATAATTGGCAGTACCATCATATATTTTAAGACCATACTGATCACCAGCATCTTGACTTATCTCACCAAGTCTTACTATCTCAGCTGCACCACTTGCTGGTGACTTAAATACTCTAACATTTTTATTTGTAGAACTAATATCAAGTGTATTAGTATCCAAATCAAATACTGGAGTTTTAATGGCGACACCACTACTATCAGCTCTAATATAATTGTTATCTCCAGTACCAACTGTAAAATCAATTTTAGCAACTGTATTGTCCGTTCCCATAATAAAACCGGCAGTAGTAGTTTGACCAAAATCTGTTTTACCACCAAATGCGATATAATTATCATTATTCCCACCTTGAATTGTAACAACTTTATTTGAACCGCTTCCTACTCTGATATTAGAACTATTACCATCAAGAATAATATTGCCCTCACCTAATGACATTGAAGCGTGTGTCGAAGATAATTCTATATTACTTGCATCTAATTCAAATTCTCGTGTTTCTATCTCTAAATCATCACCATCAAATTTTATATGACTTCTACTACCTACGGCTGTAAATAGTGGTGTCGAACCACCCGCAACTGCAAGTAATATTCCTGTTGCACCATAAGCAACTGTTGTTTGACCAACACTAATATATGGACTATTACTATTACCCCTCATAATAATTTCTTGACCAGTTCCCAAAGACATGGAAGCATGTGTCGTAGATATTTCAACTGAAGGTGTATCTAATTCAAATAAAGTTGTCTTAATTGATACACCATTACTTGTATCGTATTTTATAAAGTTTTGAGAACCATCACCAGCGTAAAATCTTGGATTTCCGCTATTATAACCCATTTGTATACCTTCACTCGCGAAAGTATGAGTGTTTATGGATATTTCTGCATTATCTCCATTTGCATTAAGTCTAATTCCAGCATCACCAGAACTTGCTATATTCGTTGAATTAATAGTCCATCCAGCAATTTTACCACCAGTAAATAATACTTGTGAACCTGTTATATCACCATCGGTAGTTAATGTAAAATTATCTGTTTTTATTGAAACACCAGTTCCAGCAACATATTTGAAATAATCATTTGCACCTTCACCAGCAAAGAATGTTAATACATCACTACCATCATAACCTAATTGTATTCCAGATCCATTTCCTATAGTATGAGTACCTATTGTTATTTTTGGATTGGTTGAAGTAAATCTTAAAGTATTACCAGGAGATGCTATTCTTGTAGGAGTTAAATCCCATCCTGATATTGATTGAGTAGATTCACCAATATACATAACATTAGAATAATCACTATTTGAATTCTTTTGTATTACTTGTAAACCATAATCATTATTTGCATGTAGATCAGTAGTATCACTTAATCCACCAACTCTAACTATCTTTACCTCTCCATCTTCTACATCTTCATCCTTTCTATATACGGTTAAACCTTGTCCAATATTCTTATCATTATCATTGGTAGATGATAAATAAACTCTCGTATAATCTTGATATGCAACTGAACCACTTAGGGCTTTCGAAATATAGTCATCATTAATTGTCCAACCTGCAATTGTACCGCCAGTAAATAATACATCTGAACCTGTTATATTACCACCTGCAGAAACTTTAAATCTACTTGATGATATAAATGATGCTGGATCTGATGTATCTGCGGAAGCAGATATTCTCCAATATGGTGAATATGCCAATGAGGCAGTTTCTATTTGTGCTCCACCTATCATACCTGCAGATGCAGTAATAGTACCGACAAATTTTGCACCACTTGCAAATAATATACCTTGATGATCTACTGAAAAATTAGGACCAAAATGAACATAATAACCAGCAGAATCGGTACTTCCACTTGGACTAAAATCTATATAATATTCATCTGCTAATGGTTCAAATCCAGTTGGATAAGATCCATCACTTCTTGGACCTTTATCTGACATATACAATGAAGAACCTTGGGCGTCAAGAGTAATATTAGAACCACTTAATAGAGAACGACCATCATCACCTGTGTATAATTTCCAACCTGCCACTTCCATAGAACTATTTTTAGTATCTAAATGAAATCCAGAAGATGATATTTCTATATTTGCACCTGCCCCACTTATAAATTGTTGATTTGGATTACCAACAAAAAATGCATCCGCTCGAATATCAAGTTCACTTGGAACAGTTCTATATCTCATATAACTTGTAGAGCTACCAAACAATTCTAATCCAACTCCGTTATATTCATCTGTTCTATCAGTTAAAACAGAACCACTCCACATCATAAATCCAGGTCCCCCAGTTCCTGCTGATGCACTTGCAAATCCTGAATATCCTATTGAACGAATAAATCCAGAACCTACACCTGCCATTTCAATACCACTACCAATGGCATTTCCAATAAACATAGAACCACTAAGTAAATTATCAGTACCAGCTATGTATTGATTTGCACCTTGAAATGAAGATGCACTTACATGGGCTATAGTTCCAGCCACATTATTATTTACATCATAGAATTCTGCTAAAAATTCATAATCGTCAGGTCGTTCTTGTGAAAGTGGCGGAACTGGTGCAACAACTCTAATCCAATCAGGAGAAAATCCCGTGTCGGAAACTGGTCGTATAGAAATATCTGAAATATACCAACTACCTGCTGGTACTCCAAACTGTAAAAATCCGTTTCCATCTCTTAGTGGTTGAAATACTTCCTCGACTATTCCAAAATCCATTAAATTTCCACTCGAATCGTTTACTAAGTATCCTGGACTATTATCTCCTGGTGGAGCAAGTTGATATCCAAAGTTGGAATCAGTTTTTGCCAGGTAAGTTTGATAACTATCATTTCTTTCAAATGCTGAACCACTAAAAAATATTCCAAGTTCTGCGGTATTTTTAGTTGACCCTCCAGTTACAATCTGAGGTCCATTTCTTCCAATTATTTTTGCTCTAAATGAATACTCAATATCTTTATAAAAATCTATCGGCCTTGAACCAGTAGTTTGAAATCTTAATATAGAATTTTCTGAAGTATTAGAACCAGATATGTATACTGAATCAAGAATATGAGTAGAATTTTTAGTTGCTGTAGTATTACTACTTTTTTCCCAATAGTCATCTATAACGTTTTGATCAACAAAATATCCTAATCTCTGTGAACCAGCTGAACCAAATGTATCAAATAATAATTCTGGACTTTCTATTGGTGTATCAGCTATAAGTTCAAAATCACCAAAAGCATCTTTGTTTTTTGAATATAACTTTACTCTGTGTATATCCCCTGAAAAGGTTCTTAACTTAGATATTCTAACATCTGCAAATGAACGATAATTAACTGTACTTACTGAATGAGTAGGTGCAGGTTGAAATGACATTGTATATGCAGTTTCCGCAAGTGGAACAATTACTTCCTGTCTTGGATCATCATCATCAAATCGTGTATCTTTTATAAAAAATTCTTTAGTGGGAATTAAAGTTGAATCATTTTTAACATCTTTAATGGTAGTTTCAAATGTTTCAGGAAATTCATGGTATGATTCTGTCACAAATGTTGATTTTGGCTTTGGATTATTTACTGTAAAAGTTGCTCCAACGTGTTTCACTTCTGCATCAGAACCTTCCATATTTATAGTAAATCTTTCTACTTCTGGAGAAGCTTTTCTTACTACTCCGCCTCTGGTACTAACTCCTGCATTTTTACCACCACCACCATATACTTTAGATTTATATCCTTTTTGTGTAACTGCAATTTCTTTATCGGGTGCTGGATCTTTATGTTCTGGTTGAGTACCTTCTGTTCCTGGTAACGGATCTCCTGATACTGTTCCTGTACTTTGAGTTATAGAAGCAGAAGGATAGGTAGTTTCAACAAAACCCTTTACAATTTCTCCAACCCACATTGATGGTTGTTTATAAAAGAAAATTGGTTGTGTATTTACACCTGCTCCACTTATATATATTTTAGAATACCAACGAACATTATAAACATCCAACCATTCTGTAGGAACTTGTACTTCATTCGGGTCTAATTCACCGAGACAATATAAAGTGGCATCTCCAAATGTATCTGGATCATCATATACTTCAATAGAAACTCTATGAGAAGTTCCTTCAAGATAATTTGGAACTGGTTCTGTATAAATTACTTTACCAGACGCATCATTAATTATTTCAAATTTTAACTCTACATTAGCCTTTAATAAATTAGAACCACCTGCTAAAAAAGAACTGCGACCTTGAGTAATAACATCTGGAACTTCAACAATATTAAAATATTGTGAAATTGGCGCATCATCTTCAATAAAGACATCTAAATCCTTTAATCCTTGATATCTGTTATAACGTCTTAATATTGACATTGATTCTCCCGAATAGATTTATTCATTAATAAATATCATATTCGAAAATTCTTACTATTTATAGTATGTATAAAGTAAGGATAATATCGGTATGAAGAAGAAATATTCGTTCACAATAGAAGATAGACTGATGGATTGGTTTAGGCTCTATGTTAGGGAAGAGAGCACAACTATGAGTGCTATACTTAATCAACATATTTTAAGTTTGAAAAGAGAACGGGAAGGACGTCCCGCTCCAAAGAATGTGTTATATTCTAATTAAATTTAGAAGGTAAAGTAATATTACTAAAACCACCAGTCTTGGTAATTTCAAGTAAAGAATCCACTGTATCTCTCATAGATTCAATATGAGATACAATAAATGCGAATTGGAATTGAGATTTAAGATATTGAAATAACATATAAACAGAATTAAGGTTATCTGAATCCATATTACCAAATCCCTCATCAATAGCTAAGAAATTAGCACGTGGTAAATTACAGACATTGATTAAACCAACTCTCATTGCAAGAGAAGATATAAATCGTTCCATTCCACTACTCAATTCAAGAGGCCAGACATTATCTTCATCGTAAGCAAGATAAGTATTGATGTTCTTACCATCCATTTCTAATACGATACCAAAATCTACCATTTGTGCAAGAATATCATTTACTTCTCCCTCAATAGTAGGAAGTGCTTTTTCTATAAGTTCATATGGTACACCATCTCGTTTAACGGCATCCATATAATATTCATACGCTTCATATTTAGTTTCTAAATCTTCTACTTTATTCATAGTTTCCATAATAGTTTTCTTCTTAGTTCTATTAATTTGTATTTCACCATGAATAACTTGTATCTTATTATCTATCGTTTCAACTTGGTAATCTAAATCATCTACAGAATTTTTAAGATTATCAATTTCTTCTTCTACTTGTTTATTATAAACAATATCATTTTTACTTTCGTGATATTTTTCTATTCTTTCTTCTGTAAGTGTAATCTGATGAAGGGTATTTTTCTTTCTTTCTTTTAATAAAACTTCTTCTGATTCTAATTTATTATGATTTATATCAATATTTTTTAATGCTTCCATTGACCTATCATAATCAACTTTATTGTCACGAGTACTTCCCATATCTTCAATTTGTAAATCAAGATAATCTAAATTAGAAACGTATTCACCTGCCATCTTTTTATCTTCATCTAACTTCTCATTAGTTGCAATTGCATCTAATGTAAATGGGTTACTCATACAAAATTCACAATCCTCATCCCATTCTAAAATACCAAGTTTTTCTATTTTATCTAATTTATTACGAACATCAATTTTAAGTTTATCTATTTCAATTCTTAATTCTTTTTTGTCATCTTCTAAAGTTATTAAATCAAGATATTTTTTATTAATATCTTTATCAACATAATCTTTAATTCGATGTTTTAATTCAACAATTTTAGATTTATTTTCTTCTTGAGTTGTACCTACTGAACCCAATCGTATATCCATAGATTCAAGTAAATCTTCATAATCTATTTTATCTTTACTTAATTTTTCAATATCAAGAATAGATTCATCTACTGGTCGTAACTTTTTAGTTAAATTAAGTACTTGATTTGTAAACTCTCTCTTTTTTGTTGTTAATGTTTTCTTTTGACTTCTTAAATCTTTCTGAACTAATTTATATTGAGTATCACTTTTTTCTATGTCCGCCAAGTCCACATCATAATCTGTTTTTCTGAAATCTTTTAAAATGGCGGATATATCAGATATTTCTTCGTGTGCTAATGTATAAAGTTGGTCAAAGATTCCCATTCCCATAAACTGAGCCAACAAGTCTTTTCTTTCTTTTTGTGTCTTGTCTATGAATACGGTGGAATTGTTTTGTAGTGATAATGCTGTTAAGACAAAATCATCATAAGAACCAATTACTCTACGAATATTTGCATTTGTAGTTCTTCGTTGGTCACCATTCAAGGAAACTCTGTCAGCACTATCATCAATCATCCAAAAATCTACATCTACCTTTACTTTGCCATTTTTTAATCTCTTACCTTTTCTCTCAATATAATATTCAGTTTCGTTTATCTCAAAACCTACCTTACAATGAAAAGAACCCTTCTTATTATTCAGTATTCTTTCCGCCTTAAAAGTTCTAGCTGATGTATCAAATAAAGCGAATGAAAGAGAATCTAATAATGCTGACTTTCCACTTGCATTCGGTGCAAATAATCCAATTATTCCATTCAGTTGTGTGAAATCTACTACATTATCTTCACCATAAGAAAACATATTTGACCATTCAAACTTCTTTAATTTCCAAAATACATTCCGAGAGATTTCTTCTACTGGTAATTGATTATTTAATTCTTCATTTACATCTTTTATCTTTAATAAAATCTCATCTTCTACAAGACTATGATTTCGTTTTAAATAATCTTCTATTAAATCATACTGATAATCTGGATTAGTCATATCTCCAACGTCTACCAACTGACCATCACGGACTCTCTCTGTCAATCTGTCCGTTCTATTTACTACTATCTCCTTGATACCGTATGTTGTCTGTATTTTGGTCAAGGCTCTCTTTAGCTGTACTGAGTCGGTATTGGATACCCTTACTCTTAACCTGGCTTTTTGTGGCATATCATCCACATCTGGAACTACACCATTATCAACATCTAATGTATAATACCCAAAATCATTATGAACTGGAATATATGTAGATTTTCTTTTTGGAACATCCCATAGTAAATATCCGTGATCTAACCCTTCACCATGATTTTGTTGAACTAATGAACCACAATAAGAAATGGTTTCTTTCTTATTTAAATGTTGTCGTTTGTGAATATCACCCAATAATCCTAAATCATAACCTCTAAACTTAGAAATCTTTACTTTTGATGGTAATCGAAATCCTAAATCAGTTTTTGATTGGTCAACCGTACCATGATATAATACAATCTTCGTCTTACCTTCTACATCTTTTGCTAATGGGTAATCCTTTTGATTATCCCAAACATCCCATACTACAAACTGTACATCTGCACACTTATACACACCTGTATTTTTCAAATAATGTAAATTAGGGTGATTAAGATTTTCTACAATTGGTGTTAAACAATCTAAACGACTTAAATTGTTTAAATTACAATCGTGATTTCCTGCAATAATAATTGTAGGACATATATCAGATAAGTTTTTGAATAACCTCGACAATTGGTCAATCAACTCAGGTGACATTTCGGTTTTAGAATGAGCAATATCACCACCAATATATGCTACGGCATTCTCTGGGTATTCTTTGACCTTTTCGTATAAACGATTGAATACTTCTTCGTATTCTCTATGTCGTTTAAGATTTCGGATTTGGATATCCGATATGTGGTGAATGTGTTTAAGTTTACGAAATGGAACTTTTAAAACATTCGTCATATATTAATACTCTTTTTTGGTTTACCTTTCAGCTTATATCTCATTAAGTCTGAAAATTTCATTTTCTCTGTTTCTTTTAATAACGGAATAACATTTTCAAATCCCAAGTCTGATGGGTCTTTTTCCGGCAAATTAACAAAATATACATCAATATCATTCTTCATAAATTCTTCAACCATTTTTAGAGAATCTAATATAGCGTCTCTATCTAAAGATATATATATCTGTTTTACTTTTTTCTCAATAATTTTCCGTCTGAGATTTGATAGTATTGTTTTTCCAAATAAAGGGATGGCATTTCGTTTAATTGCAATTGCATCAAACGGGCCTTCACATAAAACTATTGGTTCATCCCAATTTATAAATAACTCAAATCCAACAACATCTTTCGGTGTCGGTGAATTTCTATATTTCATTTTACTCTGAAATATATCTCTACCTACAAAAAAATTTAACTGTCCATCTTCACTATACGATGGAATAATAACTCTATTTGTATAGAGTCCTTGGTCACAATAACCAATATTATATTTTAATATATCCTCGTATGTAATTCCTCGTCTTTGTAAATACATCATTGCATTTTTATAAACGGGTGATGGATGTTTGTATACCAAAGATAAAAACTCCTTTGGTAATTCTACCTTTCCTTTTTTCCTTACTTCCTTACTTTCATATCCATACGAAATTTCATCTACTATGCCACGCAATTCTCTAAATTGTTCTTGTGTGGCATTTAATTTTTTAAATAACTGAAATAAATTATGTCCGCCCGCATTAGAAACCCAACAATGCCATTTACCTGTAACTATATTAATTTGTAATTTTGGTTTGTGGTGTGAAACAAATGGACTCCAATACATATACTCATTCTGTTTCTTGAGTTTTTGTCCCTTTGAACCAACTGTTATATCTATAAGATATACTAATTTATTCGAATCCATTATAAGCTACTCGGTTGTAATTTACCTGGTAACCAAACACCATCTTCTGATTTATTATAAACACTCAAAAGTTTATCTCTCCACTCAATTTCACTTGAAAATTTTGATAAATATTCTCTAAGTTTCTCTAAATAAATATCTCTTTCTTTTACTGAAAGTTCTTTTATTTTACCAACGTGGTTCTCAAATTGTTTAACAGTATTTGCCCTAAATGGATAATCCATATCTTTACACCAATCTTTACTTATTATTGGTATTTTACCATAATCTACTGCTTGAAAAATACTATATCCAAATGGTTCTTTTACATAAGCCCCATGAAAAATACCCCAATCTTTACTCTGATAAAAATCTTCTACTTTACCTCTTGAATACGGTTCTACTCTTACATTATCAAATTTTATTTTCTTTTTAGACACATTTTCCCAAACACCAATAGCATCTTCCTTAGTAAGAGCAATCGATTCTATATTTTCTAAATAATGAAAGTTTTTCCTTGCCTCTGATCTTGCAGCATATCCAACAACATTACTATCTATCGCCTTTAAATTATGTTCAAACTTATAAAAATTTGGAATATGTTGGCCAATATCTTTCCGTTCATCTACTCCTATCCATACTATTTCATTTGCAACTTCATTCAATCCTTCATGAAACGTAATTCTTTGATTTTGATCAAATATTTCTCTTGCCCTCCTATAATGAAATTTTCTTTTACTTACACCAGAAGTTTCCCTCTGTGAACTGTGACATACAATACTATCAATATTACCGTACTTTTCAATAACTTCCTTAGTTTTTCTTCCATATACTGCGGCGAGTGGACATGATAATAAATGAACTTTTCTTGCATTTTTTATTATCTTATCAGTATATTCAGTAGTGGGTAATGAAAAATAATTTTCTAATTGTAATCCTGGGTATCTCCATTCATACTTATGTTCTGTTCCTGGTCTATCTAAAACTAACACAAACGATTTTGCATATTGTATCCAACCATAAGATGATTCAACCTCTATAATAAGAATAGGTTTAACTCTTAAATGTGGAACTACATATCTAATCCAGTTATCAACCCAGAACGACACTCCACCTACTGAGAAATCTCCTACTTCTGATGTTACATATACATCATACTCCTGGTCAAAATTAACCATATGTTCTCAATTTCATCATTACAATATATTCATCTCCAAACTTTGTAAAATTAGAACTCTTTGGATAATTAGTAAATTCCACTGATTCCACTATATCATCAACTGCACAAGTTGTTAATTTTCTCTCATTGTATAGATTCCAAAATGTATCTGAATCTGGATTATTTTTTTCTATCGGATTACTGAGATTTAACTCATCAATTAAATCTCCATGCTGTCTAATAAATGACCTTGAAACTGAAAATACTTTTAATTTTGAAATTTCTTCCTCCAGAAATATATCTACTGCATAACTTATCGGTACATATTTATCAAGTAATTTTTTCACACTATTTTTATTAATAACATATGCATGTGCTCCATACCTTGAAACTCCAAACTTGGGAATTACTAAATTTTCTGTAACTTTTTCTCCTGGTACTTCTTGGGTTTTCTTTCCCAAAAATACAACATCCCAATCATTTAATGAATTTATCTCATCAAGTAGTGTTTGAAATTCAATTCGTGGTTTTCCAAACTCTAGATCCATTTGATTTCTTACAACTTCTCTTGTAAGAAAAATATCATCTTCTAATATTAAACACGTATCAAGACCACTCTTTAAAAATCTTTTCCATACTTTAATATGAGATAAACTACATCCTATAATATTACGAGTCAATACACCATTTGGATCATAATATTCTGTATTAAGTAATCCATCTTTGATTAATTTTCTTACCTTTAACTTTTGTCCGTCAATAGCATCCACAATTTCATAATCAATCCCCCGTAATGTTTTTTCCATTTTATCCCGTCTTTCTTGACGAGATTTTAAATTGATTACATAAGTCTTATCAAATCCTATATCAGTAGACATATTCTATTTTATTAATTTTAAAAATTCTTCTAACTCTATAGTAACATAAGTTTTACTTCTATTTCTTTTGAATATCAAAATAGGTGGATATTCACCACTATTTTCTTCGGCCTGTTCTAACGATGACCAAATATTAAGTTTTTCTTGATTTTTACATTCGAATGAGTAAGGTATCTTTCTTCTTGCAGCAGGTGAAAGTTTGATATCTTCACCAGTTTCTCCCATAATTGCTGTACGGATATCGTCTGGTTCTAATTCTTTGAATTCTTCGAGAAGTAAATCTCGTATTTTATTTTGTAATCTTCGACCTTTGGCCTTAGCTGAGCGTGTTTTCATAACCTTTAATAAATATAACCCTGTTTTGTCAAATTAACTAAATTTTCGCTTCCATTTTCTACTATATTCTTTTCGTGCCCATTTTTCTGCTTTTTCTTCAAAAGCGTTGTCATCGTGGAAATCACGACCTTTATTTACGGCTATATCACCTGCCTTTTGATATTCCTTTTCATACTTTCTTGCACCCATTGTTTTTCTATCATTTGCGTGATCTATTTCATGTAATACTGTAATTATAAATTCTTTAATTGAAGAATAACTTTTTTTGAGATTGATTATATCTTTAACCCAATCGTAATCTGCTTTGTTTCCACCTCTAACAGTACCAACTTTTACTTTGGAACGGAGCCCGTAATCTTTTACTAATTGGCTTGCAATTTCATGATAATCAATTCTCTCTACTAATAAACTTTTTAATTTTATCATTACCTTCTTCCATATACAGGTAATTGTGGTCCTTTTGTTTTTTCCTTAGCCAACCACTTTTTGTGTTGAACTGCAGTTCTACCTTCAGTAGCCCACTTTTTATTTAATGCTGCTTTTTTACGTTTTCTATCTTTTGCTTTACTGTTTGGCATTAGAACACATCTCCAGACATCGCATCTTGAATTGCCTTTTTAAGATGTTTATTAGTTACATCTACAACACCATCCATATCAGCTTTCCAAACTTCTTTCTTTTTTCCATTATGAAATAGTGCAATAGATGGATAATTTCGTATTCTGAGTTTCTTAGCAACTTTTTTAACTTCTGAATGGTCTACTTTATAAATAACACATCCTTCAAATCCTTTTACTCCATCAAATAATTTCTTATCAAGAGTTGCAAATTGATATGGTGCTGTAAAATGAATAAGAACAAATCCTTTTGCTATTTTCTTTTTAAAATTGTCATCGGTTAATGATTCTATTGGTGATTTAGGTTTATCTTGTGCGTTTACTACGTTTCCACACAATACAATTGTTATTCCAATTACACATAACAATTTAAAACCCCATCTAATTAATTGTGATTTATTCATAACTATTTATCCCTCTTTCTTCGTTCAAGTGATTTTATATCGTTTTGTAATTCTTTGATAACATCTTGAAGTTCTTCTATCTTACCATACGCATCATCCATTTCATCTTGTAGACCTTCAACATTATCTTTATATTGTTCATATGAACGAGGCCAGTTATATCCCTCTGGTCTTGATGGATATTCTGCCTCATATAAACTTTTCAAACTTGGAAGTTCTTTTGCCTCTTGAATATCTGCCTGTAACATATACCACATTCCTACTAATGAAGCAATTCCTGTTGCAGCTGCAATTATTGTTTTAACATCTAATGCAAACTTTGTTTTCATTACTGCATCTTGACTTATATCTATTGGTTGTGCCACTACTTTTTCCTCTACAATTTCTTCTTTTTCTTCATGCCGAGTATTTAACATCGCATCTGTTAAATCCGCGACGGTAATTATACCCATTTCAATTAGTATGTCCCCTAACTTCCTATCATCTCCCTGTACTTGTTTTTGGATGGCCTTGGCTAGCTGTCTCTTTGTAATAACATCTGCCTCCATTAAGAGTTCGCCTAATCTCTGTCCATTCTCTGCCACTTTTTATCCCCATTTTCTCTTTTTTCTAAGATGTTTATTCCATCTCTTTTTATTAAATCCTTTTTTCCAAGATTTACTACCTTTATGAAAAACAATTACCCTTGGACCAGAATGTATACCCCACCTATAACTCATAGTAAATCGTGGATCTGACCAATAATGTCCATGTCCATCTACATAAATATTAACTACTTTTGTAGAATCATTAATAACTATTTGTTTGTCTGGTTTTTTATGATGTTCGTTGGAATGTCGTTTATATCCAAGTGTACTTCCAAGATTAAAACAAAGTATACCAACTAACATAATTTCAAATACTCCTGGCATCAATGTCCCCCATAATCAGAATACGGTGTATTTGCTGTATCCTTCTCTACTTTTAAATTTGTAAATTCTATTCTACCTTCCATATTAGCTTCTGCATATGGATTATAAAATATACCTTCACCTTCACCACTTATTGTCCAACTATCTCCACTTTGACTTATTGTTTCTATATGTGCTTCTCCTGAAACGGCTACATCTGAATCACCAATAATTTCCATTCTTACCCATTTACTTGGTTCTCCATGCATACAAGCTCTTGGACATACTGGACATACACTTGGCCATTGATACTGTCCTTCATCGATTGGTAATCCATTAGATGTATCACCTTCCCAATCTGTAAATATTACGGCGTAGTGTTCTTTATTTAAGTCTACTCTACTATCTTCCTTTTGAAAGTGAATAACTAATATTTTCTTAACAAATGTTTTTGTAGTATCAAATCCCACATATTCAATTTCTTCAGCAAACGTTGTAATTCGTTGATATTCTGCTTGTACATCTATTTCTTCACCATTTAACCATAACTTCATTGGATATTCTTCTTCCAATAAATCTTCACAGCTCCATGAACTCCAAGTAAACATTAAAGTTAATACCAAAAATAGTTTTTTAATCATTTTACTTTCCTTTCCCACATTGACAATTTTCACAAGTGCAATTTTCACATTCACAATTTGGATTGTCACAGTTATTTTTCATTTTAGTTCTCCTATAATCTTAATCTTTTACGCCAACGGTCATATGTTGCTCCATCGGCCGTCATATATATTTTACTCGAAATCTTATACTGTTTCTTTCCATCACGAGTAACTTCCCATTCTGCGACTCCATATTTCACACTAAGATTGTGGTCATATGGTATCGTAATTTTTTTATGTTTACCACTTATAAAATCGGACTTAGAAATACTTTTAAAGTGTGGAATACTTGTAGATTGTTTTCTTCCACTTTTCTCTGCCTGTTTCTTTAATTGTTGTACTTGTTTGTCAATCTTCTGTGCTTCTTGAGATGCCTTCTCTACTTTCTTTAGAAATTTTTCCCATTTACTTTGACCAAAAGTTACATCGGGTAATCCCACCAATAATATTAAACTTAATAGTATGTATTTCATTTTATAATCCAAGTCCTAAAAATTGATAATTCAAACCAACTTTAATATCATAGGCTGGTCTTTCCCAGTAATCTAAATATTTTCCTTCAACATAGAATCCCAAATTTTCTTGTAATTTAAATCCTATAATTGCTCCAAGGTCATAATCCATCCAAATCTCTGTCCCTTTATCTAAAAATTCAAAGGTTTCAGGTTCTCTTCCTGCCTCATCATGTTCTTTCCACGCAACTGCGTTATGATAAGAATACTTATCTAACCCATAATGATACGGATATAAACTTCCCCATGCATGAATCCAAAAATTTTCAGTATATTGATACCAATCTAATCCAAGTGATACTGATATTTCTCTTTGACTTCCCAATCCTTTTAACTGTTTATCAAACCAATTTTCTAATAATCCTGGAAAATGATATTGATAAAATTCTCTATCAGACATTGCCATTAGATTTCCATCTCTGTCAAACCATCTCCAATCTTGACCTACATATCCTACATATTCACCAGTATTATTATCATAAATAGATATTCCACCATCACCAATTCCATCACCATCTATATCACCACTGTATCCTCGGTCATCTACTCCAAATTCATCTTCTGCGAAATCCCACCAAGATGAAGTATACCAACTTGAATCAAGAACAGTTGGTGCGAATCCATATGCTGGATGTGTTCTTGCTCCCAGTCCAACTGAAATATTAAAACTACCACCTTCAGTTTCAAATTCTTTTCTTAATCTTAAATCACCTTGACCATATCTTAAATCTTCCATCTCCATATCTTGATATTTTAATTTAAGAATAAACCAATCACCAAGATATCTCAAAAAATATTCTTGTGATTTAAATTGTTCATCCCACCTGCGATTTTCTGAATACTTTAAAAGATACTCAAATCCTTTTACTCTGCCTATTGTAGCAGCTTCATTAGGATTTGCTTGACCATTTCCTTTATACCAATCTCCACCTACACCAGCGTTTTTCACACCTCGTTTTGCTTCATAATGAAATCTGGCAATTTTTCTTATTCCAAATGAAATATCAAAATCTGGTTCTAAATCTCTTTCTTCTTTATGTACAGTTAATTCACCACTTAACCAATTTTCCATTCCCGTTTCAGGATCAATCATTGAAAGTACATATCTATCATCTTCCCATTTTGGTGAAGATAGATTGAACCCGGCATAAACCGTTGAATACTTAAAAAAGTTTTGAAATGCTCCTTCTAATCCCTGTCCAACTAAAAAGGATGTTGATAACAACAATCCTACTAATACTTTTCTCATTTATATCTCCAATTAGCGTTGCTTTACAACTATAAATATTAATGTTTTACAGTTTTCTCTTTTGAGACAGCATGCAATCCTTGTTTTTCTTTATCTGTGAGTTTATCAGTTGATTTTGGCAAATAACCATCTTTCGCCCTTCTTGATCCGGGCGGTAACCTTTTTTCTAAGGTCAGGTCTTTTAGCTTTTCGTTTGGTACAATCATTTTACTTCCCCTGTCAGTCATATAAAATGTTGTTTTAGTTATACCGACTCTTACGACTCTAGCTTCACGCCCACTTATATAGATAACATCATCATTATTAAAATCATTACCCATAAAGACTTGCATTCCTTGAATCATACTCATTATAGACTCTTTAAAAAAGAATCCTAATGCAAATGTAACAGCTATCCAACCATAATGACCTATGAATTGTTCCATAAGCGTTTGTTGGCTGTCCACGTTCTTTCTCCTATATTATATTGTTTCTATTATACTAATAAATATAATATATACGGCTAATTTACACGTCAAATCTTAAAACAAATGATATATCTAATTCTGGATCATTTTTAATTGGCTTTGATGTTCTACCTATAACCAACAACTCATTGTTATCATTATACAAACCTACAGTAGTAACATAAGGTGCAAAAGTTGAATGAGTAACAAAATTTTCTACAAATTGAGTAGCTTGGTATGAACTATTAAATGAACCACTCCCCACACCATCACCTGGATTATCTCCTGGTGGAAAATAATAATGTGGTTTTGCTCCTTCAACCACAGTAACACTTCCGCTTTGTTGATAAGTGGTACTTATATTTCTTGATGTGTTAAATTGACCTGCTGATGCTATAACCGTATATTCATGTTGATAAATTGTATGAGTGGATCTATAATCTATTTCAAATCCATCTGTTCCAGTTCCAAGTGCTACGTCTTTATACGAACCCGTATCTGTAAAAACTAACACTCCTGTTTTGTAAAAAACATTTCCTATGGCACTTCCACTACCTTGTGCAGTCCATCCTAAAGGATTCCAACTGCCACTTTTAAAGGCTGCAAAACTTGAAGAATAATTATAATCATAAAGATTACCATCACCATCATCTCTAATATCAAAAGTTACATTAGTACTATTATCTGTTAGTCTAACTGATTTAGGTTTTATTTGTTCACCAATTAATTTCTGTGGTATTGAGATAATAGAACATGAATCATGTAAAAGTCTATATTGTTTATTTGGATTTGTTGGACCATAACTTAGAAATGGTTCTTTTCTTCCAGATGATTTTGGAAGTTTTGGATTTTTACTAAATCTTTCATAGTAAAGATTATTTATCGTATAATATACTGGTATAGAATAATATGTTCCAAGACTATATGTATCCGATTTTCCTAAACTTGCAGATAAAGAATTATAAGATCCAAAACTTTGAGATGTCGCGGAACCACTTATAAAATTATAAATACTTCCACTTACTCCTCTCAAACCATATATTCCACTTCCACTATCTACATTAGTAAATTGAAATCTTTTATATGTCTTGAAAGGATCAATGGAAACGTCTTGTGGGTGGACATTTCTTAACATAAAGTTTGCCCCCTATCAGTTAAAAGTCAAGTTTAACTTTTATAAGAGCTTCTCTCGAATAAGATTTAAGAACTGGTTGACTTAATTTAGCAACTGCCAATAATTCATTAGAATCATTAAAAAGACCAACAGTTGTAATATATGTTTTTGGATCTTTAAAAAATGTATCCTGTGTAAATGTACCATCAGATGCTGTAAAAAATGTTGGATTATTACTGAAATTAAATTCCTTGTTTCCTGCCCTACAAAAATAATGAGTGGAAGAAAGTCTTTCTTCTCTACGGGCTTGAAATAAAGCTCCTTGATTTAGTGATTGATAAAATCTTTTATTATTACCCCCAACTGTATTTGAACCTGAATCTGAAGTAATATCTGCTATTCTTCTATCTATTTGGTCACCATTCAACACAATTAATCCTACATCAGGATAAAATAACCCAAGACCACCTAATGTTTCAGATGATGCTGCAGTTTTTGTAGAAGCGGTTCCACCTTGAATAGAACCAGTAACAACATTAAATACACGACCACCGACTCCTGATTCTGGATTTGTGGTTGCTTTACTGTCATCAATTAATCTGATTTGGTTTGTCCCACCGTCTAATCGTAATTCCCAATTTCCTGGATCTACCTTTTCTCTCATTCTTGACCGTTTAAATGAAATAGCGTAAAAGTGATCTGATTTTTTATCACCGGCATATGTAAATCTATTGCTATTTGGTCCTAATAATAAATTAACAAGTTGTGCGTGAATTGCTGCAGTGGATCTATTTCCTGTTGCTGCACCTACTGTACCTAAAGAACCACTACCATGTCTGTGTCCATAAGCAATAGAAAATTGAATTTCAGCTTCTGAATCTGTTTGTGGGTTTGTTTTATAAACATCATGAAAATATTGGCCCGTACTCGAACTTTGTGCAGATTGTGTATAAAACGCTGTAAGACTACCAGCTCCACCACTCCAAATTCCAGAAGATATAGTAGACTTGATATTCTTTACTACATCATTGTCGGTGTCAAATAATTTAAATGCTCCTGATAATGCCATTGTTATCTCCTTCTATAATTCTTATTAACTTGCTCCACCACCGCCTGGACTTCCAAGATTAGTCTTGTTAACAGTTACAGCTACGGTAGTTGTTGCCCCTGTTTGATTACCTACAATTGTAATTTGAGTGGATTTTTGATTTGGATTTGTAAATACTTGTGGAAGTACTCTTGCTGTCAATCCACTTACATTCTGACTTTGTGTCAATTCTTCATCACTTAAAGTAACAGGAACTAATGGTGCTGATGGACTTGGTGCTGCCTGTGCTGCTTGTAATGTTGCCACCGTAGTATCATGTATAATAAAAGTATATCCTTGTTCACTGTCTGTTGAATTCAAGGTTCCAGGTGCAAGTAATTCACCATTTCCACCACCCTGACTGAAAGCTAAAGTGGATACTGCAACATCAAGAATAGGTAATCTTGAAGTTTCTTTTGGTAAAGTTACAAGTTTATATTTTAATGCCTGTGTTTCATCTGAAACTGGCTCTAATAGAGGCATATTTTCAATAACTGCCCCATAATAGTTAGTTCCATTAGGATGTGCTGTATCCCAAAGACGATAATCAACTTCATCATCTGCTAATGCGAACTTTGTTACTGCAAATTCGTTTCTACCACGTGCTAAGAGTTCTCTACCTCGCTTGGTAAGAACTGCATCTATCGTAATAGTTGTATTATTAAGAAATCCCATTTTTGTCTCCTAAATAAAGGTATTTTTTGTTTTTAAACGGAGTTTAATATCTGATAGTGAATAAAACTTTCTCACTTATAAATATATCAAACTTTAATTTTTATTACTTTTTACTTGACTCTAAGCTTAGATTCTCCAGGTTCTTGTGTTACAAGTGTAGTTGGTGAAGTTACCACTATTGTAACTGGATTTTCTAAGTCTAATGTACTATCTTTTGTTTGTAAACATCCACTATATGCCAATCTAAAATATGAATTGTCATATCCAACACTCTGCTTATCACTTCTATGTAATGACCGAGAAGAATAATTTCTTCGTTCTGTATCCCAAACGTATCCGTGATCTAATGATGCATTTTTTGCAGATGTATAGAAAAATTTATATTCATAATTGTGTTCTGAAAGTACAGATCCACTTATAACAGGATTCAATGTTTCAGAAAATACATATTCTGGCCCACCTACTTTTAAATCAAAATTACCATATTCCTCTTTTCCGCCTGTCCATCCACTCAATGATGACGAAAGTTTAGATAAAGAACCTTTCCACAACGAAGATGTAATATGACCTTCATAATAATCATATGAACCAGATAAACTTTGGGGGGCGACTGACATCGAAGCTTCGTAATATGGATAAGATCCAGTTGGTACAGGCATATGCTGTGGTATAGATGCAGAAAGTGGGAGTGTCTCTGCTGATGCAGACTGTACATACATAGGAACAGTACCTCTAACCATCAAATCTTCAAAATTAGGTTGTTTTCCTACAACTTCCTTAGCTCTTTCAAAAATATTTGGTTCAATCAATAATCCAAGACTTGCATTTGAACGGGCTGGTACAAATTTTCTCAATTGTTCAAAGAGCGATGTATCATAATATTTTATCAACCTAATATAATCCCAAAAATTATTTGGAGAATCATATTTTTGCCAATAAGTTGTTGCAACATCTTCTAATGTTCTATATCTATATTTGTATTTATCTCGTGGATCTCCAATATATTGATCAAAATCTAAATTTGCAACGGAATGGATAATATCTTCATTAATAACATCGGCAGGTGAAAAGTATATTCCTAACTTATTAGAATCAAGTGAAGCTAAATCATATGCACTAAGTTCGGATCTCTTATCAACCGACAAACCACCAAATGATAATCTATTAGTTTCTAATCTAATTTTATTTGAAACACGTCTATTTGGGCCTACATTTGGAATTAACATTTGCTGTTCATCTACTATAGAACGAAAGTGTGGTCTATTACCACTCGTATATCCGGCAGCTGTTCCAGCTTGAGTATAAGATTGGTCTGCACTTGTATCACGAATAGAAGTCGAACTATCAAGATTACTATCGTCATCAAATGAATATCGTAATACTAAATCTGTCCAAGAGGCTGATACGTGATTTCCATCAAATGACTTTGGTGCCCTTACATGATTATCAAATGAACCAGAATTTAATGCTGAATTCCAATATCGAAATTCCATCATAGAACCACTAAATTGATTACCAAAATCATCACTTGATTTACCACCAATATATGCGGTTTCATCTCCTACAAACGAACTATTCCACGATGAACTTGCCGCAGGAATGGTCATAGTTGTATATGAAGAAAGATAAATTTTACTCCTGCCCTCATCATACTTCTTAACGTATAATCTATAATCAATAGGTTGTGTTGCAGAATCTGATGCTAATGCTATTCCACTCGATGAAACACGAGTCAGCATTACAGAATAAAACTCACCATCATAGACAGGTAAAGAATCAGATGTAAGTTCTGCGGCACTTCCTGCAGAAGCATTTAATACAAACGAAACAGACCCATAATTATCTGCCGAACCATTATCTTTTAATCTTATAGCAAAACCATGAGTAGTTCCTGCTTGAAATAAAGTTTGATTAGAACCACTCGCGGCTCTAAATCTAAATTCTATTGTATCTGGTTTTCTACTACTATTGGTATCATTTACCCAAGTTGTCTGAATATATTGTCCAGCTTTAAATTCTACCGCTTTAGTAAATTTTCTATCTACATTATATGATGGTTGTTCATTAGGCTTTGGATCAGGACCCCCATACTCTCTAACTCTTAAAATACTTGACGGAATACCATAACAATTTATTAGTCCCTTAAAAGAACGAATAGTTCCTCGTGTCTTGAGAAAGAATGGCATATTGTTTATCATTCTTTTCCATATTTCTCTTGAAATATTTTTTTCGGATACTGAAGAATATTGAGTATAAGTATTTGAACTGGCCCCAGATCCCGTAGCTTCTTGTCCAAGAACATATCTTGGTAAATCTATTAAATCTTTACCATCATTAAAATAAAATCCAAGTGACCTACCCACCGCATAAATTAAATCCTTTGATAAACCTTCTGTTAATTTTTGTCGTCTATCATAAATCTGTGGAATTTCGTTTATGTATGTCCAAATATTATCAAAATGTTCACCTGTCATGTTAATAAAAGTATGGAATGGTAAATTTCTATCATCATTTATTATATGATCAGGTATATTTTGTAACAATCTATCCCTGTTCCTTCTATCATATAAAGACGCGGATGTTATTTGAGTATTATACCAACTCGTTGCCTTGGATGCAGTAGTTGGATAGAAAATATATGGATCCAATGGAGTACCTGAACCACCAGACTTTGGCCAGGTGTTTTCATAAAATTCTCCAAGTGAACTTGTAATATAAGAAGAACTTTGAAAATACATATAACTTTCAAATGGTGTAAATTCATTTTTTAGTTTTCTTACCTTCATTGACAAACTTGATGTTTGTGCATAAGTTAAAGAACCAGATATACCAGATAAATTAGTACTTTGACTTGTATATAATTCTATCTTTTCTAACTTACGTTTAAAGTTTTTTAATCTATCTTCAATAGAACTAAAATGAATAAAATTATCCCATTGTCTATAATCTATACCAGTAAGTTCTATACTCTCCATAAAACTACCACTTATTATTTCATTTTCAATGGCCTCTTTTATATCAGATTTATTGGTAACTAAGTCATTATATGATTTAAATTTTGTATCTCGTTCAACATAATAACTATCAGCTGAAGTTTCACTATCCCATTTTGGATTTCTAAGAACTACCGCGTCTAAATCTTCCTCTACAAAATCTACTAATTCAACATTTTCTGTATAGGGTGGTATCATTTCTCTTACTACATAAGTTAAATCTCCTTCTGTAATATTATCAGAAAGTGGTTCATACAATTTATAAACTATTGAGTGTGGATATTCATTATACTTATCAGTATCTTTTTGGAAATTAACAATAAGATTTGATTGATCATCATCAAACTGTAAATAAGTGTATAAATCTTTTGGATTTTTATAATAAGTAATATTCCACTCATTATAGGCCTGTGAAAAATTAGCAAAATTACCAACTTCTTGACCTTGTGTTTCCCAAGTTGGTTCGGCAACTAATTCATTTTGATTTATAACACTAACTATATTTCCAACATATGGTTTATAAATTGGTATTTGTCCATCACCAGTTGTTTCATATTGTGGTTCTGTATCTTCGAACTTAATCCAAGCCCCAGGTGGATCTTTGTATACCCAAAGATTTCCATCTTCATCAACTATTTGTTGTCCTACAAATTCAGGAGGTATTGGTAATCCATCTTCATTAAATCCATCTAACCCAGTATTTGCAGAACGATTTAAACTTCTAGCCCCTTCTATATCGAATCCAAGATTTGCATAATTTTCAGCATCAGATAAACTATAATCCCATTCGGGAATTCCACCAAGACCATCACCACCAGCACCACCAACGTCGCGTTTTTTCCGTAACATTATAACAGCACCAGCAACAGCGGCTAATGCTAAAGCTCCGAGTGCTAACGCTGGTAATAATCCTTTAAGTTTATCCCATAAACTTAATCCGTCTGGTACTGAGATTTTTGCTGATGGTTTTTGTGGTCCTCCACCACTTCCACCACCTGCTCCACTTCCTGGATCTGCATCTACGCCCTCACCACATGCTCCCATTCGTGGAACTACAGTTTGGTCGTTACCGCCCCAATATATGATTCGGTTTTTCATTACATTACTACCCCAAATACTGCAGTTAAATTTCTATCCTGTGTCATTACCACAGTTCTTTCTCCAACAATATTTGTATGACCATCTAACCATTCCGCAAGTCCATAGTTATCTGATGGATCACTATCGTCCACTATTCCTATGTTAACCGCAGTACCTTCTACAATACTTTCATTATAACTTCTTCCAACATTATTATCATCAATAGTAATATATCCATCTATTTCATGGTCTGGTTCACCATCTCCTTGTGTAAGAGTATATGGTAAACCTTGTGGCATATAAGTGGGGCCTTCAACTGTATCATATTTAAGAGTTATATTTAAAGTATAATAAGTAAGTTCAGGGCCTGAATCATCATCTCCTGAATCATCATCTCCTGAATCTTCTTCACCATAAGTTCCTAACAAATATCCATCAGTTATGGGTTCATTTAATCCTATTGGATCTCCTGTTAGTTGGTCTCCACCTATATGTGGACCAACGGGGATATTATTTATAAGACCAGTATACAATTCAACATCTGCGTCCTCTTCTAATCCTCTTATATCTCGTAATAAATCTATATTATATTGACTGGTAATCCACCTTCTGTGACCTGATTGAATAAAAAATCTCGAAGTTAAAGTAGCTGTTTGACCAGATACTTTCTGTGGTGTTCCATTCTCTGTATTCCCATCCCATTTAATAATTTTACCATCAAGTGGTGAACTTGGTGCGGGTGTCGCAGGGGATGCTGGATCATCAGTAGAATATGAAATACTTAAAGAATTATCTAATGTAACTGTATCTACAAAATTAGGACTATTAATCACTACTGAAACATTCATATTTCCAGTTATAGTATAGGTATGTGAGATTTCAGGTCCGCCAAACTCTTGATGACCACATCCAAAATCCCAATAATAAGAAAGTTGTGATGGAGCTATATTTCCATTTTCTCTTTTTGCTGTAAATGTTACTGGAGTTTCCGTTGTTGCACTATTATCAGTATAATTTGTTTCTATAGTTATAGATGGTATTGGATCTTCTAATGACCAATCTGAATTTTCTTCTGTATTGGTATTTTCCGTATACCCCACAACATATGCATTTTTAATACCCAAAGTACCACCTATAAACTTATTTTGAAGTCCTGCATCATCTTCTGCTCTCGTATCAAAAGAAAAATTACTATTATTCATTCCTTTAAAATTACCTTTACCACTTACTTGAACTCCATTTGTTGTATTTCGTACTGGTGTATAAGTTCCATATTCATTTGATAAATCATCAAATTCTTCTTTATATCTATCTAAATTAATTGATTGTGGAGCCAATCGAACTTCCGTTCTATCTGCAGATACTTCATCAATAAAAAATTTATATTCTTTTACATCAAGTTCATTTGGTGGACTTCCATCTACAGGTGGCTTTTCTCCTTGAAATACTTTACCATCATCTACATAAAAATTTCCCATTGGTATGCCAGTAAGTTGTGGATTTCCACTATGAATAATTCCTGATTCATCGCCTACGGTTTTGGTCAAAACAACTTCATCTGCACCTGCCAATCTTCTATAAAAGAAATATTCAACTTTATAATTGCCACGTGTAAATCCAACCTTTCTTAAATCATTACCTGGATTTAATTTTATTCCACTATCATCATTTTGGAAATCTTCACTTATACCATATTTAATATATCTACCATTTAAATCATATACATAAAATTTTACGAAATCTTCGATGTGATTGCCAAAGGTAGGGAAAAGAGGACCATTTTCTCCTAAAGTTTTAGTTCCTTCTTTTTTTAGAAGTTTAAAATCTTTATCACTTAATTTAGTTAGTTCTTGTGGCATTTTATGTAAGTTCCCTTATTTCTCTATCTAAAACTTGATTCCATAAATCACCTTTGTGGTATGATGGAGATTCTTTAGTAACTGAAATATATTGGTCTGGTCTATCATAATTTAAACCAGTATCAGGATCTTCAAATGCTAAAAATGTACCTTCCTTATTTCTCATTGATACAACCCCCTGGATACCTATCACTTCATCATTATCATTAACAATTTGATTTACACTTTTAAATGTCTCAGCCTGTTCAAGTTTTTTCTGATAGTCTACCCTGTCTTGTTCATGTAATCTTTGCCAAAACTCATTTTTCTTCAATTCTTCTATTGTATATGGCATTTTTTATCTCACCACTTTAAACGAATGTTTCTCATCGAAATATGTTACAGTTTCATCGGCAGACCCACTAGCATTTACTACTTTATAATTTATCCTATAAAATCTTTCCGATTGTAATCCGTCCATCCAGAAATTAAAATAATTTCCTGTTGTATCACAACTTACTTTCGTTCCATCACCAAATGGAACAAGTATATCTTCTGTGTATGCATCTTTAATCTGATAATATGTACTTCCACTTGGTAGATATTTTACTGTATTATACCCAGTAGAATATTGTGTAGATGAGTATGTTCTTTCAGGAAATCTTTCTCTACCTACAACTCTAAATTTCACCTTTGAAGTTTCTTTATATTCTGGACGAAATCCTCTCATATAAAGTACCGTATCTTCCAAATTAGCAGATGTAAGTGGTGATAAACTTCCCGTCGCCCAAGTAGAATCATCCCACACTACTTCTAATTTTGGTGGATATATTGTATGAGTTTCTCGTGAAAAGAAACTAAAATTTCCATATCTCGTGGTATTTCCTTCTTCAACATTTGTATCTGTATTTCCAATACTACCACTTCTCTTTAACATAAATCCTTCATTTGAAATTTTTCCACCTATCCATTTCCAAACAATATCTGTTACGTTCATTCTAACATCTGCAGGTTCATTCGTAAATGTCTGATAGGATTCATACCCACTTCCACTATACCAAGTTCCACCTGATCCCGAAACACTGTGCCATTGAGTTCTTGTAACACCATTATCCTTCCACTTCCAACTTGCCCCATCTTCTACTACAGGATTAAAAAGATATTTTCCAGACCCATTATCCCATGATTGTCTAACTGGATATGCGTATAATTTTTGTGATGCATTTAATTTAGTTGAGTTAGCGTCATATAAATTTAAATAAAATTTTGTTTGTGAACCAGATGTAATTAATCCTGAAGATATTGATTTTGACACATAATTCAAATCGAATTTCAAAAGTGCCCTTGAAACTTTAACAACATCTCCGGCAGCACTCATATCTTTTCTTATTTCTAATATTTCATCTTGGCCAGTATTCATACTCTGACTTACTTCATATAATGTTGTATCTTTAGTTGGGTATTCAAAATAATGCATTTACATTCTCCAGTTAAAACATAACACCAACGGAATCACCTACGGCTCTTCCTTCTATGTCTGTATTGGGATATTTTAATTCAAATATGGATGGATCCAATGAAGGATATACTATTCCATCTTTTGTTGCGTAGTTTATATCATATACATTCCCAGAATATCCAGATGCTGCTTGCCACTTATTGGTAATTAACACGGGATGTTTTTGTGGATTATCTTGTGATGGTGGAACTACTGCACCAACACCTTCTACTAATGATATCTGATGTGCTAGTTCTGCTATAACAATTGGTTGATTTATTTGCCATCTATCTATATTAAAAAACTCCTTAACCCTTTCTATACATCTTAAAGTTATTTCATTTTTATTAAATCCTTTTCGTGCTATAAAACCAAATTTAATTCCAATGTTAATAATCCAAGCATTTTTAATATTAACAGCATCCGTCACTAATCTATATTGACTAAGATATGTTTTAAGATTCTGTTTAACTGCAACATTTAATGGTATAAGTTTTTTACTCTGGTCATATCCAAGTGTGTATAAATTCATAGCCATTGGATTAGGAAGTTTACTAAGTGAAGATTGTATATTTTTAGCTTTAAGTTGATCCAAATTTCTTTCATCAATAAAAATACTTGAACCGTCTGAAGTTTCTTTTTGCATACTTGGAATATTTAATTGTTCATCTTGAACGATATAAGCCTTTGCTACTGCCCCATATTTAGTATGCATAGCATAAGTTCTTGTAATATAATCTTCTTTTGTTACAGCTCTACCTTGTGCTTGAAAATATGCTAAAGCGTTATTTTTAATTTCAGTTGTAGATTCTGCTGATTTTCCTCCTGTTGCTGGATATGGATTAGTCACAGCTACCGAATTCTGAGTTGAAGTAACTAAATCTGTACTAAGACCAGTAGTTTCTTGAGTGAAACCAATATTGGTTATATTTTTTATTTTATCTGCTGCTACATTATCACCTATTCCACCCCCATAAGCATATTTAACAGTAAGAGTTGTACTTGAAGGTGCTTGACCATATGCCTTAGTTTTCAAAAAGTTTGCTGGATCAAAATATGTATCAAGTTTGCTTGGACTACCTGGTAAAGATGAACCAACTGAATTCGGGTTTGGAACTATTTCTTCATCTGGACTATCTGATATACCAGAACCAAATCTTAATTCGGTTGAACCATCTTGAATAATATAAGTAACAAATCGTCTTGGTGTCTTTTTTAGTTTTAATAAATAAGGAGCTTGGTCATTATACTGAACTAAACTTGGATCATTAGCGGCTGTATTCTCTACATCTATAAATGTAGTATCTTGTGCCAAATATGGAACTTCATACCATTTATTATTATCACTATCGATTACTGAGATTACTTCTATAATATTTTTTTGTGCTAATTTAATTCTTGGATAAGATTCTGCCGTACCAAAAGTAAAGGTTTCTGACTTAATAGTTCCACTTTGTATTCTTATACCTTTTTTTAATAAATAAAATGTTGGAACTTTAGTTGTTTGATTTATTTCATATACACTAATATCTAATGGATCAAATGAACTTGAATATTTAAAATTACAATCTTCTAATGTTCTAAATACAACACCACTGTCTGAAGTAATTTGGGCTCCTTCATTAACAGTCAAAGCATAATTCATATCTGGTTTAACATCTGTACCTGTTCCTGTAGCTGGTACAGTCTGAAAAACATCTACACTTGCAAATGCTGGTTGGGTTATTTTTGGTTTATATCCATATACCTGAGCCATTTCATAAATTGTTTTAGTATCTTCTGCATAAGCTAATAACATTTCTTTAAATTGACTATCAACATAATAAGAAAGAACATCTCCAACATATGATGCCATTTCTATAAACATCATACCAGGAGAGGCCTCGTTAAAATCATTATAGGTATTTGGATAATAAGTTTTTGCAAACTCTATTAGTCCTTCTCTAAAAGCACCAAAATCTTTATTTAAATATCTAACATCCTTTTGGACTCTTGTTGCCATTTTATTTCTCCACTAAATTATTCACCAGTAAGAAAACTCATAGTTATAGCTTCATGAACATCTGGGTTCATTGTAAGACTAAATTCAAGTTCAATATTTAACTGATTAACTTCTGCTTCATCTGGTTCAACCACAAGTTTATTAACTAATACGTGTGGCATCCAATCTGCGATTGCCTCTGATACTTTTTCTTCTACACTATTAATAAGTTGATCACTCATTGGTTCAAACAAAGTTAAAAGTATATCTGCACCAAAGGTTGGCTGTCCTACTCTTTCACCTCTATTTGTTAAAAGTAAATTTCTAATATTACTTCCAGTCTGAGAAAGGGTAGTTGATGTACCAGGAAAAAATCCAGTTACATCATCATATTCCATAGGTAAACCTAACCCAATTGTTACATCTGGATCTAAATCTAATTCTAATACGCTTCGTGCTCTACCCATTATTTACTCCTTTATGGACGAAAATTCGGTCCACTTTTTTTCTGGTCGATTGCTTTCATAACAGCTGAATAATCTTTTGTTAATGCATCTTGTACATGCTCGGGAACTTGATCAACTGAAACACCGGCTTTCTTTATAGAATCAACTGCTGCTATTTCTCTTTTTATTTCCTTTGAACCTTCAGTATTTCCTAAACCTGTTGCCCCAGCAAGAACTTCATTCATCTTACTTGTATTATAAGTTCCACCACTCATTGTTGGATACCCACTGCCATCACCCTGTGGAACTCCACCGGCGGTTTCATTCAAAACTTTATTGAGAGCTTTGTTTGATGTATAGTTTACTTCCTTTTTAGGTTTCGTTTTATACTCTTTCCTAATAGGTTCTTTGAACTCTTTTTCAGTTAATGGTTTTGAAACTAATTCGGTAAGTGAAGATGAGTTTTCTTCTTTAATAAATATCTCATTCATTTGTTTTTGAACTTCCTTACGGACTACAGTTTCGATTATTTTTATTAACTCTTGTTTCTTCATTATAAACTCCTATTCATTTGTTTAATAAATATTTTATTTTTATCTTTATACTAATTTTGCGACAACTGGTGCAGGAATAGTTGCTCCAACTGAAGGATTTAATCCCGTTCCTGTAACTGTACCTGCCATAAAAGATGCATGTATTATATCTGCTGTTGAACCCATAACATCCTTTATAGTACCACCTGCCATACCTATTGGTGTTACAGATACTAAAGGTGGTGGTGGTATTAGTGTTGTACCAATAATAGTTTTCTGTGGTAATGGAGGCAGTTTACCTTCATCATAACTAACAAACGTGGCCACATATGCAACTATTGCACTTGCTATTATCGAAAATGATGGATCCATAGCCTTATAACTTGATTGTATAGCAGAAGATAAAGCTGTTTCCCCAGAATCATGACCTACAACTTTTACTTTTGTACCAACAACAGATACATCTGGAACAGGTACTGCAGGTGGTGCAGGGATTAAGAATGGTGTAGGTATTAATGCTTCTGCATCTTTACTATATTTTACAATTGCATTTGCCATTCCATCTGCTGATTCCTCTAACGTTGCCCCATTTTCTCTAATATTATTATAATTGTCTATTAATAATTTTTTTAATTTATTTAAATCAAGTGCCATAGTTTTTCCTAAAGACTTGGAATGTCAGGTTCATCATCCTCTGGTTTCATCAATAAATCACAAAGTTTTGCACGAATACTTTCGAAATCTGCAAGTGATGGTGTTGCACTTATAGGTCCACTTGGTCCCGCTCCTGTTGGAATTGCTGTTATATTTAAAATAGATGTAATAAGTTCATCTAATATATCAGTTAAGGCTTCTCCATAAACAAGATGTTGTTGTTTCATATCATCTCTACCTTTTACATATCCTGTTATACCTCGTGCCTTACCACCTATTCTTAAAAATGAACCTTGATTATCTTTTATTCCTGCACAATCATCAAGATGTACTATTGCCCCATCACAAGATTGTAAATGTGCTT
>Ga0315338_1000454_pt1 | contig 94483 bp, 83 predicted proteins | sample ASW8metaG_FD_204518 | JGI IMG/M metagenome (GOLD analysis project Ga0315338, IMG submission 204518) | Ammonia-oxidizing marine archaeal communities from Monterey Bay, California, United States - ASW #8 | ecosystem: Environmental > Aquatic > Marine > Coastal | place: USA: California | collected...
CATGGATATCCAACCTGTTGTAAATGGTGTCGCTGAACATGCTACAGGTGTCTGTGCCTCTACATTCCTTAGGCCCACCACCATTGTCAGCATTAACACTAATATTGCTGTTGTTACTATTCTTGATACTCGCATCTTACCCTCCTTCAATTGGCTTTTTGTGCTCTTTTTTATTTTTTGCATCTTTTTTCTCTTAATTATTTATGTACTTCCTGGAAATGAATTATTTTGCCATACGGCATCCATGCTGCCTCTTCCATTACCATTATTGAGTCCAATATATAATACAAATGCATGATCAGCACTACTGTCATAATCAATATTTGCTAATTGAACAAAACCTTCAGATATTACGTTATTAGGACAAAGAAGCGGTGCACCCTTTGTACTTGGTATGGCGTTATTTATACCGTATTCAAAGCTTACAACACTTGCATCACCCGAGTTCTCTAATATTTGAGAATTTAATGGATTGTCCTGATCCACACATGCAAAAATTACATTTCTGCATGAAAATGGTACTTCATTGAGGTCATATATATCAATGTCCCAGCTTGCCCAGACGTCAGAACCTGCAGCTGTAACTTCTACTTCCCCAACATCATCAAGCATTATCCCTACAACGTCTGACCAGCCAATACCACCTTCAGTATTGTAGTTAAAAGTGTATACGTCATCAGTATCTTGTGCTTGAACAGCAACTCCACCAAGGTTAGTCCTGTATTCATAACCATTATTATCTTCTATTCTAAGATTTCCAATTATACGTGCATTAGGTATTTCACTAAAAGCATCACCATTTCCACTTGTGACTACAACAATACCGTAAGCATCACCAGGTAATACGACACCTGAGGGATTACCATCATTTGTCACAATATCTCTTAAGTTATATACATGTGTGTCATTTGGTGTATATGCATCAAAAAAGTTGTTCTCATTACATAGGTTTCCAACATTAAATATTTGTACATGTATGTTTGTTGCAAGGTTGTTGAAAATATCTGAATTAGTTACCTGAACAAAAGACTCTCTATCCCTAAGGTCGAAGAATGCTACAAGCTGCGTGTCTTCTGTGTCAGTCTCAACAATTGGTAAACCTGCATAAACATTCACAGCTGTTAATGCAGTAAAAGCAAAAATTAAAGTTAATAATCTTATCAATTTATTTCATCCTCCTGAGATGAACGTGAATTTATCTTTGACATAATAATGGCAAATTGATGCAGATATTACATCATAATTGCGATTTATTGTCAAGACATTTAAATATTAAACTTCTTTTTATTTTTTAATATACATTTTCGGTCTTATTTGATTCACAAATCTCCCTTACTTCATCCTTCACAAGCTTATCTCCTTCCCATATTCTTTCCCTGACTTTATGACACTTAGTCTCTTCATTATATTCCCCGGGGCTTGCCTCAACTCTACTGTAACCATCTTCGCTCTCATAACGTACCGGCCGTCCTTCTTCCACAGCTTCATTTGCTGCCTTATTAGATATCTCTGCAAGTGTCCCGCCAAACGCAGCACCTAAGGCACCGCCTATAACTGCACCCCTCCAGGGATTGTCGTCGTCAATGAGTGCACCTGCCGCCGCGCCAACAGCTGCGCCAATGCCTGCGCCCTGCTGTGTATGCTGACTGCATGATGTAATAAATGGTGTAAAAAATAAAAGTGTAATAAAAGGTAGTACTATCGAAAAGAAGTGCTTATTTATCATTTCATTCCTCCAAATAAAACAACTATAAAATATTTAACTACAGTATATTTTAAAAAGTTTCAGATATGTACAGAATTTATAAAAAAAGTATTATATAGTATTAAACTTAAATCTTTGAATTCATTCGAAACGTATTACATTATATATAACTTCGGAGATCCTATTGAAAAGAATATTCAACATACTGAACAGCAACTTTCTTGTAATTATACTTATCCCTCTGCTATTAACACTATTTCTTATTTTTAATAAACCCGCATACCAGCAGCAGTATCCAAAGGCATATGATTTACAGGTATTACCAATAGTACTGCAATACCTTGATCGCTATTACGTAGACCCGCAAAAGATCGACCCCAATCTGATGCTTATTGAAGGGCTCAACAAACTTGAGAGCTCCCTTGATGAAGTCCTCGTTGATTTTAATGACCCCGAGAACAGCTCTAATTTCACAATACAGGTAAACAACAATATTAAGGAATATAACAACCTCGAGATTTATGATCTTGAAAATGTAGGCGACGTAGTCCAGGACGTGTTTGCTTTTGTAATACCGCATCTAAAGAATGAAGACATAGAAACAATTGACATTGAGTATGTCCTGACCGACAAGATGCTAAAGACCCTTGACCAGCACTCCGGCATAATAACACCGGAAGTTTACAAAGAGTTTATGATAGAGACCGAGGGAAGTTTTGGGGGCCTTGGAATAGTAATAGGAATCAGGGACGGTCAGCTTACCGTTATATCCCCGATAGAAGGTACGCCAGCCTATACCGCGGGAATAAAACCAAATGACAAAATTGTCCAGATAGAAAACGAGTCTACTATTAATATGTCCCTTATTGAAGCTGTAAGTAAATTACGCGGCAAGAAGGGAACACCCGTTAACATATATGTACTTAGGGAGACATTTGATAACCCCAAAGAGTTTCAGATCACGAGGGACACGATCAGGATTGAGAGCGTCGAGGACTTTGTGCTTGACGACAACGTACTTTATCTAAAGATAAGGGATTTTCAGAAAAACACTCTCCAGAGCCTTGCAGATGCAATTGAAAAACGCGGCAAGGGAGTAAACGGTGTAATACTTGATCTTAGGGGCAACCCGGGCGGACTACTTGACCAGGCAGAAAAGGTATCTGATCTTTTTCTTTCTACCGGTACAGTTGTCACAACAAAGATTGGGAATTCCAAGAAAAGCTATAATGCAAAATTCAGCCCACCCGAATACGAGGGTGAGGTAGTAGTGCTGGTGGATTCCGGAAGTGCGAGTGCATCAGAAATTGTAGCAGGTGCATTAAAAAATAACCAGCGTGCAATAATAATAGGGGAAAGGACCTTCGGCAAAGGATCGGTGCAGCAGATATTTGACCTCAGGGACGGGTCGGCGCTAAAGCTCACAATTGCCAACTACCTTACTCCAGGTGATATATCCATTCAGGACATCGGGATAACACCCGATATTAAAATCAAACCTGCAATAATATCTGAAGAAAATATTTTATACGGTTATTTAAATACAGAGGAAAAAGAAAGGAAAGCAGAAGAGTCATTATATTATTTAAAATTTTTGGACCAGCTCCCTGACCCCGAAAACGAAGAAACTCCGGAAGAAGCACTGTCTAAGGAAGAAAAGAGAATAAAAATTTCTGAAGATTTTTCAGTACGCCTGGCAAAAGAGATCCTTCTTAATACTGACACACTAAACAGTAAGGAAGTATTAAATACGAGCAATAAAATAATATCCGACATTAATCTAGTAGAAGAAGAAAAAATTGAAGCCAAGTGGAAAGAGATCGGCATCAACTGGTCACGCGGTGAAACCCTTGCCAATAACCCTGATATATCTGTAATGATAGTACCGGAGAATACCGAATTTAAAGCTGGTGAAAAAGGAGCAGTAACCATATCAGTAACCAATAAAGGTAAAGAACCTATTCACCGGTTAATTGCGGCTACTATTTCGGAAAACCCGATATTTGACGGCAAAGAACTTATTTACGGACAACTGCAACCTGGCCAGACCCGCACCTGGAAAATGAATTTTGAAATACCTAAATGGGTAAACACCAGAAACGATAAAGTAGACCTCAAATTTTTCCAGACTGACTATATGGAGATTCCGGGATCCAGTTTTGATATCACCACAATAGGAAATGAAAAACCTCTGTTTGCATACAAATTTGAGATTGTGGATGACGGCAGATTTGGTTCTTCCGGCAATGGTAACGGCAAACCGGAAAGTGATGAGGAATTTGCCCTGGTTTTTGACATTAAAAATATAGGTCCGGGTATTTCTGATAAAACCATTGTCACTCTCAAAAACCTTTCAGGAGATTCAGTATTTTTAGAACGAGGAAGATTTGAATTCGATGATTTCAAACCCGACACTTCTAATAATGCACCATTCCTTTTTAAAATCCTAGATAAGAATGTAAAAGATATAAAATTTGAATTAACAGTTGTAGATGAAGTATTCAGGGAAGTACTTACAAGCAAGATTGATATTTCCGGCCTCCAGGATGCAGGCAAATTCAGCAAGGCCGATGGTTCGGCAATTGTTATCAAAGACAATTCCGCACTTCTTGGCGGAGGTTTTGATTCTGCACCAATTGTCGGATTAGGAAACAAACAATCTGAATATATGCTATTAGGCTACAACAAGGACTATGCTAAAATACAGGTAGATAAAGACAAAAATGCCTGGATAAACAAGAAGTTCATAACCCTTACTGAAAACAAGATACCTCCGGGTACCGTTACCCTGATAAATGATGTTTATTACAGCCAGCCTAAAATTGATATTCTTAACACACCTCTTACCACGAACGAGGAAGAGATAGTTCTAAGCGGCATAGTAAAGGATAACGATAAAATTGAAAACATTTCCGTCTTCAAGGGCGAAGATAAAATCAAGCTTATTACACCCAATAAAAATAAACAGAGCTTTACAATAAGGCTGCAGCTTGATGATGGAATCAATGTGTTTAATGTAATAGCCAAAGACTCACAAGGTTTATTTTCAAAACAGACTATTACCATAAGAAAATCCGATTTGTCTTAACACTTAATGTTTAAAACTATAATTCTGCGATTAATTACAGGTGGGCTTGTACTTTTTTTCGTAGTTACACTGACATTCTTTCTGATAAGGTTTCTTCCAGGCGGGCCGTTTGATGTTGAAAAAGACCTTCCGCCTAAAATTATGGAGAACCTTGAAAAGAAGTACCAGTTTAATGAACCCCTTTGGAAGCAGTACATTATTTATATAGACAATCTTGCTCACGGTGATTTTGGCCCATCTTACAAATACGTTGACCGCTCGGCAAATGAAATTATTGCAGACACCTTTCCGGTATCTTTACAACTGGGCATTACAGCACTGTTTATATCCTTGGTATTCGGTATTAGCCTAGGGATAGTTTCGTCCCTTTCACCGAGAAGTTTTTCGGACTTCCTAACCGCAGTTATCTCAATATCCCTTGTCTCTGTTCCCAATTTTGTCGTAGGGGCAATACTGATATATTTTTTCTCAATCAAACTTGGCTGGTTTCCCGCGGCGCTATGGGGAAGGCCCGAACATTATATACTGCCGGCACTGACACTCGCTGCCGGGTCTACTGCCTATATAGCAAGGCTTGTAAGGTCAAGCATGATTGAAGCCTCAAGAGAGCTGTATATCAGGACTGCGATGGCAAAGGGGCTTAGCAGGATAAAAATTATTTACAAACATATTCTAAGAAATGCACTTATTCCCGTTGTGACAGTACTTGGGCCAATATTTGCCTACCTTATAACAGGGTCATTTGTAGTTGAACACATTTTTGCAATACCCGGCATGGGCAGGTTCTTTGTTTTTGCTGTTTCCAACAGGGACTACTCCGTAGTCCTTGCAATTACAATCGTGTATACAATTATTCTCGTTTTAGCAAACTTAATAGTTGATGTTTTATACACCCGCCTTGACCCGAGAATAAGCTATTACAAAAAATGATGAATAACCTCAGACTCGAAATAGAATATATAGGCACTAATTACAATGGCTGGCAAAAACAGCCCGGCAGGCCTACAGTCCAGCAGATCATTGAAGATGCCGTGTTTAGTATTACAGGTAAAAGAACGTTGATATATGGTTCCGGAAGGACCGACTCCGGTGTTCATGCACTGGCGCAGGTTGCAAACTTTAAAACTGACAGCCACCTGACAACCCAGCAGATGCAGCGGGCATTAAACTCCGTGCTCCCGGATGATATAACAGTATCAAAAGTAAAGAAGGTACCGCTTAAATTTCACTCGCAGTACAATTCTAAAAGTAAGGTCTATGTATACACATTACTAAACCGGGATTTTCCTTCGGCTCACATGAAATACAGGACATGGCTTGTAAAGGAAAAGCTTGACCTTGATAAAATGAGAAAGGCCTCGGAATATCTTCTCGGCACACATGACTTTAAAGTTTTTGCCCATTCGGGTCTCTCTGTAAAGACCACCGTCAGAAATATCCTTAAAACCAAGCTAAGAAAAAAGGGCAGCATTATTGAGTTTGAAATAGAAGGGAGTGGGTTTTTAAAGAGAATGGTGAGATTAATCATGGGTACACTTGTCCACGTAGGCAGGGGCAATATCACACCATCTGAATTTAAACAAATTTTATATAACGGCGAGAAAACCAAGTATGTTATATCCGCACCGGCAAAGGGATTGACACTAAAAAAAGTAAAATACTGAACAGGGGAATAAACAATGAAATTTATCAGGTTTTCATCTGAGAATAACAGCAAATCAGGAATATTAAAAAATGAATCGGAGATAATCGAAATCCGGGGTGATATGTTTGGAGAATACGAAGTAACAGAAAATATATACCAATTAGAGGAAGTAAAGATCCTGCCCCCTACATCTCCAAGCAAGCTATTATGTGTCGGTCTTAATTACAGGGATCATGCAAAAGAGATGAAAAGAGAGCTTCCCCAGGCCCCGATGCTTTTTATGAAACCTAACACCGCGGTAATTGCACATGATGAAGAAATTATTTACCCATCGCACATGTCAAAAAGGGTTGATTATGAAGGAGAGCTTGCTGTTGTAATAGGAAGGGAAGCGTATATGGTTGATGAGAAAGATGCAGAAAACTATATTTTTGGCTATACCTGTATTAACGACATAACCGCGAGGGATTTACAAAAAATAGATATCCAGTTTACAAGGGGAAAAGGTTTTAATACTTTTGCACCTTTTGGGCCCTTCATTGAAACTGAAGTCTCCCCCGGGAACCTCGCAATAAAAACTCTTTTAAACAATGAAGTAAAGCAGGATTCAAATACTGATAATCTGATATTCAAAGTTAATACGCTTGTAAGCTTTATTTCCAAAATTATGACACTTCTTCCTGGTGATATTATTGCCACCGGGACACCCGCCGGCATAGGCCCTGTAACGCCCGGGGACAGGCTTGAGGTAAGAATCGAAGGTATCGGCTCACTGGTAAACCACGTGGCTGAAATCTAATTTAGGTTCAGTATATATAAGGCCTGCTGGTCCATCGGTGCTATTAAGCGGTATTTTAGTGCCAGTTGTGCCAGCTTCTTTGCTTTATCAATCTCACCGTATTCAAGATAGATTTTGGCAAGCCCCAGATATGCCCTTGCATAGTTCTTTTTATATTTTATAGCTTCCAGGAAATAGTCCTTTGCTATTCCGAGTTCCTTATTGGCATGATTTTTAATACCATAGGACAAATAAATTATTCCAAGGTGATAATATGATTTGTAGAATCTTGGGTTTTCTTCCACGGCATCAAGAAATATCTGCTTTGCCTTGGCAGTATCGCCTTTTTTAATATATGCGATTCCGAGGTTGTTATTAGAAACTGCTCTCATAAGACTTGAAGTTTTTAAATTGGAATTCAGGCTTGATTCCAGAATTTCAATGCCCTGGTCCAGGTTATCATTATCAATATATGCCATACCGAGGTTTATATGAGGGATTGCATTAGTTGTATTCCTGGAAGCATCACTCCAAAAAGAAATCCTGTCCTGCCATACTCCCTGCCTGTATATAGTGAGAAAAGAAAATATCAGAATTACCAGTACCATTGTTATCAAGACGGGCTGCTCCATTTTTTTGTATTCTTTTAATTTAAAGAACAGAAATATCAAAATGAGTGAATACGGTGCAATGGGCAGGTAAAGGTAACGTTCTGCAACAGGAGTTGTAGCTATGGTAGCTACGGAAATAATTACGGAAGGCCCCAGTACCAGCAGCAGCCATAAAATACAAAAAGCCTTAAACCCGGATTTTTTTATGTAGGAAATAATAAAGACGTAAGCCAGTACAGCAAATGAGAGTATGGAAAGTAACAGCATTAGGGCACTTTTGGGGTACTCGCTGATAAAAGAGCTAAACCAGAAAGGTGTAACAAGTTTGTAAAAATAAAATATATAACTTAGAAACATCGTTTTAATTACGGCTATATATTTTAAAAACCCGAGACCCTGGCCCGCTGATGAGCTGGCACTGCTTCCCGCCACAAAATCATTATTTACATCAGGGACAATGACTCCGCCATATCTGTGCCTTAAAAACAGATAAAGAATAAGAAAAGCAAAATATGCAGCAAGCCTGATTAATGAGTCTTTTTTTAATCTTTTATTTGAAATGTATTCATATGCCAATATGGAGAATGGAAAAGCGACTGCAACTTCTTTGGAGAGCAGTGAAAGATAAAAAAGGATGCATGCAAAAATTATATAAAACGATCTTTCGTATGATTTAATATGTGCAATAAATGCTGCTAGAAAAAACATGGTACTCAGAATATCGGTCCTGCCTGCTATCCAGGAAACAGATTCCACGTGCATTGGGTGTACTGCAAAAATCAGTGCTGAAAAAAGCGCTATATTTTCCCTCGCACGTATTCTGAATTTTTTTAAAATTAACAAAAACAGGAAAAATACCAAGACCGAGCAGATTGCATTAATTATTATATTTGTTAAGTGATATCCAAAAGAATTGTTTCCCCAGGTATTAAAATCATAATACAGGCTAAAAAAAGCCACAGGCCTGTAATACGATTTTGTTTTATTTTTAGATGCTCTTGGAATAAGTGATTTAAAGAAGCTTTTGTTTTGAAATTTATAGTACTCTTTTTTTATTTCTATTATATCGTCCCAGACAAAATCATTGTTAAATGAAGGTAGGTAAATCAGGACTGAAAAGAAAAATATTATCGCTGCTACAACCAGATTATTTTTGATTAGGGCCTTGTCCATCCGAGAAATATTAACAGTAAAACAACAAAAAAGCATTTAGATTTTCTTAACTATATTGATTAGTCAGGTAGATTAGAGAGCTTTAATTTTAAAATAAGGAGCAAAAAATTGCCTAAGATATTAGTAATACCGGGTGACGGTATCGGAGTTGAAGTTACAGCTGTAAGCATGGATTTATTAAATATTATTGAAAAAAAATGCGGAACAACATTTGAACTTGAAAAAGGCCTGTTTGGTGGCAGTTCCATTGATGCCCACGGCGTACCACTAACCGACGAAGTAAAAACCATGGCTCTTACCTCAGATGCAGTACTTCTGGGTGCAGTCGGTGGACCCAAATGGGAAAACCTGGAGCATAGCCTAAAACCCGAAAGCGGACTCCTGACTCTTAGAAAGGAACTCGATGCATTTGCCAATCTCAGGCCTGCCATAGTTTATCCGGCACTGGTAGACGCATCCACATTGAAAAAGGAGATTGTCGAGGGTGTTGATATTATGGTCGTAAGGGAACTTACGGGAGGAATTTATTTTGGCCAGCCAAGGGGCATTGATTCAATAGCCGGTGGTGAACAAAAAGGTGTAAACACATTACATTACACTACTTCTGAAATTGAAAGGGTAGCCAGAGTTGCATTCCAGATTGCTGAAAAAAGAAACAGGCACGTTACTTCTATCGACAAGTCCAATGTACTTGAGTCAATGGTCCTTTGGAGAGACACGGTTACAAGACTGCACGAGGCCGAATTTTCACACATCGAACTTGAACACCTTTATGTTGATAATGCAGCCATGCAGCTTATTAGAAGGCCAAGGTCCTTTGACGTTATGCTGGCCGGGAATATGTTTGGTGATATAATCAGTGATGAAGCCGCACAGCTTACAGGCTCACTTGGAATGCTTCCCTCTGCCAGTGTTGGCAACAAGGGTGCAATATACGAACCTGTTCACGGAAGCGCCCCTGATATTGCGGGTCAGGATATGGCTAATCCAATCGCCTCAATTCTTTCCCTTGCCATGATGTTTAAATACTCTTTTAATATGGATACCGAGTCCGCCATGATAGAGCAGGCGGTTAAAAACACGCTTGATAAGGGTTACAGAACTGCCGACATTTACCAGGAAGGTACCAACAAGGTAGGATGCAGGGAAATAGGTAGTGTAATCTGCAGTGAATTTGAAAAATTATAAAAAATTGTGACAATAACCCGGGAATTTTTACAAGATCATAAAACGTATATAACAAGTGAATTACAAAATATAAGTAAACAGATCAGGTCCGGATCCGGGAGGCTTACAATCTCCGGACTGTCAGGCACTTCAAAATATTTTTTAGCCCACTTATTAAGCAGTTACCTGGAAAGACCTTTTATTTTTGTATCCGAATCTTTTGACAATGATCCGCTGCTCTCTGACAACTTTAATGTGTTCTCTGATCATAAAGCAGAAATATTCGAGAAAAAAAACTATTTAATAGAATCAATAATAGGCAGCGGCAACATAATAAACACTGTTGGGAGAATATCAGCTCTCGTGTCGCTTGAGCAGGGGAAAAATCTTTTATTACATCCATCCGCACTATTTGATAAAACTGTACCCGGCAGCATATTGTCTTCAGCAGCCGTAAATCTTAAAGTTAACAGTACAGTTAACAGAGAAGAATTTATTGATTCGTTATACAGCATCGGTTTTAGAAAAAGCGAACAGGCCGAATATCCGGGGCAGTTTAGTACAAGAGGTGCTATAGTTGATGTTTTTTCACCGGTACACAAAAACCCTGTAAGAGCCGAATTCCTCGGAGACTCAATCAGGTCAATCAGGTTTTTTGACCATAAAACTCAAAAATCAATAAACAGGACTGAGAATGTCTCAATCTTTCCCGCAAGTGAATTTATTTACAGTGATGATTTTGCCGAGATACAGAAAATAATCTACAACCATTTGGTAGACTGCGATATTTCACCAAATATAAGAAATACCGTATTGGATATTTTAGAAGAAAGAAAACATATAGACCAGCTTGAATGGTTAACCCCGCTTATTTATAAGTCCAGGGACACAATCTTAAACCACGCAAATAAAAAGTACCTTCTGTTTTTTGACATAAACACCGGCCTTGAGTCCATTTATGAAAATCTCCGGGAAAATCATCAGAAAATAATAAACAGCAACACAAAATTTAATAAACTAATCCCCGAATCAGATGATAATTTTATTGGCTTTGAGGATGTAAAAAAACACCTTGGGCAGTTTCAGTCAATCTATTTTAACGACCTTCTTTCTAAATCAGAAAAACAGATCAAATTCAGTTCCGAACCGGGGCGCATAAAGCCATCAAAGAACCAGTCTCCTGTAAAAATCTTTGCGGATAAAATAAAGAAGTTACAACTGGAAAACTACCTGGTATTTGTAGTTACCTACAATAAGAACGAACAAAACAAATTAAAAGAACTACTTGCGGGATATGAACTAGAGGGCATAAGATTTTGTATAGAACCCCTTGAAAATGGTTTTATTCTAAATGACCTTAAAGTGGCCGTTTTTACTGAAAATGACATTTCAGAAAAGGGAAAGAAAGCCAGTTACCAGTTGCCCGAAGATATGTCCTCTGCCTTTATCTCCTCTTTTAGTGAATTGAAGCCGGGTGAATTTATTGTCCATAAACAGTTTGGAATTGGAATATACAGGGGTTTAAAGAAAATAGACCTGGACAGTTCGGAGGGGGATTTCATAGAGTGTGAATACAGGGGAGGGGATAAAATATATGTACCGGTCGAGAATTTAAAACTGGTACAAAAGTTTATAGGTGAGGGCAAGAAACCTACAGTTGATAAACTTGGAAGTGAGAACTGGAATAAAACTGTTAAAAAAGTAAAAAAGTTAATTGAAACAATCGCCAGGGAACTGCTTGAGCTGTATGCAAAAAGAAAAACAATCAAGGGTTTCAGTTTCTCAAAAGGGGACCAGGCTTTCCGTGAATTTGAACTTGAATTTAATTACGAAGAAACAGTCGATCAGGCAAGGTCTATAGAAGAAGTTATTGCTGACATGGAATCTGATAAGCCTATGGACAGGCTTATCTGCGGTGACGTGGGCTTTGGGAAAACAGAAGTGGCAATGAGGGCCGCATTCAAGGCGGCTATGGACGGTAAGCAGGTTGCCTTCCTTGTACCAACTACTTTACTTGCAAACCAGCATTACCTTTCATCCCTGGAAAGGTTTAGCAGCTACCCCCTCAACATTGATATGATCTCAAGGTTTAAGACAGCCAAAGAATCTACAGAAATTATGAAAAAATTGGATGCTGGAAACCTCGATATAGTTATTGGTACCCACAAGCTGCTGGGAAATAAAATAAGTTTCAGGGATCTGGGTCTCGTAATAATCGACGAGGAACATAAATTCGGCGTTAAGCATAAAGAAAAATTAAGGGCCATAAAGGAAGGGGTCGATGTGTTGTCACTGTCCGCTACTCCTATCCCCAGGTCTTTACAGCTTTCACTTGCAGACATCAGGGATATCAGCGTAATTAAATCCCCTCCCGAAGGAAGGCTCCCGGTAGATGTATTTGTAAAAAACTATGATAAAGAGGTTATCAGGGAAGTAATTTTAAAGGAGATAAACAGGGGTGGGTCGGTGTTTTTTATTAACAACCGGATTGAATCAATTTTTAAAGTTGCTGAAGAACTTAAAGCCCTTATCCCCGAAGCATCAATTGCAGTTACTCACGGCAGGATGAAAGAGCACGTACTTGAAAAAAGTATCAGGCAATTTATAAGCGGCGATATAAATCTGCTTATAACTACTGCTATTGTAGAATCGGGCCTTGATATTCAGCGTGCCAATACAATTATTGTAAATGATGCACATATGTTCGGACTGGCTGACCTTTACCAGCTAAAAGGAAGAGTCGGACGCGGTAAAACCAAGGCATATGCATATTTTCTTATCCCCTCTCTAAAGACCTTAACACCTGATGCACTTAAAAGACTGACCAAGATTTCTGAGCTTCAGGAACTTGGTTCCGGATTTAAGCTCGCACTTTCTGACCTGGAGATAAGGGGTGCGGGGAATCTGTTTGGAGAACAGCAGTCCGGTACCATAGCAAACGTTGGGCTTGAACTCTATCTCGAACTACTTCAAAATGCGGTAAATACACTTAAAGATGGCAAAGCCGAAGAAGACTATGAACCTGAAATTAAAAACTCTGAAAGGGCTTATATACCTGAGAGTTATGTATACGACAGTTCGGAAAGGCTTTATTACTATAAAAAAATATCTTCATTAAAGACCCTGGCAGAAATAAAAGAGTTTAGGAACGACCTCAAAGACAGGTACGGGACAATACCCGTGGAACTAAAAACACTCTTTTTCCTGACGGAAATAAAAATAAGAATAAAAAAACTAAAAGTTTTAAAGCTGGAAATAAAACAACGGTATTCAACAATACTTTTCAGGGAAGACTCTCACCACTTTCAAAAGTATAAGCCAAGCGGCAAATTAACGGTTTACTATGACCCAAAAGAAAAATACAAAGCCCTCGGGGAAAAAATTAATGAACTAAGAGCAGATAATTAACATTGATGAATTGATCAACATAAGATAGCTTATTACTACTTTTATCAGGAGTCTATAAATGAAACGAATATTATTTACTACATTAGTAGCATTATTGTTTGCATCCTCAATGACCTATGCCAGGGACCAGGTGGACAGGGTGGTTCTTGTTGTTAATGAACAGATAATCACACTTACTGAATTTATGAATCATGCCAGGAAAAACGGTATAGATTTGGAAGAAGCCGGGATGGAAACCCAGTTTCTCGAACAGATCGTTGATAAAACCATTGTTGAGCAGGAAGCTAAGCAGGCAGGAATCACTGTTTCCGACGAAGAGCTTGAATTTACAATGAAAGAAATAAAGTCAAAATATAACCTTGATGAAAAGGAAATGGAAAAAGCACTAAAAAAACAAAAAATGACAGAGAACAGCTTCAGGGAACAGTGGAGGTTTCAGCTCCTGACTCAAAAACTTATGGAAGCAAAGGTAAAGGGAAATGTAGCCGTAACTGACCAGGAGATAAAGGAATATTACCAGCAGACATACGGTGATTATGAAGAAGGTACAAGTGAAATAAGGATTGCTCATATTCTTATACTCAACAACGGCCCTGATGCCCTTCAAAAAGCAACTAAAATAGCAGATGAGGCAAAAGCCGGTGAAGACTTCCCCAAACTTGCCAAAGAATACTCCCAGGACACAATGTCTGCCCCAAACGGAGGAGACCTCGGGTATTTTAAGAAAGGGGATTTAGTGGAGTCACTGGAATTTGCAGTTAAGGACGTACAGATAAATGAAATAGTCGGGCCGATAGAATCACCTGGTGGGTATCACATAATCAAGGTTCTTGATAAAAAAGATTCTAAGATTGGTATCCCGCAAAGCTATTCAAACGAGATAAGAAATACAATTTATAGCCAAAAAGCTGAAGAGATGCTTAAGAACTACCTGACGAGCATTAAAGAAACTGCATATATAGAAAGAAAACTCTGATTACTCGGTCTCATAACTTTCAATAGGGGGACAGGTGCAGATCAGGTTCTTATCACCCATGGCATTATTAATCCTTCCTACAGCAGGCCAGAATTTATTTTCCTTTATGTACTTAAGTGGGTAATATGCCTTTTCGGCTGAATACGGGTAACTCCAGTTCCCAACGACCAGTTCATCCACCGTGTGGGGCGAGTTTTTTAATACATTGTTGCCTGGCTCGTATTCACCCTTTTCAATTTCGGTTATTTCATTTTTAATCTCTATCATCGCTTCACAAAACCTGTCCAGTTCATCAAGTGATTCACTTTCTGTAGGTTCTATCATCAGGGTACCTGGTACCGGCCATGACATTGTGGGGGCATGAAAACCATAATCCATTAGCCTCTTTGCAACATCTTCTACATCTACATTGGCACTTTTTTTAAATGCCCTGAAATCAAGTATAAACTCGTGAGCAACCCTGCCATTATTTCCTTCATATAGAACTGGGTAGTGTTTCTCAAGACGAGCTTTAAGGTAGTTTGCATTTAGAATTGCGTATTTTGTAGCGTCGGTAGAACCTTTGGCACCCAGCATTTTTAAATATGCATATGATATAAGAAGAATGCTTGCACTTCCCCATGGTGCCGCACTGACTGCCGGGATTGTTTTATCCCCAATACCCAAATCCACAACTGAATGTCCGGGAAGATAAGGAGATAAATGTTCTGCCACGCAAATCGGCCCCATTCCGGGACCTCCTCCCCCGTGAGGGATACTAAAAGTTTTATGCAGGTTAATATGGCAGACATCAGCCCCAATAAAACCCGGGCTTGTCAGTCCTACCTGGGCATTTAAATTAGCCCCGTCTACATAAACCTGGCCACCGTTTTCATGAACTATCCCTGTAACTTCTTTTATCTGGTTTTCAAACACACCGTGAGTTGAGGGATAGGTAACCATGATAGAAGAAAGGTTTTGACTGTACTTTTCACATTTAAGTTTAAGATCATCAATATCAATATTCCCATTGCTGTCACACTTAACAACAACTACGTCCATGCCGGCTATGCTGGCACTTGCTGGGTTTGTGCCGTGTGCAGAAGATGGGACAAGGACAATGTTTCTTTTTTCCTCTCCATTATCTTTATGGTAAGCCCTTATAACCATAAGTCCTGCATACTCGCCCTGCGCTCCCGAATTTGGCTGCAGAGATGTAGCTGACAGGCCTGATACTTCACACAGAAAACCCTCGAGTTCATTAAAAACCCGCTGATATCCAAGGGTCTGGTCAAGAGGGGCAAAAGGATGCTGATTTGCAAATTCTGTCCAGCTTATTGGTACCATTTCTGATGCAGCATTAAGTTTCATGGTACAGGAACCAAGTGGAATCATTGAATGTGTAAGAGAAAGGTCTTTGTTTTCAAGTCTTTTTATATACCTAAGTATCTCTGTTTCAGAATGGTATGTATTAAATACAGGGTGTTCGAGATATCCTGACTTTCTTTTAAAACCATCCGGGAGTGAAATTTCCGGAATTTCCCTGATATTTTCGGTTTCAAATTCCTTACCGGCTGCAATTGCAAAAACATTTAAAATATCAAGAATATCTTCGGTGGAAGTAGTTTCGTCGATCGAAATAAAAACTCTGTTTTTTTCATATCTTAAATTAATTCTAAAATCATTTGATTCGGCCTTAAGCCTGTCGGCAAGATTTTTATCTTCACCGGAAATATCTATATGCAGTGTGTCAAACAAAAGGTCATTAACCTGAATAAAGCCGATACGGATGAGATTTTTCTCAAGAAACTTTGCTTTACTGTATATTTTTGATGCAATGTCCCTTAACCCGTCCGGACCGTGATACACGCAATACATACTTGTCATAATAGCAAGAAGGGCCTGAGCCGTGCAGATATTAGAAGTCGCTTTCTCTCTTCTTATATGCTGCTCCCTTGTCTGGAGGGCCATACGGTAGGCTTTTTTTCCATTTTTATCCTGTGATACACCGATTATTCTTCCCGGCAACTGTCTTTTATAATCTTCTTTTGTAGCAAAATAACCTGCATTAGGGCCGCCGTAACCCATAGGCACCCCGAGTCTTTGAGTTGATCCGACTACTATGTCAGCGCCTAGTTCGCCGGGGGGTATCAAAATCGCCAGACTGAGAAGGTCTGCGGAAAATACAACTGCAGCTTTTATGCTTTTAAATTTATTAATTTGCTCCGAGTAGTCTTCCACTCGTCCATTAGCGTCGGGATACTGAAACAAAACTCCGAAATAATTTTCGTCAATCACAGCTTCCGACACATTTCCTATCACTAGTTCAATGCCAAGGGGTTCGGACCTTGATTTTAATACATCAATAGTCTGCGGGTAGCATTTATCGGAAACAAAGAACTTTTCTGCATTGTTTTTTACCAGTTCCCTGGGCCTTATGCGGTGCGACATAGTCATCGCCTCTGCTGCTGCGGTAGCCTCGTCAAGCAGGGATGCATTTGCAACTTCCATACCGGAGAGGTCACAAACAAGTGTCTGGAAATTTAAGAGTGCTTCAAGTCGTCCCTGTGATATTTCGGCCTGGTACGGGGTGTACTGAGTATACCAGCCGGGATTTTCAAGGATATTCCTGGATATAACCGAAGGTACAATACAGTTGTAATACCCAAGGCCTATATATGAATCAAAGAGTTTGTTTTTTTTAGCTATCTCCCAAATATGCTCCAGATACTCGTACTCTGAATCAGCTTCCGGAATGTTGAGTTTTTTATTGAAGGCAATATCAGTAGGGATGGTTTCATCAATCAGTTCATCAAGAGTTTTAACCCCGAGTGTGCTGAGCATCTTTAAGGTATCAGCTTTAGACGGTCCAATATGCCTGTATACAAAATCATCATGAGATGGTTTTTTCATGTTGCTTTACCAATTATAGTAAATAATTCAAAAAAAAATGAATGGTATAAAATTAATTAAGCTAAGTAAAAGGTCTAAATTATTCTTCGGCCTGGCTTTCAATAAAATCTGAATAACTTTCAGAATCTAAGAGTGTTTCAAGCTCGCTGGAATCATAAGGTTTTACTCTGACAATCCATCCGCCGCCGTATGGATCTTCATTGATTATTTCCGGTGATTCGAGAAGTACTTCATTAATCTCTATAATCTCTCCGGAAATTGGTGCATACAAATCAGATACGGATTTTGTAGATTCGATACCACCGAATGTGTCACCAATTGTCATATCTTCACCCTCTCCGGGCAGTTCAACAAAAACAATTTCCCCTAGTGCGTCCTGCGCAAAGTCAGTTACACCTATTTCAACCCAGTCGTCTCCGACTCTGGCCCATTCATGTTCTTCTGTATATTTTAGATCGTTTGGAATATCAACCATCTAAAATTCTCCTTTGTTCTTTTTTATTTGATAAAAGGCAGAGAAACTATTCTCGCCTTTCTCATATTATTTCTAATTTCTACCTGAATTTCACCACTATTTAAAGAATCACTTTTTATAAGCCCAAGTCCAATGGATTTACCAAGGCTAGGTGATAATGTACCACTGGTTACATAACCCGCAAGATCATCTTTTACATAGACCGGGTAACCGTTTCTGGGTATACCCTTGTCAACCATTTCAAAACTTATTAATTTCCTTTTTTTTCCGCTTTTCTGGTATTCAACCAATGCATCTTTTCCAATAAAATTATCACCTTCAAGCTTCACATATCTGTCCAGACCTGATTCAAGTGGATTAATATCCTTATCTATTTCAAACCCGTAAAGGCTGTACCCCATCTCAAGCCGTAGAGTGTCCCTTGCACCTAGTCCGCAGGGAGCAATTTCATACTGCACTCCATCTTCAAAAAGTTTTTTCCAGAGTAAGGGTCCTTTTTCCCAGGGAAGGAATATTTCATACCCTTCTTCACCGGTATAGCCTGTCCTTGCTACAATTAATACCGATCCGTTCCATTTAACTGAATTAAAATAAAACTTTTTTATAAGGTCAATTTCAGAACCAAGTACTTTTGTTAAAAGGTCCCGTGATTTTGGGCCCTGCACTGCAAGTTGGGAATAGTTAAGACTCTCATCTGTTACTGATACATTGAAATTCTTTGAATGTGAAATAATCCATTCAAAATCTTTTTTAGCATTGGAAGCATTTACGCAAAGAAAATATTCCTCGCCGGATATACGGTAGATAATAATATCATCCACGGCACCCCCGTTTTCTTCACAAAGAACCGTGTACTGCGCCTGGCTGTCTTTTACAGAGTTCAGATCATTTGTTGTAAGATACTGGCAGAATTCATGGGCCTGTTCGCCCCTGATCCTGATTTCACCCATATGGCTTACATCAAAAACACCGACACCATTTCTGACCGCCATATGTTCATCCCTAATGCCTGAATAAACAACCGGCATCTGCCATCCGGCAAAATCAACAATTTTGGATTTATTTTCTTTATGTATGTTGTAAAGTGCGGTTTTTCTCATTGGGAATCATATGATTTAACAACAGAATTTTAAATTGTCAATTAAACCATATTTTTATTTTGCTTTATTTGGTTAAAAATATATAAATGGAATATGCTGACAGGCTTAACAAGATTTACAATAATCTTTTAGAAAATTACGGCGGACAAAAATGGTGGCCGGCTGATTCTAAACTTGAATGCGCAATTGGGGCAATACTTACGCAAAACACCTCATGGAAAAACGTTGAAAAAGCAATAATTAATATTAAGTCCGCAATGGATATTACCCTTGAGAACCTCTCAGAAATATCTGCAGATGAACTATCTGTATTGATAAGGCCTTCCGGGTTTTATAAACAAAAAACACTAAGAATAAAACGTCTGGTAGATTTCATAAATACCAATTACGGCGGAAAGTTAGAAAATATGGAGACAGATGTTCTTTCGGTCCTTAGAGAAGGTCTGCTCTCAATAAATGGAATCGGCCCCGAGACTGCTGACTGCATACTTCTTTATGTACTTAACAAACCTGTATTTGTAATAGACAAATATACGTACCGGCTGCTTTTCAGGCACGGGATAATTGAAAGGGAAACAAGTTATGAGGAGATGCAGAAACTTTTTATGGATAATATTGAAAATGAATCAGAGCTGTTCGGAGAGTTTCATGCACTAATTGTAAAGGTTGGGAAGAATCACTGCAAAAAAAGGGCAACCTGTGAAGGATGCCCTATTAATTTTGATACACATAATTTTAGTGATGAAATTATTTAACCGGCAGCTGCTTTTGCAGTTTCAACAACAGCTTTAAACCCCTGTGGGTCTCTTATAGCAAGTTCGGAAAGAGATTTTCTGTCGAGATCTATCTCTGCTTTCTTAAGTGCAGCAATAAATTTGCTGTAGGAAAGGTCAAATGGACGGACTGCAGCATTAATTCTAACGATCCACAGTCTTCTGAAGTCTCTTTTCTTCTGCCGCCTGTCCCTGTAAGCATAAGCAAGCGCCCTGAGTAATGTCTCCTTGGCTCTTCTTATATTATTCTTTCTTCTGCCCCAGTAACCCTTGGCTTGTTTTAATAATCTTTTTCTTCTTTTTCTAGAAGCAACACTTTTTTTAACTCTCATAACTAACTCCCATAAAATTTATACTAAGCATACGGTACATATTTTTTTATTTTTCTTGCTTCGTTCCCATCAAGAAAAACGGCTTCATTAAGGCTTCTTTTCCTTTTAGAGTTCTTCTTAACGTTGAGGTGACTGCCCCCGCCTTTGTTTCTTTTAACTTTTCCGTTAGCGGTAATCTTAAACCTCTTTGCCGCACTTCTGTTTGATTTCATTTTTATTTTCGCCATTTTCCTACCTCAACTATTTTTTTGCAGGTGATAACACCATTAATAAATTTTTACCTTCCATCTTGGGTTCCATATCTATGCTACAAATTTCTTTTAACTCTTCGTAAATGTTATTTGCAAGTTTTCTTCCAAGCTCGGGATGCACTATCTCCCTTCCCCTGAAAAATATCCTGACTCTTGTCTTATGACCATTTTCAAGAAATTCCCTGATATGATTCACCTTTACATTTAAATCATGAATTCCTATATTCGGTCTTAATTTTATTTCCTTCAGGCTGAGCGTTTTTTGTTTTTTTGCTGCCTGGGTCTTTTTTAATTCATATTTATACTTACCATAATCCATCATCTTACATACCGGCGGACTTGCAGTAGGGGAAACTTCCACAAGGTCAACGCCCTGTTCTTCCGCCTTACTTAAAGCATCCCGAATGTTTAATACACCTAATGGAGCACCATCAACATCCACCAGCCTGACTTCCGATGCCCTTATACGTCCGTTAATTCTGACCTCTGGTGTTCTAGGCTGTGCCCTTCCTCTGAATCTAGCTATATTAGTCTACCTCCGGAGGATTAAATGGATTATCTTCTTTATTTATCATATCAATGAAATTGTCTATACTCATCGCACTTAAACTGTCGCCCTTGTATTTCCTTGGTGCGACTGAACCGCTCTCCATTTCGTTTGTACCAATAACCAGGAGATACGGTATTTTCAATAACTGTGCTTCCCTCACCTTATAACCAAGTTTCTCATTTCTAAAATCTTTTTCAACCCTAAAATTAAGGGCCTTGAGTTTTTCGTATACTTCTGATGCATAATTATCATGCTCATTTGCAACAGTTGCAATCCTTATTTGTTCCGGACTAAGCCAAAATGGGAACGCACCACCGTAATGCTCAATCAGTATTCCGAAGAATCTTTCAATCGATCCGAATATCGCCCTGTGAATCATAATAGGAGTATGACGAGCATTATCATCACCTACAAAACTCATATCAAATCTTTTAGGGAGGTTAAAATCTACCTGAACAGTTGAGCACTGCCAAGATCTACCGATAACATCTTTTATTTTAAGATCTATCTTGGGTCCGTAGAATGCACCGCCCCCTTCATCTATTTCATAATTAAGCCCGAGTGATTCAAGAGCATCCTTAATTGCATTTGTTGCACTTTCCCAGTCTTCCTCGGTACCAACAAACTTCTTGGGCCTGGTAGAAAGGAATATTTCATATTCATTAAAGCCAAATGTTTTGAGGAAAGTTGTTGTTAAATTCATTACCCCGAGTACTTCGCTTTTAATCTGTTCGGGCATGCAGAATATATGTGCATCGTCCTGGGAGAAGCCCCTTACCCTTAGAAGCCCGTGAAGAACACCTGACCTTTCATACCTATACACGGTCCCAAGCTCTCCCCACCTTAGGGGAAGGTCCCGGTAACTTCGTATCTTTGTTTTATATATCATAATATGAAACGGGCAGTTCATTGGCTTGATCTGGTATTCCTGGTTATCAACTTCCATAGGTGAAAACATGTTTTCACTGTAAAAATCCGTGTGCCCGCTAATTTTCCAGAGGTCGAGCTTTGCAATGTGCGGGGTATAAACAAGTTCGTAGCCTGCTTTTTCATGCTGGTCACGCCAAAAGTCCTCTGTAACCTTTCTTATCTTTGAACCCCTTGGGTGCCAAAGCACGAGGCCCGGGCCTATTTCGTCCTGGATACTAAAAAGATCAAGTTCTTTTCCAAGTTTTCTGTGGTCCCTTTTTTTGGCTTCTTCAAGCTGAGTAATATATTTTTTTAGTTCTTTCCTGTCCCAGAACGCCGTACCGTAAATTCTTTGGAGCATGGGGTTATTTTCGTTGCCGCGCCAGTAAGCGCCAGCAGAGCTTGTAAGTTTAAAAGATTTAATAAGGCCTGTTGAAGGTGCATGAGGGCCCCTGCATAAGTCAAACCATGTTTCCTGGTCATAGAGTGTAATATCTTCGGCATTGGGCAGGTCTTCTATTATCTCAACCTTATAGTTCTCGCCATTTTTGGTAAATAGTTCAATTGCTTCTTCCCTGCTTATGATTTTTCTTGTAAGTGGTTTATTTTCCTTTATGATCTCTCCCATTTTCTCTTCGATCTTTTCAAGGTCTTCGGGATTAAAGCCTCGTGGAAAATCATAATCATAGTAAAATCCATTTTGTATTACGGGCCCTATTGTAACCTTGGCCTCGGGAAATAATGATTGGACTGCTTCGGCCATTACGTGTGCAGCAGTATGTCTTATAAGCTGCAGCCCGTCTTCCGAGCCGTTCTTAATAGGTTCGATATCAGAATCTTCATCTACGTTATGCCAAAAATCTACAACGTCCCCGTTTACCTTAGCGCCGATATATTTTTCCTTAATACCCAAGGTATCAAGTATCTCGCCAACAGTTGAGCCGGGCTTAAAGTCTTTTTCTTCGTTTCCTTTTATATTAATTTTCATAAAATCATATTCCACTTCATGGTGAGCACGGCAGGATTTGAACCAGCGACCTCTTGCATGTCAAGCAAGCGCTCTTCCCCTGAGCTACGCGCTCCCGGAAAAAATAAGCAACTATTCTCTTTTATATTAAGCCGGATGTCAAGAAAGTTAATATTATATAATAGTTACAAATAAATACTCATATTATTTTAAGCTTTTTTAAAACTAAAAACACGCTTAAATAACCGCAGTTTTATTAAAGAATATTATAAACATCTTTTCAATTAATTGACACTATAATAGGCAAAATGTATTTTGTTAAGCCATGAGTGAATATAGAGCTTGGTTTAGCTGTATAAATGAAGATTGTAATGAAACATACCAGCTTGATGAAATAATCTACAGGTGCAAAAAATGCAACAACCTGCTTGAAGTTGTCCACGATATGGATCAGCTTAGAAAAAAATCAGGTACCGAGTGGAAGGAACTGTTTGACGGCAGGTACAGGAAACAGGTCTGGCCTCATGGTAGCTCCGTTTGGGGCAAGAAAGAATGGGTCTGTCCCATGGTTGAGGATGAGAACATAGTTTCCATGTATGAAGGTGCAACAAACCTCTTCTGGGCAGACAGGTTCGGCAAAAGTATCGGAATGAACGATATCTGGATAAAGATGTGCGGCAACAGCCATACGGGTTCATTTAAGGATCTTGGTATGACCGTACTTGTTTCAGTCGTAAAGCAGATGCAAAGTGATAATAAAGAGATACCTGCTGTTGCATGCGCTTCCACTGGTGATACTTCGGCCGCGCTTGCTGCATACTGCGCCTCTGCAGACATACCCGCAATTGTATTTTTACCTAGAAACAAGGTTTCTATTGCCCAGCTCGTACAGCCAATATCAAACGGCGCTCTTGTGCTTTCCCTGGATACCGATTTTGACGGCTGTATGGAGATGGTACAGAAAGTAACTTCAGAAAAAAACATCTACCTTGCAAACTCAATTAATTCCCTTCGTATTGAGGGGCAAAAGACAATAAGCATAGAGCTTTGTCAGCAGTTTGACTGGGAAGTGCCGGACTGGGTTATAATTCCCGGAGGTAATCTCGGGAATGTATCCGCGCTTGGTAAGGGATTTCTTATTATGTACGATCTGGGGCTTATTAAAAAACTGCCAAAAATAGTATGTGCCCAGGCCGAAAACGCTAATCCTCTGTATCTTAGTTATAAAAATGGATTTAAAGAATTTCATCCGGTAAAGGCTAAAAAGACACTTGCAAATGCCATTCAGATCGGCAACCCGGTCAGTATTAACAAGGCAATAAGAACACTTAAACAGTTTGAAGGAATAGTGGAACAGGCCTCCGAGAAAGAACTTGCCGACGCTGCCGCAAGGGTTGACAGAACAGGCACTTTTAACTGCCCGCACACCGGCGTTGCGCTTGCTGTGTTCCTAAAACTGCAAAAGAAAAATATGTTTAACCCCAAGGACAAAATAGTAGTAATTTCAACTGCCCACGGACTTAAGTTTGTTGAATTTAAGATTGGTTACCACAAAAGTGAACTGGACGATTTAATTCCCCAGTATGCAAACAGACCGATTGAACTTCCCAACGAGTATAATGCCGTTGTTGATACAATAGATCAAAACATTTTAAAATAAAAAAAAGGGAGCTAAAATTTAGCTCCCTGTATTATTTTTAATCTATCTGAACTTCCTTAATTCATATTAGCTTCCGAACCTGAAGATTAAATCGATCATCACACCAATATTTGCAAAATCAGAAATTTCGTCGCTTCCGAAAGGAATTTCAACACCAGCGCCCATGCTAAGTGTCTGGCCTCCCACTCTTATACCAGGGGCAATGTATCCACCCGTAATATTGTCTTCGAATGATAATGAAGAAACAGCCAGTATGTCAACAAGAAATGAAGTAGCGAAAGGCAGGTTTAATTCCGGTGTAACACTTACAGTACCACCATATTTTAGTAGAAACTCAGTGCTGTCACCTTCTATATCATCCGCATTAAGCATAATATCACCTTCGATATTTGCCTGGAAACCAAACATTCCGTTTCCTGCACCAAATACAGCATAAGGAACTAATGTCCATGCCTCATCGACAAAGTACACAAAATCCCTGAAATACTGTCTTGCGAACAATGCACCGTTACCATCTGATGTTGTAGGTACAATTAACTCAAATCCACCTGTTAGAACAGTCTGATCAGTACTTACAATGGCAGCTTTACCACCAATTCCAATGTTACCAATATCATAATCACCGCTAACCGGGCTATCTGAATTTCCAGCAAATGGAACTTTCACATAAACACCAAGCAGGTTTTCGTAAAGATTGACATCAGCTCTGAACCTGTTCATCCACAGATTTCCCAAATCATTTTCCAGATCAATCCATTCACCATTAGCCTGAACATCTGTAACGCTGTATGGACTTTCCAAGAAAAAGGATTGAGGTAAAAGTACGCCTTGTGAAAAAGCTTTTCCAGCTGGAATCACAAGTAAACCTATAATAAGAAATATAGGTAATAATGTCTTAGACTTTATAAAATTCTTAGTCAAACTCATCATTTCTCCGTCCTCCTTTTAGAGATATATATAAATATTTTACAGTGATTCTAATTAATTTCAACCTAAAATTCAAGTAAAACATTAAAATTGTTAATCCTGAATTTTTTTGTTAAATTAACCTTCATGAATCAATCTATAAACGGATTATATATTATTACAGATAAAAAGTTAATACCCCGGGAGAATTTTACCGATAAAGTGGAACAGGCAATCAGGGGCGGTGCAAAGGTTGTCCAGTTAAGGGAAAAACAGGTAAATACGAAAGAAATTTGCGAACTTGGTAGAAACATCCTTGAAATAACCAGGAAATATAACGTCCCGCTAATAATAAATGATTATGTTGATATAGCTCTTGAACTCGGTGCCGACGGGGTTCATCTTGGTGAAAATGACCCGGAAATAAAGTTTGCACGAATGAAACTCGGCAAAAACAAAATAATCGGGGTTTCATGTTATGACAGCCTTGAAAGGGGAGAGTCTGCAGTTGAGCAGGGTGCCGACTATATTGTGTTTGGTACACCTTATTACACACCAACAAAGCCGGACCGTAAACCAACACCAATTGAAACGCTGATTGAGGCCTGCAGAAAATTTCCCAATACAACTATATTTGCTATCGGCGGAATCACGGAAGATAATGCACAGGAAATAATTGATACTGGGGTTGACGGCATCGCAGCAATTACGAGCATCTTCGGGGAAGGGTCACCTGAAGAAAATGCAAGTAAGTTAAGTGTTTTTTTTAAGAATGATTAATATATAATCTTAACTCACAACAAAATTTATCAGCTTATTGGGCACTACTATTACCTTTCTGATTTCCTTACCTTCTATATGTACCTGTACTTTTACATCGTTTCGCGCCAGTTTTTCAATCTCTTCTTTACCTGTTCCCGGATTCATTAGAATCTGCGCTCTCAATTTTCCGTTGACCTGTACCACGATGTTTACCTGGTCGGACTGTATATGGTCTTCATCCCACTCTATCCACGGAAGGTCTACAAGGCTGTCGCCTTTCCCGCTTAGATTCCACAGTTCCTCACTTATATGTGGGGCAATCGGGTAAAGAAGTCTGACTATAGTAAGTACCGACTGTTTTAAAACTTTTTTATCATTATCATTTTCTGCTTTAAATCGTGTGCATTCATTAAGAAGTTCCATCATGGCTGCAATGGCTGTATTAAACTGAAATCTTTCAAGGTCATCTGTTACTTTTTTAATTGTCTGCTGGGTTTTGATAAGAAAAGTTTTTGTTTCCTTTGACAAACCCCCATAATCAATACTGCCTTCATCCAGCCCCTTTAGTTCTTCAAGGTTTTCGGTAACAAGTCTCCAGACCCTGTTTAAAAACCTGAACCCGCCTTCTACACCGTCATCACTCCAGTCGAGGTCTCTTTGCACGGGCGCCGCAAAAAGCATAAATACCCTTACGGTGTCGGCGCCGTATTTTTTTATCATGTCGTCAGGGTCCACTACATTACCCACAGACTTTGACATCTTTGTCCCATCTTTTATCACCATTCCCTGAGTAAGCAGGTTCTTAAATGGTTCATCAAGTTCCGCAAGGCCTATATCTCTTATGGCCTTGGTAAAAAACCTTGAATATAAAAGATGAAGTATTGCGTGCTCTATACCACCGATATACTGGTCCACGGTGAGCCAGTAATCAACGCTGGTTTTTTCAAACATTCCATCTACAAAGTGGGGTGAAGCGTATCTCAGGAAATACCATGAAGATTCCACGAAGGTATCCATAGTATCGGTTTCCCTCCTGGCTGCTCCGCCGCATTCAGGGCATTTTGTATTTTTAAAATCATCAATCTTGGCAAGAGATGGAATTTCACCCTTTGAAATCTCAATATCCATCGGAAGTTCTACTGGAAGCTTATCATCCGGTACGGGGATTTCACCGCATTTATCGCAGTATATTATTGGTATCGGAGCACCCCAGTATCTTTGCCTGGAAATACCCCAGTCTCTTAACCTGTAATTGAGTTTCTTTTTACCTGTCCCTTCTTTTTCAAAATAGTCTGCAATTTCGGTAAATGCCTCTTCCGAGGTAAGTCCGTCAAACTGTCCGGAATTTTTTAGTATTCCTTTATTTACAAATGCACCGGTTTCGATATCGGCTTCCATACTATCTTTTGGGAAAATAACCTGGTTAATCGGCAGTCCATATTTTCTTGCAAACTCCCAGTCCCTCTGGTCATGCGCCGGCACAGACATTACAGCTCCCGTACCGTAATTCATGAGTACAAAGTTAGCTACAAATACCGGCACTGAATCACCGCTAATTGGATGGACAGCATGAACTCCTAGATCAAGCCCCTTTTTCTCCATGGTTTCAATATCTGCTTCTGATACGGTTGTCTTGGTACAGTCCTCAATAAATTCCTTTACCACGGGACTTGTTTCAGAGACTTTAATGGCAAGTGGATGCTCAGGGGCTACCGCCAGGTATGTAACACCCATAATGGTATCCGGCCTTGTTGTATATATAGGAAGTTCATAATCAAACTCACTTACTTTAAATACCGCTTCTACTCCTACCGATTTACCAATCCAGTTTTTCTGCATTGTTTTTACGGCATCCGGCCAGCCGGGGAGTTTTTCAAGTCCGTCAAGCAGTTCATCAGAGTAGTCGGTTATTTTTAGGAACCACTGCGGTATCTCTTTTCTTTCAACAATGGCCCCTGATCTCCAGCCCTTGCCGTCTATAACCTGCTCATTGGCAAGTACGGTCTGGTCTACCGGGTCCCAGTTTACATATGAAGTTTTTTTATAAATAAGCCCTTTTTTATAAAGCCTTGTAAAAAGCCACTGCTCCCACCTGTAATACTCGGGGTCACATGTAGCAATCTCCCTTGACCAATCGTAACTAAATCCAAGCCTTTTGAGCTGGCCCCCCATCTGCGAAATATTTTCATGTGTCCATATTGAAGGATGCACCTGATTTTGTATAGCCGCATTTTCAGCCGGCAGTCCGAATGCGTCCCATCCAATCGGGTGAAGCACATTAAGGCCCCTACTTCTTTTGTATCGGGCGACCACATCGCCTATAGTGTAGTTCCTTACATGGCCCATGTGTATCCTTCCTGATGGGTATGGAAACATCTCAAGCACATAGAATTTATTTTTGTCCTTGTTTTCCTGCACGCTGTAGACATTATTTTCTTCCCATTCTTTCTGCAGCCTGGACTCGATTTCCTGTGGGTTATATTCTTTTGTCATGTAAGATATTCCTGTAAAGCGATCACATAATATTTTATTTTTATAATTACTTGGACTACTATTTTAAATAAAGCCGTTTCAGTTGCAAATAAAAGAAGTTTAATGAACAATAAAAAAGATCTGCTGGATATTCTAAGAGATTTAAATTCCCACCTCAATTACCAAAAGAGTATGGGGCTTGATAGGATATTAACAGACCCTATACTCAAAACTAAAGAGGAAAATAAATCAGGAAGTAAAAGTGAATACAATATGGCAAAAGATGATAAAAAAATTATTAAAATAGCAGAAAGGCCCGAAATATTCGAGACAGGTAAAAAACTGTCCCTTAAAGAAATAAGGGAAGACCTCGGGGAATGTACCAGGTGCAAACTCCACGAAACGAGAAACAAGATTGTATTTGGTGCCGGAAACCCCAAGGCAAGGCTCGTGTTTGTTGGAGAAGGCCCGGGAAGGGACGAGGATGAACAGGGACTGCCGTTTGTTGGAAGGGCCGGAAAACTCTTAACAAAGATTATAGAAGCAATGGGCTTTACAAGGGACGATGTATTTATATGCAACGTAGTAAAGTGCAGGCCTCCCAGTAACAGGAACCCGGAAAGGGACGAGGTTGATGCATGTGAGCCGTTTTTACTCAAACAGCTAAGATCGATAAGCCCGGAAGTAATAGTGTGTCTCGGTAGCGTTGCCACAAGCCTGCTTCTCAAAATGAAACAACCCAGGATGGGTGACCTTAGGGGCCAGTTCCATGAGTTCCATAACTCAAAACTGATGATTACCTACCATCCCGCAGCATTATTAAGAAATCCTAATTTTAAGAAGCCAGTATGGGAAGATATGAAACTTGTACTTAAGGAACTAAATTTACCAATTCCGGGTGATTAGCTCAGTGGATTAGAGCACTGGCCTCCGGAGCCAGGGGTCGGGGGTTCGAATCCCCCATCGCCCGCTTAAAAACCACATATTATTGAATTTAAACAAAAAAAGTAGTACAATTCCTAATCATCTAAAAGGAGAATGATATTTTATGAAATCAATATTAAAACTATCTTTAATTGCAATACTTTTATTATTACCTGTCCAGGCTTTTGCAGGGCATTTTGATATAAGTGAAACAGATTCAGGGTCCATGCAGCTTTCTTCTTTCTTTGATCTAAGGGACAGGGAAAGTTTTGTGCAGGTTACTAATACTGGTTCAATTCCTGCTACCCTTCATATCCAGGTATTTAATGTTGATCAGGACTGTAATGAAAACAATTTCTATGATGAGTACACCGGAAATGATACACATAATTATAATCTTAGAAATATATTGAGAAATGACGGTAATCCATCTGGTGTTGTTTTACCTGAAAACGCATACGGCATAGTTGTAATTACATCGGTCCTTGGTGTTGGCCTAGATTCTGTACCTTTGATTCCAGCAAACGAAGTCCTTATTGGAAATTTCAGGATACTCGACAATAACGGTTATGAGTACAGAACCAACTCAGCTGGATATGACGAAGATCAACCCCAGCAAGGAAACGATTCATTTACTTTCAATTTCAACTCTGAAGCTGGTGTAACCTTATCTGACATTATTAATATTACACTTGATGATGTTGGTAGTGATAGTGTCGAAGTTGTTGCTGATCCAGTTAATCAATGGGTAGCATTTGATGTTAATATATTCGACTTAAATGAAGTAGCATTTTCATGCAGGAACGTTATTTTTGCATGCATAGACCAGGATAATCCAAGGCTTGAAGAATTGCTGGAAGTTGTTGGTGATGCGAGTGTTGCCAGTTTTGAATATGGGATTAATAATGCTGTACCTCACTCCAAGGGTGGGGAACTTCTTTGTCCGGGCAATGTAATATCTGAAGGATTTGTAAATATGCAAACAATAAACGATGATGAATCTTCAACATTTGGTTTTGTTGGGCTAAATAATGGTAACGGCAGGGGAAGTATGGATGCATGGTTAAGTGAAAACCTTGAAGTACCAACCCAATCACCATAAAAAATAATTTTTAATTTCATTATAAATATAAAAAAAGGGTGTTGATTAATTTCATCACCCTTTTTTTATACTCAAAATCAAATAGAATTTATTCTTATTAGAATTAACAAGGAGAATTTAATCATGAAGTTTTATTTTTTATTTATTTTTTCTTTTCTATTTATTGTCAGTTGCACACCGCCTGGAGAGAAAAAAATTGAAACAGAAAATAAAAAACAAGTTGTATCGGTAAACGGGACCGAAATTTCAAATGATAATATTGAAAATCTGGACTTTGAAGAAATTATAAATAAAGAACTTCTATATCAGGAGGCCATAAAAAATGGTGCGGATAAAAAAGTCGAGGAAGAATACAAAAAACATGAGGAAAAAATATTAAACAGCAACAGTGATAAACAAACCCTGGAGTACCTGGAAGATTACAGGAAAAAGTTAATCACTGACTATTTCATTTACAACATGCTGACAACTGATGAAGACCTTGACGAAGATACAGTAAAAAAATATTACCAGGATAATTTATATAATTACGAAAACATTACCATAGATGAAGTTATATTCACTGACAAAAAACTTGCCGAAGATTTTTTAGGCAGAATCAAAACCGGTGAAAATTTTGATAACCTTAAAAAAGAGTATAAAAACAATAACAAAATTAATGTTGATTTCTATATTATAAATGACCCTATATATAAAAAGGAACTCCAGGGAATTGAAAAAGACACTGTTTATGATGGGATAATATCTAAAAACGGCCAGTTCAGGGTTGTAAAAACCAGAGAAAAATTTACCCTGCCGTATAATTCCGTTAAGAAAAATTTAACAGGTAAAGTACGTGCGGAAATAGGTGAAAGAAAATCAAAGGAACTGGTAAAGCAATTAAGGAATAATGCAGAAATAGTTTATGCATCTGATAAAAGCAAAAAACAAAAGAGTCCCAAGTTAAACAAAAGCGGCTTTCTTGAGCTTACCAAAAACTGCAACAATATGCCTGATTCATATGCAAAGACTACATGCTATAAACCATTCTTTCAGTCAGTTGTATTTACAAACTCGGGTGCATATGCCCTGAATCTCTCAAAAGAGCTTGAACGGGACGGGGTTATTAAAGACTGTCATCTTTTTGCTCATCACATTGGTGCCTCACTTCTTGAAAAACACAACTTCGATGTAAAAAAAGCATTTAATTCCTGTTCAAAGGAATGCATACAGGGATGTTACCACGGTGTACTCGAAGACTATATAAGCACATCTAACTGGGACCCAAATGAAGTTTCAATTCGGGGCGTTGAACTTTGCAATTCAATTACAGACGACAAGCTTCTTCTCCGCCAGTGTGTCCACGGCCTTGGACACGGTCTTATAGCCAGAAAATTTACGCCGCTTTTGAATGCTACTGATATTTGCAGGGATATAGAGGATCCTAATCATCAGCACGCCTGCCTCGGAGGGGTGTATATGGAATACATGGACGTCTTTCTTCCCCTCAGTGAAGCTGAACTCGTTGAGCTTGTTCCGGCTGTATGCGATGAAACCGATTCTTTAAACGATATAGAATTATCCAGCAAGTGTTACCATGCTGTTGGCCAGGGTTTTATGTTTTACAGCGGTAATGACCTGGATAAAAGCAAAGAACTTTGCAAGTATGTAAAAAAAGAGTTTTTGGAAGAATGCACAAAAGCAGCAGAGTTTATGGCATCTGGTCACCATTCTCATTAATTGATAATGTTTACAGAGTTTCTCGAGATGCTAATAGCAGTAAGTACCGTAATATTTATATGTTTAAATTTAAGGAAATTAAGCCAAAAAAACCCCGTATGAATAAATCATACGGGGTTAAATCTTTTATCTAAAATTATTTATACTTAACCGCCGCCCATCATAACAGGTACACGGTTTTGCCTCCAATGACTATCCATTGTTCCTCTTCCGTTTCCATTGTTAAGTCCGACAAATACAACAAATCTTCCGCCATTGTTAAGTTCAGAATCTAGAATTGTTAATCTCACAATTCCTTCATCAATAATATTATTAGGACAAAGTAATGGTGCATTCTTAGAACTTGGTATTGCTTCATTAATTCCATATTCAAAATTCACCACACTTGCACCACCTATATCTTCAAGTATCTCGGAGATTCTCGGACTGTTTTCGTCAACGCAGGCAAATATAACATTTCTGCAAGAAAATGGGGTTTCATTCAGATCAAATATATCAACATCAGCTAAAATAACAGCATCCTGCAGATCATCAACTGTTACACCGTTACCGGCTGGCCCTGCATCATCAAGTGTAAGTCCAACAATATCTGAAAGTGTATTCTCCTGATTGTAGTTAAAGGTCAGAACTCTGGAAGGAACAGGTAATGGAAATATAAGTACTTCAGGAGTTGTCATATTTGTCCTGTATTCATATCCAGAATTATCTACAACTCTCGAATTACCAATAAGAAATATATTTCCTCCGGAATTCGTAGAATTTATCGAATCCAAAGCAGTAAATACCACAATACCGTATGCATCAGCTGGTAAGACTACGCCCGATGGGTTGCTGTCGTTTGAAAGTATATCTCGCATATTATATACGTGAGTATCAGTTGGAGTATATAAATCAAAGAAATCATTCTCAGTACAGTTGGCATTTACAGTAAAAATCTGCATATGTACAAAGTAAGGATTTACTGTATCCGTATTTGTAACCTGCATATAAGATTCCCTGTCCCTTAAATCAAAGAAAGCATGAAGCTGCCTGCCGGACCTGTCAGTATCAAAATTTAATGTTGCATTCTGAACACCTGCTTCAACATCTATGGGGCCAGGAACTATAAATAACAAAGCTAAAATAATTATTGAAAATAGATTTTTTAAATTCATCAAATCCCTCCTCTAGAAATTTCTTTAAATATACTGTTTTTTTAGATAATAAAAAACCCCACATGAATAAATCATACGGGGTTTAAGTTATAAAATTATTTTGAATTATTATAAAACAAGTCTATTATTTGGTGCCCAGAATGAATCCATACTTCCTCTGCCGTTGCCGTTATTAAGTCCTACATAACCTATAAAGAAATTGCCCTCTTGAAAAGTTGGCGCAATTCCTATGGGTTCTAATGTTACGATTCCTTCGGAAATAACATTACCGGGGCAAAGTAGTTCACTGCCTTTACTGTGAGGAATTACATTGTTTATGCCATATTCAAAACTTGCCACGCTTGCATCTCCGGAAATTTCAAGCAGTTCTTCAAGTCTCGGGTTGTCCTGGTCAACACAGGAAAATATTATGTTTCTGCAGGAAAAAGGCACTTCATTGAGGTCATATATATCAACATCCATAGCAACAAAATTATCAGTGATATTTGATATATCAATTTCACCGTTTTCATTAAAAATACCGTTAACCTGAATTCCTACAACATCTGAAAGGGTTACATCGCCTTTTGTATTATAGTTAAAGGTATATTCATTATCGGCAAAGAAACCAAATCCGGTTTGTTCATCAAGATTGGAAATGCCTGAAGCATTAGTTCTATATTCGTAGCCGTTATCATCCACTACCCTGAAATTTCCGATCAAACTGCCGGGACCTTCAACATTTGGGCCACCTTCACTTTGGACCTGCGTAACCACCACTACTCCGTAAGCATTTTCAGGTAGCACCACTCCGGATGGATCTCCGTCATTGGTAAGAATATCTCTTAGGTTGTATACATGTGTATCATTAGGTGTATAAACATCAAAGAAATTGTTCTCTGTGCAATTTTCTCCAACATTAAATACCTGGACATGCAATATAACATTCTGGTTAAAAGTTGTCCCGTCAGGGTTATTTACATTAGTAACCTGGAAAAATGACTCCCTGTCTCTTAAATCAAAAAAAGCATATAGTTGGAAAGGGTCATGATCAGTAGAACTTATGTTAGTAGGGCACCCAGGACCATATCTACCATCACCACCATGAGAATTACCACAAAATGAAGGTGGTGGTGCATCAATTGGTTGAGCGTTAGATTCAAATGAAGCGGGGGCAATAAAAAAGAAAGTTAATACAAAAATTGAAACAATATTTTTTAAATTCATCAAATTCCTCCTTAAGAAATTCTGGTTAAATATACTACAAAAGTAAGTATTAAAAACCCCTGATTAGTAATAATCAGGGGTTTAAACTAATTCTAAAATATTTTATTTTCCTTTAAAATTATTCTTCAAAAATTGCGCCTGGTGCCCAGAAGGAGTCCATGCTTCCTCTGCCATTGCCGTTATTTAGCCCAGCATACCCAACAAAGAAAGAAACTTCACTCCCCTGACCTACACCGATTGGCCTGAGAGTAACAAACCCTTCAGAAATAATATTTCCGGGACAAAGCAACTCACTTCCTTTACTATGAGGTATCGCATTATTTATACCATACTCAAAACTGGCAACATTAGCACTGGCGTCTTCTATAAAATCATCATCATCGTCACCTGCTAATAATTCTTCAAGCAATGGATTGTCCTGGTCAGTACATGCATAGATAATGTTTCTACAGGAAAACGGAACCTCATTTAGGTCGTATATATTTATATCAAAAACAACATTGTTTTGTGTAATATCGGAAATATCAACTTCAGGCTCATTAAAAATATTTGCTACCTGTATACCAACTACATCAGAAAGAGAAACACCACCCACTGTATTAAAATTAAAGGTATAAGAATCAGATAAAGTTAAAAATTGAGATTGCTGAAAAATATTAGAAATACCTGCTGCGTTAGTCCTGTATTCATACCCAAGGTCATCAAGTACCCTGAAATTACCTACAATTGAACCACCACCTTCAGTGGCAATCTCTCCACCTATACTTTCAACTTGTGAAACCACTACTATTCCGTATGAATTCTCGGGAAGAACAACACCTGATGGATTACCATCATTGGTCAGTATATCTCTGAGATTATATACATGTGTATCATTTGGTGTGTAAACATCAAAGAAATTATTTTCATTACAGTTCTGACCAACATTAAATATCTGCACATGAACAGTTATATTTTGATTGAAAAATGAACCGTCCTCATTATTAATGTTAGTTACCTGGAAGTACGATTCCCTGTCTCTAAGATCAAAAAAAGCATATAACTGGAATGGGTCGGAATCTGTACCACTTTGGTTCAACTGACAGCTTTTACAAGGCGGCTTGAATACCATTCCTGCTTCAGCTTCAAACGTAGCTGGAAGTACAAAAAATAAAGCTACAATAATTATTGATAATAGATTTTTTAAATTCATCAAATTCCTCCTTAAGAATTTGCGGGAATTGTACACAATTAATTAGAATAATGATAGACAGTTACAAATAATTGTTTAAATTAAACCTAATAATGAATACGTTAAAGATATATTTTTCTTCAATACTTATAATTTTCTTTTTGGTATTATCCTCCTGCAGCAGTGGTTCGGATAAGGATCTAACACCTGTTAACGATTTTGAGACTGAAATGGGTACGGATGAAGAAGTAATAAAATTGAAAAGTTGGGAAGAAACAGATTCCACTATCAAATCCAGTTTCCTAAACGATTACAAAGTTAAGACAACTGAAAGAAGAGAGACCTTTGAAAACTACTATGAATCCATAGGCCCGAAGGGTTTTCTGGATTTTCTTGAAGATAAGTATGCAAAATGTCACAACGAATCCCATCCAGTTGGCAAAACCATTTATAAAAAAGAGCAGGATGTAATAAAATCACTACGCATCTGTGCCAACAGGTGTACTAATGGCTGTATGCATGGCGTTATAGCAGAAGCATACGGAGGCAAAGACTTTAACCAGGTGGTAACAGAGATGAAAAAGTTTTGCGTAAGCGGGGAAATGGCAGATATGCACAAACCCGGCAACTGTGCCCATGCAATGGGCCATGCTCTAATGCTGCTAAACAGCTACGATCTTGGCAAATCTATTGAAGGGTGTAATAAGTTCGATACTCCGGCTATGTCCTACTACTGCTCGACAGGGGTCTTTATGGAATTCAGCGACAAGCTGATTATGCAGGAAGAACTCGGCCTTTGCGGTACAGTAAACAGGACTGAACTTCACTACCCCTGCAACACCTATAAAGAATATCCCGCGGCATGTTACAGGTACACACTAAATCATATTGCAAATGACCTTGGTGGTAGTCCCGGAGGTTTAATAAATGAATGTCTCAAACTTGCAGGCCGTCAGCGGCTGGGATGCTACCATGCACTTGGTGTCATATATTCACCATCAATAAGAAAAAACCCGAAGCTTATAAATTCAGTATGTATGTCCGGAAATCATGATGAAAAAATAATCTGCATTGAAGGTGTTATTGAAAAGCTTGCGGATTACAACGAAGAAGAAGCAATGAACGTGTGTTACTTTACCGAGGGAGAATACCGCGAGGTATGTGAATCCGCGGCAAGGGAAAAAATGTACAGGCTGAATAAACCCTCAATAGGCCTCTATACAAATTAGGATTTTTTAATGATATAAAGGATCTTTTCATCCAGCCATTTTACACTTTCAGTGTCAGAATAATTATCCTTTAAATTTGATTCAAACTTCGAAAGTGCATAGTCAAACTCGTCCTGTTCGTAAAGAAAAAATGCAGAGTAGTGCCTGCTTGACGCCCTGTCTACAAGTTCTTTAATGGTATTGTCCCTGTCAAAGCTGAATATTTTTGTTTCTTCAAGTTCCAGACCCGGTATTGTCCCCAGCTTAAACTCAAATTCATCAGGCTCAAACAGCCTCGACTCCTTTTTGCTGAACAGTGGAAAATACTTTCCCCAGATACTGCTTTCATTTTGTTTTCGCGTACGTGAATAGATAAAAATTTTACCATCGTCCTTCAGGACTCTTATAGCTTCTTTGAAAAATTTATAAAAATTAAAATGATGGATCGAATTAAACGAAAAAATGCAGTCTAGTTCGCCACTATTAATGGGCATTTCCTCTGCCGTGGCAATCTTGGTAATAAAATTCGAAACATTATTGTCCTCCAGATAGTCTGAAAGGCTTTTAAGCATAAACTCATTGGTGTCAAAACAGCTCAAAAAAAGCTTATCATTCCCAAAATGCTCAAAAAACAGTTTGGCATACCTTCCGGCTCCCGCACCAACATCGGCTGCAATAATTTTGTTAAAATCACCAAGATTGTCCTTTATATATAGAACGGGTTCCGAATCAGTGACCCTGAGGCTTCTGAATATATGTGCAATGGATGAATATAGATTTTTCATATGTTTAATTTATATATTTATACTACTAATTTATTAAGATTTAATTAAGTAATACTCTGGATAAAAATTTTGGCAATAGGTTTAAAGATAACAGCAACGCTATCTTCAAGTTTATCAATACCTACCCATTTTCTTTCCCTGTCTTTTTCATACTCTTCTTTTTCGCCCGTTACCTTAGCCCTGTAAAAAGTGAAAAACGTAGATATTTTATCGGCCTTAATTTGAACTGTACCGATTTCGTCTTCCGTTTCAACTAAATATCCGCTTTCTTCCTCACATTCCCTTGCCGCTGTAACTTGTAAAGTCTCATGGTCTTCAACAGAACCCACTGGGAATACCCAGGAATTTTTATGTTTTCTCGCGCTTACCAGCAGTACCTCGGTACCGCCATTGCTGTCTTCCCTGTAAACCACAACACCTGCTTTATGTTTCACTTTGATTTTTAGATCTGCACCCATTTTATTATCCTAAATGCTCTCTTTAATATCTTTTATTTTTTTCTTAATAAACACAATCTGTTCCTTTGAATCTATAAGTTTCTGCTCTTCAGCCTTATAGAAATTCCTGAGAGGGCTCATCGAATCAACTATCTGGAGCTTCACGTTGTCCATGTCCCTGGTAAACTGGGACTTGATACTGGTTATAAGCTCGGTGGATAAGCTGTCTACCTTGGCACTGAATTCTTTCATCGCGTTACTTCGCTTTTTTGGAAGTATTGCAAAGGCAGTAGCCATTACTGCAAGCGTTGTAAGTATCCCTGTGATATCAACAATAAAAGATGAAAAAGCCGATACTACAGTAGCCCCCAGAGCCAGTGAACCTACCTGCACACCAAGTACCGAGGCAACGGCATTTCTTGCTGTATCAACAAGATTACTACCTAAAAGTTTTGGATCAATTTCTGCCTTTTTAGATTCAAGTTCGGTACGTACGGTGTCTATCAGTTTTATCCTCTGCTGCAGAAAAGGCGTTGATATATTGGCATCTTCCGATTCAACGGAATCCCGGTAAAACCTGATTGAACTGTCGAGAATATTTTTTGATGCATTTTCTGCCCACGCAACCATATCATCAAGGTCTTTTTCAATCTCCTTTACAGTCTGAAGCGAAACTTTTTGTTCAAACTCCCTGGCAATCTTTTCCTTCCTTATAAGTTTAAGGATATTTTCAAATCGTATCAGGCTGTCTATAAACTCTATTCCCCTGTTCTTAAATTCAAGGAGCCTCGACCTAATCCTTTCCGTAAACTGGTCAGAATTAGAAATTAAGTCCCCTTTCATCCCCTCTAGCCTTGATTCAAAATCATTTAACTTTTGTATATCTTTCTCAATTTTGAGAAGGTTTTCTTCAATAGATATTTCTGTTTCCCCGGCAAGCTTTAAGGACAGGTCAAGTGAATAGTTGAGCTTGATCCTGATCTTTTCATCTTCGCTCAGTGTTTCAAAAAGATATTTCCTGAGTACATCAAAGCCGCTTTCAGCTGTTCCGGGTGAATTTAGCTCCCGTTTGGCGGAAATAGGAATAATGTGCGGTTCAATACTGAAAATTCTTTGCAGTTCCGAAGTGGAGTGCTCAAGTAATTTATTATATTCTTCATCATCTTCGGCTATATCGATCTTGTTTAGCAGGAATACAATCTTCTTTTTCCAGTCGTCTTTCAGAAATTTAATAAAATCAGATTCGCTTCCGGTTACTGCCCTTTCGGCGCCTATTGTAAAAAATATAATATCGGCCCGCGGTATAAAATTTTGCGTAATCTGTTCATGTTGCTCAATAGTTACGTTTGTTCCGGGAGTATCCACGATATAAAGGTTTTCAAGGTTTTTCTGGTTAACCGTGAAAGTGGCTATACCGTCATTTAAATCCACACCTTTTTCTTCACCATATTTAATAATCGAGATTTTATCTGTTGTGGGAGTTATGCCTTCATCGAGTGTTTTCTCGCCGATAATCGCATTAATAATAGAGGATTTGCCGGTGCTGAACTCCCCGACAAATACCACCAGGAACAGGCTTTCAAGGTTGTCGATAGCTGAGACGAGTTTTTCTTCCAGCTCGGCATTTGAATGATCCTTTACGGTGCCATGCAATTGTGAGAGGATTTCTCTCGTGTCTTCAATAATCTTTATATACTTTTCATTTACAATGTTCATGACAAAATCCTATTAATCCCAAGCAATTATAACCCATTTAGCTTAAAACTGGTCAAATTATATCAACTGCTTTATTACAATTTAATACTTCTTGGTTAAAATAGCAGATATAAATATTAATTCACCGTAATGTTAAACAATAGAAAAATTACTACTTTATTTTCAGCTGCTCTCCTGATTACTGTTATATGTTTTAACTTAAATGCTTACGGGGAATCTGAAGTAAATAAAAACGGGAAAAAAATGAACAGACTTCAAGATGAAAAAAGCCCATACCTGCTTCAGCATGCCGACAACCCGGTGGACTGGTACCCCTGGGGCGACGAAGCTTTTGAGAAGGCCAAAAAAGAAGACAAACCAATACTACTCTCTATCGGCTATTCAACATGTCACTGGTGCCATGTTATGGAACATGAATCATTTGAAGATAATGAAGTAGCTGCTTTAATGAATGAAAACTTTATCTCCATCAAAGTCGACAGGGAAGAAAGGCCGGACATAGACAATATCTATATGACCGTGTGCCAACTCCTCTCACAGGGTAACTGCGGATGGCCGCTTAATATAATCATGACCCCGGACAAAAAACCCTTTTATGCGGCAACTTATGTGCCGAAGCAAAGCCGTTACGGCAGACTGGGTATGATGGAGCTCGTCCCGAGAATTGGCGAGGTATGGAAAAATAACCGCGAAGAAATACTAAAATCTGCTGATAGTGCAACTCAGTCACTCACCGTGGCAACTGACCCAACAAGAATCCAGGCAAGTGAAGAACTCGACAGCAAGACATTAACAAAAACATTTCAGCAGCTTGAAGCAAGGTATGACCCTGCTCATGGGGGTTTTGGCAATCGCCCAAAGTTTCCAACCCCGCATAACCTGCTTTTTCTCTTAAGATACGGCCAGAGAACCGGCAACCAGAAAGCAATCGACATAGTTAGCAAGACACTTGAATCAATGAGCAACGGCGGAATTTTTGACCACATTGGTTTTGGTTTTCACAGGTATTCAACCGATACAGAGTGGCTTGTGCCGCATTTCGAAAAGATGTTGTATGACCAGGCCCTTTTGGCACTTGCGTATACCGAGGCATACCAGCTGACCGGAAATCCGGGTTTTAAACATACAGCAGAGCAGATATTTACATATGTCCTGAGAGACATGACTTCTCCTGAAGGCGGTTTTTATTCGGCAGAAGATGCTGACAGCGAGGGAGAAGAAGGCAAGTTTTATCTCTGGACTGAAAAGGAAATCATAGAAACCCTGGGAAATGATGAAGGCAAATTGATAATTAACATCTACAACACCGATCCTAAAGGCAACTTTGTGGATGAAGTAAGCGGAGAAACACCTGGGACAAACATACTTCATTTAAATAAAAATCCTGACCAGGCGGCAATGGCACTTGGCATTTCACGAGATGATATGGATAAAAGGATTGAACAATCAAGGCAAAAACTCTTTGATCTTCGTGAAAAAAGGATTCATCCGTCTAAAGACGACAAAATCATCACCGACTGGAACGGCCTCATGATCGCGGCGCTTGCTAAGGCGGGCCGGGTATTTAATAATAAGGACTATACAGACGCAGCTGAAAAAGCGGCTAATTTTATTAATTCCAGCCTTACAAGAGACGGAAGGCTTCTTCACCGCTACAGGAATGGTGATGCAGCAATACTTGCCAATATAGATGACTATGCGTTTTTTATCTGGGGCCTGCTCGAACTTTATGAATCAACCTTTAATACTGAATACCTAAAAGAAGCTATAAGCTTAAATGACCAGATGATTAAGTATTTCTGGGACAATAAGAATTTTGGGTTTTTCTTTAGCCCAAGTGACGGGGAAGAGCTCCTCGTAAAACAAAAGGAGATATACGATGGGGCTGTACCGTCCGGAAATGCTGTTGCTATGATGAACTTATTAAAACTTTCCAGGATCACTGCCGATACAAAGTATGAAACAAATGCAAACGAACTTGCAACTGCTTTTTCAACGACTTTAAACGCTTCCCCCATTTCTCATACCATGTTTATGTCGGCCCTTGATTTTGCCGTTGGCCCATCTTACGAAATAGTTATTACAGGGAAAAAAGGGACTCCTGATACTGAGAAAATGATCAGTGTTTTAAGAGAAAAGTACATACCGAACAAAGTTGTTTTATTTAAAGATGAAAATAGTGTTGATATAACCGAAATTGCTCCATATACTAAAGCTCAGAAGGCAATTGATGACACTGCAACCTCGTATGTCTGTCTGAATTTCGAATGTAAACTTCCGACTACTGACCCGCAGAAAATGCTGGAACTGTTAAAAAACTAAAACCATATTAAAAAAAATTTGTATTTATTGTTGCTATTATTTTTATTTTGAAAATAATAGATATAAAACTTCATATATAATAGTTGGAGATTATATGGAAACACGGAAGAGTAGGAAAAAAATTAAAGACGTCTTCGAAATGCTTGAAGACCCTGATGGCTCAGGTTACGTCGGCGAAGAACTCGACGAGATGGATCTATATGACCAGGAACTGGAAGAACTGGAAAAACTCGAGGAAGAAGAAATGGACGAAGATGATTCAGGCGAAGAACACTGAACTCATTTATTAAGTCTGGCCGTATCCTCGATTTTCTTTATATAAACCATTAGTACTGATATAGCTGCAGGAGTGATCCCTGATATTCTCGTTGCCTGTCCAAGAGAGTCGGGTTTTACGGATGTCAGCTTCTGAATTATTTCATTTGAAAGCCCCGGGATATCATCATAATAAAATTCAAGTGGGATCTTTATACTTTCAAGTTTCTTAAACTTCTCAATCTGCTCCAACTGCCTTTTTATATAACCTTCGTATTTTACTTCCATCGCTACCTGGTCTGCTACCTCACTACCGTAAATTGCAGTTGATTCCTCATCTATAAAACAAAGCTCTTTATAAGAAATATCAGGCCTTCTGAGAATTTCTTTAAGTGACTGTGGTTTCTTTAATTTCGCAGTGGAAAGGTTGGTAAGTATCTCGTTCATTTCAGGGGTAGGCAGGACCTTCTTGTTCTCAAGTCTTGAGAACTCTTTTTCTATACTGTCCCTTTTTTCCATATACTTATCATAGTCCTGCTGGCTGACAAGTCCCAGCCTGTAGCCAATTCCCCTGAGCCTGAGATCGGCATTATCTTCCCTGAGTATAAGTCTGTATTCCGCCCTTGAGGTAAACATCCTGTACGGTTCGTCCACACCCTTGGTTACAAGGTCATCTATAAGAATTCCCATATATGCTTCCGATCTGTCCAGTATAAAGGGCTGCTCACCTTTTACCTTTAGTGCAGCATTTACCCCGGCCACAAGCCCCTGGCTCCCGGCCTCTTCATACCCGGTCGTACCGTTTATCTGCCCGGCAAAAAAGAGATTGTTAATAAACTTGGATTCAAGGGTTATTTTCAGCTGTGTGGGATCAAGGAAATCGTACTCCACTGCATATCCCGGCCTCATTATCTCTACATTCTCAAGTCCTACGATTGTCCTGCATAGTTCATACTGCACTTCAAGAGGCATGCTGGTGGAAATTCCGTTTGGATATATTTCATATGTATTTAGTCCATCCGGCTCAAGGAATATCTGGTGGCGGTCCTTATCGGGAAATTTAACAATCTTATCTTCTATAGAGGGGCAGTACCTTGGCCCGACTCCTTTTATAAGGCCTGAATATAAAGGGGATTTATCAAGGTTGTTTCTTATAACATCATGAGTTTTTTCACTTGTATATGTAATATGACATGGGAGTTGTTCATTTACAGCTTCATTATTCGAGAAAGAAAACATAACCGGGTTTTCATCACCTGGCTGGGCAGCTGTTTCATCCCAGTTTATTGTTCTGCCGTCGAATCTTGGTGGTGTACCGGTTTTTAGCCTTCCGAGTTTAAAACCTAATTTATCGAAGGATTTGGATATACCTGTTGCTGCTGCTTCCCCTGCCCTGCCCGAGGATATCTGAGTCATGCCGATATGCATAAGGCCGTTTGGAAATGTGCCGGGCGTAACTACTACTGCATCAGCATAAAATTCTTCGCCAAGGTTTGTTTTAATTCCGACGACATTTTCGCCTTCGGCTATAAACCCCTCGACCATTCTTTGCTTGATATCAATGTTCTTTTCTGTTTCAAGAGCACTTCGCATATAGGACCTGTATAGCTGACGGTCAGCCTGAATCCTTGTAGCCTGCACAGCTGCACCCTTCCTTGTATTGAGCCTCCTGTACTGGATTGCACTGTAGTCAGCGGCTTTTGCCATCTCACCGCCCAGTGCATCAATCTCTTTTACAAGGTGGCCCTTACCAACTCCGCCAATAGAGGGGTTACACGACATAAGTCCGATTGTATCAATGTTTGCAGTAAGTACCAGGGTTTTACATCCAATCCTTGCCGCTGAAAGCGCAGCTTCGCATCCTGCGTGCCCCGCACCTATTACAATTACCTCATGTATTTTTGGATAGACGATACTCATTTTTTATACCAGCCTAAATACTAATGAGTTTTAGTTGCAGGTCAATGGATTAATTTTCAGCCGGTGGTAGTATAAAACTGTTTTTAATTGGTAAATATTATGAACAGGGTTGAAGAAATATTTCAAAAAATGGAACAAAAACTACTTGAAAGAAAAGAGCAGCTTTCCGATGTAGGGGCGCTTGTTAAATTTGACATTAGTGGTGACGATGGAGGCAAATGGATTGTAGACCTCAATGATGAGACCCTCGGAGTCCGTAAGGGCGACGACGAGGCCAACTGCACTTTTACTTCAAGTGATGACAATTTTGTAAAATTAATAAATCGTGAAATGAAACCCGAAACTGCGATCCTGACCGGGAAAGTAAAGATTTCCGGTGATTTTATGCTTGCTATGCAGTTATCCAAACTTTTTAAGAAATAACCTAACTTATGAATGCCCCGCCCGACATTATATATTTGGAAAGACATTTAGAAGACCACCCACTTTCAAGAAAAATTATTTCAAAGCTCCCCGGTGTACCAATCTTACTTATTGATGATTACAAGACAATAAATCTCGATAAAGAATTTAAACAAAGGGCTGATGAAGATAAAAACTCCCTTGCTATTGCCGAAAAAAAGGGCGAAGTAGTAAAAAGCATAGGAAGAATGGACGACGGCCAGTATTACCTTTTTCACGAAATTGACTGTAAATACGACTGCGAATACTGCTATCTCCAGTACTATTTCCAGACAAAGGTCCCGGTAATTTTTGTAAACAGGGACAAAGTCCTGGACAAAATGGAAGAGATTCTAAAATCCGAACCAAACCCGTATTTTCATGTAGGAGAAGTATGTGATTCACTTGCGTTTGATTACCTGACTGATTTTTCATCTGATATTGCAAGACTTTTTCTTCAGTACGAAAACGGCAAGGTAGAATTCCGTACTAAAAGTACCAATATAGAAAACCTTTTAAAATTAGAACAGGTCCCGCTAAACCTTATACCTTCGTGGACTATTAGTCCTGAATATGTAGCTGAAAAGATTGAACACAAAACTCCCGGTTTTAATCAAAGGCTTGAAGCTGCCCGAAAGTGCCAGGAACATGGCTTTACCGTGGGAATCAGGCTTGACCCTATTTTTAACTTTGAAGGGTGGGAAGAGCATTACCATATTATGGTAGAAGAAATATTTACTCAACTCAATCCGGATAAAATCGACTATATCACGCTTGGTACCATAAAAGTGCAAAAAAACCTTCTTGATGTTTTAAACAAAAGATTTCCGGACAGCCTTATACACAGCCAGGAAATTGTTCCCTCAAGTGACGGCAAATTTAAACCTATTAAATTCGACAGGGTAAATATTTACCGGAATATGACGGGCTGGATAAATGATACTGCTCCCGGTCTAAAAATAGACCTTTCCATTGAATCACCCGAAGTAAGGGAGCTTGTATTCACCTAAAAGAAATATCCCTTTCCCCGTCGTTACCTGCTGTAGTTTAAAAGATGGTTTCGCATTTCTTAAATGGTTTCGCACTTCTTATTTTCTAATCGTAAGCTATTGATATTATATAATTTTATCGTGTGTAGGTCCGATTAATTTTGTGCACACTTTTGTCCAACATTTTGCAACTTTCCTCACATGAACAAAATGGTTTCGCACTTTTTATTTTAAAGGGACACAGGGTTTAATCAATGTTTATAGGGTATTTATAGGAAAACAAAGGATTTGGGGTTTATTAAAGGGACATATTAAAGGGACATTTTAAAGGGACATTTTATTTTTAGGGCCTAAAATTTAGTTATTAAAGGGACATTTCAAAAATATTCAATGATTATAGATAATTAGGATAGTTATTAAAGGGACATTTTTATTTAAGATCACCTTAAAAGAACATTCTATTGGATTTTAAAGGGACATTTTAAAGGGACAAATATTTGATTTATATACTTTGATTCTCCTTCTGAATATCTTAAAGTTGGTTAATGTATGGATGCCAAGATTTATGAGAAAGATAATGAATTTGATGAGAAGGATGAAGGGACGGGAATGGATGTTGATGGGGATGAGAATGGAGGTTAGGTGAAAATTGTTTTGATAATTAAGGAGCAATTATGTGGAATGTATTAAAACCATTAGTATTAATGTAAATAACATCCTCTTAAATTTGAGGCATTTTACTATTTTTTATACATTCTGAGATAATCAATTTTATTTTTTATCAAGAAATCCAACGATGAAAACACAACTTAAAGATATAAATGAAAAAATTACTATATTTGTATAATATACGGTTGTAAAAAATTCAGGTGGATTTTGCTCCAATAAATATTTTATAATTTTCCCTAGTAAAGTTGGAAATAGAGGAAGAAATAATGCTATAAATAATAATAGCGAAGCTCTATAATTTATATTTCCAGCAGGACTACCAGTTTCTAGTGAATATACATATCTTATTATTCTAATTACGGTACTTAGAGGTGTGGTTAGGTAGTACCAGATTATTGATATAGTTGTTTTATATTCCAAAGAATTTTAGTTGTTGCTAATAATTGGGATTTTTTTTAATGAATGAAACTAATGCAACACAAGCAACAATAATAATTAGAAGTGATCCAGCTAACAAATACATAGCAGAAAAAGGGTGTATATTGCTGATACCTTTAGAAGAAAAGTAATAAAGATCAAAAATGGAAAATAGAGCAAGAGTAATAAAAATTGTCATAAATCCTATAGAAACTAAGATTTTATAAACAACCCTTTTACCTTCTAAATCACTTATAGTTTCAGTGATAACAGACTCAATATCAGGGATAACTGGTCTAGTCGCAGTTACACCATAAGATGCACTTATACCCAAACCATCTACTAGGCTTCTAACTGAATAAATAGTTTTTTTGTCTACGGGGAATTTAGGTTTTAGATAAAAATTCTCTTCATATATTCCTGTTCGACCAGTCATTGTTTACTCGCCTCCTTCTGTTTGGCTAAATGTCCCTTTATATTACTAAACACTTTAATTATATAATCAATATCTTCAACAGAAAAATTTATTTGCAAAGAATTAAAAGCATTAGAACCAAGTATGGTAAGTGGAGAATATTCAAATTCTTTTTGATATGAAAACTTACAAGTCGCATATGGTAGATGTATATCCTCTAATTTAGAATCTACTACCTTAATTTTAATATCCCAATCTAGGTTTGTAAAGCTCGGTGCTTTGCTATTTATTTTTAAATCATATCTATCTTGTATATCAGAGTTAAATAATTTTTCTTTAACTAATTTTATCTCTTCTACTAACTTATTTTTTTGTACTAAATATTCGTCACTTTTTTTATCTTCAACAATATCACTTATATATGCTTTAATAAATCCATTCTCATCTTTTCTGAGAATGGCAAGTAAAATTACCGTAATATGATTTGAATTTATATCAAAACTTCCCTTATCAAAATCATTATCACTAAGGAATTTATTAATCCTATCACTACCAATTTCAAATTTTATATCAAATGGTGGCGCTAAGGATATAAATAAATCTTCCTTATTTGTTTCATAAAAATTTAATACAGATTCGAATTCTTTATCCATATTTATTCTATTATTATAAGTTTTTATAAATAATAATTAAATTCAAGTTAGGATAGTATATCATAAAAAAATTAATAAACATTCCCTATTATTAAATAAAATGGTGACTAAATTAGTGACCAAAATGAATTTAGATGACATTTATTAACAATTAGATAATATATGTGACTATTTATAGAATACTCAATAGTATCGACAAGTTACAATAAGAAAAACAAATCCATTTAAAGCCAAATCATGACAAATAATAGCCTTGAGAGGGCTCGGTCTTGGTTTAGGCTAGATGATGGTATTTTTTAGTTTTCTTTTTAACCATTTGAATTTATCATTTTTCACACTTTTTCAGTTAAGAAAAAACGAATCACTATTTAAAGCATATTAACCACCAATAATGATTTGACGATATATGTGGGCTGTGTACTAGATTGCTCAAAAAAGTGCGAAACCATGTTATCCAAAATGCGAAACCATTTTGGCGGTTACACCTGCAACAATATCTATTGAACTCGGTTAAATAATTATTATATTGGATATTAGTTACAATTAATTAAGTAATGTTAATTTCAAGGAGATAAAAATGAATACCATTAAAAGTGTTGCCCTACTCGCACTGTTGTCAGGACTTTTTATAGTAATCGGCGGAATGATTGCGGGTCAAAATGGCGCACTTATAGCATTAGGACTAGCCTTTGCAATGAATTTTGTAAGTTACTGGTGGAGTGACAAGATTGTCCTCTCTATGTACAAGGCAAAAGAAGTTACTTATGAAGAAGCTCCCGAACTTTACGGTGATGTACAGGAACTTGCAACCAATGCAGGCCTTCCGATGCCTAAGGTTTATATTGTGCCGGAGCAGGCACCAAATGCATTTGCTACAGGAAGAAGCCCAAGCCATTCGGCTGTTGCTGTAACTCAGGGAATTATGAAGCTCCTTAGCCGTGATGAATTAAGAGGTGTATTGGCACACGAGCTTGCACATATTAAAAACAGGGACATATTGACCGGTTCTATTGCAGCTGCAATTGCGTCCGGAATTACATATTTAATTTATATCGGCATGTTTTTCGGGGGCGGAAGAGGCGGAAGGGGTTCCAACCCTATTGCAATGATAGCCATGCTAATTCTTGCTCCTCTTGCAGCAAGCCTGATAAGGATGGCTATATCCAGGACAAGGGAATATGAAGCAGATAAAGGCGGCGCACAGATTTGTGGAAATCCACTTTACCTTGCAAACGCACTTAGAAGCCTTGCCGGTTATTCAGGCAGGGGCAAGTTCACCGTAAGTGAACAGACTGCTGACAGCACCGCGCATATGATGATTATCAGCCCGATGCTTGGCGGAAGTATGGCAAAACTATTCAGCACCCATCCACCAATGGAAGAAAGGATTTCCAGACTTGAAAATATAGCTATGGGTAGGTCTTAATGTTAGTATTACAAATAAGGCCTCATGATTAAAACAAAGCCGCTCATTGGCATAACCACAGATTTTAAAGACAAACATAATTCTATTGAAGAAGTTTATTCACGGGCAGTTACCAGGTACGGAGGACTGCCCATTTTAATTCCGACTGTTGAAAACCAGACTGAATACTTAACTAGTATTACTTCCAGAATTGACGGCCTTTTAATTCCAGGCTCAAGGGATATGGACCCAAAACATTATAACGAAGAGCCTCACCCCAAACTCAACCCTATGAACCCGGAAAGGACAACTGCAGAATATAAAGTACTGGAATCAGCACTGGAAAATAAATTACCCGTTTTAGGAATATGCGGCGGCATGCAGTTTATTAACGTGTATTTTGGTGGTTCACTCCACCAGGACATCCAGGACCTGATTGAGAATCCTCTTATTCATGAAAAAGGGGCTGTTCACCCTGTAGAACTGATTGAAAAATCCCGGCTTTATAATTTAATCGGACAAAAAAGTTTTAATGTAAACAGTTATCACCACCAGGCGGTAAATAAAATTGGTACAGGCCTTAATGCAACTGCCCATACTTCAGATGGAATTGTAGAAGGCCTTGAGTCAAAGGAACATTCCTTAATAGCGGTGCAATGGCACCCCGAACTTGAAGATTCTGAGATTTCGAAAAGGATTTTTGAAAATTTTATAAACAATTGTTCGAGAACTTAGTACAAGATTTTTAAACGGCATTACAAAATTTACGTATAACTATGGCACTTCAAAAATATTGCATCGAAATTCCAATAAAATTTATATTTTGGTTTTGTTGCCCACATAAGCAAACCCTAAATAAAAATTTAAATTCAGTTCTGCAGTTGTACTAACGCTTTCCCGTAGTTCTATATCAAGATAAAGAAAATGAAGAATTGCTATCTATTTACCTGCTTATTTTTAATATGTTCTTTGTCTAGATACAAAGAACCAAAAATCACGGCTGAACAAAAATTACTAAAAATTAATCATTTCATCTAAAAAATATAATCCCACCCCATCCCCTATATTTTTCTATACACTGAAATAAATAATTTTATTCACGCAATTTTATAATGCCTGATTTTTCTTACCCTATTAAGGGGAAGATTAGGTAAACTTCATACCCACTTTGGAATTTATAAACATCAAAGGCGCACGCCAGCACAACCTAAAAGATATAAGCCTCAAGATCCCCCGACGATCCTTAACCGTAGTTACCGGAGTAAGCGGATCAGGTAAATCTTCACTTGCATTTGATACCCTATTTGCAGAGGGCCAGCGCCGGTTTATGGAATCACTTTCTGCTTATGCACGCCAGTTTATTGAAAAACTGGAAAAGCCGGATGTTGATTATATAGAGGGGCTATCCCCTTCAATATCAGTTGATCAAAAAACGTTTCACCGTAACCCAAGGTCAACTGTCGGAACAATCACGGAAATCTACGATTTCATGAGACTTCTTTTTTCTCGGGTTGGAATTCCACACTGTCCAAACTGTAATATTGAAATCGTGACCCAGACAGTTGATTCAATGATTGAAAAGATTTTAGAAATATCCGCGGGAAAAGAGGTTTATATATACTCTCCAATAGTACAGGGAAGAAAAGGCGAATACAGGAAAGAACTTGAAGACCTGAAGGAAGAAGGGTTTCTCCGCGTCAGGATTGACGGCACCGAATATGACCTCGACGATGAAATAAAACTCAGCAGGTATAAAAACCATACAATAGAACTTCTGATTGATGTAATTAGTAGCAAATCAGTTGATAGAATAGAAGAGTCCCTAAGGCTTGCTTTAAAAAGGTCCGGTGGGGTTGCAAGGTGTGAAACAAACAATGAAATACTCAATTTCAGTGAGAGTTATTCATGTCCGGAATGCGGTTTTATATATGCAGAAATATCTCCCCGCCTATTTTCATTTAACAGCCCCTACGGCGCATGCAGACAGTGCAACGGCCTTGGTATAAACACTTTTTTTGACCCGGAACTCATTATTGAAGATCCCGGCAAGTCCCTGGAAAAAGGTGCGGTTACGCCCTGGAAGAATTCAACATACTACAAGAATATTCTAAATTCCCTGGCAGAGCACTACGGTTTTAGCATGGATACTCCCTTTAATAAATTAAAAAAAGGGATAAGAGACAAAATATTATACGGCTCAGGTGACGAAGAAATACTTTTCTCCCGTAAAAAGAAAAAGTGGTCTGAAGATTATTTAGAAAAATTCACAGGTGTGGTAGACATTATATCCAACTGGTACAAAGAGACTGACTCAGAGGAGATAAGAGAATCTCTGTCCAAATACCTTGTTTCAACAGAATGTGAAGAATGCGGGGGGTCAAGACTGAAAATGGAATCACTTTCGGTTCTTATAAATAAAAAGTCTATCTATGAACTGTCCGCTCTGCACACGGAAGAACTTCTTAAATTCTTTGAGAATATAAAACAAAACGAAAGGGAAAAGATAATATCCGAGCGTGTAATATTTGAAATAATTTCACGTTTAAAATTCCTGGTTGACGTAGGCCTCTCGTACCTTTCTCTCGACAGATCAGCTCCTACTTTGTCAGGGGGTGAGGCCCAGAGAATAAGACTTGCCACTCAGGTTGGTTCACAGCTCACAGGAATTACCTATGTCCTAGACGAACCTTCAATTGGGCTTCATCCAAGAGACAATGAGAAACTGCTGGATACACTCAAATCAATTCGCGATTCAGGAAATACGGTTGTAGTAGTTGAGCACGATGAAGACACTATACGAAGCAGTGACTTTATACTGGATATTGGCCCGGGTGCAGGTGAGCATGGCGGGAAGGTTGTCGCATCAGGTGATGTAACCCAGATAGTTAGCCAGCAGTGTTCACTTACAGGGAAATACCTGTCCGGCAAGCTTAAAATAGATGTCCCAAAAAAAAGAAGAAAATCCAAAGATTTTATTAAGATCATCAAGGCTTCTGAAAATAATCTTAAAGATATAGATGTGGATTTTCCCCTGGGTGTATTTACATGTGTGACCGGGGTTTCCGGTTCCGGCAAAAGCACCCTGGTTATTGATATCCTTTACAATTTTTTATCAAAAACGTTATACAAAAGTAAAAAGGCCATAGGGAAAACAAAAGACGTAAAAGGCTTTGAAAGCATCAACAAAATTATAGATGTCGACCAGAACCCGATTGGGAGGACACCAAGATCTAATCCTGCAACATATATAGGGCTATTTGCAGATATCAGGGACATTTTTTCAATGCTGCCCGATGCAAAGGCCAGGGGATATGGCCCGGGAAGATTCAGTTTTAATGTAAAAGACGGAAGGTGCAGTCACTGCAGCGGTAACGGAAATGAAAAAATTGAGATGCATTTTCTTTCCGATGTATATATAACCTGCGAAAAATGCGGGGGAAAGCGTTACAATGATGAAACCCTGGAAGTGAAATTCAAAGGCTACAGCATTGCAGATGTGCTTGATATGACCGTTGAAGATGCACTTGTAATATTTGAAAATTTTCCAAAACTAAAAAACAAGCTGACGGTTTTAAACGAAGTAGGGCTCGACTATATCAGGCTCGGGCAGGCATCAACAACAATTTCTGGCGGGGAAGCCCAGAGAATAAAACTTTCAAAAGAACTGTCCAAAAAATCTACCGGGAATACTCTTTATATCCTTGATGAACCATCAGTTGGCCTTCATTTTGAGGATGTAAAAAAATTATTGACCGTGATCCAAAAACTTGTAGACCTTGGAAACACTGTTGTTGTTATTGAGCACAATATTGATATTATTAAATGTGCAGACTATATAATTGATCTTGGGCCTGAAGGCGGTGCAAATGGTGGTAATGTTGTAGCATCAGGCACTCCGGAATCAGTTGCAAAATCAAAGGCTTCATATACAGGGACGTTTCTAAAGAAGGCACTCCTGAAAAAATAAGGAACAATATTGGATCTCATTCAATCAATAATCTTAGGCATTGTCCAGGGTATAACCGAATTTCTGCCTATAAGCAGTACGGCTCACCTGGTACTTGTCCCATGGCTTTTTTCATGGCAGGACAAGGGGCTGCCGTTTAATATAGCACTTCATATCGGAAGCCTGTTTGCCATACTTGTCTATTTTTACCAGGACTGGAAAAGAATAATCCCCGAATTTTTAAAATCAGTCTCCAGGGGTTCCTTTAAAGGTAATCAGGACGGTATCCTGGGATTATATATAGTTATCGGCACAATACCCGGTGTTATATCAGGCTTTGTATTTGAATCTTATTCTGCCGGAATTCTCAGAAATCCACTATACATTGCTGCTGCTTTGGCGTTGTTTGCAATATTTTTATACATTGCGGATGTAAGGACAAAAAACCGTAAAGAAATAAAGGACATGGACATGACCGACTGCCTTTTTTTTGGTATTGCACAGGCATTTGCTGTAATTCCCGGGGTTTCAAGGTCAGGTGCAGCAGTCACTGGCGGGTTACTCCGAAATTTTAAAAGGGACGAAGCTGCCAGGTTTTCATTTCTGCTTGCTGCACCGCTTATTACCGGGGCAGGTGTCCTTGAATCAAGGCATATACCCATAGACACACTTATTACAGCACCGTTTCTGCTTGGAATCTTAAGCTCTGCTATAACTGCATTTTTTGTTATTAAGTTTTTACTCAGGTTCCTTCAAAAACAGAGTTACAAAGCATTCGTAATATACAGGATAGCACTCGCTGCAGTAATAGTAGTCTTATCATTAAAGCACTTTATTTAACTTAAAATGATTGCACTAATTTCAGCCACGGAAGATGAAGTCAGCGGATTACTAAATACACTTACAGGTAAAAAAACCTCTACTGTAAGTTCTATTAAATTTATTGAGGGCAGGTTCCTTAATATAGACATTATTGTTGCCATTCCAGGTGTTGGTATAAAGAAGGCAAGAAACTGTACCAATACTCTTATTAAAAAATACAAACCGGGCATTATTATTTCGGCCGGTTTTGCCGGGGCACTCAACCCGAAACTCGGGCTTGGCGATATAGTTATTCCAAACTGGTCCTTAAGTCTCAAAAATAAGGAAAAAATACAAATTGATAACAAGCTTCCCTATATTGCTTACAAATATATTAATGGCGGAGTACTGACTGAAAACAGTTTTATAAATGTAAAAGAAAAGAAACTGGACCTTTTTGTTCAAAGCGGTGCTGATATAGTGGATATGGAAACATGGGCAATAGCAGATACTGCCCGCAATCTGGACACCAGGATTATTTCTGTAAGGTCAGTATCGGATCTTACCAACCATCATCTCCCAAGAATGGAACAGATCTTTAATAAGGAAGCAAAGGTCGATTATAAAAAAGCCTTTGGATATTTTAAATCCAACCCCAGTGAGATATTTAATTTTCTGAGATTTAAATATGTGAATTTAAGAAAAGCCGGAATCAGTCTAAACAGTTTTTTATTTTTGTTGATACCTGTTCTGAATCAAACAGATAATTAGTTTGCTTTTACAGCCCTTCCATCTGCCCAGTCCCGAAGGCTTTCAATCCTTTCGGCCATAGTAACGGCAAGAGGAGCAGTCTTATTTATTTCTTCTGTCAAAATATCAGTTGTTAGTTCGGTGCCGCTTGAGAATGCAGTATAAAGTCCTGATACAACAAGCTGTTCTATCTCGGAACCTGTAAAGTTTTCAGTAAGTACGGTAAGGAGTTCAAGGTCAAAATCTGAACAGTTCTTCTCTCGTTTTTGAAGATGTATTTCAAAAATACTTTTTCTTGATTCAGTTCCCGGAAGGTCCACAAAAAATATCTCATCAAACCTGCCTTTTCTTAAGAACTCTGGCGGTAGTTTTGAGACATCGTTTGCAGTTGCAAATATAAACACGTCCCCCTTACGCTCCTGCATCCAGGAAAGGAAGGTTCCAAATATACGTGTCGAAACCCCGCCGTCATGGTCAGATGATACGGATGAAAATGCTTTTTCAATTTCATCTATCCAGAGAATTACCGGGGACATTTTTTCAGAGGTTTCAATAGCTTTTTTTAAGTTCTTCTCGGTTTCACCAATATATTTGTTATAAAGATTTGCAGTATCAAATTTTAAAAGCGGCAGTCCCCACTCCATTGCAACTGCCTTGGCACAAAGGCTCTTACCACAGCCCGGCACTCCGAGCACGAGTATGCCCTTTGGAAAATCCAGCCCGAATTTCTTTGCCCCATCCGGGTCCGTAATTATATTTTTTCTTTTTTCCAACCAGTTTTTAAGATTATAAAGCCCGGCAATCCCGTCCATGGATTCTTCGACCGGGTAGTATTCGAGGACACCTTCCTTTTCTATTATCTCTTTCTTGGCATCTACAATATCTCTTATATCTTCCACAGATAGCTTATTATCAACAATCATTATCTTTGTCAGGATCTTTTCAGCTTCGGTTAATGTAAGCCCATTGATATTGTTAAGGAGCTGTGTTTCCTGCTGGGTTGAGAGTTCAACTTCAAGGCTGTTTTTAAATCTGAGATCCCTCACAATATGAAACAATAAATCCCTGTATTCATCTATTGTGGGGTCAGGCATATGTACAACAGTTGAGTGGACTTTGAGCTGTTCGGGTATTTCAATTGAAGTACCTGTCATAATTAATGCGGCATTTTTTTTTGAAAATCCGTTTGAAATATTTTTTAGTTTTTCCGCAACATTTTCGTTTTTGAGGCTCTTTTCAATATTTTTAAAATGATAAATCGCCGGGAATAATGACGATTCAATATGCCCGAGGGCAATCATAATATCCTGTGAATTATATATGGGTGCCCCTGAATCAAGGTCTTCCCTAACAAGTCCTTTCGAGAGTGACCATGTAAAAAAAGGTATATTCATATGGTCTGCAAGCAGTTTCAGCAGTGCCTCTGCCCTGTTTTCCTCTTTTACGTCCAGGAATATCAGGCAGTAGCGCGACCTTATTAATACATCTAATTCGTGAAGTATATCTTTATTATCCATTGAATTACTTTCGGGAATAAAACATTATAAAAATTCAGCTTTTAATTAAAAATTTTAATGCAATATTATAAACATGTCCAAAAATATTAAAATTATCTTAATCACCGGAATAATACTGGGTAGTTCTGTTTACCTAATGTTCAGAAATGAACTTCGTGCCGGGATAGAGTTTGCCAAAATACCTTTTATTGCCCAGAGGGAAGTTTCCCCTTCCCGAAAAGCGGTAGAGGTATCCCCATGGGCAAACATCAAACTGGAAAAAGTGTATAGCGGTTTTAAAGAAGCCCTATATCTCGCTGAACCAAATGATGGCTCTGGCACAATTTATGTTGTCGAAAAAGGCGGGAAAATAATTGCTATAAATAATGGATCAAAATCAACTTACCTCGATATTTCTGAAAGGGTAAGGGACAGGGAATCCGAAAGGGGCCTGTTAAGTGTTGCTTTTCATCCGGATTTTAAAAACAACGGTAGGTACTTTGTATATTACACCGATGCAAAAGGTGCCGTAATAGTTTCCGAATTTAATTCTTTAACCGGCAATGAGGAAGAAGTATTACTTAAAATCAGCCAGCCTTATTCAAACCATAATGGCGGACAGCTTGCATTTGGCCCGGATGGTTACCTTTATATAGGAACGGGTGACGGCGGCGCCGGTGGTGACCCTCTTGATAATGGCCAGAATAAACTAACACTTCTTGGTAAGATCTTAAGAATTGATATTAATAATGGTGATCCTTACGGAATACCTGCTGATAATCCTTTTGTTAACAAATCAGGAGAAGATGAGATATGGGCTTACGGACTAAGGAACCCATGGAGGTTCTCATTCGACAGTAAGACAGGTGATCTCTACAATGCAGATGTAGGCCAGAATGAATGGGAGGAAATAAACTTCCAGCCGGCAAACAGCAAAGGCGGAGAAAATTACGGCTGGAGAATTCTCGAAGGTTTTCATACATTTAATAATGACAATAAAACAGACATAAACAGCCTGACCATGCCTGTCGTGGAATATAACCATTCCGAGGGCTGTTCAGTTACGGGAGGCTATGTTTACCGCGGCGAACAGTTTAAACAGCTCGACGGTACTTACTTTTTTGGCGATTTCTGCACGGGAAATATATGGGGACTAAGGAACAGGAGCGGCGAATGGGAGTTTGCAAAGTTCCTGAAAACCGACCACCTCATTTCCAGCTTTGGACAGGACCAGGCAGGAAATATTTATGTCATCGATTTTAAATTGGGGGATATTTATAAAATTATTATAAAAAAATAAATAATTTGATTTTTATAAACGTAAAAGGTTATAATTATTAAAAATTTTGGAGGATTCTAAATGAAATTTAAATCATTTTTAACAGTTACTTTATTCATATTTACAATTAGTTTGTTATTCACCTCACAGAGTTATGCTGGTATTGAAGGGCCAATACCTGAAAGTGATAACGACCAGGATAATTTTGCTCTAACTGCATTCTTTGACCTTAGGGAAAGGGAATCCTTTGTTCAGATCACAAACACTGACAGTGTTCCACAATTAATGCATGTTCAGATATTTAACGTTGCACAAAACTGCAATGAAAATAATTTCTTTGATAATTATACAATAAATGATACACATGTTTATAACTTAAGAGATATATTAACAAATGATACAAACCCCTCCGGTGTTGTGTTACCCGATAATTCATATGGTCTCGTTATTGTAACACCAGTTGATCCGGTAGAATTTGATTTCCAGTCTGGTGCTCTTATTGGTAATTTCAGAGTTTTGGATAATAACGGATATGAATACAGAACTAACATGAGTGGCTGGAATGATGATAACCCATTTCCTGAACCTATTAATCAACAATTGACTTTTAATTATTCTAAAAGTTCCGGAATCACATTGTCTGATGTTGTTGGCATATACGTTATTTCAGATGGAGAAGGTGTGCGTGAATGGAGAGCCGACTCTATTACCAGGACATTTACAGTTATGGATGTAGATATTTTCGACCTAAATGAAAACCCTCTATCATGCAGGGATGTTGCTTTTGCATGTGTTCAGCCTGATAGTTCATTTGTTGATGAAATATTGGCATATGATGGGGGAGAAGGTGGAAGTTTTGAGGGTGAGAATGGTGCAAATGCTGCAAGTTTTGAATATGGTATAAATGAAGCAGTCCCACATTCGAAAAATGGCGAACTACTATGCCCCGGCAACAATATTGAAGACGGAATTGTGATTCTAAATATTCAGGGAATTGCTCTTCCAGATTCGAGTAATGGTTCCTTTATACTTAATGTGTTTATTGGACTCAACAACGGCAATGGCAGAGGCAGTATGGATGCAGTATGGTGGGAGCATGCCATTTTAGATACTTAGAGTAAAAAATTTAAAAATACATTTACAAAGGGAGCGGTGATCAAAAGGTCATTGCTCCTTTTTTTTTAATTGTTGCAAAGGGATATCGTATTAATTGTCATTCCGAACTTGTTTTGGAATCCCTTGCTATATATGAGTAGATCCTGAACTGAATTCAGAATTACAGTTAGGAAAGAACTTCTCTTACAGCATTAATAACTTCTTCATGAATTTTACCGTTGGTCCCCACAATACCGGTATTGTTCTTTAAAGTCCTGCCTAGTGAAAAGTCCAGCTCATTACCCATGCAGTCCGTTACTTCACCACCTGCTTCTTTTACAACAATATATCCAGCGGCATGGTCCCAGATTTTTTCTTCATAATCCTTTCTTGTCGGAAGCCTTAAATATATCGAAGCCTCTCCTCTCGAAAGGACGCCGTACTTACACTGGCTGTCTATCCTTACGGGCTCTTCGGTAACATTTAAAACCTCTGCAATCCTTGCTGAAGCATCATGTGATGAATGCCCTGATTCGACAGACTCACAAAAATTAGCTTCGGAAGTTAAATTAATGTCGGATACAGAAACAGCAGATTCATCACTTCCATCAATAGGTTTCATAAAAGCACCCTGCCCTTTTACAGCATAGAGCAAAGTTCCTCTGTTCTGATCACTATTAAATGAATCAACAGAAAGGTTTGGACAACCTAGGACACCCAGCACAACTTCACCCTTTTCTATTAATGCGAGTGCCACTGCATACTGTTCCTTTCTAAGAAAACCTTTTGTTCCGTCAATCGGGTCAAGTGTCCAAAACCTTCCTTCACTGCCGCCTTCATGGCCGCCCATATTGATTGTAGAAATTATTTCTTCTTCGGATAGTCCCGGCAGATGAGATTCAAGGTGGTTTACTATTCTTTCAAGCAGTGGATCGCTGCCGAGTTCTTTTGCATCTTCTTCGGCTACAATTGGGTCATCTGGAAATGTTTTTTTTAGTTCATGAATAACTATTGCCTGCGCACCAAAATCCGCCACAGTAACCGGGGACTTGTCTTTCTTTTGCATACTTTCTTCAGACACAAGGTTCGCCTGTACTTCTTTACAAAGTGCTGAAGCTTTCTGTACGGCTTTTATAGCTGTCTGTAGTTCAGATTTAAAATTCAAAATGATCTCCGGGAATTAATTTAAAAATACCGTGGAAGTATAATGGAAAAATAAGTTTTTTAAATCCTAATCGGTAAGCCCGTCTATAACTGACTTAATCTGGCTAAAATTAAAAGGTTTTGTAATAAAACTGTCAAAGCCGTGTTCTTTAAAGTTTTGCATTACTGGATGGTTGGCTGAACCCGACAATACTACGAGCTTGGCTTCTGAGTTTATTGCTATTAATGATTTTACAATTTCTTCAGCACCCAGGCCACCTGGAATTGTAAGATCAAGAAATGCCATATCAAACATATTATTCTGACTGCTTGCATCACTATACGCTTTAAGCGCTTCTTCCCCGCTGCTGGCAATAAATACAGTGCAGCCCAGCCTTAACAGCATCTCTGCAAGCGTCCCCGCTACGAGTTCATTATCATCCATCACGAGAATATTCTTTTTTTCTGTGCTGATATCAGTAGAAACTGTTGTCTCAGTATTTTGTTCGCTTTTTTCTTCAAGAAACAGTACTTCTTCTTTAAATGCTGGAATATAAATGTATACCTTGGTATTATCGTCCAGATTGTCATAGTCAAACAGGCCACCGTGTTCTTTAATGATGTTGAATGAAAGTGTGAGTCCCAGGGCATTCGTATTTTCTTCTGAACCTACAGAATGATCTGATCTGAATTCCATGTCGGCAAAATTAACCAGCTGGCTGATATCCTCGATTGTAATTTTTACATAATCTGTTTCCTCGAGAGGCAAAAACTCAATCTGATCATTTTCATAATTTTGAATGGATATTTTTATTACACCGCCATCTTTCATAGATTCCCTGTATATCTTTAAAATATTATAGAGGGAAAGAACAATTTTATTTTTATCTACCTCAACCGGCTTTAAAGAGTCAGAAACATCAAATTCACATTTAATATTTGTACCGGACAAAATGAGATCAACAGACGATCTTACAATATCATCAATTGATTCTATTTCCTTTTTTAAGTGAGAAGTCTCACTAATGAGACTGAACTTCTGCATAAAATCGATTGCCTTGATACAGGACATTTCACATTGAAGAATACGCGTAAAGTTTTCGTCATCCTGGTCTGCACTCATTTTCAACATACTCAGGTTTGCAAGGAGCGGTGTAAAGTAGTTGTTCAAATCATGGAGGAGGCCTCTTGTAATTGTTACAAAATTATCATGCTTAAATTTATAGTAGTTACTAATATCAACATTCTGAAAATTATCTTCTTTCTTTAAAACCAGCAGTATCTGCTTTATTTCACCTATTTCATTTTTAATGGGTGATGCGTTTACCCGTAGTGATGCCCCTGAGCTGTTTCTCGGGACCAGAAGAGAGTTGTTGAGCCTGTTAATATCGGTAGCGGCACCATCGATTGTAAGTTTGCAATTCTCCTTACTCTTTTTCTTTATTATTTTGAAAAACGTTTCTATATGATCACCGGCCAGCTCTTTATCACTCCAGCCGGTAATTTTTTTTGCTGAACTATTTAATGAAACTATGTTTAAATTTAAATCAATAATTATTGCACCGTCACCGATGGAGTTGAATTCAAGTCCGGAATAATTATCTGTACTATTCTTCTCATAGTTTGAACGATCCGGAAGCGGCTCATCTTTAATAATCGGGTCTATCACATTCACTCTTGATTTAGGCACGGGACTATTATGAGCTATTGCTCTTTTTATATTTTCATCACTTATTTCAGACATAATTGTTTACCAATATTCCTGTGTACTTAATATTATAATTTTGCAATCTCAGTGCCAATTAAAAAAAACATGCCAAAAAAATAAATATTTTGTAACACCCTGATATCATTGACAATATTCTTTTCTTTAAAAAATAATATTTAAAAACTATTAAGATTTATGCTTTTGTACCCAAAAATGTAACAAATTACGTCATTTGTTACATTTTAAGAACTATTTTAATAACTCGTATATTTGCTGTATGAATTCATAATTTTGCTATAAAATATTAAATAATGAAAAAGGCAATCGCGTTGGGTGGTGGTGGTGCAAAAGGATACGCCCACATTGGAGTGCTTAAGGCACTTAAAGAACTAAATATACATTTTGATATCGTTACCGGAACAAGCATAGGTTCATTTGTTGGTGCTGTCTACGCAGGTGACGGTATTGAGAAACTGGAAGATATATCCTCAAAAATTAATATTGCCGACCTTCCCCGTATACTGACCCCGGCTTTTTCCAAACATGGGCTGCTCAGCGGAAACTATATCAATCAACTTTTAAAAAAAGTAATTAACCAGAAAAAAATAGAAGAACTTCCAATAAAATATGCCGCAATCAGTGTGGATATTAACAAGGGAGAGGTTGTTAAATTTACCGAAGGCAACCTTGGTATGGCAATAAGGTCGAGTATAGCAATTCCCGGCCTGTTTACACCCGTCATTGATGGAGACAGGTTTCTTGTTGACGGCGGGGTTATGGAACCTGTCCCTGTAAATTCAGCGAGGCGGCTCGGTGCTGACTTTGTTGTTGCGGTTGACCTTATAAGTGATTTTAAAAACTTTTCAGAGGAAGCAGGTACAAAGGGAATATTGGATGACTTGCCTTTTAAAGCAGAGATTGACAGCCTGGGTGACTATATTAAAAAACTTGGTGAGACTCTTTATCTGTTTGAAAAAGACAAAGTAATCTTTAATGATAAAACTGTAGTGGATATTGTACAAAGAATTTCCGTTATCACACAGTCAAGACTTATTGAAAACCAGATACAGCTAAGCAGTCCCGAGATTGTAATCACTCCTAAAACATCGGAAATTGGAATCCTGGATTTCCATAAGAGTAAAGAGGGTATTGAAGCCGGGTATAAAGCAGCAAAAGAAAAATTTCCGGAAATTAAGAAACTACTGAATATTAGCTAGCAGTTTTTTCCTGCCAAATTCCAGGAGCAATAATATCCAGACCGGTATAAACTCTATCCACACAACATAGTCATTAAATACATCCAGTCTGCCAATGGGCTCCAGGTAGTACCTCAGGTAATAAAGGGGCAGGAGTGTTGTAAGGAGCAGCAGGGAAAACCTGGGAGCAACTGCCAGGAAAGGCAGCATCCACGTGTAGTACCATGGAAACTGTGTGGGACTTATCAAAAATATTGCCGCAACTATAAAAAGACTCCGCCTGAATAGATCAAACAAACTCTTATCAAATTTTAGCGACTGATACAACACCCATGCAATAGTCAGCAATGCCACAAAATACCTTGTATATCTTTGAGCATGACCAGGATGAATGTCCTTATAATTTAATATCTGCTCACCAGTGTATAAAAAGATTTTAAAGAGAGAACTGTTATTTTCCCAGCTCTTACTGTATGCAATAAATCCGGATGAGCTGTCCAGGTTAATCATAATCAGCGGGAAAAATATCAGCCCAATAAATACGGAGAAGATAATAGTGGGTTTTAAAAGATTTAAAAAAGTTTTGGAGTTCTTTTTCAATAGCAGTGGAAAAAGGAACACCGGCCACAGCTTTACTCCCACAGCAAGTGCCAGGCCGCCCATAGAAGAAATTACATACTTTCTGTTTATCAATAGGAATGCCGCTATAACAAATGGAAAAGCTAACACTTCCGGGTGCCCTGACCCGAATACTTCATTTATTAAAAGGGGATTCCACCAGTAGATAAGTATATTCAGCGGTGAAATTTTCATCAGCCTCAATGAATACAAAAGCAGGAAAAAAGTAACAATATCAAAAAGTAAGAGTACCAATTTCCAGGCTGTTAAATTAAAGGGGGCAAGCTTATATGACAGTGCAAATGCAAACTGGCTTACCGGTGGATAAATTGTTCTGATATGGGGGTGATTAATTTTGTTTAGTATTTCCCCGGCCTGTTTTTTAAGTGGCCCGAGTTTTTCCACTTCATCATTTAATGCCTGCTGTGGACTATGGACATAAGGATTAATCCCGGTTCCCGAAACTGCCCCGTCCCAAAGGTACCTGTTGAAATCATCTTCCAGTACAGGGACAGAAAATAGCATAACTACCCTGATCAATACACCAATCACAAAAATATAAAACAGCAGGCGTCTTACATTTTCTGAGGAAAATCTGAAATTAACAGCACAAAGGTAAATTAACGAAAGAGATATCAGAATTGCTACAAATAAAAGTACCGGCCTTTCGGTAAGTTGTATTTCAGGACTAAATCTGTATGAAACTATAAGCAGTATAAAAGAAACAATTAACTGTAAAATTCCCAGAAAATAAATTATATTAGTCTTTTTCAATTTTCCCGAAAACATATTTTTAATAAATGCACATAAATATTTTGTAATTTAAAAATGTTATTATAGCCTATTTGAAATTCGGAGGCCGACAATGGACAAAAAAAACAGACTGGCAGAAATATTAAAAAACAAATCAATACTGAGGGGTAATTTCACACTGGCCTCAGGCAAAGAAAGTGATTATTACATAGATGGAAGACTCACCACCCTGGATTCAGCAGGACTCAGCCTTATTGGTGAAATTTTTCTTGAAGAAATACTCCGTGACCCGGATGTAAAAACTGTGGGCGGCCCCACAATGGGAGCAGACCCCATTGTAGGTTCGGTACTGACTCAGGCAGGTATTAAGAATATAGAATTAGACGGTTTCCTTGTGCGCAAGGAAGCAAAAGACCACGGCACCGGCAAACTGATAGAAGGCAATCTGAATGAAGGTGATAAAGTAGCGGTAGTCGAAGACGTTGTTACAACAGGCGGCTCCGTATTAAAAGCTATCTATGCTCTTGAAAAAGCAGGTGCTACGATTTCCAAGGTGATGGTTATTGTGGACAGGGAAGAAGGGGCCGAAGGAAAATTCAAAGAACTCGGTTACGAATATTTTTCGATTTTTAAAATTTCAGACCTGCTTTAATTTAACAGATCTTTCCTTTAACTTCCTTAGAAGTGTAAGCCTGTTAATACCAAGTATTCTCGAAGCCTTTGACCTGTTGCCGTTTGTTGCCTTCATTACTTCATCCAGAACAATATTCTCAGTTTCTTTTAAAAGCTGCCTGTAAATATTTGCAGAATCGTCTGAATTAATTAGATCCTTTACTGAATCCCTTAGCGTGGTATCGAGGAGTTCATGTGAAAAAGTATTTTTATGAGGCGTTTTCTGATTCAGGTCGATATCAAATGTAGTTAGGTAAATCGTCTTGGTAAATGCAATTGCTTTTCTAATTGTATTCTCAAGCTCTCTCACGTTTCCAGGCCAGTGGTATTCCATCAGCATTTCAGTAAATAAAGCAGTAACACCTTTAATCTCTTTACCCATCTGTGAGCTGTATCTCCTTATAAAACATTCTGAAAGGAGGGGGATATCTTCTTTTCTTTCTTTAAGTGGAGGAAGGTTGAGATTTACTACATTAATTCTGAAATACAGGTCTTCCCTGAATTTACCATCCTCTACGAGCCTTTCGAGACTCTTATTCGTAGCGGCAATAATCCTTATATCAACTTTAATATTTTTATTATCCCCTAATTTCTGAAATGAACCGTTTTGTAGGACCCTGAGCATTTTGGCTTGCAAAGACAGCGACATATCACCTATTTCATCAAGGAAAATTACTCCGCCGTTTGCTTCCTCAAACTTTCCAATCCTTGAGGTATTGGCACCTGTAAATGCACCTTTTTCATATCCAAATAGTTCAGCCTCCAGCAAAGTTTCCGGGATAGCTGCACAGTTTATGGTTACAAATGGCTCTTCCCATCTTGTACTCACTTTCCAGATTGATTCGGCTACCAGGTCCTTACCAGTTCCGCTTTCACCTGTAATCAGTATCGGTACATCTACCCTTCCCATCTGCCCGATCAGTTTGCATACTTCCTGGAGCATCGGCGAATCGCCAACAATGGCACATGCAACTCCCTGGCCCTCAACTGCACCTGTATAGTTAATGACTTTGCCTTCCAGCTCATCTTCAATCTGGAGGGCTTTACTTATAGAATCCTTGAAAATTTCTTTATTTATAGGCAATGACTGGCAGTCAAAAGCACCAAAGGTCATTGATTCGATCATATACCTCGACCCTTTCTCCCTCGTAAGGATTACAACAAATGACCTTTCCTTTAGTTTTGAGAGCAAAGATATGCCAACAGTATCAACATCTATCAGGGATATATCCGGATTTAAATCCTCGCTCAATTTCTCTGTTATCTGAATATCGGCAATATTTTCCAGGATAGTTTGAATCTCTCCAAAGAGTTCTGAATCCTTAGAAAATAGTATTATTGACGTTTTTTTATTATTTTTATTCATGGCAACTGTTTCAAAATTATACAATCTGTTTAAAATGTAATCAATGCAAATGCAGCCAAACTATATACATAAAATAAAGAAATATAAATAATCCAGTATTTACAGGACGTTAGGTGTAATAAAAAAATAATTACATACATTTGGCACTATGATTGCTTATGTTACACAACTTAATATAGTTAATAATCGGAGTATGAATTGAGCATTTTTATCATTATAGCAGTTGTATTATCTGTGTTTCTTGCCCTTAATATCGGGGCAAATAACGCAGCTGCGTCCATGGCTACCTCTTACGGGGCTGGTGTAAGGACAAAGAGGCAGGCAGTTATACTAATTGCCATATTTGCCCTTTTGGGTGCAATCATCGCGGGTGCTCCCGTAGTAAACACAATGGGTAAGGGAATAGTACCATCCGATGTCCTTGCTAATAATGCCGGGCTGATCCTCATTGTACTTCTGATTGCTATAGTATTTATTTCCTGGGCAAACATTGCTAAAATACCAATTGCTACAACACATGCAATTGTATGTGCCATTGCAGGTATCGGCCTTTACGCTAACTCTTTAAATACCGATAAACTTTTCAGTATTGTAATCTGGTGGATAGCAGCCCCGATAGTTGCATTTCTTATTAACTATCTGATCGCAAAGTTTTTCTATTTTAAAATAATTCACTACCTTGCTTCAAACTTCGCTGAAAACAGGGTTAATGCCCTGCTCACAATCTTTATTACATTCACGGGAATCTTTATTGCTTTTTCCGGCGGTGCTAATAACGCGGCAAATGCCATAGGCCCGCTTGTAGGTCTTGGGATATTTACATCTACAAAAGGTGCAATAATCGCAGGTGTTGCAATGGGCGTTGGAGCAATACTTCTAGGCGGAAGAGTGCTTGAAACAGTTGGTAAGGAAATTACAGAAATATGTATAATCAGGGCAATTTCAGTTGAATTTACAGGAGCAAGTATTATATTGGCTGCATCTATTTATGGCATCCCTGTATCTATAGCAGAGATAATTACATCTGGTATAATAGGTTTCTCTTGTGCCCAGCACGGTTTTGGCGTAACGTCAAAAAACAGGCATGTCATAAGGATAGCTTTTTTCTGGTTTGTAATTCCGTTTGTAGCTATTGGACTTAGTTACGCGTTGACTTCTCTTTACTTTAGTTACGGTTTTGCTGAAGCAATAAATTTAAAGTAGGTAGGACAAAAGATTGAAATTTGACAGTAGTGAAATTAAATCACTGAATGAAAAATTCAGCAATAAAACTCCGCAGGATATACTGGAATGGTGCATAAGAGAGTTGGGTCAGAATATCGCACTTGCTACCAGCTTCCAGGCCCAGGGCATGGTACTTATCGACATGCTTATGAAAATTGACAACAAAGCCAGAATTTTTACCGTGGATACTGGCAGGCTTAACCAGCAGACATACGATGTGCTTGATGCTGTTCGTTCTAAATACAACAACAAGATTGAAGTGCTCTTCCCTGACAGGAAAGAAGTAGAAGACATGGTTAATGAACACGGCATGAACTTGTTTTATAAAGGTGTTGAAAACAGGCTGATGTGCTGCCAGATCAGGAAGACTAATCCACTCAACAATTATCTAAAAACTGTCGATGGCTGGATCACTTCCATAAGAAGGGAACAAACCGCCACAAGGGCTGAAGCAGATAAGTTTGAGATTGATACACTTCACGGTAACATCCTGAAAGTAAACCCGATTGTTGACTGGTCAGAGGAAAAGATCTGGGACTATATTAATACCAACAAGGTTCCTTACAATAAACTTCATGATATTGGTTATCCGAGTATCGGATGTGAACCATGCACAAGGGCTGTAAAAAAAGGCGAAGACCCAAGGTCCGGCAGGTGGTGGTGGGAAATCGATGCAGCTAAAGAATGCGGTATTCATTTTGATCACAATTCAAAATAGTTTGTTTTAGAGCTTTTTCTTATCAATTTCTCCGTTATAGTTTTATGCTTTACTACTTTTAGGGGAAATTCATATGGAAAACAATCAAAAATTTATTGACCATATTAACAAGGGCTACACATTTAAAGGTGACTTTATAACTCTTGGCGGAGCAATGATCAACAATGTCTGCCAGTCCGACTGCCTTGTAAAAATCCCGTTAAAGACCTTAAACAGGCATGGACTTATTGCCGGTGCCACGGGAACCGGGAAAACAAAGACACTGCAGGTACTTGCTGAAAACCTTTCAGACAAAGGTGTGCCGGTATTATTAATGGACATCAAAGGTGACCTCAGTGGACTTGCCCAGCCCGGATCTAATAACAAACATATTGAAAAAAGACATGGTGAAATTGGAATCCCCTGGAAGGAAAACGGCTTTCCGCTTGAATTCTTATCACTTTCAAAAGAAAGGGGAGCCAAACTCAGGGCAACTGTCTCCGAATTTGGCCCGGTACTGTTTTCAAAAATACTCGAACTCAATGACACCCAGACGGGCGTAGTATCACTAATATTTAAATACTGCGATGACAACAGCCTTCCCCTGCTTGACCTCAAGGATTTCCGTAAAGCAGTTCAGTACATTACAGGTGTCGGCAAATCTGAAATTGAAGAAAATTATGGAAGAGTTTCCACAGCGTCCACGGGAGCCATACTAAGAAAGATTATTGAACTTGAACAGCAGGGTGCAGATAAGTTTTTTGGGGAGAAATCATTCGAAGTATCTGACCTGCTCCGAAAAACAAAAGGCGGTAAGGGCACAATTTCAGCCCTCAGGCTTACAGACCTTCAGGACAGGCCAAAGCTTTTTTCAACTTTTATGCTTTGCCTCCTTGCCGAGGTATATTCCACTTTTGAAGAACAGGGAGATGCAGATAAACCGAAGCTGATTATTTTTATAGATGAAGCACACCTTATGTTCAATGAGGCATCAAAAGCACTATTATCCCAGATTGAAACAATCGTAAAACTAATCAGGTCAAAAGGCGTTGGTATCTATTTTTGCACCCAGTCCCCCAGGGACATTCCCGATGCAGTATTGAGCCAGCTTGGCCTTAAAGTACAGCATGCACTAAGGGCATTTACCGCTAAAGACAGGAAGGCCATTAAATTAGCTGCTGAGAACTACCCTATATCGAAATTTTACGATACCAACAATCTTATTACCGAGTTAGGTATCGGAGAAGCACTCGTTTCAGCACTTAATGAAAAAGGCCGTCCCACTCCGCTTGCCGCAACACTGATGCGGGCACCAATGTCACGAATGGATGTTCTTACAAGATCGGAAATTATGGACGTTATTGATGCTTCTTCCATATATGAAAAATATAACGAGAGAATAGACCGCGAAAGCGCCCATGAAATTCTTACCGGGAAGATCGAACATAAAAAGAAAGAACAGGAGCTCCTGGAAAAGGAAAAAGCGAGCAAAAAAACTTCAAAATCAAGAAGCAGTTCTAAACCACTTATAGACAGGACAGTAACAAGGCAGATCGGAAGGACACTCGCAAGGGAATTTGCAAGGGGAATACTCGGCGTGCTAGGGATCGGCGGGACGACAAGGCGAAGAAAAAAAAGCTATAAAAGCAAAGGCTGGTTTTAACACTACAAGAATAAATAATTTGTATACTTAAAAGGCCTTAAAAGTTCACATATAAATCAATTTCAGAAAGCGTGAAAAATATGCAAGCGGATGAGGTAGGATTTGTATATTTTAGCTTTCCAATTGATTGTAATTTTAATAACTTTTACCAGCCTTGATCTTTCTTTTGTTACTTTTCTTTATATCAAGATAAAGAAAAGTAAGTACTTAAATTACAAACCTAACGTTAAATAAAACAGTTTTTTATTTCAAAGAAATTTCCACTTATCAAAAAAAGCGGCCTGCCCTTTATAGGCCCCATCATCATCTACTATATTCCAGACTACAGCATCTTTGATCTCGAACCTCCTGCCGTTTGAAGAAATCCTGATACCGCAGTAATCATCTATGTATCCGTTTTCTGTTACACGTTTAAGAAGTGTAGCCCGTTCTTCTCTGTTCATTGGCTCTGCAGATATTCTCGAATGGAGTTTTATAAAATCTTCCCACCTCAGTTCAAATAGCTCAAGGGCTTTGTTGTTTGCGAAATTAAATACAGGGTCGTCCTGCGTATCATGAGAAACAAGTGCAAAAGGAGCATCATAAATATGCTGTGCTTTATCTTCCGGCCCACCTTTTAATTCTATAAGTTCATTACCTGTCCATTTTTTATAACTCTTAAGTAAAAGATCAACATGTTCAGCTACAGAAATACTATTTTTCATTATAAACGGGCACCTCAGACTAATTATTTTTTTTTATTATATTAATGTAAACTTAATCAAATTCTGTTAGTTTTAATATACAATGAATAACAGCTACCGAACCGAATCAATTGTACTTGGAATACTCCTTTTTCTTGGCCTTGCTACACTTGGATACTTTATCTCCCAAGCGGCTTACCAAGTAAAGAGTGCCGACCGTATTGTAACGGTAAAAGGGCTTGCCGAAAAAGAGGTAAAAGCAGACATTGCCATATGGCCTATTTCCTTTAAAGAAACGGGTAACGACCTTATAACCCTGAATGCTGCAATAGACAAGAAATCCGGAATAATTGTTGAATTTCTTAAAAAAAGAGGATTTGATGAAGCGGACATTACAATAGCTCCCCCCCAGCTCAAGGACCTCGAGGCTGACCAGTACTACAATCAAAAAACAATCCGGTTCAGGTATATAGCTAAAAGTACAATTACGGTTTACTCTAAGAATGTAGACCTGGTAAGACAATCTATTTCCAATCTTGACTCACTAATTAAACAAGGTATCGCGCTATCATCAGACTACGAAGACCAGTCCCAATACCTCTACACCAATCTTAACGAAATAAAACCCGAGATGATCGAACAGGCCACAAAAAATGCCAGAAAATCAGCTGAAAAATTTGCCGAAGATTCTGGAAGCAATTTGGGAAAGATAAAACGTGCATTGCAGGGCCAGTTCTCTATTTCAAACCGCGACAGCAACACCCCGTATATAAAGAAAGTAAGAGTAGTAAGCACGCTTGAATATTTTTTAGTCGACTGATTATTTCTTCGGGAGGGTTTTTACAAATTTTATCGCAAGAGAAGTCCACTTATCCAGGCTGTCCTTTGTCTTAATCCCGTCTTTAGAAACCATTATCCACCCCTTCATCGGCCGCCCGGTAATATCAAATGGTTTTACATACTTTCTTTTAAGTGAAATATTAGCGGACTCTTCGTCAGTACGTATTACAAGTGAGTCCTTGTGAACACCAAAGCACATATTGCCGTGAAGCATAAAGGCCACTCCTCCAAACATCTTCTTCCGGGCAAACCCTTTCCTGCTCTTAACAAGCGCACTTAATCTATCGGCAAGCTTTTCATCGTATGCCATAATTTTTAAGGATATGTAATTTGAGCTGTTTCTTCCATCTCTGATTCAAAAACTGTTTTATCCCCAACGGAAATAATTAGTTTTAAAGAACCAGAATCTGACAATCTTTTGATATTACAGGACTCAACCTCCTGTCCCCAGAAAGCTTCTGACATATTTCCTTTACCTTTAATAATCTTTTTCTTTTTTTCACCGCTTACTGTGTAGTTACAACTGCCTTCAAAAAGTACAGGGTCTGGTGCGGAAGTACCAAGTACATTGATATTTATTGTTTTGTCTTCAGGGCCTTTATAACTTGTTTGTTCAGTAACAGTATTGGGCAAATAATATTTTCCGTCTTTTATACCGTATGGAATACTGGCATCAGTAATTGACTCCGGCCCATCATCACCGTAGACAATTCTTAAAATACCGACAAGTTTTACATTAGGAATGTATTTAGTCCCGTTTCTTATAAATTCGGTCTTAAAACCCTCTGGCAAAGGTAAAAGTTCAATTCTTTGTGCAGGATATTCTGCCATCTGATCAATATTCCGTTTAGATAACACCTTCATCTGGTTATCTACTCCATCCCAATTAAAGAGTGATGATATTTTTTCTTTGTCCTTTAATTTCATCGCCTCCGCCAGTGCATCTTTAAGCTGCTCCGGTGATGTGGACTGTGCATTTAAAACAGGTGAGAAAGAAAGGCAAAATGTTAAGATCAATAATAGGTATTGAAAATTATGTTTCATCATTTATATATTTGGAATTACTTCCTCCATTAAAAGTTTCATGCTTTTTTGCCACTTATCCAGCGGTTTCCACTCATGCCCCATAATAAGGAGTACACCGAAACCACCGACATGGTCATACAGCTCTTTTATCTGACTCGTTACATCCTCGGGGCTGCCAACAATCCATAGGTTTTTAATCATGTAGTCAATGGTAACGTCTTCATCCGCCATTGATTTATCTGACTTAAATACATCAAGGTTTCCCCTTATCTTTGGTATAATTTTAAAAAAGTAGTCTGTAAAATCACGTGCAAGAGTTCCGTTTTTTACATCTTCTATAGCCTGTTCGGTTGAATCCGCTACGTATATGTCTCTTGCTATTCTCCATTTAGACCTGTCGGCCGTTATACCTGCTTCTTTTGCACCTTCTTCATAGGATTCCCAGTGGCCTTTTAGTGATTTTTGCGGTACAAAATTAATACTCATCGGAATCCAGCCTTTTTTGCCTGCTGTCTTCAAACTGCCTGATTTTTCTGTTATCCCGGCTACTGCTATTGGCGGGTGTGGTTCCTGGTAAGGCTTGGTATAGACTCCAAGACCAACATCTTCCATTCTTTCAGGGACTGTAAAAGACCATTTTTTATTTTTATAATCTCCGGGTTCGGGACTGTTCCAGAGGTTAAGTATAAATTCCAGGGACTCATTCATTAGATCTCTCTGCTCACCTGTTGACGGGTCAACTCCAAATGCTTTAAAATCACCAATAAAACTTCCAGCACCTATTCCCCAGTAAAACCTGCCCTTAGCAAGATTATCAAGGACCGCGATCCTGTGTGCCAGCATAAACGGGTTATGCTGTGCAAGACACGAAACACCTGTTCCGAGTACTATATTTTTGGTATGTGCAAGGGCATAGGCAAGGAATATATCAGGGGCGGGTATATTTTCCCATTCGGCAGTAAAGTGCTCTCCAACCCATGCCTCGTTAAACCCTAATTTGTCCAGGAATATGATCTGATCCAGATCATCCTGCATCGTTTCATGCTGTTTTGACCCCAGTGGGTGGAGGGGCATTGTGAAATAACCGAGTTTCATAAATATTCTCCGGGTGAAACATTTTGGATATTACCACATCATAACTTAACAACAAAATTCTTTGTTTCGTTGCACTTGTTTCAACCGCAATATAGACTTACTGGATTGGGATAAAATAATTAGGAGGCTTAATATGAGATTATTTTTAGTATTTGCTTTATTATTTGCATTTACCGCTTGTGAAAACACAAAGCAGGCAGGGGATGCAGCCAAAGAGGCAGTCGAAAAAGTGGAAGAAGCAGTGTCCACAAAAAATATCGTTACAAAACCGATTGACTACGATGTTGATGGTGTGAAGTTCCAGGGATACCTCGCATATGATGCAAACATAGAGGGAAAACGCCCGGGCATTCTGGTAATACACGAGTGGTGGGGACTTAATACTTACGCAAAGAAACGTGCTGAGAAGTTAGCAGAAGAAGGTTATACAGCATTTGCACTCGACATGTACGGTGACGGCAAACTTGCTGACCACCCTGAAGATGCACAGAAATTCATGTTGGAAGTTATAAGTGATATGCCGGTAGCAGTTAAAAGGTTTGATGCTGCAATGAATATCTTAAAATCCCAGCCTACAGTGGAGGCAAACAATATTGCCGCTATAGGTTACTGCTTTGGCGGTGCAGTTGTACTGCAAATGGCTAAAACAGGTAATACAGACCTTAAGGGCGTTGCCAGTTTTCACGGTGCACTCGAGTCCATGTATACACCTAAAGAAGGTGAAGTTAAGGCAGAGATACTTATTCTGCACGGAAAAGACGACCCGTTTACACCGCGTGACAGAATTGATGTATTTATAAAAGAGCTCAAAGATTCAGGTGCCAAATTTGAATTTATTGAGTACGATGGCGCTGTCCACAGCTTCACAGTTGAAGGTTCCGATGAAAAAGGACAGGCTTTTGGACTTCCTCTTGCTTACAACAAGGCAGCAGATGAAGGTTCATGGGCAAAAATGAATGAATTTTTTGACAGGATTTTCCAATAAAGTAATAAAGAGAAGGCATATACCTATGCCTTCTCTATTTTTATCAGCTTACATTCGGCAGTACTTTTTCAACAAACAGCTTCATAGACCTCATGGCTTCATCATGAGATATTCCGGGAAACTTAAATCTGCAGATCATATTATCAATCGGAAGGTTGTCCTGGTATTCCTTGATCTGTTCAATACATTCCTCTGGTGTACCCATGATAGACTGTTTTCTCGCTATGTCATAAAGTATTGGGTCAGTAGGGTCGCTCAGTAAGTTACCCTCCGTATCAACCATTGAACCCCAGGATGCGTAACCCTTGGCAGTATAGGTAACATGTTCCTTAATATCTTCCCACGTATCATCTGCATTCTTATCTGAGATATACATCTCCCTTACAAGCGGCTTTTCAAAATCGTCAGGGTTCTTTCCAAACTCTTTCAAGAAGTTGGAATGCATATCAAATAAATATTTTATTATAGGTATTACGCCAATCGCGGGTACAAAAAGCGGTGCACCAATTCTTGCGGCTCTTTTAATGGCAGGTTCCGTAAATGCACCTATCCATATTGGTATAGGCTGCTGAACGGGTTTCGGGGTAATACTGTGATTATTTACCTTGTAGTATTTTCCCTGCATACTGAAAGCATCATCTGTCCAGGCCTTGCTGAATATTTCGAGGCTTTCTTCAATTCTTCCTTTTCTTTCCTTTAGTTCACGTCCAAACCCGTCAAACTCTTCGCTTCTATAACCAAGGCCCAGGCCCAGGATTAAGCGCCCGTTTGAAATAAGGTCTACTACAGCGGCATCTTCAGCTACCCTTATAGGATCATGGAGCGGGATTAACAAAACCCCGGTACCAATACGTATCTGTTTTGTTCTCGCGGCAATTGCTGCAGCCGTCAGGAGTATGGAGGGACAATAACCGTCCTCCAGGAAATGATGTTCGGTCAGCCAGGCCGAATCAAAACCCATCTGGTCCGCTGTTTCAATTTCAGTAAGCATTTCTGCGTACAGATCCTTATGTGCCCTGGGGCTGTGAGGTGGTGACTGAAGACTGTAATAACCTATTCCAAATTTCATATTATTTCTCCTTATAATTAAAAAATATTAATAAGCTTTTTAGAATTTAACCTGTATCTGTTTTTTAGACCGGGTTGTTCCTGTCCCAGGTGTCCTTTGTAATCCCCTGTTCTCTTAGCTTGTTCTTCTGGGTTCTCTGTGTACCTGTCTTGGGAAATGATTTTACAAACCTTATATATCTTGGAATCATAAATTTAGGCATCTTGGGCTCAATAAACTTTATAAGTTTTACCGGGTCCACTGTTTTTCCCTCTTTTGGAATAATAAGGATCATAACCTCGTTTTCAGCATATTTTCCTTCACCGGCTTTTACACCAATTGCAGCTGATTCCTCAACATCGTGATAAGAGTTAATCACTTTCTCAACTTCGAAGGAGCTGATATTTTCTCCCCTTCTTCTTATATAGTCCTTCACCCGGTCCACAAAATATATGTACCCGTCCTTATCCATTCTTCCTGCATCACCCGTATGGAACCAGAAATTTCTGAAATCCTCAACAGTTTTTTCGGGCATTTTGTGGTAGTAATGCAGCATGACGTTGGGCATTCTGGGCCTTACAATTATTTCACCTATATCGCCTCTTGGCACTTCTTCATCAGTTTCGGGGTTTGCTACTTTAATTTCATAATTTGGTGCTTCCTTACCGCATGAGCCGATTCTGAAAGGCTCACCCGGCCTCATCCATGTACACTGGCCTATCTCGGTAAGACCATATCCTTCCATAAACTTGATATTAAATCTTTTCATAAAGTCTTCAATCATATCGTGCGGGGCTGGAGACCCTAAAACGAGCTTTACCTTGTGTTTCTTTTCTTCGGGTACCGGGGGGGTGTTCCAGACAAAGTAACAGATTGTCCCGACAATATTAAACTTGGTAACTTTATGGTCGACCATCCAGTTCCAGAATTTACTTGCACTGAATTTTTCTTCCACAACGGCCTTTGCACCTTTTATTAATGCAGGATATACGGTCATTACCATTGCGTTGGAATGAAAAAGCGGAAGGCATGTAAAGCAAATGTCCTTAGGCCCGATATCCATAATTTCTGCATAATTTCTTGCACTGCTGTAATCAGCGGCAGATGGCCTCATTACACCTTTGGACCTTCCCGTAGTACCTGATGTATACATAAGCCTTGCATAGTCCATAAAGGAAATATCAACTTTAGGGTCCGCAGTACTTTGCGGGTTAATAAAGTTTTCATAAGAAGTCATTTTTTTAAAATTAAATCCGTGTTTTTTAAACTTAACGTTACCGTCACGTGTCCAGACAACTACGTGTTCCAGATTAGGGATTTTCTTTGCTATGGGAGGCATACGGTCAAGATATTCTTCTGCGATAAACAGGACTTTTGCATCAGAGCTGTCGATTATATACTGCAAAAAATCCATAACATAGGCGGTATTTATTGGGACCATCACTGCACCCATTTTTAGTATCCCAAACCACGTGATCACATAATCATCGGAGTTTGGCATATATACAGCAACTTTTTCCTGCTTTTTTATTCCGAGTTTTATTAACCCGTTGGCAATTTTATTGGCAAGCTGGTTTGTCTTATAAAAGCTGATCGGTTCTTTATAACCAAACTGGAGGAACGGTTTTTTCCCAAGTTTTTTTGCCTGTTCTTTCAGGATATGCGGCAGTACCCACTTAGTTGTATCTTCCTTAAGGTACCAGTCAACATCGAATTTTCCATTTTCACGCTTATACGTAACGGGATGCATCAGGTCTTTTGGTTTATTATTCTTAGTCTTTTTTGACATTATTGATCTCCGAAATAGAATTATTGAGGTATAATAAATAACTGCATCTTTCTATGATTTCTAGAAAAACCGGTCCTACTCTGAACTCATATTGTTCTTCGCAAAATATTATGGATTTAAATCTACATGAATAATACTCAGATAAATTCAAAAAAAAAATTACGCAGCTTAATTGTTCCCAAAGAAATAGAGGTCCTTATTTCTTCAACAGGCGGTGTTGGGACAACATTCCTGATTAAGCATATTAACAAATATAAATTAACAAATCATATTGGTGACAATGACAAGTTAAAGCATATTATCTTTCCTCCTGTAAGTTATAACAAAAACATAAAATATATATTCATTTTCGGAAATCCTATTGACTCTGTAATCTCATTATTTAAAAGAAATTTATATCACAATCACTCATCAAAATTAGTCCAGTTTAATAATAAATTTAATGCTATCAGCCAAAATACGACCCTTGAGGAATATGCAAGGGGTGGTATCGACAGGTTTCTTTTTGCTGAACAGTTTAATAACTGGTTAGAACTCTCGAAATTTTATCCCACCCTGTTCCTCAAATATGAAAAAATCTGGGACAACCTTGATATTCTTTACGAATTTCTGGAAATCCCTCTGGAAGAACTTAGTAAGTTTCCCGAAAAAAAGAAAAGAAAATCAGATTTTTCCAGTTTAAACAAAGAGACACAAAAAGGTTTAAAAAATATCTACGGTGAATATGAACGATATATTGAATATTTTGATGATTGCCTCATTGTAAATGAGCGCAAAAAACCCCTGGTGCCGCGTATTCTTTTAACAAAGGCTTTTTACTACACCGCCCGGAGGAGTGTAGCAATCAGGATTAATGAGTTCTCACCCTCCCTTTCCGACTATCTCGAAAATCTTTACTTTTCGGGAAGAAAATAATATTAGTGAAATACAATATGACAAACTGCAAGTGATATTGCCAGCAATATCCCAAGCCTTCCAACATATTTGTCCGATACTATCAGCATATTTCCGGAATTAAATAACTCACCCTTACTTAATATGGTAACTATGGAAATAAACCCGAATGAGATGAGGATCACCCATGTGGACCTTATAAAATAGTTCATGTCCGGCAAAAATCTCATTAACAGATATGTAAACGGAACACTGAAAAGCATGGTAAAAAGTACAAGCTTCCTCGAAGGCCTAAGCAGGAATACAGCAGACATAATAATTATTACAAAACTGTTCTTCACAAAATAAGACAACTGGTTAAACCAATGAGTGAGTGGGAAAGTCGGGTTATCAAACTTTACGTAAAGCACTACAAAACTGAATAGCGCTCCTGTAATAAACGCGGCCAGTATTGATTTTTTACCTGCACCAACTATCTCACTTTCAGTAGCATCCGGCTTAATATATTTCTTGTATATATCTATTGACCAAAGTGTAGAGACAGAATTATATATAGAATCGAGGGTACTCATCAAAGAAGCAAAAAGCCCGGTCAGTATTATGCCCCTCAGTCCGTCAGGCAGAAAATCACGTACAAGGGTTATATATGCAAGGTCAGGGTCGGCAAGCGGTTTTTCTCTCAATATACCGGCAAGGGCAATACCGGGGATAATAATTATAATTGCCATGATATATTTTAGGCCTCCGCCTACAAGCAGCCCGATCTGGGCATCCCTGAGACTCCTTGCCGCAAGTGCCCTTTGAAGAATTACCTGGTTTGCCCCCCAGTAGTTGAGGTTTAGGAGAAGCATCCCTATTATCCCAGTCCATGGTATAGTCTCGTGGTCACTTGGTAAATGAAGGTGCATCAGGTGTCCGGTCTTTCCCCATAGTTCTTCCCATCCGCCAAGGTGATTTATTGCAACAAATAGGGTTATAAAACCGCCTGCAACAAGAATAACAAACTGAATTACATCGGTCCTCACCACCGCCCTAAGTCCGCCCATGTATGTATATATTGCAGAAAAAAGCCCAGTAAAGATTATCAGGATTGCTATTCTTACAGTTCTATCATCTGAAAATACGGAAAGAATATTCCCAAAAATTCCCTCCAGCACATACGATGCCCAGAAAAGTGCAGTACCGAGATACATAAAAGAATAAAGAAATATCATTAGCACCGAATATGCCAGTGCTACCCTGGCCCCGAGTTTTTTTTCAAAAAACTGGGTGATGGTGATGACCTTCATCTGCAGGTAGATCGGTACAAATACAAAAGCTGCCAGCAGTATCCCGAACACCGCATTAATTTCTAGATTTGCCTGGGCAAGTCCAAACACGTACGCAGATCCTGCCATGGCTACAAAGTGGTTTGCCTGAATATTAGTGGCTATTGTGGATATCGCAATGTATGGCCATCTAAGTGACCTTGAACCGAGAAAATACTCGTCTACACCCACATCATTACGAAGCCTTCCCCAGATTCCGATACCCATTATTACAACCAGGTAGATTAAGATTAAGATCAGGTCAAAATACATTAGATTTCAAAAGTTTCAGATAAGATTTATTTTTTCCCGAAGATTTCCCTGGCAATTACCATCTTGTGAATCTCGTTGGCACCTTCGTAAATCTCACCAACCTTTGAGTCGCGGTATATCTCTTCGACCTTATAGGTTGATTCATCATGAGCCAGTTCCACCATAAGCCCGAGCCCTCCAAATGCCTGCACCGCGTCCCTGGCCATATCTACAGATAATTTAGAACCGTAAAATTTTGCTCCTGATGATTCAATTACAGGGAATGGGTTCCCGTTGTCTATTGAAAGCGCACTTTTAATATAAAGATTCCTGGCATTTTCAATCTCTATAGCCCTCTCAGCCAATAGAAACTGCCAGTGCTGAAACCTGCTGATTTTTTGCCCGAAGGCCTCCCTTTCATTTAAAAAAGAAACAGTCTCATCAAAAGCGGACTGTGCCATCCCCACACCACTGGCACCTATCCCCGTCCTTCCGTACATAAGGGCACCCACGCATATCCTGAGCCCATCGCCTTCTTTTCCGATTAGGTTTTCCTTTGGTACTGAAACATTATCAAAATAGATGTCGTAAGTCAGCTCACCCCTGTTGCCAAGTTTCTTGTCTGGATCGCTTGTTGTGCATCCATTGGATTTTGTATCTATTACAAGCATGCAGGATTTGCCGTTAAGGCTCACGAGTGTTGTAATAAAATCCGAAACACCCGCATTTGTTATGTAGCGTTTTTGCCCGCTTACTATGTAGTTTCTACCTTTTTTCTTTGCTTTTGTTATAAGGGAATCCGTTCTGACATCTGAACCGGACTGCGGTTCGGTCATTGCAAAAGACCCGATTAGTTCACAGTCAAGAAGCGGCTTTAAATACTTCTTCTTAATAAAATTTGAACCAAAACTGAGGCTCTTTCCCGAAAGAAGGAAATGTGCATTTACAGATCCGGCAAAACTGGCACTGATATATGCAAGCTCCTCCGCAAGCACAGCTGAAGCACAGGCAGGGTATTTAAGTCCCAGGCCCCCGTCTTTTTTTGAGAAAGCAACTTTAAAAAAACCTTTTTTAGCAATCGATCTGAACAGGTCAATTGGAAAATTATCATTACTTTCCCTCTTCTGACCTATCTCGTATGCCTTTGGAAAAAGTTCCTTTTCGGCAAATGCCCTGTATTTTTTTCTTAGTTTGATTGTCTCGGCAGGTATAAACTGGTCGTTGTATAAAGTTTCCTGCTTTCTTTCAGGCAGCTTCCTCATTAATAGTTCCTCCTGATTTCTTTTATTAATAGATATATGATATTCTAAATTTCAATTTAAAAAAAGAGAGGCGTTTCATGGGCAAACTTGCTTTCGTTCTACCAAATTGGGCCACACTGACAAGGGATGAACTCATTTTTTATGCAAAACTCGGCGAAGAGCTTAACTACGATACAATCTGGATCCCGGAGACTTGGGGAAATGATGCCTTCACAATAATGAACACCATTGCGGAAAATACCACGAGGATCAACTTTGCCTGTGGAATAATATCCGTATTCAGCAGGAGCGCTGCAAACATAGCCCAGACAATAGCCACTATTGATACCTTCTCCGGCGGACGGGCAATACTTGGCCTTGGCCCGAGCACCGAAGTGGTTAATGAGAACTGGCACGGGATGAAGCACGAAAGGCCCCTGAGAAGGACAAGGGAATACGTTGAAATTATAAGGCTGATACTAAGCGGTGAACGTGCCACATATAATGGTGAATTAATTAAGTTAAGCAATATGAAATTTCAGTCCAAACCCCTTAGAAGGAATATCCCTGTCTACCTGGCATCACTTGGGCCTAAAAATTTAGAACTCACAGGACAGCTGGCAGATGGGTGGCTCCCGTTTTTATGCCCTGAAGGCCATATCAATAAACTCAAAATTAATGTTGAGGATGCAGCTGTAAAAGCAGGTAGGTCTATGAATGATATTACTGTATGCCCATATGTACCTGCACTTATATCTTCGAAAAACCCGCAGGAGGCTGACTTTAAGATTAAGGAATTTATCTCGTTTTATGTCGCTGCCATGGGCCCGCATTATTACAATCTAATAACATCATACGGGTTTGGGGATGACGCGGTGAATATCAGGGAAGCATGGAAAAACAAGGACCTCGTAAAATGTGCGGAAAGCGTGAGTGATGAACTACTGGAGCTTGTTGCGGTGAAAGATACGGCCGAAACTGCAAATAAAAAACTCGATTCTTACCGTGATGTAAGTGACTGCCCTATCCTCATGTTTCCATTTAAATCCACGAAAGAGCAGATCGTGGAAACACTTGAGGCCCTGGCCCCATCGGATTAATCTTCTTCTAAATCCTGCGTTACTATATCGGGCTCTTCTGGTTTTTTCTTTCCGAAAATCATTGCAATATAAATACCAATTTCATAAAAAATAAATAACGGTACAAGCATAAACATCATTGAGACTGCATCTGTGGTCGGAGTTATTAATGCCGCGGCAACTGCACTTAGTAAAAACGCGTATTTTCTCTGCTTTCTAAGCCACTTGTGGTTAACAATCCCAAACCTTGCAAGAATGTAGACGACAATCGGGTATTCAAATATAATTCCAAATCCGACAATCAGTGAAATCAGAAAAGACAGCCCTTCCTTTATACTTGGAAAAGCCTTTATGTATTCTGTCGAGTATTCACCCAGCAAAAAGCTGAAACCTTTAGGGGCAACAATGTAGTAACAAAAGGAAGCCCCGAGCATAAAAAACAAGGTGCCGAAAAGAATAAACGGCAGTACGATCCTTTTTTCATTTTTATATAGCGCCGGGGAAATAAAACTCCACACCTGGTATAAAATCACGGGTACAGATAATACAAAGGCTGCGAATATTGAGACTTTTAAATATGTTATAAACCCCTCGGTTGGCCTTATAAAGATCAGAGAACTGCCTTCGGGCAGGTTCTCAACTATAGGGGTCATGAGGAATGCGAATATTTCTTTGGAGAAATAATACGATGGTATAAAAAATATAACAATCGAGATTAAAGAGAAGAATATTCGTTTTCTTAGTTCCTGGATATGGTCCAGGAAGTGCATATTTTCTATTTCAGACATTTTAGAAACTAAATCTTAACCTAAGCAATATTCTTAAACAATCGGAATATTTTAATACTGCAATAATTATCGGAAATCTTACAATTAATTCAATTGACAAAGTGCGAGTCTTAACTATATTTTATCCGGTTGTTTAACCCACCCTTTCCGGAGGCAAAATTTGAAAATTTTAATTACTGATGGACTTTCGTCAGAAGGTCTTGATATCCTTAATTCAGCTTCTGAATTAGAAGTAGTTGAGAAGAAGGGTATTACGAAAGAAGACCTGTTAAAAGAAATAAAAAATTATAATGGAATAATTGTAAGAAGTGCCACAAAGGTAACAAAGGAAGTAATTGATGCATCCGAGGGCAACCTTAAAGTAGTAGGCAGGGCAGGGATTGGTGTTGATAATGTAGATGTAGAGTATGCCACCAAGAACGGGATCGTGGTAATGAACACTCCAGAGGCAAATGCCATTACTACCGCGGAACACACGATAACCCTTCTTTGTTCACTTGCGAGAAACATTCCCCAGGCACACAGATCTCTCAAAGAAGGAAGATGGGACAGGAGTAAATACAAAGGTATAGAGCTTTTTGGAAAAACCATTGGTTTTGTTGGACTAGGTAATATTGGAAAACTTGTAGCCGAAAGGGCAATCGGCCTCAAAATGAACGCAATAGCGTTTGACCCCTTCCTGACACCCGAAGCAACATCCAAGCTGGGTGTAGAGCTTGTGACCCTGGATGAACTTATTAAAAAAGCAGACATTATAAGTGTCCACACTCCTCTAAACCCCGAGACAAAGGACCTTATCAATAAAAAAACTATGGCCAAGATGAAAGACGGCGTATTAATCCTCAACTGCGCAAGGGGCGGGATTATCAATGAAGCTGACCTTGCAGATGCTATTACCAGCGGTAAAGTAGCAGGCGCAGGTATCGATGTATATACCTCTGAGCCGGTAGAGCAGGACAACCCGCTGCTCACACTTGATGAAAATATTGTGATAACCCCTCACCTTGGGGCTTCCACAGAAGAAGCACAAAAGAAGGTAGGGCTGGCAATAGCCGAACAGATTGTCGATTTCGGCGTTAACGGCGTTGTCCAGAATGCAGTAAACATGCCGTCGCTAAGCCTCGAACAGTTAAAATCAATGAAGCCGTATCTCGATCTTGCAGAAAAGATTGGCAGCCTGCAGGGACAGCTCTGCAAGGGTGCGGTAAAACAGATTAATATCGAATATGATGGTGAAGTTTCAAATTCAAATACAGACCCTCTTACAATAGCAGCCCTTAAGGGGTTCCTCACACCTATGATGGACCTTCCGGTGAGCTTTGTAAACGCACCCGTTATCGCGAAAGAACGCGGAATTAAGGTCATTGAATCCAAAAGCGAAACATCAAAAGAATACACCAGCCTTATAAACATGACCGTGAAGACGTCGGAAGGAAAAACCGGAGTATCAGGTACAGTTTACGGGAAAGGAGAGTCAAGGCTTGTCTGGGTTAACGGCATGCCAGTAGACGTTGTGCCCCAGGGCCATCTCCTTATCAGCGAAAACTACGATAAACCCGGCTTCATCGGTTCCATGACTTCATTGCTGGGTGACAAAGGTGTAAATATCGGGCTTATGCATCTTGGAAGAGAGAAGATCGGAGGAAGGGCCATGGTATTTACAAATGTGGACTCCCCGCTTTCAGAAGAGCTGATGAGCGAACTATCCGTTCTACCGGATATTATTTCAGTAACACAGGTTAAATTCTAATGAGCATGCACTTAAAACTACCCCAAGGGGTTAAAGATTTTGGTCCTCAACAAGCTGAAGAGCTTAGAAGGGTCGAGGAAGAATTACTGGAAGAGTTTTCCAGGTGGGGATATAAAAGGGTAGTTACACCTCTTTTTGAATACCTTGATACAATTACCATTGGTCTTGGCGAAGAGCTGAAATCAAAGGTCATGAAGTTTGTTGATCCGTCTACCGGTGACATCGTGGCACTAAGGCCCGACATCACACCGCAGATAGGCAGAATCGTTGCCACAAGGCTAAAGGGCAAGGAACACCCGCTTAGGCTTTGTTACAGCGGCAGGATTGTAAGGTTTGAAGAAAAGGGCAGTGGAAAGGAACGTGAAATATTCCAGGCAGGCTGCGAGCTGGTCGGAGCAAAGTCTCCGGAGTGTGATGCTGAAATTATAGCATTGGCCATTAAATCCCTTCAAAAATTAGGGTTAAAAAACCTTGTACTAGATATCGGCCACAGTGGTATTTTACGTACAATCTTTTCCCGCCTTGGAGAATTGGAAGCCGAATTCAGGGAAGCACTAAAGGCAAAACAGTTTGAAACTATCAGTAGTATATTAAAAAAATCAAAATTCGATAAAGAAACAACAAAGTTAATCATAGATTTTTGCACCTTTGAAAACACCCCTAAACTGTTAAAAAAAGTAAAGGCAAAAAGCATTTTTAGAAAGGATATTGCCGAGCTGGAAAAAGTCCTCGAGATTGTGGATGAATACAAGCTCAACTGTGACCTGACAATTGACATTGGAGATATCAGGGGATTCAACTACTACACTGGAATCACATTTGAAATAATTTCTCCCGATGCCTCAAGCCCGCTTCTTATTGGCGGCAGGTATGACAGCCTTGTTAAAAAGTATGGTTATGATGCACCTGCAACCGGGTTTGCTATAGACATGGAAGAGTTAATGACTGTTACAAAACAGCACCTTGACGACAACCAGGTCCATTTTATTGTAACCCCTAAATCCATAAGGCTAAGAAAAGAAGCTGTCCAGTTGGCCCAGTGGTTAAGATCAAGCGGGTTCAAGGTAATCCTTGATATTAACGGCAGCAAGGAAATCACCCAGCTCAACTCCGTAAGTTCATTAACTTCTTACGGTAAGATCATTATTGAAACGCAGAAAAAATTAAAACTCATTGAATCAAGAAGCGGCGTTAAAAGGGAATTCTCAAACCTTGAGGAACTTCTTAAGGGAGGATTCTGAGATTGTCCAACCTTATTGTTGTAGGGTCGCAGTGGGGCGATGAGGGAAAGGGGCGCGTAGTTGACCTGATATCCAATGAAGTTGATATCATCGTAAGGTACCAGGGCGGAAATAATGCCGGCCATACAATTGTCTTCGATGGCAATACAATTATCCTTCACCACATTCCATCCGGAATACTAAGAAAAGACAAGGTATCCATAATAGCAAACGGGGTTGTTGTAGACCCCAAAATTCTTATTGAAGAGATGGAAGGCCTCAGGGCATCGGGTTATCATATTGGCCCGGATAACTTTAAACTGAGCAACCGCGCTCATGTAATAATGCCCTACCACAGGGTTATAGATATCCAAAGAGAAAAGCTCAAGGGAAATACAAAGATAGGCACTACCGGCAGGGGTATCGGCCCGGTATATGAAGATAAATATGCAAGGCGCGGTATAAGGCTTGCCGATCTTATTGAACCGGCGCATTTTCGCAAAAGGCTTGATGAAATATTAAATGAAAGAAACCTCTATATAACAAAGGTTCTTGAGTCCGAACCACTGGATGCAGACCAGGTTTATGAAGAGTATATAGAATACGGAAAATACCTTGAGCCTTATATTACAGATTCATCCAGGCTCCTTAACCAGTATATTGATGAAGGTAAATCAGTGCTGTTTGAAGGCGCACAGGGAACACTTCTGGACATTGATTTTGGCACATACCCGTTCGTTACATCCTCAAATGCAGGTTCAGGCGGAGTAACAGTTGGAAGCGGTGTAAGCCCGAAAGTAGTCGATCACATAGTGGGCGTAGTTAAGGCATATACCACCAGGGTTGGAGAGGGGCCGTTTCCTTCCGAGGAATACGGTGACCTTGAAAACAGGCTACGGGAAGAAGGCGGGGAGTTCGGTGCAACAACAGGCAGGTCACGAAGGTGTGGATGGCTAGATATAGTCGCACTTAACTATTCGGTGATGATAAACGGCCTGACTTCACTTGCTCTGACAAAACTGGATGTATTATCCAACTTTGAAACAATTAAACTCTGCACGGGATACGAGTACAAAGGAAAGGCAATAGACTATTTCCCTTCTGACCTCGAAACACTTGAAAACTGTAAACCGGTATATGAAATATTTGAAGGCTGGAACTGTGATATATGCAACATCACGGATTTTAACAAGCTGCCTGAGCAGGCAATTAACTATATAAATAAAGTTGAAGAGTACACCGGCGTTCCCGTATGGCTTATTTCTGTAGGGCCCTCACGAGAAAAGATAATTGAAAAGAACAAGCTGGAAATTAATTAGGTTTTAACCATCCTTGTATTTGTGCTTCATTGATTTAATTACATTTATTTTCTTAGCTTCAATCTCGTTTGAATAATTTCTGTATTCAGAAACATAGTTTCTTCTGTAAATTCCAACCACTTCTACAAGGTCGCCTTCCTGCACATTATCCATTTCTTCAGTGTATACGTTTATATAGTGGCCGTCCTTGCTGGAAACTTTAAATACCACAAAAGATAGCGTTTCTATATAACCGTTGTTAGAGTAAACAAGGTCATCATGGACTATGTCCCATACCATACCCCTTACATTTACACCTGCCCCGTCATACACTGTAGGTGCTGCGAGCAGTGTAATAATGGAAAGCTTTGTTGCAGGCATTGTGTCATTAGGGTCTTTCCATGTCTTATTACATGCACTGAATAAAACAACTGCTAAAATAGTAGATAGAACAATTTTTTTCATAGTTAACTCCGGAAAAATAATTTAACCTGATCTTTTATAAAAACAATCAAATTATTCTGAATTGTCATAAGCCTCTATTATTTTCCTCACAAGGGGATGCCTTACAACATCAGTTTTACTAAAATATACGAACTCTATTCCATTAATGTCCCTTAATATATTTTTTGCATCTATAAGGCCTGATTTATCATTTTCTGCAAGGTCAATCTGGGTAATGTCTCCTGTTATAACTGCCTTGGAACTGAAACCAAGCCTTGTTAAAAACATTTTCATCTGTGTTGAGGTAGTGTTCTGCGCTTCATCAAGTATTACAAAAGCATCATTAAGTGTCCTGCCCCTCATAAATGCAAGGGGTACTATCTCGATTACACCCTTTTCAATCAGCCTTGATGCTTTTTCATAATCCATCATCTCGTAAAGAGCATCAAACAGCGGCCTCAGGTAAGGGTCAACTTTCTGGTAAAGGTCCCCGGGTAAAAACCCTAATTTTTCTCCGGCCTCTACAGCGGGCCTAGCAAGTATTATCCTGTTTACCTTTTTATTCAGGAAAGCAGCCACTGCCATAGACATTGCGAGGTATGTTTTCCCCGTCCCTGCCGGGCCAATTCCAAATACTATGTCATTTTTCCTGATTGCCTCTATGTAAACTTTTTGATTAACACTTTTGGGTGTAATGATTTTTTTTCTTATGGAAATACATACTGTATCAAGGAATATCTCTTCGAGGCTGGTCGTGCTTTCGCTGAGCACCCTTGATGCGAGTTCCAGGTCTCCGGGGTCAGGCACATAGCCTTTTTTTATTAGTTCATAAACGGATAGTATTAAGTTTTCAGCTTCCTCAATATCCGTGTCCTTCCCCTTGAGTACAAGTTTTGTACCCCTTGAGTGAACCTTAATGTTATATAGGTTCTCGATGTCCTTGAGGTTTGTATTCAATTCTCCGTAAAGAATTTTTACAATACTGGAATCGTCGAGTTCTATCTCTTTTGTAGCTTCGGTAAGATTTAAAGTTGTTTCCATTTAGATGAATAATTATAACTTCATATTATTAAATATGCATTTATTCCATATTTAACGGGTCCGGGTATTTAAAGCTGTAATTTAGGCCGTTTTTCAGCTTCTTATTACTCACCAGCTTATAGTCTGCTGTTTCCATGTCTTCAATATTACCGAGATCAAGGTCTGCCCTTTCGGCCTCACTTTTATAAAAATCTATTCTTTTAGGATGGTTATCACAGCAGACGTTAAATATCTCTCCCCACGCATCCTGGTCTATTACTTTCTTTATAACACCAACGCAGTCATCCCTGTGTATAAGGTTTACGGGAACATTTATCTTGTGAATAACCCTTCTTTTCTTTAAAAAGTTTCTCGGGTTCCTGTCATAACCCACAAGTCCCGCAAGCCTCAGCACCGTGGTTTTAAATCCCTGTTCACTTAGAAGCATATTTTCAACTATTTTAAGTGCCTTACCCGAATTTTTCCCGGGTTCTGCTGTTTCGTCTTCAAAAACTTCGCGGTTTAGATCAGGGTATACAGAACTGGAGCTGGTAAATACCACTTTTTTAATTGGGGAAATATTAACGGCTTCGATAATACTTTGGATCTGTATTGGATGAAACTGGGCTATATCATCCCGCCTTGCGGGGGGAATATTTAGGATAAGAATTTCAGAATCAAAAAATTCCTCTGGGTTTTCAGAGATTAATTCAGGGGAAAGTTCCAGTAAAAATGGATTTATGCCCTGCTCTTTTATCTGGCCGATTTTATCAGGATCACGCGTAGATCCTTTCACATTATGGCCGTCTTTAATTAATGAAACTGCAAGCGGCAGTCCCAGCCAGCCGCATCCTAGAATACTGATATTCATAATTAATCTATATTCCTGTTTTTAATTTCTTCTAATATGCCTTTCTTTTGTTCGTTGGTATATGTAGACCACAAGGCAATTTCGTCACTTGTCCTCAGGCAGCCAATACAAAGGCCGGTATCTTCGTCTACCAGGCAAAGTTCATTGCAGGGGGATTTTACTTCTTCAGTCATCTATCAGGTAACCGATCATAGATTCGTATTTTTCTTTTGTTTTGCTGACAATATCCGGTGGCAGCTTTGGAGCTGGTGGCACCCTGTCCCAGTTTACGGAATTGAGATAGTCTCTTACAAACTGCTTATCAAAACTTTTTTGCCCTCTTCCCGGTTCATAATCATCTGCCGGCCAAAACCTCGAGGAATCGGGAGTTAGTACCTCATCGATAAGGATAATACTTCCGGAATCCTTACCTATTCCAAACTCGAATTTAGTATCGGCAATTATAATTCCCTTATTAATAGCATAGTCCCTTGCCATACTGTAGATCTTTATGCTTAAGTCCCTGACCTTTCCGGCAAGGTCTTCACCTATAATTTCACACGCCTTTTCAAATGATATGTTTTCATCATGATCACCTTCCACAGCTTTTGTAGAAGGAGTAAATATCGGGGTTTCAAGTTTTGATGATTCTACAAGCCCCGCGGGTAAAGCAATACCGCAGACTGTCCCGCTCTTTTTGTACTCATTCCAGCCTGAACCAGAGAGATAGCCCCTGACTATGCATTCAATCTCGAGCGGCCTAGTTTTTTTAACAAGCATGCTCCTTCCCTCAAGCTCGTCCGCGTAGCTGTGAAACATGTGGGGAAAATCATCAACATCTGAAGATATAAGGTGGTTTTCGACAATATCCTTTGTCTTATTAAACCAGAATTCCGAGATATGGTTCAGCACTTTTCCCTTTCCCGGTATTCCGTTTGGAAGAATGGAGTCATAAGCCGAGATCCTGTCAGTTGTTACAATCAGGAGCTCATTGCCAAGATCAAATATGTCCCTCACCTTTCCGCGGAACGGTTCAGGAAGTAATGCAAAATCAGTTTTTTCGAGTAATTCTTTGCTCATAATATTTACGGTTGGATTTAAATTCTAATTAGAAATTTATAAAAATGATTCAGCTTCACGGACCATGTCCTCTGAGCCTATAAAGATAGGTGTCCTCTGATGAAGCTCCTTAGGCTCTATCTCCATTATCCTGTCACGGCCGTTTGTGGCCCGGCCCCCGGCCTGCTCAACAATAAAGGCCATTGGGTTGCACTCATACACAAGCCTCAGTTTCCCATCAATAGAATCAGATGTTTTTGGATACATAAAGATCCCGCCTTTAAGAAGGTTCCTGTGAATGTCTGCCACCATCGAACCAACATACCTGTAGCCGTAAGACGTTCCGTTTTCTGTTTCCTTGAAGGTGTGGTCAACATATTTTCTTATACTATCGGTAAACTTTGTGTAGTTGCCATGATTATATGAATAAAAAACTCCCTTCTTTGGAATCTTTATATTTGGATGAGAAAGGCAAAATTCGCCAATTGAAGGGTCTAGTGTAAAACCGTTTACCCCGTGACCCGCGGTATATACAAGCATTGTCGAAGAACCGTAAATTATATAACCTGCGGCTACCTGGCTTGTGCCTTTCTGAAGAAAATCTTCCCTCTGGCATGGTTTTCCGAGGAAACCCGATTTTCTTCTGTAAATTGTAAATATTGTCCCGACCGAAACATTTACATCAATGTTGGATGAACCGTCAAGCGGGTCCATAGCAATTACGTATTTTGAGTTTATGGAGTTTTCGTCTTCAAATGCAATAATATCTTCATTTTCTTCTGAGCATATACCTGCACATTCACCGCCAAACTTCAGTGCCTCGATAAACCTGTTATTTGCATACTCATCTAGTTTCTGGACTTCTTCGCCCTGTACATTTTGTGTCCCGGTCTTGCCGAGTATCTCTACGAGGCCGGCCTTGTTGACCTCCCTGTGAACAACTTTTCCTGCAAAACCGATATCTCTTAATATTCTGGAAAATTCGCCCGTGGAATAATCAAATTCTGTCTGCCTCTGTATTATAAATTCATCTAGTGTAAGTATTCCGTTCATATTTATTATTTTACCAAATAGCCCCGTATATTCTATTTTTTAGTTGGTTCCTTCTCTTTTTTATCAGATTCTTTAATGTTTGATAAGGCCTTTTCACCCTCTTCCCTGATTTTTTTCTTAGTTGCTTCGTAGCCCTTGCCAAGGTCCCCGGGAATATAGGTGATAATAATTCCGTATCCTTCTTCAACAATTGGTGCCATTACCGAGTCCTGTTTTGCAGATGCATCTTTTATTACATAGAGGTTAAGCCAGGAAAGAAGAAAGAACGTGACAATTATGCCTATGAGTATTCCCACAACGCCGCCTGCCAGTCTGTTTAACCAGCCAAGCTTCAGTTTTCCGATTACCCTTGCCGTAAACCAGCCCAGTAACTGGATAATAACAAACACTATTATAACAACGAGCATAAACCCCAACAGCAGTGATGTGGACTTTGATTCAACCAGGTTGTTTTGGATTAATAAGTTACCTGCAAGGTCATACAGGATCACTCCAGCTATGAACCCGCCGATTATTGCTGCAAAAGAGAATATCTGGCTGATAAGCCCGCGGCTTATTCCTATGAGGCAAAAAAACAGAATTACGGTAATAATTAAGATATCTAGCCAGTGCATTTGAGTAATAATATATTAACCAATTTATCGGGAATTAATTAATAAATGCTTTGACTATTAGTTTTGTTCAGATAATTTAAATCGGGCTTATGGACTATAACGACATATTTAAACTAATTGCTTCGGACCTCAAAGAAGTCGAAGATGTGATCGAGGAAAATATCCAGTCAGAAGTCCCGCTTGTCTACGAGGTATCAAAATACCTTCTTGGAAGCGGCGGCAAAAGACTAAGGCCATCTGTGCTTCTTCTTGCAAGTGGTTCCTGTGGACTGCTTGAAGGTAAAGAACGAATCAAGGCTGCTGCTGCACTTGAGCTTATCCATACAGCTACCCTTCTTCATGATGATGTAGTGGATGATGCAGAAGTAAGACGCGGAAAGACCTCATCTAATTTAGAGTTTGGTAATAAACCTACAGTACTTGTTGGCGACTTTATGCTGGCAAAAGCGCTTGGGCTTATCCAGGAATGCGGGAATCTGGAACTTATAAAAGCAGTTACCGATGCTTCGGCAAAACTTGCCGAGGGGCAGGTGCTTGAAGTTATGAGCGGAAAAAATATGGTAGAAATAACAGAAGAGATCTGTTTTGCCATTATGGAATTCAAGACCGCCTCACTTATAGAAAGCTGCGGAAAAATCGGCGGCATTCTTGCAGGCTCTGAAAACGGTAATGTTAAAGGGCTTTCTGATTATGGCCTTCATATAGGACTCGCATTCCAGTTAATTGATGACGCATTAGATTATTCATCTACCGAGGAAGTATTCGGCAAACAGGTCGGACAGGACATCCTTGAAGGCAAAATGACACTCCCACTTTTTTATTCTATAGAAAAAGCATCAGGCGATGAAAAAGAAGAGATCAAAATAATTCTTGATAAAGAAATACCAGAAGAAAACGAAGTAGATCATCTTAGAAACATCGTAGAAAAGTATAACGGCGTCGAAATCACGAAAGATGTCGCGAGGAAATATGTGGCCTCGGCAAAAGATTCAATAAGCCAAATCCCCTCCAACCAATACAAAGACTCCCTCAGCTCACTAGCCGACTTTGTAGTAGACCGTATTAATTAATCCCAAATGTCTCTTCCCACTTGAGGGGAGAACTATGCCTCTGCTTTACTATTGAATACAAAAGTTCTTTCAAATTTATATTTAGATTTCTTTTCCCATGTATAGCACTAAACATAAAGATTAAGATGGGGGACATAAATTTCTCAGCACGTCTTACTCAATGCTTTTTCAACTATTTTCGGATGTGCTTCAATAACTTTTAAATATGCTTTGGTCGGCCCTTCAGGCGCTCTCTTTTTAGTTTCCCATTGTTTAACAGCAGAAAGAGAAAAAGCATATTTTTCAGCAAATGCTTCCTGGGTCAATTTCAATGCAAGCCTTATCGCTTTTACATCTATATCAGCGTTTCTTATCTTGTGTGCACGCCCCTTTGATTTATCTCCTTCGAGATATTGAAGTGCCTGCCGTGCTCCTTTAATTATCCTCTTTCCGGATTTAGTCATTTTTGGTTCCTTGCATAAAATTTTTCATCTCTTTAACAATGGAATAAAGAATTTTCTTATCTTCGTTTGATAAATCAATTGTTTGATTCTTGCCATATATATCAAAAAGAAATACAGGGTTATTTTCATTATAAAAGTAATAAATAACCCTTACTCCCGACCTCTTTCCTTTTCCCTTATTTGCAAATCGTAATTTCCTTACTCCACCCGTACCCGGTATCAAATCACCTTTTTTAGGATTTTTTGCCAAATATTCAAATAATTGACTCTTTTCAGATTCACTTAATAGTTTTTCTGATTCTTTTATGAATTGTTCTGTTTCAACTATTGTATACATATCAATGGTATTCATTGAGTACCATATTGTCAAGAATAAATAGCACTCATTGAGTACTTAGTTTTAAATATCTATCTTCCAAGAATATTAAAAATACTATATTTAATTATAACTACTATTGCTTTCTTAACTATCTAATGTTCTAATGAACAAATAAGGACAGAGCAATGAAGAAATGCTTAATACTCTTTATTTCTTTAATCTTTTTTTATAGCTGCGGTGGCAGTAATGGGGAAGACTGTTTAACAGTTGAGGAATTAATTGAATTGGATTGTCCAACCCAAGATATACAATCAAGTTGCCAACCATACGCTTGTAATATCTTTTTCTCTGCTTCAGTATTTAGTCCAGCCCTTGAATTAGATTTTATTGAAATTCCACTT
>Ga0315338_1000455_pt1 | contig 94324 bp, 70 predicted proteins | sample ASW8metaG_FD_204518 | JGI IMG/M metagenome (GOLD analysis project Ga0315338, IMG submission 204518) | Ammonia-oxidizing marine archaeal communities from Monterey Bay, California, United States - ASW #8 | ecosystem: Environmental > Aquatic > Marine > Coastal | place: USA: California | collected...
CGAAAATACGACGCAGGATCGCCCGGGTGATCGCGTAAAGAGGTGGGACGCCCTCCCACGGCTTCATCGGCTCGCTAAGATTCTCGTCGGGCGAAAGCGGCACGTCGCTCGTGTAGTACGCGAATCGCGAGCGCACATCAGGTGCGCACACGCCCGTTTCAATGGCGGAGATCAACTGACGCGCGAAGAACGAACCTTCCATCTCGAGGCCGACACACTTCCAGATGCGACGATAGAAATACAGGAGCGCCCGGTCCTGGAGCAGTGTCCCGGCGACGGTGAGCACGGGTCCTCGTCGGACCGGGATCTGCGGCGCGAGCTCCTCGAGCATATCCACGCTCAAGTCCGCATTGGGCAAGGGATAGAGCTCGTCGTTGGTTTGCAGCAACGTCGCCTGAGGAAGGAGGATTTCGCCCCGTCGGCCCATGAGCCCGCCGGCTTTGCCGAGGACGTTCACGGAGCGCACACGTCTTCCGAACACGAACAGCAAGTTCGCGAGGAGCTCTTCCGCTTGCTGGCCGAACGCGTAATCCACGTTCACGATGAGCGTGGGTCGGTCGGGCCGGCGCACGAAGGCCTCGGGATCGCACCGCGCCGGGTCGAGATGTTGTGCGCAGAACAGGTCCACCTCGATGCCGGTGAACGCGGTCGACGTGAGCCGCTCGTGACCGGCGTCTCGACCCGAGGCATCGAGAGCTCGGGCCGCGCCATCCACCCTGCGCAGGTAGTCGCGAGCGGTAACGTAAAGCAAGTCCGTACGCCGACTCCAGTGGCCGCCCCAGGGGCGCTCGTCGGTTGGCTCTCCCCCAAGCTCGGGCCGGTGCTCTCGCCCCCAAGCGAGGATCGTCTCCGCGTGCTCGGCGAGATAGGGCGACAGGCAGTTTGCGACCGAATGCGTGTTCGATGAAATGACGTGCACGTCGAGATCGGGATGGTCGAGGTCGACGAGAGCTCCTGCGCGTTCCTGAATTTGAGAGACCCACCGCTCCGAAGCCCTGGAGTTGTAGTCGTCGATCTGGACATCGCACTCGATCGCGATGTCCTCATGATGAACGATGATATCCCTGAGTACACGCGGCCAGGACTCGGGCCAGGTCCGCCGGATCCCTTCGCGCTCCTCGTGATCCAGATCGAGACTCTCGAGAAGCTCGGAAGCCGACGCGTCTTCGCTCGGGGCAGTTTCAGCCTCCGCGAGCTCGCTCAAGGCCTCGAGCACCTCCGCGCTCCGCAACCGGCGCCGGATCTTCTTCGCTTCGCACGCATAGGCACACAGACATGTGAGCAAATCGGTCACGTCGCTGACGCCGTCACGAAGAAGTATGAAGACTTTGCCGGGCATCGGAGACCATGCCGATCGCCTGCGCGCGCGCGTCTCCACAACGGCGAATCGAGCATCCGGATCGCGGTACAGCTCGGGCAGCGCACCCGCCAGATAGTAGAACGACGTTCGGCTGAGCTCGGACGGAAGCCGCGCCACCGCGTAGCCGAGAGCACCGACGTCGATGCGTTCATCGCGCAGGAGCGGATGCAGTGCAGGACGAAGCGATGCGTAGGCGGGCGTCAACTCACTCAACAAAAACTCGCCCTCATCGAGAAGCGTGAGGATGAGTGCGTACAGACGACGATACGGACGAAAGATTCCCTGCTTGACCTTCAGCGCGCTCGCGAGCGCTTGCGCGAAGACGGGCTCGAAGTCGACGAGCTCGAGGAACTCCTTTCCTGTCAGGCTCCACGCCTCGACATCGCCTTTCGCTCGAAGCGTGACCTCCCTCGGCTGCTCGAAGAGCGCCGCACGCTCGCCCACATAGTGACCGGGATAGATGGTCGACAGCACCTCGCCCGGCTCACCGCCGTCGAGGGTCTCGACGTCTCCCGATTCGAGCAGGAAGACGTCTCTCGACAGCTCCCCCGCGCGCACGAGGACGAGGCCGTCGTCGAAGTGTCGCAGCTCGAGGCGTCCGGCGAGCTCAAGACGTCTGTCATGGGACAGAAACCGAAACGGGGTCACGCGCGACAAGAGTTCGAAGGCTCGCTTTTCGCTCATCCGCTCACTATCGTACCGGAATGGAGCCCCGGGGCAGGTGTTCGTGGGGTCGAACAACTATCCGAGCACGCTCGCTCCCATCGACACGATTGCCGGCAAAACATCGATGACCTAACATCGTCGTGGCATGGCACTGCCGACTGGACAAAAGCTCGCCCACTACGAAATCGTGGACCGGCTCGGCCACGGCGGGATGGGCGAGGTGTACCTCGCGCACGACACGAAGCTAGACCGGGACGTGGCACTAAAGCTTCTCCCATCGGAGGTCGCTGACAACGCGGACAGCCGCGCCCGGCTTCAGCGCGAAGCCATGGCGCTCGCCGGGCTCAATCACCCAAACATCGTCCACGTGTACTCAGTCGAGGAGGCCGACGGCGTTCACTTCATCACGATGGAGCTCGTACAGGGAAAGACCCTGGCGGAGTTGCAGCCCGACAACGGCTTCGGACCGGACGAGTTCCTCGAGATAGCGATCCCCCTCGTGAAGGCCATCGTTGCTGCCCACGAAAAAGGAATCGTCCATCGCGACTTGAAACCGGCGAACATCATGGTTTCGGCGAACAAGGTCGTGAAGGTCCTCGACTTCGGATTGGCACGACACGACCAAGCGCGCTCGGTCGACATTGGCAGCGAGTCGCCCACGGCGTTCAAGACTCAGGACGGCATGCTCGTGGGAACGCTTCACTACATGTCTCCGGAACAGGCGCTCGGCCAGCCCGTTGACGTGCGCAGCGATCTGTTTTCTCTCGGCGTGTTGTCGTACGAGATGACGACGGGAGCAAAGCCGTTCGATGGTGAGACTCCGGCGGCGCTGTTCGATGCGATCTTGCACCGTGCTCCGATTCCCGCGCGCCGCTTGAACGAGGAGCTGCCACGCAAGCTCGAGCAAATCATCAACAAGCTTCTCGAGAAGGATCCGGGCGCGCGTTTTCAATCGGCCGAGGAGTTGTCGATGGCGCTCGAGCATAGCAGGGTTGCAGTCCCAAGCTCAGCGGTGGTCGAGCGCCTGAGGAACCCCTGGTGGACGGTGGCGGCGCTCGCAGCGGGTGCCGTTGTTTCGATTTCTCTCTTCGGGATGGTTCGGCGGTCGGCGGAAGCTCGCTGGGCGCGACAGGAAGCGCTTCCCGAGATCGCGCGCCTCGTCGAAGAGGAAGAGTTCACGTCCGCGTTCGCGCTGGCTGTTGAGACGGAAGCCTACGTTCCCGAGGACCCGGTTCTCCAGGATCTATGGGTCGATTTTTCGAGGCGGGTCTCGGTAAAGACCGATCCCGCAGGCGCAGACGTTTCCTACGCGCCATACGGAGCCCCTGCCGAGACATGGGGGCATCTGGGCACAACGCCGATCGACGCCGCTCGGATCCCACGCGGATTCTTTCGGTGGAAGCTCGAGAAGGACGGTTACGAGACCGTCGAGACTGCCAACTTCCCGTGGCTGGCCGCTAACAACGTTGTCATGAGCCGCACACTGACCAAGCAAGGTGAGCTCGCGCCGGGAATGGTGAAGGTCGAAGGGAAAGAATACCGGTTCGACCATCCTCAGCTCGACGCGGAGGAGCGCATCGACTTCGACACCTACTGGCTCGACAGATACGAGGTGACCAACCGGCAGTACAAACAGCTCGTCGACGCCGGCGGGTACCGTGAGACGGGCTACTGGAAACATGACTTCGTCAAGGACGGCGACGTTCTGAGTTTTAGGGGGGCGATGGCGGAGCTCGTCGATTCTACGGGTCGGCCCGGACCCTCCACATGGGAGGCGGGAGCCTTTCCCGAGGGAGCAGACGAGTACCCGGTGAGTGGCGTGAGCTGGTACGAAGCGGCCGCCTACTGCGAGTTTGTCGGAAAGCGTCTCCCCACTCTCGACCACTGGGACCGCGCCGCCAGCATCCTGCTTTCGGACTACATCCTTCCCACGAGCAATTTCAGCGGCAGCGCGACGGCGCCCGTCGGAAGCTACCAGAGTCTAGGACCGGAGGGGACCTACGACATGGCAGGCAACGTCAAGGAATGGGGTTGGAACGAGAGCGACGGGGGACGCATCATCTTGGGAGGTGGGTGGGACGAGCCCATGTACATGTTCCAAGAACTGGATGTGCAGCTACCGTTCCGACGAGACGCGAGTTATGGATTTCGTTGCATGAAGGCCTTCGACGAAATTCCCGAAGCCCTCACCGGCCCGATCGAACGATATGCCGGCCGCGACTTCATGAACGAGACGCCGATCTCCGACGAGGTCTTCGAGAGTCACCGGCGCGTGTTTGCATACGACCGTACCGATCTCAACGCCCGAGTGGAGCTCAGGGACGACCGCGCCGAGTACTGGGTCATGGAGAGGGTCTCGTTCGACGCCGCCTACGGTGACGAACGCATCAGCGCGTATCTCTACCTGCCCAAGGGCTCTCAGCCCCCCTATCAAACGGTGGTCTACTTTCCCAGCTCCGGTTCCATCCATCGGCGCTCGAGCGAGGATCTCGTCAATGGTCCTTCCGGTAGCCAAAGCGGTACCACGGAGGGGGGCGGACTGGGAGGTATTGATTTTCTGGTGAAGAGTGGTCGTGCCGTCTTGTATCCGATCTACAAGGGCACCTACGAGCGACGGGGCCAGTTGGAGTCCGATGCCCCCGACGCGACGGTTCTCTATCGCGATTACGTCGTGATGTGGACGAAGGATCTCCGCCGTTCAGTGGACTACGTCGAGACCCGTCCAGAGTTTGGTGGCCAGATCGCTTTCTACGGTTTCAGCTGGGGAGGCGGCTTGGTTCCTCCGGCGATCGAAGACCGACTGGACGCCGTGATCTTGGTTTCCGCAGCACTCTATGGAGAAGACGCTTTGCCCGAGGTAGATCAGGTGGCCTACGCGCCGCGGCTTACCGTGCCGACCTTGATACTCAATGGTCGCTTTGATCCTTGGTGTCCGGTGGAAACTTGTCAGCGCCCCATGTTCGACCTCCTTGGCGCGTCCGAGCAAGACAAGCGCCACGTCGTCTTCGAAACGGGTCACACGGTGCCCAGACGCGCGGCTATCAAAGAAATTCTGGATTGGTTGGACAAATTCCTCGGACCCGTCCTGTGAAGGGCGAATCGAAAATCGACTGGTTACTGCCAGATCGGGTGCATCGACCTCACCTCACCGCGAGAATCGCGCAGAAAGCTATCTTCGTTGGAGTCGCCGCCCCCCGGGTTCAGTCCCCCAAGCTCTCCCACTTCTCCTTGACGACGGCCATGAGCTCCTGGTACCGAGGCTCGCCGCGGACGTTGTCCATGAGAGGGTCGTTCTCCCAGAGAGGATAGTTCGTCCAATCACGCTCGACGACCCGCTCGAGCCATCGGAACGCTTCATCCTTGTCGCCGCGAACGGCGTAGCTCGCGGCGACGAACCATAGGATTTCGGGGTCGTTCCAACAGAATGACTTCGACCCTTCCGGCAAAGCGGTCATCTCAGATGGGTTCTTCGCGTTGAGCCCATTCTCGAAGAAGGCGCAAAACTCGGTGATCGGATCCTTTAGCCCCAACTCGTTCATGTCGGCTACTGCAGACGCGGCTTCGCGATACTTCCCCTGGAACGCGAGGGGATAAATGAGCAACAGGAAGAGCGGTGAAAACTCCGGATCCAGCTTGATCGCTTTACGGGCCGTGGACTCGGCGAGGTCGAATTGCCCTTCCGCCCATTGGAGCATACCGAGAACGGCGAGCGGGAACGTGGTGAGAGGGTCTACTTCTACGAGCTTCGTGATCAAAGGCCTTGCTCGCGCTGGCTTTCCCAGTTGGTACGCGTAGAGAAAGCCGAGAAACAGCCACGAGTTCGCGTGGTTCGGATCCACGGCGAGAGCAGATTCGAAGTACTTGGCGGCCTCGAGCATCGAGCCTCGGAAACGCTCGAGGCGACCCATGAGGTTGTAGCCGATAGCAGACTCCGGCTGCAAAGCTCGAACCTTGTTCGTAAACTCCTCCGCTCTCGTTAGATCCGTGCTGAGCCCGATCTCGTATCGCTGAAGATGCACTTCCGCGATTCCTGCGTAGAAGAGAACGTTCTCTCCGACGATGTCCAGCCCCACTTCCAGGTCGTGAAGCGCGCGCTCCATGCCGTCGGCGCTACCTCCGAGAAACTCTCGGCGTGCTCGTTGATAGCACTCGAAGGCCTCGATGTTGTCGAAAGGCTGATCGGCGATCTTCCGACTCTCTTCCGGGCTCAGATTGATCTCGAGTGCGTCGACGATAGATCGAGAGAGCTTCTGCTGGACGTCGAACACGTCGTCAAGCGTGCCGCTATACCGCTCGCTCCACCGATTGGTGTCGTTCCTCGAATCGATCAACCGAGCGGTGATGCGAAGATTGTTGCCGGCCTTTCGTACGCTCCCTTCGAGAACGTACCGTACGTTGAGCTCCTGGCCTATCGTCTTGATCGACTTGTCCGTACCTTTAAGCTGCATCGACGAGGTACGAGAGATCACCCTCAGTGATTGAATGTCGGTCAGATCTCCGATGATCTCGTCAGTGATCCCGGCGCAAAAGTAGTCCTGCTCCGGGTCCGCGCTGACGTTCTCGAAAGGTAGTACAACGATGGACTCGGTCTCGTTCGCCCTCAGATGGCTACCAGAGGTCACACCTTCGAGGTCCGACAGTAGCTCCCTGGCCGACGGGTAGCGATCGTCGGACTCCTTTTGCAGGGCTCGTTGAATGACGGGAACGAGGCCTCCGGGGAATGGCGGAGAGGTCTGCGAAGGAAGTGGGGGCGGTTTGTGAAGAATCTCGTCGAAGAGGGACGCGGGCGTGTTGCCGCGAAACGGCAGGTCTCCAGTAGCCATTTCGTAGAGAACGACACCGAGCGAGAACACATCGCTGCGGGCGTCGATCGATTTGCCGAGGATTTGCTCGGGAGACATGTAGTTGGCGGTCCCCATCACCGTCCCGGGGTCCGTCCCGTGCTGTGTGGACGTTTGGCCCTCCGGGTCGGTTTCGACGGGCGCGAGCAGCTTGGCAAGGCCAAAGTCGAGAATCTTCACGTGACCGTCGGTCGTGAGCATGACGTTTTCCGGCTTCAGATCCCGATGCACGATATCGGCCGCGTGCGCCTTCGCCACCCCCTGCCCGATCTGGAGAGCAAGCCCGAGCATCTTTGCCGATTCGAGTACGCCCGAGGACAGTAGCTCACGCAACGTGACGCCCTCGACGTACTCCATTGCGATAAACGGTGTCCCGTCGTCGTCACCAATTTCGTAGATATGGACGATGTTGGGATGATTCAGAGCGGAGGCCGCCCGAGCCTCTTGTTCGAAACGCCGAAGGCGGCTCGCGTCGGAAGCCATATCCGCCGGCAGCACTTTGATCGCGACGTCGCGCCCAAGCTTGGTATCGCGCGCACGAAAGACATCGCCCATCCCCCCGCTTCCGATCTTCTCGAGGACATCGTAGTGAGAGAGCGTGCGACCGATCATTGGCGTAGGCCGAATCCTTAATCCCCGCTAGGAACGGTAAGTATGATTCGTCTTCGTGGACGGCGTTGTCAAACAGAATGGACACGAATCATTCGCACTCACGTGACCGACCGATTTCGCGGGTAAGGTTGCCCGCGCCCAACCACCGTCGTAACATCGTCGCGCCGTGTTTCTCGAAGCTGGCCAAGAACTCGCCCACTACGAAATCCTCGAGCTCATAGGCAAGGGGGGGATGGGTGAGGTGTATCGGGCCAAGGATAGGAAGCTCGATCGAGACGTCGCGATCAAGGTCCTCCCTCCGGAATTCACAACAAATGAAGAACGCCTCCGTCGGTTCCAGCGCGAAGCCAAAGTCCTCGCCTCACTGAACCATCCGGCAATCGCTGCCATCTATGGGTTTGAGGAGTCCCAGGGCACGCACTATCTCGTCCTCGAGTTCGTCCCCGGCGAAACGCTCGCAGACCGCATCGGTCGCGGAGCTCTACATCCACATCAACGGAGGCGTGTGGTCGGAGCGCCGCGGCGACGAGCAGCGAGCGCCATCCCCATTCTCGGAGACCGGCTCGGTGGAGTGGATGGACGCCGTGGACCTGAGCGAAGGGCACGAGTCGGGCAATACCGGAAGCACGACTATCGATCTCATCTGGGTGACCCTCAAGTAATCCGCTGCGACTCAGCGAGGCGGACAAACATGAACGTGCCACCGAAGGCCAACCAACCATGAAGAGAATTCTCGAGACGCCGCTCGCGTGGTTCTTCGTGGTCGCGTTCGGACTTCCGTGGATTGGCTGGTCGTCGATAAGAATCTTTGAGCTGAACGAGCCGTCGGCGCTCAGGACCGCACTGTTTTACACGGGCGATTTCTGCTCCGTCGCCGGCCTGGTCGCGATCTATGTTCAATCGGGAAAGGCGGGGGTCGTCGACCTGCTCAAACGCTGCGTCCGTATCGACGTAGCTCCGCTGTGGTGGCTCATCGCGATCTTCCTACCGTTGGCGATCGCATTCGCGGGCTACCTCTTGGTCGGTGCGCTGAATGGCGGAGTCGGCCCTATCGAGGTTTCCGGCCTCTTCGCAGCCCTGGGCACGCCAATGCTGATGGCCATGACAACGGGGCCTTTGGGAGAGGAGCTTGGATGGCGCGGCTATCTGACCCCCAAGCTGCTCGAGACCCAAAACGCGATCGTCACCAGCCTATTCGTCGGTTTCGTGTGGGGCATCTGGCATCTACCGCTGTACTTCAGCTCGGTGTTCAGCACCTTCGCCGGCGGCGTGGAGTTCACGATCGGCCTCATGCTGACCTCGATCATCATGACCGCGATTTTGCGAAACACGCGGGGCAGCGTGCTGCTGGCCGTCATTTACCACTGGATGATGAACATCTCGTCGTCGCTGGTAGCGCCGATGTTGCCCGATTTCGATGGCGATGTGAGAACCGTTAACATCGTTTCCGACCTGGCCGTGCAGCTCGCGATCGTGATGCTCTTCATCGCGGTTCTCGGTAAGGACCTCACCGGAAGGAAACAGCGGCCAAGCGCTCCGGCGTGATCGGTGCAACGCTATCCCGCGGGGAAAAGACAATGATGGTCAACAGACTCCCGGCAGTACTCCTATCGACCGCAATCGCATGCAGTGCGCTTGCCGAGGACGGCGAGTTCGACGTGAAGGCCCACTATGACAAGGCGGAGTACTACGTCCCCATGGCGGACGGAGTCTTGCTGTATACGGTTGTCTACCGCCCCAAGGACACCACCGAGGAGTATCCGTTCCTTTTGGTCCGCACGCCTTATTCCGCCAAACCCTACGGACCCGACGCATATCTCCCGGCCAACCGCATGGCACCCAGCGTGGAGTTTCTGGAAGATGGTTACATTTTCGTTTTCCAAGAAGGCCGCGGCACTTACAAGTCGGAAGGCGAGTGGGAGAACTTGCGGCCGGCAAGCACGCGCGAGGGCGTCCCGGACGAATCCACCGACACGCACGAAACACTGGATTGGCTGCTGGACAATATTCCCGGCCACAATGGCCGCGCAGGCCAGTGGGGAATCTCCCATCCAGGCTGGTACGCGGTCATGGGCATGGTCAATGCCCACCCGGCGCTGAGGGCGGTGTCACCACAAGCCACCACCCACGATGCGTTTATTGGTGACGACGACCATCACAACGGCGCCTACGGCCTCCACTATGTAACTTGGCGGTACGGGATGAGTGTCGTCACCGGTCCGGACCGCGCAGCCCTGAACGGCGCCTCACCGGATCCCATCGATTTCGGTACGGACTGGGACTATGAGTTCTATCTCAATGCCGGGCCGCTGGATGAGCTCAACAGAAGACATTTCGACGGTCGCATGACTCAAGTTTGGCAGAATCTGGTGGATCACCCCGACTACGATGATTTCTGGGCGAGCAAGAACATTGCCCGCCTGCTGGAGGACATCAAGATTCCGGTGCTGAATGTGGGTGGGTGGTTCGACGCGACTGACTTCTACGGCTCAATCGAAACCTATCAAAGTATCGAGAGGCAGAATCACGGAAACAACAGCACTTTGATCGTCGGGCCCTGGGACCATGGTGGATGGTGGACGGGCGATGGGTCTTCTTTGGGGCATATGCAGTTCGGGACGCCGACCAGCGAGTACTATAGAAAGGAGCTCATTTTTCCCTTCTTTCAATACCACTTGAAAGACAAGGGCACCTGGTCACCCGCGGAAGCGACTGTATTCGAAACCGGAAACAACACCTGGCACCATCTCGACCAGTGGCCTCCGGAAAACGTTGAGAAGAAAAACCTCTATTTGCAGGCAGACTTCGAGCTGTCTTTCGACAGGCCACACGAGCCGTCCGGCGGCACACACGACAGCTACACAAGCGACCCGGCGAAGCCCGTGCCCTTTTCGCCGGACATACCCATGTACCAGAACGACCGCATGGTCGCCGACCAGCGATGGGCGAGCACCCGCACGGATGTACTGACGTACAAGACGCCCGTCTTGGACGAGGACATCACGATCGCCGGACCGGTTCTCGCTAAACTTTTTGCCTCGACCTCAGGCACCGATAGCGACTGGTTCGTGAAGCTGATCGACGTCCACCCCTCTGACGCGCCGGATTTCGAGGACGTCAGGATGGGGGGGTACCAAATGTTGCTCGGCATCGAAGTCATGCGGGGGAAGTACCGCAATAGCTTCTCGAGCCCGGAGCCAATGGCGCCGGATGAGATCACGCCGATTACCTTTCACATCTGGGACAGGTTTCACACCTTCAAGAAGGGACACCGGATCATGATCCAGATCCAGAGCTCATGGTTCCCCGCGTTCGATCGTAACCCGCAGACGTTCACCAACATCTATCGTGCGAAGCGGGAGGACTATCAAAAGGCGACCCAGAAAATATACCGGTCGGACGAGTTTCCGACTCATCTCGTTTTACCGGTGTTGTCTCCGTGAACCGCGAGCGCCTCACGGCCTTACCTGCACGCTGACCGTCACCGAGTCCTCGATCCCTTCGTCCTCTCCGGTCGCGGCGTTCACGCCTTGAAAGACGAGGGTGTGGCTCAAGTCATGATTCCCGGAGCCGACCGCGCACGTAAAGAATGCTCGAACGGCGGACGGTACCGGCCCCGCCATAGGATCGACGCGCAGCCAAGCGGGGAGCGTGCCGACGATCCGATACGTGATCGCCGTCTCTCCAAGGTTCGTCGTTGCGATGGTCGGCATGATTTCATCCTCACAATCGGAAGTGGCTCGGCTGTGATTGAGGGAGACATCAGGCGACACCGATATCTGGCCATCGTCAGAAGTTACCGTGATCGTGGTGGACGCCACCTGCTCCTCGATTTGGGCTTCGATGGTCGCCACGCCAGCGTCACCCGGCGCGGTGAACGTAACCGTACCGCTTCCGTTGTCGCCCAGTGTTACGGACACGGTGTTACCGCCAGTCAGCGTTCCAAAGTCCGTGCTGACGACGACGGTCGAGCCGGAGAGAGGCTGCCCGCCGCGGGAGGCGGTGACGGTAACCACGGACGTCTCGCCGGTCTCGATGGTTGCCGGCAACGCCGTGACTTCGACGCTCGCGGGCGTGGGCGGCGCGGGCGTTTGCACGGGTGCCGTCGGACTGTCCACTACACAAGAAGACCCGACGAAAGCCAGGATGAGCATCGGTGCTAGCGCGTATCTCAAGAGACCTCACTGCCATTTGCGCTGCAGTTCACAGCGAGACGGCGGAATTCGTCGAAATTGATATGTCGATCGGGTTGATTCGATTGTACCGACCGATTGACGCGGAGTCGAGCCGGTGGCGAAGCCGAACGCAATGCCGGCCTACATGATTCCGTCGTGCTACGAGGAGTCGATTGGTATATAAGGTTGTCCTCGCGAGCAAGACGATGCTGTCGACAGGAACCATGACGAAATGACCGAAAATCTCATGAGCGACGCTCTGGTCGTCCAGGGCTCAGACTGCAACTTGAGCATAGACCCCAAGCGCGGCGAGATTGTTTTCGAGCGGCGTCCCCTGCTGGGACGTACGCATCGGCGAGTCTTCCGCCTCGGTTCCCTGGAAGACTTGCGCCTACGAGTCAGTGACCGGCCCGCTCTCGATGTCGGCATAGCCCTAAAGCTACTAAGCGCCGCAGTCCAGACCGTCCGCGAAGGCCAGGAAATGGACACAGCTCAACACCTGGACGACTCGCCGCGCCAGCTCTCACTTCGCATTCGAGCACGCAATAACGACGGCGCCCTGGAGTCCGTCGAAGAGAGATTGCGCGTCGATGGCATCGTCAACGTCGCGAGCGCCGACGAGCTGGTGCAGAAGATGAGCGCCGCTGCCGGCCTGACGTCTGTCGAGCGCTACGCCTTGCCGGGATGCGGCGTCGAGTTTCATCTCGAGGGTGGGAAGGGTGACGCCGGCTCATCCATCACGGAGCTTCCCGAGGACATCGGTCAACTGCCTCGAGCCCCTTTTGATGTGAACGAATTCGACGGCGATCGGAGAATCGAGGATTGGTCGCCCGGCACGACGGTGCGCCTGCACCAACCGTTATCGATGCTGGCGCCGTTTCTCGTCCTTCTCGCTCTACCTTGTTTCGCCGGTGCAGCTCTGGCCCTGAACGAAGTCGTGGCGGGAGACCCTTCGTCCAGAACTCAGTTCCTCATCATCGCCGCTTTCGGGTTGGTCTGCGGTGGCGCGTTGGCGTTCTTGATTTGGCTCTTGTTGCCCGAGACCGTGGTGCTCGACTGGGGCGCCCGCGAAGCTCGGACACACACTTGGTTCAGCAAGCAAGTGGTTCCATTTGCCGAGATCGCCCGACTGGAGCTCGAGGCCAAACGAGTCTCAGTGGGCGGGGACAACAGCCACACGAAATTCGCAGCGGCGCTACGATTGATCCGGCGCAATCACGCCGAGGATCATCCCGACGCGGTCCATATCGCCGAGACGACGACTCTTCGTCATATCGACGATCCTCTATGGATGGCCATGCCGCTCTTCTACGAGCTAGCCAGCGCTCTGAACGTCGAGGCCAAGTTCGAGAACTACCCCTCCAAAGACGGCTAGCCGTCCGCGATGAGACGGTGAACGCACGCGCCAGTGAATGCAGGGCGGGTCTGAGCGGGAGCTCAGCGGCGAGAAGAAGTATCCGGCCGTCCGCAGTGCCTGCAAATACCTACGACGCTCGAGCGTATGTACGCCCACCGTTCCGAACCTATCATTGATCTAGCGACACCCACCATTCGGCTCAGACACTGACTCCGCTGACGGAGTTCAGACTCCATCCGCTGGATACCCTCTCCCTCCCGTATATCATCGGCGTCTTTCTTGGAACGGTCCAGGCCGTCGCTGACTACTTCTTGAGCAGCCAACTACCGGCGGCAATCGTTGCCGGCATCAACACGTTCATGTATTTCATTTTCATGTCGATCCACAACCTGAGGCATTCTCACCTTTGGGTTTCGCTCGGCTGGCATGCCAACCACATCATCGCATCCCCAATCCATCATCAGATCCATCACAGTAAGTTCGAGCGTCACTACGATAAGAATCTCGCTAGCAACTTCGCTCTCTGGGATTGGGTATTCGAGACACTCTATCTTCCCAAAGAAAGGGAGGAGCTCGAATTCGGACTATCGAACGACGAGGACGAAGACTATACGTCCGTCGTACACCTGTTCACGCTCCCGTTCATCAAGAACTTCCAGGCGGGCAGGCTGCTTCCGACGATTCTGCTCGTCATCGTACGAGCCGCTTTCGTTGTGTGGCCTTGGATGCTGGCGACCCGACTCTTCGTGACGAATGGCTACCAGGCGTAACAGCACACACGCTGTTTGAACCGCTCGCGCGGAAACTCGGTGTGCCGCACGTAATCGTGGCGCGCGCACACCGCTTTGGTCTCAAAACCAAACGCTTGTTCGACATCGCGACCGGTATCTTCGCGTTTTTTCACCACACTAGATCTCACGATCCCAAGAAACACGGCGGTGTCCGTCTCTAAGGGCGTACGGGTCGCGAGGCGTAGAACTCCGACCGAGTCAGTCGTTGGCCATTGTCGGCTATTGCAAGAGCTCTTCGCGCAGCGAAGCGGACCACCCAGGTCCGCATAAACGCCCTGCGGACACGCACTCGCCGCGATGGTCTTCGACGGGTGTCTAGACGCACCGAGGAGACGAAGATGGCGACTGATCGTTGTGACCCAACCTGGAACCACGTGCCCCGTTGGGTGCTGGTCTACGTACTTCCTCTGTCACTTCTCGCGGTGTGTCTCGAGATGGGGTGGATAGGAATGTCGCGTGACTTCTGGGTCCCGCTCCTCTTCGGTCTCGTCATCCCGAGCCTCAACACGCGCTACAAAGCAGGTATGCCCTGGGCGCTCCGGGACTTCCAGGATCGCGACACGTTCCTTCCGACCGTCGGCTTGTTTCACGCGGTGTTGTGGTTGATCTGTGTCCGAACCCTCGCGAGCCTACCCATGGCGGTGGCCGCATTCATGGCAGCATTCATGATCTTCGACTACCTCATGGTGCGCTACCGTCTGCTCTGTGTTTACGCACTCGACCTCGACGTCGTCAAGGCGGGCGCACTCAAGACCGTTCTCCATTTTGCCGTTCTGTGGTGGTTTTGGGTCGGCACCGGATTCGCGTTGGCGCACGTGTTCGGCGTCGATACCCTACTCGCGATCGGAGGCTTGGCGGCGGTTCAGATCGGAGTGACGCAGCTCGGGCTCACGCTCTGGGGCCGGAAGAACGCTCCGCCCAGGAAGCTCGAGGGCATTCGAAGAGTCGCGGTGCTGGGTGGTGGCTGGGCCGGGATGTACGCCGTCAAGTGGCTCGATGAGCTCGGGCTGGACGTCACCTGTTTCGAGGATTCGGATCAGATCGGCGGGCTTTGGAGATACCGCGAGGATCACCCGGGAACGGTCTTCAAGGAGACGCGGACCACGTCCTCGAAACACTTCATGCACGCCTCGGATTTCCCCATGAAGGACTCGATGCCCGATTTTCCGTCCCACGGGGAGGTGCACGATTACTTGCAACGCTACGTGGACCACTGCGGCATTCACGAGCGCTTTCAGCTCGAGACGAAAGTCCACGAGATCGCGCGTACTGAAAAAGGCTGGCGTGTCGAGATCGAGCGGAACGGCAAGCGCGAGAACGATTCGTTCGACGCGGTGATTGTGTGCACCGGCCCCCAAGGGATCCCGCGGATGAACGTCCAGACCGACCCGCTCTATCGGCACTTCGACGGAAAAATCGTGCACGCGGCGGACTACAAACACGCGAAGGACATCGCCGACGGCGAGTCGGTGCTGATCGTTGGCGCGGGAGAAAGCGCCGCGGACATCGTCGCGGAAGTCGTAGCCGCGGGCGCAGACGTTCACTGGACGACGCACCGCGGCCAATGGTTCGTGGATCGGAACATCGGCCCCTTTGCTGCCGACCTCTTTCTAGCACCGGGTGTGCGGGCCCTCGTCGGACGGTTCCTCAACTTCGAGTACATCCTCAGGCGCTATCTCGTTGGCCGTTTCATCGACCTCGTATGGGGGCGCGGCGGACATGGCATCCCGGAGTGGGAACCCGAGGTTCCCTACCTCCATCAGTTCCTGAACAAGAGCCGCGAGGGCATCTACGAGGTCTATAAAGGGAAGGTAGCGACGTACCGAGCACCGATCAAGATCGACGGCAAGAACGTCTACTTCGAGGGAAGAGACGAGCCGGTTCACGTGGATCGAATTCTTCTCGCCTCGGGCTATCGCCCTCACTGGCCGTTCCTCGAAGACCAGCCCGACCAGCTGTTCAAGCTCGTATTCGATCCACGCGATCCGACATTGACCTTCGTGGGGCTAGCGAGGCCGGTCCTGGGCTCCATCCCCTCGCTCGCGGAACTGCAAACCCGCTGGATCGCCCACGTCTTTGCGGGTAAGGCGAGCCTCCCGCACCCGAAGCGAATGGCGACCATGATGTACTTCGATCGAAAGATTCACGAGAAACGTTTCCTCGACTCGAGCCATCTCGGCGTGATCGTCGATCAACAGGACTACTCTTCACTTCTGGCTTCCTATGTGGACGCCGACGTGCGCTGGTTCAAGCTCCTCTTCACGAACCCGCGTGCACTGCGTTGGTTGCTCGCCGCGCCGTGGTTGCCGTTCAAATACCATCTGAATAGTGAAGAGCCGGTCAGGCGACGTGAGGCACTCGAGCACACGATCCGCGCGCAGGCCGATCCGCTCCACCCGCTTCACTTCATCAACCTCGATATCTCGCTCTTTTTCGGCCTGCTATTGGGCATCCCGGCGATTTGTCTGTTCTTCTTTCCCGCGAGCACCGTCGTAGCGGGCGCCGCCGGCATCCTCTTCGTGAGCGCGCTTTTCATGCGACGCCTGGACTTGTTGGACAAGCCAAAACTAAAGAAGAACGCCGAGACGGTGTCAGAGGACGCGCCGCCCGAGAGCTGGCTGGACTACGGAGCGCCAAAACTCGATGCGGGGCAGCCACCGACGTCGCAGCCTTGAAGCTCGGCCCACGCGGCGTCCGCTTTCGTGAGCGTTAGACATCCTCGTCTCCTCATCATCGCCGCCTTCACGGTCGTCTGCGGTGGTGTGCTTTCGTTCGTCGTGTCGCTCCTGTTGCCTCGCACCGTGGTCCTGGATTGGGGCGCTCGCGAGCTTCGCGTGCACACCTGGTTCAGCAAGCGAGTGGTTCCTTTTGCTGAAATCGCGCGGCTGGAGCTCGAGGCCAAGAAAGTCTCGGTGGGCGGCGATAGCAGCCACACAAAGTTCGCGGCGGCACTGCGGGTGGTCCGGCGTAATCAGGCCGAGAGTGATTCCGACGCGATGCAAATCGTCGAAACGACGACCCTCGCTAGTATCGACGACCCCCTATGGATGGCCCTGCCGCTTCTCTACGAGCTCGCCGACGCTCTGAACGTTCCGGACCGGTTCGTGAACTACCCCTGATGAGCCACGGACTACCGACCGTCGACGAAGTCCATCATCCACAGATCCGCCGTGTCGTCTTCCCACAGGTAGTAGAGAAACTCGCCGTCGTTGTCGAGGGCGAACGTGCCGAGTCGGCCTCGCCGCTTCCCAAAATCGGTAACCGCCCGCGACTCTCCGGTTGCGAGCTCAATCTCCCAGAGGTCCCCGGCTGTCGCCGTCTCTCCGTAGCCGACGAAGTAGAGTCGGTCGCCCTCCGGAGACCAGGCGGGCGCTCGGCTCGGCATCTGCGTAACCCGCGTCCGCTCACCGGTCTCGGGGGAAACGACCCAAACATGCCAATCGTCGGGGGAGTCGCCGCCGCTTTGCTGCTTGGAGTCGATCGCAAGGGTACGACCATCGGGTGACCAAGACAGATTCCAGTCCAGGTCCATGACCGTGCCGAGCCGAACCGCTTCGCCGCCGGCCAACGGCATCCTCCACAGGCCCAAGGCCCCATCGCGATTGGAGACGAATGCGATCTCGGCACCCAGCGGAGACGGCGCGGGATAGTACTCGCCGTCCGGATGCGTCGTCAGCTGCGTCTCTCCGCCTCCCTCCGCACCCACGCGCCAGAGGTCTCGAAAGCTCGCCCGGCTCGAATGAAAGAGCACACTCTCTCCGTCCGAAGACCAGCTCGGAATGAAGTCGTTGCCATCGCCCGAGGTCAGCTGCCTCAACTCCCCTCCCTCGATGGACTGCACCCACAGGTCGAACGTGCCGGAACGATCCGACGACAAGACGATCTCGCCACGCTCGACGGAAAGGTCGAACGCCTCCACGAAAGCTTCGTCTACCGTCAAAGGCTCCGCATCACCCCAGCTCGCCCGTCGGTCAGCGAGAAGAGGCACCCGCCAGATATTCGAGATTCGTTTTCCCCGCGCGTAGGCGAGCTTGTCGCCCGCAGGCGACACCGCCGCGGAGCGCATCCCAACGCCTGAGGTCAAGGGCTGCGGCTCTCCCGCGGGTCGCCCATCCTCGCTGATATACTGGCCCCAAAGATCGAGCTCACCGGCGCGGTTGCTCACGTAGTAGAGGACTTTTCCGTCGGGTGACCAGCTCGGCGAATAGTTAAGGCCATCATTGTTCGTGAGTTCATGGAGCGTGCCACCAGGAACGTCGAGAAGGCGCAACGCATTCGTCGAGGCGCCGCGCCCCGGCAAGACGTCGATGTCGGCATAGGCAATCAAACGTCCGTCAGGAGAGCAGGACACGTTCGAGCGAGAGATCGTCTCACCAGGAAGCTCGACGCGTGACGTGGTGCCGGTTTCGAGATCGCGCGTCTCGAGGTAGATGGGGGCCGCGCCGGCGGTGACGTAGCTGAGCTTGCGGCCGTCCGAGGACCAGCAAGCCGCGCTCGAGAACACTCGAGCGTTGGTGAGCTTCGTCGCGGCACCCGCAAGTGTAGGCATCACGTAAACGCCGCCGTCACCTCGCATCGAAGTAAACGCGATCCGGGCGCCGTCTGGCGACCAGCTCGGAAAGAGATCGTCACCCCCATAGTCCGCGGTGCGAACCAGAGGCTCGCCCGAGCCGAGCTGCATCACGACGACGTCCCAGTTCGGTCCATGGAGCGTCGCGTAGGCGAGAAACTTCCCGTCGGGCGACCACGATGGGTATTGCTCTTCCCCTTGGGCGGACGTGAGCTGTCGTGGCCGCTCGAGAGTCGGCATCGCGCGAGGACCGGACGTCACGTCGGTGCGGGAAACGACCGCCGCCAGACTCGCGACCGCAATCGCAGCTCCCAGGGCGCCAGCGACGACTAGGCGCCCTCCGGCACCGGCCGAGACGACCGGCTCCACCGGAGCGGAGACATCCGTTACGAAACGGTACCCGCGGCGAGGCACCGTTTGCACGAATCGAGGGGCGTCCGGATCGTCGTCGAGCGCTCGGCGGATCTGTCGAATACAAGAGTTGATACCCGTGTCGACGTCGACGAACGTATCGCGTGCCCAAAGGCACTGCTGGATCTCCTCTCGCGTGACGACGTGGCCACGGTGCTCAACGAGGAGACACAGCAGTCGAAAGGGCTGAGGCTTGAGATTGACCGAACGGCCCGAACGCATGAGGCGTTCGTTCTCCACGTCGAGCGAGAACTCATCGAAAACCAGCGTCATGACAATGCGAACAAACGAAAGGACAGTGTTCGATCATAAACCAACCGGCCCCCGTTCGCAGCACGCGAGCCACACCGAGCATTCCTAACCGCGGACGCCACCCCGGGCGCGTATCGAACGGGTGACGTCCCAACCAACATTGGAATCGGGCCAAAGCTATTGCACGACTCAAATCGCGACTACCTCCATCCACTTCGTATTATTCTTGACAGATTGGTACCACTGTACCAATATACTCTAATGTCCAAGACGATCGAACGTGTGCAAACCGGCGTGCGAATCGAGAAGCGCCTCTTGAAAGTGCTCAAGGCGCTCGCGGAACAGCTGGATATGTCACTTGGCAATCTTCTCGAAGGGATGACTCTCCACTGCTTCGAGGGCAAGGCGCCTTTCGGTGAAAAAACGCTGAGCAAGATCGGCAAGCTGAAAGACGTTTACGAGCTCGACCTCACTGCCGAGGACAGCCACAAATTGGATGAAAAAGGCAACGATGACTAATCTTGTTCGGCTTGGCGTAGGAGTATTCTTGATGACAGGTTTGGGCGGTTGTAATCACGGCGACGACTTTTCGAGCTTCGATTCCATTACGATCGCTCGGAGCGGCTCCTTCGAGCTCGAGATGACACCGGAGGACGCGCTTCCCCTTTTCACCGCACCGGGGGAAAAGCTCTGGATTCCGATCTGGGACCCCGTCGTATTGAACGGAGACGGGTACGAAAAAGGGACGGTATTCGTCACGGCCAACCATGGCCACACCACCTACTGGCTCGTCGCCGATTACGATACCGACGCAAAACATGCTCAATACGTGCGCGTGACTCCGGGAGCGAATACCGGCACCGTTGACGTTTCAATCACGCCAAATGGAGAAGCTGGCGCCACCGTGAACGTCTCCTATCAACTCACGGCGTTGAGTCCGGCTGGAAACGCAGATCTCGAGGAATCGTATGGCGAATCGCACTATGCCGAAATGATGGAGGAGTGGCGCACGATGATCGTCGGAAGCCGAGAAAAGATTGACGACCATTTCGGCCGATGATCCTCCTGCTCGCAATTCGCTAGACGGATAGCCAGGCGACCAGAAGAGCCTCGAAGGCTTCTTCCAAAGCGTCCGAGATGGCCGCGCGCATCGAGGTCGAACGGCGGCTGAGCGAGCGCCTCCCCGTGCGGCTGACTTCGAGCATGGGCCTGTCGCCCTCCAAGGTCACCCGAAGTGGTGCTGGTTCGGAGCCAGCTTGGATCCGAACCGAGGCGGATTGCGCGTGAGTCTACTTCCCGCGTACCATGCCGGAGAGGCACCCGATGATCGGGCAGACCCTTTCCCACTTCAGAATCACCGAGAAGATCGGCTCTGGCGGAATGGGAGACGTCTATCTCGCGCGTGACACCGAGCTCAATCGCGACGTGGCCCTCAAGCTCCTGCCGACCGAGACGGCCGCGAGCGAAGAGAACCGGGACCGCTTCAAGCGCGAAGCCAGGGCGGTCGCAGCGCTCAACCATCCGAACATCGTAACCGTCCACTCCGTCGAACAGGCGGACGGCATTCACTTCATCACGATGGAGTTGGTTCACGGCAAGACGCTTGGGCAGCTCCTGCCGGCGGACGGATTCCCGTTGGAACGGTTCCTGGAATTAGCGTTGCCTCTCGTCGACGCCGTCGTCGCGGCGCATCGTCACGGAATCACGCACCGCGACCTCAAGCCGGCCAACATCATGGTCGGCGAAGACGGTCGCGTCAAAGTACTTGATTTCGGGCTGGCGAAAGCACCTTCCGTCGAAGAGATCGACCCCGAACAGGCGACGATGGCGAAGACCCGGGAAGGCAGTATCGTCGGCACGCCCCACTACATGTCTCCCGAGCAGGCGGAAGGTCGGAGCGTCGACCATCGTTCTGACATTTTCTCGCTGGGCACGGTGCTCTACGAGATGATCACGGGTGAGAAGCCTTTCCGCGGAGACACGCCGCTCTCGGTGCTCTCCGCAATCATTAAGGATACCCCTCGCCCGGTTTCAGAGCTCCGCTCGGCTCTCCCGGCTCCCCTGGGAGGAATCCTCGAACGTGCCCTCACGAAGGACCGGGACCATCGCTACCAATCGACGAGCGAGCTACGCGACGACCTCATGGAGCTCCAGTCCGGGACGACACACGCCATCGGGGGCGAGAAAGCGAGCATGGGCTCACTGCCTCCCCTAGTCGCGGGAGCCGTCGGCGTCGCGATGGCCGCGGCTGGTATCTACTTGGCGTGGAGCGTTTTCGGAGAGACCGATCGGCCGCCAACACCGATGGTCGGGGTCTTCACCCAGATCACGACTCGGTCGGGTCGAGAGGGTTCGCCGAGCTTGTCGCCGAACGGCGAGTTCATCGTATACGCCGGAGGCCGGGACAGCGACAACGCGGACATCTACCGTCGCAGAATCGACGGTGAGACAGCGTTCAACCTGACCAAGGATTCGATCGACCATGACTACCAGCCGGCCTTTTCTCCAAACGGCGAGCGCATCGCTTTTCGCTCGGACCGTGATGGAGGCGGAATCTTCGTGATGGGGGCGACTGGCGAATCCTCAACACGGCTTACCGAGTCCGGCTACTACCCGGATTGGTCACCCGACGGCCGGCAGGTGGTCTTCGCGTCGAGCTACTTCTTCGCAGCACCAAGTAACCGGCCTCCCAGCGAGCTCTGGAAAGTGGACGTCGCCAGCGGAGAGACGGAGTTCCTAGCCGGCGCAGACGCGATCCAACCGAGCTGGTCGCCCAACGGACATCGGATCGCGTTCTGGAGCATCGCAAACGACGGACGACGAGACGTGTGGACGATTCCAAGCGAAGGTGGAACGCCGACTCCCGTTACCCAGGACGATTCGATGGACTGGAGCCCGAAATGGTCTCACGACGGCGAGTACTTGTTCTTCGCCTCCGACCGCGGGGGAAGCATGAACCTCTGGAGGGTGCCAATCGACGAGGCGTCCGGAGAACCCTTGGCCCAGCCCGAACCCGTTACGACGCCTGCGACCTACGCCGGATATGTCAGCGTGTCGTACGACGGAAGGCGGCTGGCGTACACATCGTCACAGGGAGCCGCGAATCTGGAGAGCATCGATTTCAACCCACTCGAAGGGGAGGTCCAGGGTTCGCGCATCTCGATTACCGAGGGTTTCAACTACATTGACTATTTCGAGACGTCTCCGGGAGACGATTGGATCGTCTTCACGACGGCGATACCCCAGCAGGACATCTACGTGATGAATAGAGACGGAACCGGGCGCCGGCGGTTGACCGATGACGCCTTCCAAGCCCGGGCCGTGTCCTGGTCCCCTGACGGACGCCGAATCGCTCTCGCCACGAACCGAGGCGGCACGCACGGTATCTGGTCGCTCGATCCCAACGGTCGAAGTCTCGAACAACTCATCGAGACCCCGGCCGCCGTGACGTCGATCGCCTGGTCTCCGGACGGAACCCGCATTGCTTACTACCTGCAAGGTGAGACGTCCTACGTCTTTGAGCCCGGCGTCGCTGACGCCGCGCCCATCGCTGTCCGCCGACCGGGCGCCGGCGATCGTCGTTTCAAGGCGAACTCCTGGTGTCCGGACGGGAGTTGTCTCGCCGGCACTTGGCAGACCGGCAGCACGGAGAGTGGCGTCGCGGTCTACGTGTTCGAGTCCAAGGAGTACCTGGAACTCTCCGACATCGGAAGGGACCCCCTGTGGCTCAACGACGGCCGCAGACTGATTTTTTGGCAACGCGACAAGCTGTTCCTTCTCGACGCCGAATCAAGGCAACATCGCGAGCTCCTCACGCGTCCGAACACTCCCGGACTGCAGACCCTCGCGCTCGCGCGAGACAACGGCACGATCTATTTTTCCCCGGTGGTCGTCGAGTCCGACGTCTGGCTGCTGACGATCGACGGGAACCCGTGAGCTGAGACCGGACCCGATAGTGCGCGCAGGGATGTCGTCGATGGGCAAACTTCCCAAGTTCATCGGTCCGCTAGTGGCCGCTCTCGTACTCTTTGTTTCCGATGCGTCCAGCCAAGAGTTCACGGACGCTCGCGGGCCCTACCTTGGACAGACACCACCGGGCTCGACACCGGCTCTCTTCGCGAGCGGAATCGTGTCGACCGACCAACGAGAGCTCAACTCGGTATTCACACCAGACGGCAGAGAGTTCTACTTCGCTTATTCGAAGGGCGGCGGCGACTACACGACCATGGTGATGCGCCGGCTCGGCGAACGTTGGACTTCGCCAGAAGTCGCCTCCTTCTCGCGAGACTACAGCAACGTCGATGTCGCCATCTCCCACGACGGCAAGCGCGTTTTCTTCGGCTCCAACCGACCGCGGTCGGGCACGACGCCGCGGACGAACGGCTTCGACCTCTGGGTGGCCGAACGATCGGGCGCAGACTGGGGCCCACCTCGAAATCTGGGCTCCACCGTCAATTCTGACGGTCATCAGATCTATCCGACAGTAACGCGTGACGGGACATTGTATTTCCAGTCGAATCGGCCAGGCGGGTTCGGGGGAACGGACGTCTACCGCGCACCGATCGTCGACGGCGTGTACCAGGCGCCCGAGAACCTCGGCCACGCGATCAACACGGCGGAGGATGAGGGGGACGTCCTCGTCGCGCCCGACGAGAGCTGGATCATCGTTTCCGCGCAAGGTCGCGACGACAGCTTGGGTCGAGGCGATCTCTACATCAGCTTTCGTCGTGCCGACGGGTCGTTCCGTCCAGCGGTGAACATGGGCGCTCCGATCAACTCGGCCTCGATCGACTTCTGCCCAATGCTGTCTCCGGATGGAAAGTATCTCTTCTTCAGCAGCGGACGGAACGGCACACCGGACATTTTTTGGGTCGATGCGAGGGTGATCGAAGCATTCAAACCCTAACTGCGACGGATTCGAAAACGTTCACGAGTCGTCGTCTTCGATCTCGCTGAGCGTCTCCTCGTCCATGCCGAAGTGGTGACCGACCTCGTGTAAGAGCGTGTCTCGAATCTCGGAGCGGAGAGTCTCCGCATCCGGAGAGATGTTCTCGAGATTGCGCTGAAAGAGTACGACCCGGTCAGGAATGTCCCAGTCGTCGCCGCCCGCGGTCGCTCCGACATAGAGGCCGAGCACATCGAAGTCGACATCGTCTTGCAGAAGATCGAGCGATGGGACGTCCTCGACGCCGATCTCGACGTTCTCCAGGAATTCCTGAAACTCGGGCGGAAGCTCCGCGAGAACGGCCTCGACGGCGACGTCGAACGCCTGTCGGCCGAGACGAAACGGCCGAACGCAGCGCTCAGGTTCAAGCGCCGCCGCTTGCCCGAAAGCGACGTCCGCCGCGGCAATCTGATCGCGCACGGTCAGTGCAAGCCCCAAGAGCTCGTAGGCTTTCGCGAACTTCGTCTCGAGCGCGAGCGCTTCCTCGGCGAGCCGGAGCGCCCCGTCCGAGTCGCCAGCCTGAAGACAATCGAGCCCCCGCTTATATATTCGCTCGACCTTCTTCGCGTCGTCCGCCATGGTGCAACCGAGATGTTCGAGAAATCGGTTCCGGGCGACAGTGTTACCTATGTCTCCGGCATGGACCCAGGGGTGACCGTCAGCTACTTCCACTCCCAGCATTTGTTGACGGCGCTTCCGTCTGGAGCTACCTCGTACTCGCCCACCAAGGTGATGGCATTCAAATCGGAATATTTGGGCGACGTGCTGTATGGGTGGAGCATCGTAAGAAACCTAGTCGTCTCACCATGCGCTGCGGTTTGCGCGGAGCCGTGTCCGGTGAGGTTTATGACATCTCCATCCTTAGTGGTCATGACTCCGTTGCCCGACCCGCACATCGACCCGTCGGGCCTCGTCAGCGTGGTGTACGTCCAGATCGTGGACTGCGCCACGCCTCGGATCGTCCCCGCGAGCTGAAGGCATGTCTCGGTATTCGTGCCGGATGCATCTGCCGAGAGAACGCGGATTCCGGTTAATTGCCCCGACTCTTCCAAAACTAGATCACCTAACGCCATCGTCTCTTCTCCCTTTGCTTGGTTGCTCGCACATTTCGATGCACAGCCTGGAGGTGGTCGATTCGCCATGCAGAGTAGAGGTTCCTGGTGTCGCTCGCGGCCGTCCCGAAGCCGTGGCCCCACTGGACAATGGCTTCGATTTGTTGCTGGCCGAACTTTTCATTTGAGTCCTCCGCCCAGGAGCGTTATACAGCAATACCACTCTCTACACGACAGATTTCTTTCGCGATAGGCCCAAACGTCGCGGCTCGCCCGATCGTGGTTCCGTGAGCGTTGACGGCGGATCGAAGCTGGTTTCGCGAGAGACGATATCTCTGCGCGCGGTCTAATCAGACGACGACGCGACCCGGCGAAGTACGAGCAGCGACAGGTCGTCGCTCGCGGGCTCGTCGCCGACGAAACGATCGACCTCCGCCACGAGCCTCTCACCGAGCATCCGAGCGGAGTCGAGGTCCGCTTCGTTGAGCCACTCGCGCAGCTTCTCGTCACCGAAGAACTCACCGCCCTCGTTAAGCGCCTCCGTGACGCCGTCGGAGTAGACCACGAGCACTTCCCCGTGGCCCAGTGTCTCCCGCCGCTCCTGGTAGCTCGTGCCGGGGAGCAAACCGAGAGCCGGACTACCGCGCGGCATCTCGCGCACGTCTCCGCTCCCGAGGATGAGCGCCGGCGGATGGCCCGCGTTGACGACGACGAGCTCGCGGCTGCCGGCGCGGGCCTCCACGTAGACGAGTGACGCGAAAGTGTGACGCGGCTTGTCGCGGCACATGATCTCGTTCAGTCGCGCCGCCAGTGCATCGGGAGCGCCGACGTGTGGCGCAAGCGCCTTCAAGCTCGCCTGGAGCTTGGACATGACGAGCGCCGCACCCAGGCCCTTCCCGGCGACGTCTCCCAGAACGAAAGCCCAGCGTCCCGAGTCGAGCTCGACATAGTCGACGAGATCCCCGCCGACCTCGCGGGCGGCACGGGTGAAGAGCCAGACGTCCCACCCCGGCACATCGGGGACGCTATCCGGAAGGAGTGCCGCCTGTACCGCGCGTCCGACCTCGAGCTCGTCTACGGCCGTGAGCTTGTCCTTGAGCTCGAGCAATACGAGTACGAACAGCGCGGAGAACCCGATGCCGCCGAAGCCGATCGAGACCGAGCCTACCGACACATTCCCACCAGGCGTCAGGAGGGCGACGAGGAAGAGAATGCGACGCGTCGGCGTGAGCTTCCGGTAAATGCCACGAAAGAACCATCCAATGAGATGGAGCAGGCCTTCGAACGAGCCCATCTCCCCGAGCTGCTCTCGCTCGTCGGGAGAGAGGTAGAAGCGGTACACGTCACCGAGAGTGCGCCCGAGCTTTCGTTCGACATCGCGTCGCGACCGCGCCGGCCGCCCGCGAGTAGACTCTCTGCGGAGCTTCAGCGCCCGACGCCCAAGCCCGACGAGCGCAGCCAAAGCTCCGACGCTGAGCAAAAGGACGACGAGACGTCCCAAGACAATGCGCGCGCTCGCGTCGACGCGATCGAGCGTCACCCCGACACGGCGCAAGGGCCAGGCTTCGACGATGGCCGTGGCGAGCGCGAGGACACCCGCGAGCCACACGACGATCTCTAGCCAGCGGACCCATCGCGCGGAGCGGTCCCACAAGCGCGTCACCCCGTACACGAGCGCGAGTGAGAGCCACACGCTCACCCACGGCCGCGGGAGCGGCAGTCCCAACTCCTCCAAGGGGAGGACGCGAAAGCCGCCCCCTCCGGCGTTCGTCCAGACTCCGATCCACTCCGGCCGCGCGTGGATGAGGAACAAGAGTCCCGCGGGCACGAGCACACGAAAGAGAGGAGCGCTCCATTGCATCGCGCTCATGGTACCCGACGACGCAAGGAAGCGTTCAAGACCGAGATTCGGCTCGAGCCGAGCGCATCTCGACCTCGGCCGCTCCTTTTGGCGCGCGAGACGATAACCCATCCGGCTCGGGTTCCGACGTCATACAATCACAACGACGACGAGGTGTGAGACGGAGCGACTGAGTCATTGGTTCGGAGTCCTGAGCGCCGGGGCGCCGTGTCTGTACCTGAGCTACGTGCTCGTGCAGGTGTGGGTCGACCCCATGGCCTGGGACGAGGGCGAGTGGGTGCGCTACGGCATCGGCCTGCTGATGATCGAGTTCATCGTGATCCACTCCGGCGGCTTTCTCGGCGGGTTCGCACTGAGGAAGGAAGGCCCTCACTGGGCAGCGCTCGCGGGACTGGTCGCCCTCTATTCGTTGATGGCCTTGGGCATGTCGCTCGGCATTCAGTCGACCGGCGTGCTCTACGTGTTCGGCGCCATCATGGCGGGAAGAGTCGTGGAGGTTGCGTTGAACCGGCACGGAGGCTTGCGGATGATGATGGCCCGCTCGGCGATCAGCATTCCGCTCTATCTCGCCGTCGCATTCTTCACCGTCTTCGTGCCCGTGCCGCGGCTCGGCATCACTGCGGAGATCGCTCGCGAGGTCATGCCTTCCAATAGCGGCGGGATCTGGATCGACCACCCGGAGCGGGCCATCTGTGGAGCGGCGATCTACTTCGCCCTGCTCGGGCTCATCGAGGTCCTCTGGATCGAGAAGATCGGCGACACCATGGAATTCCCAGGGACAACCTAGCGGTCCTCACTTCCATTCGTAAGCTTGAATCGCATTCTGCTCTCGCACGTACATGTCGCTACCGGCCAGCGCCAGATGACCCCAGGTTTCGACGTCGGCGATCGCGCGGCGCTCGAGGATGTCGAGTCCTTCGGGATTCATGCGAATCAGCATGAGCTCGCCTTCATTGCTGAGCGCCAAGATGCGGTCGCCTTGCACGATTTGACTGATGTACATGCCGAGAAACTCGCTCGATATCCACTTCTCCTCGCCGGTTCTCAAATCCACGCACGCCATGCGCTCATTCTTGAGATGCATGTAGGCGTGGTCTTCGAACAGGATCGGATAGGACAAGTAATCGACGACTTTGTTTCTCCACGCACGCTCGATGGAAAAGACACCGTCGTCAACGGAGATCGGGTAGTAGCCCGTCTGACTGTCGCGCGAGCTCGTGAAAACGCCGTCCCCATAGACGACCGGCGGCAAGACCAACCCATTCGCCTGTCCGTCTATCACGATCCGCCAAAGCAGCTCGCCGGTTTCGGGGTCGAGCCCGTTCATCGCGGGTATCGTCGACGCGAGAACTTGTGGTCGGCCATGCACAACGCCGAGCTCGGGCGAGGAATACGAGCCGTGCCCCAAGGCGTCGCGCACGACGTTTCGCCACCTACCCACGCCGGTATGTTTGTCGACACTCACGATGGAATCGGCCGCCATCGAGACAACGCTATCGCCAACGATGAGCGGAGAACTGATGAACCCGTACTCAGGAATCGGCCCCCCAAATCGCTCCATGAAATCCGCACGCCAAACCTCGCGCCCGGTCTTGGCGTCGAGGCTAACGAGTACGTCCCGCATCCCGGCAACGTAGAGACGCCCGCCGTCCAAAGTCGGCGTGCTCTTGATCCAATCGCCGGTACGAGCTCCGTTCGCCTTTACGCTCATGGCGCCTTCCCATTGCGTGCGCCAAATCACCTCGCCCGTCTTACGATCGAGCGCGTATACGACTTCGTACTTCGCCTCCGCCGTTTCATTGACGAACACTTTGTCGCGCGACACGACCACTCCCCCATATCCGGGGCCTAGTTCCATTCGCCACGTGGGCTTCAAATGTTCGGCGCCGATCGACCCGGGCCAAGCCGGTCCGTAGTAGCGACTATCGCGGTTCGGACCACGGAATTGCGGCCATGTGTCGGAGGGCTCCTGGCCATGGAGCGTAGCGGCCATCATCCCGACGAAACAGGCCAACGCGATGCGAAGAAGCGCCAACCATCGAGCCTGTCTCATGAAGCGTCTACTCTTTGCATTGGATTTAGGTACGTCTGCGGACGCCGAATTGTAGCCCAGTGCTCCGAGGATCGGGCGGCTCCATCATTATTATAGGCGTCAGACCCGGTAGGGCTGGAGCGGCGCCTCCGGGTGACAGACCCGCGCGGACCCGCGGTGGCGGTTGTGGCCTCGTCAAACTTCAGCGAGCCGCGTGCTCGTACTTCGCGAGCTGCTCCATGAAGACTTCGGATTCGGGGGCCATTGCAACCACTCTCCTCTCGATCTTGATTGCTTCGGCGAAGTTCCCGTTCACGTAGTACGCCTCCGCCAGCGTATCCAGAATGTTAGGGTCGCGCTCCTCGCTGAGCTCGACCGCCCTTTGGGCAAGCCGCAGGGCTCGTTCGGGGTTTCGCACGGCCGGGTCGTCGGTCGTCGCGTAGTGCCAGGCGATGGTGTTGACCGCGCGCGCATCCAGAGGAGTGAGCTCCCTCAAGCGCTCGTAGGCGAGCGCGGCGCCGGCTGCGTCACCACCAGCGTTTCGGGCGCGCCCGAGATTCCGCTGCGTGTCGGGGAAGTCCGGGTCGAGCTCGGCCGCATGTTCTAGATGCGCGACAGCCTCCACATGGTCGCCGGTCACAAGGCACGACTCTCCGAGCAGATTCAGCACGATGACGTTGTCAGGATCCACCTTTAGTGACTTTTCGAAGGACGCCCTGGCCTCGCTCCCCGACCGCTTCTGCATGTAGATGATGCCCATGTTTTGATGAACGTAGGTGAGACCCGGCTCGAGCTCAACCACGCGCTGGTAGCGTTCGAGCGCCTCGTCCCACTCACCGGCCCCGAAGTGAATGTCTCCCGCGACGGCGATAACCAGCGGAACGTTCTCGCCCGCGCGCCGAGCGAGCTCGGCACCCGCAACCAAGACGACGGGTATCACGACGATAACTGCCGCATGGCGCATTCCCGGATGCGGGCGCGACGCTCCCAACGGACGCCGCAAGCCGGCTCCGAGCGACAACCCCATCATCAATCCGCCGACGTGCGCCGCGTTGTCTATCCCGGTGTTGGCAAATCCATAGAACAGGTTGTAGCCGACGAAGGCGAGAAGACTGTTGCGCGACTCCTCCATGAATTCCGTGGGTACGCCTCGAGCCTCGAGCGCATAGTACGCGACGAGCGAGCCGGCAATGCCGAAGACGGCGCCTGAGGCCCCCGCACTCACGATACTCGGATTCCACCACACGCTCGCGATCGATCCCCCGAGACCACTCGCTACATAAATCGCTAGGAACATCCAGTTGCCGTAGATGCGCTCGGCGATTCGTCCCAGATTCCACAGGCACCACATGTTGAAGGCAAGGTGGACCAGGCCGATGTGGATGAACGTCGAGAGGAACAGCCGTATCCATTCGCCGTTCAGCGTCATGGCGCCGAAGTTCGCTCCGAACCCAACGAGTTGCTCGACCGTCGGCGACCAGACGGAGACGCCCAGCAGTGCCATTATCACGAAGTAGATCACGTTCAAGACGAGCAGTATGGGCGTGACGAACGCGCGGCGTGTCGTTTGCCGGAGAAGCTCGCCAAACGCTTCCTGGGTCTCGTTATCGTCGGTATCGCCGCCCTGCGCTTCGAGGCTCTCGAACATAAGGCCTATCCCTTCTGACAACGTCAAGCTCTGAGAGAGCCTGGGCCACACTAGTCGGCAGCCGACGATTGTGTCAACAAGCGATTTCACATTATGAAATCATGACACCGGGCGTTTCGGTGCGCCGCGTCGCAGCCTCATTCTGACGGCAGCCAAGAACTAAGGAGAGCGAACGAGTTGCTCCTGACCGAGGCCCGGGAAATCCCGGAGCAGTTCAGACCGTCGACGACGACAACGACGTCTGCCGCTTGAGCTGTCAGCCGAGCCTCCGGAGAGAATTTTGCCGTGAGCGCGTGCCTCGATATCCACCTCGAAGTCAGCGGCGGTTTCCGACCGGACCCGAAGTCGCCGAAGATGCAAGCAGGATATCTGGTTTCGGGTCGGTTTCCGGAGCAGCGCCACGAGATAGATATTGGTTACAGCGTGGGCGAAGCCCGAGCGAAAAACTCCGCCGGGAGAGCAGCAGGATTTCTCTCTGTCCATTTGTCGGCAGGCGGCATCCGACGCCTCGTCGAGGAGGATTGTCGTCGCACGCAGCGGATGTTCGCCTTAAGCTGGACCAATGGGTGCCTACCGCACAGCGGACCTCCTGCTGGTCCCCAACCTGATCAGCCTGCTTCGCCTTCCCTTGGCCTGGGCATTCTCGCACTTCGCTGGGCAGCCAGCGGTCGCGTTCACCATTTTGATATTGGCGGGCCTAAGCGACGTGCTCGATGGATTCTGGGCCCGCCGCTACCGACAAGCGACCGCGACTGGAGCCGTGGTCGACGGCGTCACCGACAAGGTCTTCGCGATGACCGTGGCGGTGGTGTTGGTTCACAGCAGCAAGTTGACGTGGTGGGGTGCGCTCGCCCTGGCGACCCGGGAAGTGCTCGAGCTGCCGCTTGTATTGTGGTGGGCCACCCATAGAGCACAAAGAAAAGCGCGTGCCGAGGACCCCAAAGCCAACGCTCTCGGCAAACTGGTGACCACGCTGCAATTCGCCGCGGTCGCGGCGCTGCTCTTCAACAGGCCGTGGCACCGCCCACTCCTCATAGTGACTGCGCTCGGCGGCGTGATCGCAGCAGCGAGCTACTGGCGTCGTGAGCTACGCGCCACGACATCCACGGTCACATCGAGGTCGAGAGCGAAGTAGGAAGCCGCACGACCATGACGGTCCGAGTGCCGATAGACGCGCTCGAAGGCGGTTCTTGACGGCCGCGGCTGCAGACAGCCGGTTCGCCGGTACCAACGAATGGATAGGAGAGACGGAAACTCGCGTTCTCTCCGATTGCGGCGAGATACACTCGAGTATGAGACGAGCCCCTGCGCTTCATGCTTCGACGTGTATGGCGTTGATTATGACCCTCGCAGCATGCGTCGGCGAGGAACCACCTCGGCCAGACGATCCGTCCCTGGAGGAAGGCGGCACGCATCCAGTCGTGTTCGCCCCGGGTGTGCTCTCGACCACAGGAGACGAGGGCTACGCCACGTTCACCCCTGACGGAAGGACCGTCTACTTCGTCCGCTACGAAGCGTTCGGCGGCGACGGCCTCACGACCATCGTCCATTCGACGTTCGAGGACGACGTCTGGTCGGAGCCGGAGCCGGCACCGTTTTCGGGCGACCATCCGGACCACATGCCTTTTGTCTCTCCGGACGGCAGCCACCTCTACTTCATTGCGAAGCGCTCGGCCTCCTCCCTACCACGCGACGACTATGACCTATGGCGCGTGCCGCTACAGGGGGAGCCGAGCAACGCGGAGCGACTCGGTGACAGCGTCAACTCGACCGCTAACGAGTACGGACCATCGCTGGATCGAGCGGGCAACCTCTATTTCGCCTCCGATCGAGACGGCGGGTACGGCTCCGGTGATCTCTACCGTGCCGACCGCTCCGGCTCCGAGTTCTCACCCGCGGTGAACCTCGGCGACACCGTGAACGGCGACAGCGGAGAGTGGGGTACGGCGGTAGCGCCGGACGGTTCGTTTCTCATCTTCGAGAGCTCTGGGCGCCCGGAGAACGTTTCATTTTCAGGAGATCTCTACGTCGCCTTTCGCGAGGGTGAAGGCTGGTCGTCACCTCGGAACTTCGGCGAGCCCGTGAACTCCACCGGTAGCGAGCCTGGCCCCCGACTGTCGCCCGACGGACGGTATCTGTTCTTCGCCAGCAATCGGGGCGACTCACTCGACTTGTACCGCGTCTTTCTCGCCCCGCTCCTCAACGACGCCCGCTGACGCGCTCGGGCGTATCAGGGCTGGACCGTGATGTCCGCAACATCGCGGCCTTGGGTCAGCGAATTGGCGTATCACGAGGGGTGATATAGTTGTTTCTTGGGTCTAGCGACCCCGTCTCCACCGCCTCAAGGGAGGATTGGCCATGGGCCCCGTTTGGTTCGCTCTGGCATTGGCGGCAACTATCAGTGAGCCCCAGGCCATCGTGAGCGAGTACTGTGTCTCTTGCCATAACGAGGAGCTCCGGATCGGGGATTTCTCTTTCAGCGAGATCGACCTAGACCAGCCCGAGGCGAACGCACAGCAACTAGAGGCGGTCATCCGCAAAGTGCGCGCCGGCATGATGCCACCGGCCGGCATGCCGCGCCCCGACGCGACGACTTTCGCCACATTCGCGACGGCGCTCGAGGAACGAATCGACGAGGCCGCATCGGCAACACCCCACGTGAGCGCGCCCGAGCTTCACCGCATCAACCGCACCGAATATCGAAATGCGGTGCGCGAGCTCCTCGCGACCGATGTCGACGTCACCGAGCTTCTGCCACCGGATGCGACGACGATGGGGTTCGACAACATGTCGGAAGCGCTCTCGATCACGCCCGCGCTGATGAGCGCCTACGTACGAGCTGCTGAAGCCATCAGTCGCGCGGCGGTCGGCGATCCCGACGCGACGGCAGGCATGAAGCTCTACCAAGTCTCGCGGCTCGTGAACCAGATGCGTCACGTCGAAGGCACGCCATTGGGAACGAGGGGCGGCATCTCACGCCTCCACACGTTCCCAGCAGACGGTGAGTACTCGTTCCACGCGACGTTCTATCACTACTATCCCGGCGAGCTCGTCGGGATAGCACTTCCCGAGCAGCTTCAAAATCAACAGCTCGAAGTCAGCGTCGACGGCGAGCGCGTCGCGCTCATCGACCTCGATCCGTCCATCAAAGAAGAGAAGGCTAACTACGTAACGGAGAAAGTGTCCGTAAAGGCGGGTCAGCGCGTGCTATCCGCCGCTTTTCTCTCGAAGTTCGACGGTCCGGTGCAAGATCACTATCGACTCATCGAGCAAACGATGGCCGACACGACGATCGGCGTCACCCCGCAGCTAACCGGCTTGCCGCATCTCCAAGCGTTTTCGGTCACCGGCCCCTTCAACGCGCGCGGCGTTTCCGAGAGCACGAGTCGGCGTCACATCTTGACGTGCCGGCCGAGCGCGGCCAGCGAGGAACGTGCGTGCGCGCAACGGATCCTCTCCGAGCTCTCGCGAAAAGCGTTCCGGCGTCCGGTCACCGAAGACGACGTCGACGGCTTGATGGCGTATTACGATTACGGTGCCGAGGCCGACGGGTTCGACGCCGGCATCCGCACCGCGATACAAGCGCTTCTCGCGAAGCCCGAGTTCATCTTTCGCTTCGAGTCCGAGCCGAAAGAAGCAGCCCTTGGAACCGTGTACAAGATCTCCGACTTAGAGCTCGCGTCGCGGCTATCCTATTTCTTGTGGAGCACGTTTCCGGACGACGAGCTCATCGAAATCGCGAGCGAAGGTCGGCTCCGCGAGCCGGGGGTCCTCGAGAGTCAAGTTCGCCGCATGCTCGCCCACCCGCGCGCGGAAGCACTGGCGACGAACTTCGCGAAACAGTGGCTGCGCCTCACCGGCTTGACCAATCTGTATCCGGACGCGCTCTCGTATCCCGACTTTACGCAAAACCTTGCCGTCTCGATGGGTCGCGAAATCGAGCTCCTATTCGAGCACATCATGCGCGAGGACAAAGACGTCGTCGAATTGCTGACGGCGGACTACACGTTCGTCGACGAAATTTTGGCGCAGCACTACGGCATTCCGAACGTCGTCGGCCCACGCTTCAAGAAAGTGTCGCTCGACGATCCCAACCGCTACGGGCTTCTCGGCAAAGCGGGAATCTTGACGGTGAGCTCGCTCGCGAACCGAACGTCGCCAGTGAATCGCGGAAAGTACGTGCTCGAGGTACTGGTCGGATCCGCGCCGCCGCCACCACCACCGGGTGTTCCGCCACTCGCAGAGAGCGTCGACAACGAGAGGGTCCTCACGGTGCGCGAGCGGATGGAGCGGCACCGGGACAACCCATCGTGCAGCTCCTGTCATCGCATCATCGATCCTCTCGGCATGGCGCTCGAGAACTTCGACGCTGTTGGTGCGTGGCGCCGCACCGACGGCGGTTTTACAATCGACCCAACGGGCGAGATGTACGACGGCACGCCGCTCGATGGGCCCTCGAGCGTGAGAAAGGCGGTCGTCGAACGAAAGGCCTCATTCGTCCGCAGCTTCACCGAGAACTTGTTCGCCTACGGACTCGGACGGGTCGTTGACCACCGGGACATGCCAATGGTGCGAACCATTCAGCGGGACGCGGCTGCGAGCGGCAACCGATTCTCGGCGTTCGTCCTCGGCATCGTCGAAAGTGCCCCTTTTCAGAAGCGCGCCGTGCGGCCGCAAGTCGAACTTGAGACCGAGGGGCTAGATCCCTAGAATCAGCAGTTAGAGTCGAGATGTACGTTCCGAAAAAGACCTTGTCCCGTCGCGCCATCCTTCGGGGAATGGGCTCGGCCGTGGCACTCCCGTTTCTGGAAGCCATGGTGCCGGCGTTCGCCAGCGGCGCGCCGTCTTTGAGCCGACTCGCCTGTATCGAAGTCGTGCACGGAAGTGCAGGAAGCACCGCGTACGGCCGCGAGCAGAACCTGTGGAGCCCCGCTAAAACGGGCTCGTCGTTCCAGCTCGGCAAGATCCTCGAGCCGCTCGAGCCACTCCGCGAGCACCTCACCATCATCAGCGGTACGGATTGCGACGCCGCGAACCCGCGCTCCGCGGGAGAGGTGGGCGCGGACCACTTCCGAAACGCGTGCGTGTTCCTGACCGCATCTCCGCCAAAGCAAACGCTCGGCTCGGACATTTATTGCGGCACTTCGATCGACCAGATGTACGCGCAGCGGTTCGGCCAGGACACGCCGGTGCCCTCGATTCAGCTGTGCACCGAGCCTCTCGACCCAACCGGACCCGGAGCCTACAAATACAGCACGGTCTATATGGACACGATCAGTTGGTCGTCCCCCACGACACCCCTGACGAGTAACTTCAACCCGCGTGTTCCGTTCGAAGAGATGTTCGGAACCGGAGGAACACCCGAGGACCGCGTCGCCCGACTGCAGTTGAACCGAAGCATCCTCGACGGTATCAAGGACGACGTTTCTCGCTTGCAGAAAGATCTCGGCGCGCGCGATCGCAACCGTCTCAATGACTACCTGGACAATGTGCGCGAGATCGAGCGCCGCATCGAAGCCGTCGAGGCGTACAACGCGAGCGGCGCGAAACGCGACTTGCCCGAAGCACCGGTAGGGACTCCGGACTCATGGGATGATCGCGTCAAGCTCATGGCCGACCTCATCGCGGCAGGGTTTGCCGGCGAGGCGACACGCGTTGCCGCGCTCAAGCTCGGACGCGACGTTTCGGGGCGCGTATTTCCCGACAGCGGCTCGGACAAACCGTTCCACCCCGCGTCACACCACGGCCAAACTCCGAGCAACGTCGAAGAGTTCGCCAGGATCAACCGCTACCACATCCAGCTTCTCGCGTACTTCCTCGACAAGCTGAAAGCAACTCCGGACGGTGACGGCACACTTCTCGACCATTCGATGGTGCTGTACGGCAGCGCGATGGGCGACTCGCACGTGCACGGCCACCTCGACGTTCCCATGCTCCTCGCCGGCGGTGCTTCCGGAGCGCTTCAGGGAAACCAACATCTCCGGGAGCCCGAGGGAACGCCTCAGGCGAACGTCCTTCTCACGATGATGCACAAGCTCGGCGTCGAGATTGACGCTGTCGGCGACAGCACCGGCTCGATCTCCATCTAGCGATGCTCTGGCTCATCACGGCAGTTCTTCTCACCGCGCCGGCTTCCGAGCTCTCGCTCGCGGCGATGAAGGGCGATGTCGAGAAAGTGGAGCTTCTCCTCGCGGACGGCGCCGACGTCAACGGAGCACAAGGCGACGGCTCGACCGCGCTTCACTGGGCGGCATACCGTGAGGACGCGGAGCTTGTCCGTAGGCTCTTGGAAGCCGGCGCCGATGTGACGAAGAGAACGCGCGTGGGTGAGATGACACCGCTCTTCATGGCCGCGCAGTCGGGGAGCGGGCCCGCGGTGGAGCTCTTGCTCGAAGCGGGCGCCGACGCAGGACTCGCCAGCACGAACGGTACGACCCCACTCATGGTTGCAGCAGCTTCGGGAAGCGTCGCCGCTGTGGGGCCGCTTCTCGATCACGGAGTCGATCCCAACGCGGTAGACGTCAACCATGGACAAACCGCTTTGATGTTCGCGGCGGCATCAGGACGCATCGACGTGATGAGACTCCTGGCCGCCCGCGGCGCGGAAGTCGGTGACACATCGCTCGTGCCGGATCCGAGGAAGGTCGAAGGAGACGGTGGCCCGAAGTGGCGGAAAGGCGACATCGCCCTCGGCGGGATGGCACCCCTTCACTTCACGGCGCGCGAAGGAAACATCGAGGCGGCCCAAACGCTTCTCGACCTAGGAGCCGACGTCAACCAGCTGACGTCATCCAACGGTTCGAGTGCTCTGTTGATCGCAATCTTCAACGCGCACTTCGACTTCGCGATGTTCTTGCTTTCGAACGGCGCGGATCCAAAGCCGGCGGCCACCTCCGACGGGCTGACACCACTTTACGCGGCCATCGACTCGCAGTGGGCGAACCGCGTGTGGTATCCGGTGCCCACGACCGACGAGCAACACGCGACCCACCTCGAGCTCATGCGCGAGCTCATAGCAAAGGGCGCCGATGTCGATGCGCGACTCCAAGCGAAGCTGTGGCAACGGCAGATGCATGGCGACTGGGTCGATCCCGCGGGGGCGACCGCGTTCTGGCGCGCCGCACAAGCGAACGACGTTCCAGCGATGCGGCTTCTCGTCGAAGCGGGCGCGAACCCGAGCATCGCGACGAAGAAAGGCTGCTCACCTCTGCTGGTCGCGTGCGGCTACGGTCTCGAGCCGCAGACGAGCACGTTCGTTCCCGGCGCGCGGTTCGACGCGGTTCGCTACCTCGTGGAGGAGCTCGGCGCGGACGTCAACGCGCCGAACAAGGCGGGCTATACGCCGCTTCACGGTGCAGCGCTCACCGCGCAGAACGATCTCCTCGAGTATCTGTTAGCCATGGGCGGCAACGTGAACGCGCGTGCGTCGATGATTCTAGGCGGGCCCGAAGACCCGGACGAAGAAGTTCAGCCGGGCACGGGGGACACGGTCGCCGACATGGCGAATGGACCCAAGCCGCACAATCTCGTCCACCCTGAGAGCTTGGCGCTCCTCGAGCACTTTGGCTCGGAGAACTCGAACAACTGTCGCGCGTCGACGTGCTTCAACAACGCGAAAAAAGACTCCAAGAAGAAGTAGTACTAGTCGTAGCGTCTGCTCACCGCGGCGGGCGCCACCATATAATCTCGACCGTCTATGCACCGCATCGCCGCACTCCTCTTCGTCGCGTCTGTAGCTGACGCACGCCCCGAGTTCCACGCGAAGTTTCTGAACGACCTGTACCGTATCCAAAGCATCGAAGGTTGCGCCACATGCCACGAAAATCCGGAGGGCGGCGGACCGCGTAACGACTTCGGCATGGCGTTCGACGACGCGAATCGCACGATCACGCCGCTTCTTCGCGCCGAGTTTCCCGACCGGTTCGGGTTCTACTCGACCCAGCTCGCGGACGGCACCGCATTCCACTTCGCGGACCCTGAAGGGCACGTGGTCGTGTATGAGAAGGGCGACGAACTCTACGCGATCGACCTCGTCGCGATTACGAAAAACCCTGAGGAAGTGCTGCCACCACCTAGGAATCGCATGAGCTTTTTCGTCACGAGCGTGGGCCCCGGAGAAGGGGCGCATTTCGAAGGTCTCGCCGGCGCCGATCTTCATTGCCAATCACTCGCCGAAGCCGTCGGCTCGACGGGTCAGACGTGGCGAGCGTATCTCAGCACCACCTACCGCGGCCGGCCGGCCGTCAATGCCGGCGACCGGATCGGAACCGGTCCGTGGTTCAACGCAAGCCGCATCATGGTCGCGAGAGGCCAGGTGGATCTCCATCGAGACGAATCTCTATTGAAGAATGAGCTCGTGTTGACCGAGACCGGAGAGTCCGTCTCGGGCGACGTCCTCACGGGCACCGAACCGGACGGAACCGCCGCGATCGACGCAAACTGCATGAACTGGACGAGCGCTGCTAAAGGAAGCGCGGCAACCGGCAACCCGTTGAGGCGCTGGAACGCCGGCGGTGAACCCGCGTCCTGCAACTTTGCCGAGCCGCGCTTCTACTGTTTCGCGAAACAAGATTGAGAGCTCCGCCGAGTCATCTCGGCTCTGGTTCGAGCTGTGGGGAGAGTACCGTCGACCGCGAGCCTACTTCCGGTCGCGGACCTTCGGGTCTTCGTCCTCTTCCTCCGGGAAGTCCTTGACGACGCAAGTCGCCGCACGGCAGTGATTGGAGCTCGCCGCGCCCAGGCTCTCCAGAAACGCGACCGTGGCGGGATATTGCAGGTTGTGCGGCTTCGGGCCGTTCGCCATATCCGCGACCGTGTCTCCCGTAGCCCCGTCCACGTCTCGATCCGTCTCACCGATGCCGCCAAAGATGACGTTCGCTCGCGCCTTGACGTCGGCGCCCATTGCGATGAGGTACGACATGACCTCGCGGTTCTCGGTGAGCGCAGCGCCGTGAAGCGGTGTGTAGCCTTGACTGTCCGGCTCGTTCACGTTTGCACCGACCTCCTCCACGAGATAGCGGACCGCTTCCAGTCGAGCGTCCGGGACGACGTTACTCGTCTGCGGCTCGAGCCCGAACCCCGCGGCCGCCTGAAGGGGTGTTCCGCCGAGTAGGGTCGGGATGGTCGGGTTCGCCCCGGCGTTGACGAGGAGCCTCATTGCCGCGACGTCGTTCGACTTTGCGGCCCGCCAGAAAGCCGTCGCACCGTCTTGCTTGATCCAGTCGCCATGAAACGTGCGGTACCACGGCTTCTTACTGAGCCGGGCATCAACGTCCGCCCCCGCGTCCACCAGCGCCTGCATGAGCTCGATGTAGCGGGTCTTCTCTTGCGCCACACTCGGAGGAGGGTACCAGGTACGTGCGGCCCACTGGGCGTCGATGGTCGCGAACAAAGGCGTCAGGCCCGTTTTGCTAGCGAGATCGGGATCCGCGCCCTGCTCGAGAAGATACATCGCGATGTCCAGGTTTCCGTTAATGATGGCCGACGTGAGCACGCTCATGTCGTCCGCCGCGTTCACCCGATTGACGTCGGCTCCCGCCGAGGCCAGCTCTCGCACCGTGTCAGAATGGCCTTCCCGCGCCGCGAAGTGGAGAGCGGTCATGCCGCCCATGACCGTCGGATTCCGGGAGCCCTCGAGGCTGACATCACGCTCGATCTTTTGCGCGGCGACCCGTTGCCCCAGGGTGATGACCTCGGTCACTCGGGTCACGGCGTCCAGCTTCGCGCCGGTCTTCGCGAGCCTGCGCACGACTTCGACACGCCCAAGCGCACTCGCGAACATGAGCGCCGTCTGCTCGTTCGTGGAGTCGGCGGCGTCCACCTCGGCGCCACGCTCCAGGAGCACGTCGACGGTATCGATGCTTCCGGAGGCGGCCCCAAGCATCAGTGGCGTCGTGCCGTTGGAATTAGTGGCCGTCGGGCTGGCTCCGGCGTCGAGCAAGAGTGAGACGATCTCGGCGCTTCCATTCTTCGCCGCCATGAAGAGCGGGGAAAGCTCGCCCACGCGCGTCGTCATACCGATCTCGGCGCCCGCCTCGATGAGCATTCGCGTAAGCTCGGCGTCGGCACGATGAGCAGCCCAATGCAGCGCGGTGCTGCCGTCACCTTGAGGCGCGTTGACGTCGGCGCCCTCCGCGAGCAGTGTCCGACAGGCATCTCGGTCGCCGGTCATCGCGGCGTCCGCGAGCGCCGTCTCGGTGGGCGGAAGCGCAAGCGCCGTGACCGTGGTCGCGGCGACGACCGAACCGAAAAGTAAGCCTAAGGCTAGCCCCCTCATATCGCGAGAGGCTCGGTGCTGTCGCCGATGCTCTCGGCTTCGATCCCTAGCTTGTGCAGCGCCGTCAGTAGAACGTTGGCCTGCGGCGTCTCGTCCGGGCAGCGGAGGTGCATGTTCCCCGACAGCGTCCCGGAGGCGTGACCGAACAGCGCCATCGGAACTTGCTTGTGTCCATGGATGTTTCCGTTTCCCATCGGGCTGCCGTAGAGAACGAGCGTATGGTCGAGTAGGTTCCCGTCTCCATCGGGCGTGCTCCGTAGCGTCTCCAGGAAGTGGGTGAGGACCTCCACGTGGTATCGGTTGATGAGCGCGCAATCTTCGATGAGCGATGGCTTCTGCTGATGGTGCGAAGAGGTATGAAACGGCGTGGTGCTACCGCTCGTGGGGAACACGCGGTTGCTCGTATCGCGGCTGAGTTTGAACGTCGAGACCCGTGTCACCTCCGCGGCGAAAGCGAGCGCCTGGAGGTCATACATGATCTTCACGTGCTCTTCCCAATCGTCGGGTACGCCGATAGGAGCCGTCGGGAGCTCGCGTTCGGGACCTTGCTTGTGGTTGTAATCTTCGATCTTCTCGATGCGCCGCTCGATCTCCCGAATGTTGTCCAGATAGTCGCCAAGTCTCCGGCGATCCACCGGGTCGAGATCTTTTTCGAGACGGGCGACGTCGTGGCTGATCCCGTCGAGAATGCTGCGATTGATGCGGTGCCGTGCCGCGCGATCTTCGGGCGAGCCGCCCGAGCCGAAGAGCTCTTCGAACGCGAGGCGCGGATCCCGGGTCATGGGTAGCGGGGTCGACGGCGACGCCCAGCTAATCGTATCCATGTACACGCAGCTGTAGTGGTAGCCGCAAGTTCCCGAGGAGTCCAGGTTCTCGATGCTGAGCTGAATCGAGGGAAGTGGCGTGTCCTGACCGAATTTCTGCGCGTACATCTGGTCGATGCTCGTGCCGTTCTCGATATCGGAGCCCTCGGTCTGCTTGGCGTGCGTACCGGTGAGAAAGACCGCGCTCGAGCGAAAATGATCAGCCCCGACTTCCTCCGGAGTGATCGCGTCGGCCTGGGCGCAGTCGGTGTCGCTGACGATCGTGGTGTACTCGCGGAAGGGCTCGAGCGGCTTCAGAATCTTGGTGAACTCGAAGTCGCGGCCCCCTTGCCTCGGGGACCAGAGCTCTTTTTCCCGGCCATACATCGTGCTGCCTGCAGAGCCGTGCACGATCTCGATCCCGGCGAAGCGGGTCTTTGGCGATGCCGCCGTGTTTCGAAGGGGCGTCAAGGCGGGCACCATGGACTCCAAGAACGGAAGCGCCACCGACGCACCCATGCCTCGCAACACAGTCCGACGGGAAAGGTGTTTCTTGGTGATAAACATCCTCAGGTCCTCCCTGGATGGCTAGTCAATAGTCCCACATCGGGGCCTCGGTTTCTTCCGAGTCCGGACGAAGCGTCCTCATCTGAAACGGCGTGCTCTCGACCACTGCCATGACGAAGGTCGACAATCGGTAGTCGTTTGCCGCGGCGGCTTTCCTCACCGCGCGCACCGTAGGCATGTCTCGATAGTCGAGGACCCGCCCGACGCCGTAAGCGAGAAGGTTCTCGGCAAAGCTCTCCGCGAACCGGTCGGATCTCTTCAGAAGAGCCTCCCTCAGGCCCACAGGACCGTCGAGCGCAGAGCCGTCGAACATCTCCGACGCGGGATCGATCGGAATGCCGTCATCGGTGGCGCGCCAGCGGCCGATCGCGTCGAAGTTCTCGAGTGACAGTCCGATCGGGTCCATGAGCTGATGGCAACCGGCGCACGCCGGGCTCGCGCGGTGCTGCTCGATGCGCTCCCGCACCGAGAGCAACTTTTCGTTGTTCACTGTCTCGGGCAGAGGTGGCACGTTCGCGGGCGGGTTCGGTGGTGGCGCTCCGAGCATCACCTCCATGACGTACTGCCCGCGTTCGACCGGAGACGTTCGGCGGGCAAGGGATGTAAACGTTTGCACGGCGGCCTTGCCGAGCAGCCCGAAGCGGTTCGGGTCTTCGAGCGAGACACGGCGGAACCGGTTTCCGAGCACGTTCGGTATGCCGTAGTGACGGGCCAGCACCTCGTCGACGTAGGTATAGTCAGCGTCGAGAAGCTCCAAGACGCTTCGATTCTCGCGTACGATGTTGTCGAACAAGAGCTCGACCTCGCGCCGCATCGACTCCGCGAGGTCCTTCGTGAAATCGGGAAAAATGGTCGGCTCGGGATGGATCTCCTCGATACCCGCCAGGCGCAACCACTGCGCAGCAAAGTCGGTCGACAGAGACTTCGAGCGAGGATCGGCCAGCATGCGCTCGACTTCGCGCTCGAGCGTCGGGCCGTCGCGGAGCGTCCCGCGCTCCGCAGCGGCGATGAGCGCGTCGTCGGGGGCCGTACCCCACAGAAAGAACGACAGCCGAGATGCGAGCTCGATCTCGCTTACGCGATACGTCCCTCCCGGGGCGACACCCTCTGGAACTCGCTCGAAACGGAAGACGAACTCGGGCTTCGAGAGGATCGCTTGTAAGGCCGTGCGAATGCCTGTCTCGAAGTCGCCCTCTTCGCGGCCCAGCTCATATAGCGGCATGAGGCCTTCCAGATCATCGATCGACGCCGGCCTTCGAAAGGCTCGGGACGCGAGATCCGTGAGGATCGTCTCCGCGCAGGCCCTCTCCGCCACCGCCGTTGCGGATTCCGGCTCGCACGAGAAGATACGCCTACGGCTCGGGGTGTCGGAGATCCCCGCGACCCGGAGCGGCCCCGTGACCGTCAGGGTTCGGAGGTGCGGCAGTGACGTCATGCCGGCATGAAGCGCGACGCTCAAGTCCATGAGCGTTTGGTCGACGAGGCGGTACTGGTCTTCGACGGGACCATCGAACATCGCGACGAAGGCGGCCGCGAGACGGTGAGGCCCCGCGGTGAGAGCGACGGCGTCGGTCTTCATGACCGTCGACGTTTCCTCTTGCAGGGGGTCGACCTCGAAGACCGCGATCCTCTCGCCGTCCACCGAGATCTCGATCTCCTGGCCCTGAAGCGACTCGGGAAGATTCGCGCCCATGAGCTCTCCGGTGTAGTAGTAGTAGAGCTCCAGCTCGAAGGTGTAATCCCCGTCGGCGGGAAAGTTATGGACGACGGCGGTACCGCCGCGCGTGCCGAAGGGCGCGCCCTCGACATGGCGCATTTGGTTCGCCACCCTCGGGACGTCGTACTTCGTCATGACCGGCGGGGCGTCACGATCTCCCACCGCAACTCGTGCAATCTTGTCGGCGGCGCGGATGTAGGCTTGCATGAGGGCGGGCGTCACGGTGAGGGCGTCGGCCATGTTGTCGAAATTGCCGGTGCGCGCATCGGGAGGCAAAAGGGCGTCGACATCGACGTGGACGTCGAGGAGATCGCGGATCGAGCTGCGGTACTCACGTCGATTGATTCGGTGCAGCGCCGGGGCGGCGGCATGGGGCGTATCAGCCGCTTTGCGATCGATTCTTGCTTCGAGCGACGCCGCCAAGGCCTCGAGCTCCTTGCGCTCGGGTCGCGGCAGACCGACGGGCGGCATCATGCCCGCGCGCAGCTTGCGAATGATCTTCTCCGCTTGCTCCGCGTCCCGCTCGGGTTCGGCGACGTCCACGGAATTCCAGGAAAAAGCGCCCAGCTGAGTCTCTTCGCCATGGCACACGACGCAGTACTGGTCGACCAGCGCACGCTCGCGCTCGATGTCCCCGGTTTGCGCAGATACCACGGAGGTCCACGCAGCAGGGAGCAAAAAAGCGACGTTCAGAATTCTCATCGGACCTCGGACCGCTCGCGTCTTCGTCCGGAATGGTAGAGGATCCGAGATGAGATTGACAACCACGGCAGCCGCGCCTGTTGTAGAGTTCGTCTGACATGGAGGGTTCCGGAGCTTGTCGCTGACGCCGCTCTTCGTCCTGACCCTGACGGCGATGTTGCCCCAGGCACAGGAGTACCTTCCAGACGTTCCTTCCGATCATCCCGCGATTCGATACGAGGACCGCGCGGTCGACGACCCAGTCGCTCGCCTATCACGGGATCTCACCGGCCGAAACGCACTCACCGACCTGGCGGGCCTGCTGCGCCGTCTCGACGTGCCCGTCGACTCGCAAGCGTTGGCCTTCGCCAAAACGAGTTTTCAGGCCGAGCACATCGGGCCGGACAACCCGCGCGCGATCTACTTCAACGATGAGGTCGCCGTCGCCTTCGTTCGCGGAAGCGACATGGTCGAGATCGCCTCGATCGACCCGGAGATTGGGCCGATTTTCTACAGCGCGAGTCTCGGGCAGCGGCCCGTGGAGCGCTTCGAGCGTCGACAGGTTTGTCTCGAGTGCCACCTGGGACCGGCGACGTCGGGTGTGCCTGGACTCTTCATCGGCTCCGTGTTTCCCGGACCCACGGGTAAGCCCGCAGCTGCCGACGCCATCATCACGGATCACCGAACTCCGCTCGAAGAGCGTTGGGGAGGGTGGTACGTGAACGCCGCAAAAGGTCAGCAGAAAGATCGCTCGAACGCGGTGGCCTCGAATCCAGCGCAGCCGTTCCTGCTTGACGAGGGTGGCCGCAACCGCCCGCACCTCTACGACAAGTTCGACCCCACCGGCTACCTCGCTCCGGTAAGCGATATCGTCGCACTCATGACGTTCGAGCATCAGACGCAGATGCTCAACTACCTCACACGGGTGAGCTGGCAAGAACGCATCGCGCTCCACGACGGAGAATGGAGCGATCTCGAACGTTCGCAGATCGAATCAACACTCGATGCGCTCGTCGCTTACATGCTCTTCGAGGACGAGGTCCCCCTGCCGGAACCGGTCGAAGGCGTTTCGACCTTCATGGAGACCTTTCCGCGCCGCGGGCCGGCGGACTCCAAGGGCCGCTCTCTCCGGGACTTCGACTTGACCCGGCGGCTCTTTCGCTATCCCCTGAGCTACATGATCTACAGCCGCTCGTTCGACGCTCTTTCGGCGGATCTCAAACGCCGGATCTACGAGCGCGTTCACGAGAGTCTTTCAGGAGACCGGCGGTCGGCCGCCCTCGAGATTCTCCGTGAGACAAAGCCCGGACTCCCTCCTTCTTTACTATCGGAAACGGCGGCACTGAAATGACCCGGCGGCGCGGCGCGTTCATGCTGATGTGGCTTCTCTTCGCCTGCCGTCCCGCACTCGCGCGTGAGGAGTTTCTCCGGTTGTTTCGTGCCGACCCGTTCCGGACGACGGAAACGGTAACCTGCGCGGTGTGCCATTTGAGCGAAGCAGGCGGCGACGAGCTGAACGACTTCGGGAGCGCCTTCGACGACGCGGGGCAGACGATCACGGCGCTGCTGCGAGCCGACTTCCCTGACCGATTCGGGTTCCACTCGACCAAGCTCGCCGACAACTCGGCCTTCCTTTTCACCGATCCGGAAAGCGAGGTCGTGGTCTTCGAGCGCGACGGCGAGAAATACGCGATCGATCTCGCAGAGGTTGCGAGGCGCCCGGAAGACGTCGTCCCGCCGCCGGCCAACCGGATGAGCTTTTTTGTCACCAGCGTAGGCATGGGCAACGGCGGACACCTGGAGGGGCTCGCCGGGGCGGACCGACACTGCCAGGAGCTTGCCGAATCCGTGGGCGCGGGCGACCTCGCCTGGCAGGCCTATCTGAGTACGAGCTTCGGCGACCGCGCAGCGGTCAACGCAGGCGACCGTATTGGCAAAGGTCCCTGGTTCAACGCAAAGGGACGGCTCATCGCGCGGGGCGTTTCGGATCTGCACCGAGAAACGAACAATGCTCTCGGTAAAGAGACTTCGCTGAACGAACGAGGTGAGGTCGTGAACGGACGCGGGGACGAGCCGAATCGGCACGACATCCTGACAGGAACGCGCGCGGACGGCACGGCCGCCGTTGGCTTGAACTGCGAGAACTGGACGAGTGCGCTCGAAGGCGCAGCGATGGTCGGTCACCACGACCGAGTGGGCGGCGGTGACGAGGGAGGTTCATGGAACTCGGCCCACTCCTCGCGCGGCTGCGGTCAAGCCGAGCTCCGCGCCTCCGGCGGCGACGGATTGTTCTACTGCTTCGCGGCGCCAGCGCCGGAGTAGCGTCCGGTTCGAACCACGAGAGGAATCAAGAGTCCGCTACGAGATTCTCCGTGTAGCCGAGAGCAACGAGACGCTCGAAAGCAGCCCAGACGTCGTCAGGTATTTCTTGCGCGATTTGAAAGCCGCGCTCAGGGTAGAGCCGAATGCGCTGAAGGTCGCCGACCATGATGTGCACGACGCGCTCCACCGGGATCGATTCGCTCGCATAGTCCTCGAAGGCGATCCGAGGCGACGTGACGACCGCGTCAGCTTCGGGCCAAACCTTTTTGAACGTCGCATAGGTGCGTCGCTCCATGTAGGGCTTCTGGACGAGGATGAAACTTCGGGGCGAATACCCGCGCTCGCGAAGCAACTCGCGCGTGAAACGAACGTTCTCGCCCGTGTTCGTAGAGCGGGTCTCGAGTAGAAGCGCTTCGTCGGGCACACCTCGCTCTCTCGCCACTCTCGCGAATTTGACGGCTTCGGGCTCGTCCCACATTTCCCGCGTCAGGTTGCCGAGCCCTCCGGCGAGGATCAGTAGCGGAGCCAACCCCTGGAGATAAAGCTCCGCGCCGCGCTCCGCGACGCGAAGGTCGTGGCTTCCCTGGACGAGGATCGCGTCCGCGGGAGCGAGGACATGATTCAGGTGGTGGTAGTCCCACACGAGACGCGCGAGACGTTCGGCTTCACCGCTCAGCATGGAACCGACAGCCCCATGACGACTCTACGGGAGACGAGATTGAAGTGTCGCAAAGGGCCGCGAGATCAACCCGTCGTGCGTCGACGGTAGTAAAGTCGCCACTTCAAGATCTCGAAGGTCTTACCATCATCGCCCGAGAAGTAAGACTCGGCGACGAAGTGGTCCTGAGTAATGTTGCGAAAGACGTATCGCATTCCTTGTTGGAAATCGAGGCGGCGTCGACCACCCGTGAACTCGTGCTCGTAGAACGCGATCACCCCACCTTCTTCGAGGCCGCCCGTGTACACGCCCGAAGAGCTCGTCGTGAGCCAAGTCATCTGCCAACGGTCCTCGGCCTCGATATATCGAAAGTCGGTGCGGGCGCGGAACGGAAATGCGCCACCGCTCGTAAACGGCCACTCTTGAAACGCGTGGATGACCTTCTCGCGCACGAACCACTCGAAAATCTCGAAGCCGACGGGCTGGTCCACGGTGTAGTAAACGCCGTCCTCCGGAATGTCGGCCGGAAAGATGAGCTCCCACTCGCCAATGAGGAAATCGAGCCGCCGCGCCTCGGGGAGCGATGCCAGGTCGAGGAGCTCGAGAGGATCGACCTCGAGAAGCTCGTCGGGAAAGTCATCGCAGTTGTCGCACTCAGAGACGTCAGGGCTCGCGGGCACGCCACCGTCTTGCGCGGGCTCGGCGGCAGCGACGAACATCAGGGCGAAGACCCAAGCTACGCGGACAATCATGCGCCTATGTCGATAGGCTACAAGAGGAGCCCACGGGCGTCAATGCGCCACGGTTCCGGCGCAAGAAATGCTCACGAGTCATCGGCTTCCATGAGGTGCTCGTGCGTCCACGGTCATCCTTGTTAATGAGCGTCGGTCCGACCAACTTCATCGATCCACTCCGGCCGACGGTCGCGCAGCGTGAGCGATACTTGGCGGCCGAAGCAACCACAGACTCGGAACACGTCGAACCCGGTCAGAAAAATACATTGACCGGCTCACACACCTTGCTCGATACTTTGGCGCCCACTACGCGCGTGGCCAGTTTTAGAGTGTTCCCGCGAGGCGGCTTTTGGGTGTCCCCTGACAGTCTTAGTACGAGGAGTGCTCCGATGGGAAGAAGTTACACCGAGACCGATGTCATGCTCACGCACGCGCTGGTAACGTATTTCGGATACGAAGAAATCGCGAGCCAAGACGTGAAGCGCGCCGTCTTGGCTCAGAAGATGGAGGATGGCCTCGGGCGGCTCGGTCCAACCAAGAACGGGTGGGATATCGTCTGGGGACCCGCCGGATTTCGTGCTCCGTTTCTGCCGTTCGACTCGGCGGCGATGTATGTCGCACAGAGTCGGATCAAGCCCTCGCGCTTCGTCGTCGCCGTTCGTGGCACCAATCCGGTCTCTCTCTACGATTGGGCGCTTGGCGACCTCGCGGTAACACGCCAGGTGCCGTGGTCCTACAACGACAAGGCGGCCGCTGCGGGCGCGAAGATCTCCTTCAGCAGTGCTTTTGGACTGAGTGTTCTCCAGCATCTTCGGTGGGAGCCGGCGGAGAGCTCGTCGACACCGTTGCATCTCCTACGGGCCATCGAGAAAAAAGTGACCGACGGGCTCGGCGGCGTAGCTCGACGACTCGAACAGCGCCTGAGCACGGTGAAGAGCGACAACCTCAAGCGTCTCCGCGCAGCGATTCAAACCGATCTCAGTGGCATCAAGAAGATCGTGGATGGCGAGCTTCCCGCAAAAGCGGACGACGTGCTCCAGCTTCTCTACGAAAGGAGGACTTCATGGTCGCAGAGTAGCCTTGGGAAGTCTCTCGATGAAGCTATGGACGGGCTCGAGGATACTCGCCTCGACCCTTTTCGCCTGGTGGCGGGAGGCTCCGAGCTCCGCCGCCTGTTTGCATCGGGCATCGACCTGCAGGCGTTTCTCGCCGCTGCCATTGCCGACGCCGAAGAGCCCGTCGAGATCTTCGTAACCGGACACAGCAAGGGCGGCGCGCTCAGCTCCACACTCGCGTTGTGGCTCGCCGACACGCAGGGTAGCGATGGTGTTTCCGACGACGACCGCTGGGATCCGGATCGTAAGGCGACAGTGCACGCGTACTCGTTCGCGGGTCCCACCGCCGGGAACTCCGCGTTCGCGGCGCACTCGGATGCGGTGATCGGCCCTCGCTGCCACCGCGTGGTCAATCGCCTCGATATCGTTCCGCACGCGTGGGCGATCGAGGACTTGCAGAAGGTACCCGAGCTCTACGATGAACCGGTGCACCGACCGGAGATCCTGCGCACGCTCGTCCGCGAGCTCGACCAAGACGTCGCTTCGCTGGACTATCGACATATCGGGAATGACATCATCGAGCTCCCAGGCGTTGTCGACGAGGGGAAACCCTGGTTCGTGACCCAGGCCGTGCACCAGCACCTCGACGGCTACCTCGAACAGCTCGGGCTCGCAGATGAAATGAACCAAGATACGTTCTTCTCGCCGCGCGGTTAGGTGGCGTTCCGGTTTGGTTTCATCGGCGTTGATCATTCGACTACGCTCTGTCGCATGATCGCTTAACTGTCGGCGCCAGGGTCTCAGTTACAATTGACTATTCGCCGCCCCGTAACTCCGTCGCATTCGTGACCTCGTCGATAATCGCCTGGAGGAAGCACCATGACCGGCAGACACTGGACCAGACTCGCCCTCCTCGCGCTCGTGGCCTCGGGAGCTCACGTGGAGGCTCAGTCTCTCGCGGACCGCCTCGACGAGGTGGCCAAGGTAGCCGACCTCAGCGGCTCGGTCATCGTCACCAGGGACGGTGAGACCGTGCTGTCCGCGGGATACGGGATGGCCAACCTCGAGCAGGGCGTACCCAACGCGCCAAGCACGAAGTTCCGGATCGGCTCCATCACCAAGCAGTTCACCTCGATGGCGATCATGATCCTCCAGGACCGTGGACGACTCCGGGTCGAGGACCGTGTGGGCGCTCACCTCGAAAGCGTTCCCGAGACGTGGCAGCTCCTGACCCTGCATCAGCTGCTGACCCACACGTCGGGCATCATGCATTCGTGGGCACTACCAGGTTTCGCGGAGACGATGGCGGTGCCGACCACCCTCGACGAGACGCTAGAGCGGTTTTTTGAGCAGCCGCTCGTCTTCGCGCCGGGGACCGACTACCGGTACAGCGGGGTCGCATATTTCCTGCTCGCCAAGATCGTCGAGGAAGTCTCGGGACAGACGTACGAGGCCTTTCTCGACACGGAGATCTTCACGCCCACCGGTATGCGCGATTCGGGGGCCGACGTCCCGGGGCCGATTCTGCTAAATCGTGCGTCGGGATACGTGCGAAGTCTCGACGGGACGATCGAGAACGCCCCAGACATCTTCCTGGCCATCCTCACGGGCGGTGGGAACCTCTTCTCCACGACCGAGGATCTCGCCCGATGGGATGTCGCGCTCTCGTCCCATTCCTTCGTATCGGAGGCCGCCTATGCCGCCTTGTACCGACCCGAGAGGGAATCGTACGGCTACGGATGGCGGATCGGGGAGCTACGCGGGCACCGGACGCTCGCCCATGGCGGGGGACTACCCGGCTTCAATGCGTTCATCCTACGGATCCCCTCCGAGAAGATCTGCGTGGTCGTGTTGACCAATGAGACACCCAGCCAAGAGACAGACGGTGAACGACTCCCGAAGGCTGCGCCGGTGGCACGGGCGCTCGCCAACGCCGTTCTGGACGAGGCCAGCTCATCGAGGGACTGAGGCAAACCACTGAAAATGGAGCCGAACCGGTCGCGCTCGATGAGCGCTTACGGATAACCCTGGCTAGTGGACCGGCCCGAGATAGCGGTCCAACCACTCGAGGGATTCGCGGGCTTGGTCGGTTCTCGGGACCGAGTGGCCCGTTTCGTGCACGACTAGTTTCTTGTGCTCGTCGGGCGTTCCCAGAAACTCGAAGTAAGGTAGTTGAGATGTCTCGTAAGGAAAAAAGAAGTCGTACTTCCCGTTCAGCATGAGCACCGGAACTTTGACCCGGGTAATGTAGTGGATCTCATCGACCTCGGGAAGAGCGTGCTGGAAGTTCAGGCCCGCCACGACGACGATGCCCGCTTTGATGCGGTCCTCCACTGTGAGCATGACCGGCGCGACCGCGGCTCCCCAGCTGACGCCGAGGTACGCCAGCTTGTCCACAGCGATATCCTCGCGCGTTTCCAGATAATCGACGGAGCGTCTCAGATCCTTCCCCCACATAATGACGTGTTCCTTCCAGTTGTTGGTCTCGTCGGGATAGTCCAAGACCAGTCCGTCGCCCCGCTCGTAGGTGCTCTTGAAAACAGGGCGCAGAAACGCACGACCGCTTTTCAAAACATATAGGCTAGACCCGGGCGAAATGGACTCGCTGGAACGCGCATGGATCGCGCCCGAGCCTGGAAACAGAACCACCGTTTGGTACGGCGGATTCCCGTTTTTCGGCAGGAACAGGTGGGCTATCATCCGCTCGCCGCCATAGGCTGCGTCGAACGTGATCTTCTCCCGAACGTAGTCTTCCTCTTCGGTGGTGAGTTCGATCGCCGCGTTCAGCGGGGTGTCGTCGTAGTCGTACTGGCGGAGAAACTGCGCGAACGTCTCGTCCGAAACCAGCGTCTCGCTCTTGAACTCGCGAAACGGCAGCTCTACCGTGCCGGTGATCGGCTCCTTCGGCGCGCTCGTTTCCACGTACTGGATGCAGCGAAACCCGTTCGTTTCCGAGCGATCCCACGGCGACTGCGCGAAGGCATCATTGAACCCATAGGCGGGATCGTTCCACCCGCCACCGAGAATGAAACGCCCTCCGCGACTGTCCGGGTTCGCACACCACTCCCGCGCGTTACCGGCAAGATCGTAGGTGCCGTAGCGATTCATCGCCGTGGTGCTTCCTACTGCCGCGGGGCCATCGCGAGTGAGGTTGCTCATCGGGACGATGTCGCTGCTCGCCCACGTGAGCGCCACGCGATTCCAGTGATAGAGGGTGGGCAAGCTCTTGCCGGCGAACTCGGCATAGGCGGCGGCTTCGAACCAGCTGATGCCGGTGACCGGATAGTCCTCCATACCATTTGCGAAATCGCCCACTTCCCACATCGCCGGCCCGGCGCGCCCGGTTCTGTCGGTGAACCGCGCCATCGCCTCTTCCCAAGTGAGCGTTCGATCGTTCTCGACGAAGGGCTCTATCCAGAGCGCGCGATCTTCGTAGCCACCGGCATCGACGAATCGCTTGTACTCACCGTTGGTGACTTCGTAACGATCGACGAAGAAGTCACCGAGCTCCTCCGGCGCCAGGTGCTCGCCGCCGGGCATGTGAAGACCCGCGGGTGCCCCTGGAGTGTAAAGTTGGGGTCCGCTATCCGAAGCCCAAACCATCCCGTCGGGGACGCTTCCCTGCTCGCGCAACACATAGCCCCGCTCGTCGCCTAAGAAGAACCTGTTCCAATAAAGGTCGAGGACGGGCTCATAGCCTTGTTTCTCGACTCTGATCTGCAAAACGCCGGACACGAAGCGTTGCTCATCGATCGGTGTTTCACCGAGGAGCTCCCAGTCTTCTTCCGGGGCGGCGTAGGGTTTGGCATGAACCCGTGCACCGGGCGGATCGCTATGGATTGTCAGCAACGCCGAGTATCGAGGCCGGAGTCGAGCCAATAGCGGATCGTCGGGAAGGATCTTCTCGGCACGGCGGCCGAGCTCGAAGGCGGCCCACCGGCCCGAGCCACCGATCCCTGCCGAGGCGTCGACGAGGCGCTCGATCTCGGGACCCGCTTCGTTTCGTGCCCATTGGACCTCGGCCCAACGTTGATATCCCCACACCGCTCCCGCGAGCAGCGCCAACGACAGAACCAGCAGAACCGATCCGACCATCGCGATTTTCGGCCGAGCGATCGTCTGTCCGCCGGTCGCGGCCGGCTGGAGCTCCCGGATCTTCTCTCGTAAATCGGTGGTGGTCTGGTACCGCGCGTCCGGGGACTTCGCCAAGCAGCGGTCGACGATGTCACCCAAGGAGGCGGGGAGCGAGTCTTTTAGCTCGACGATGGAAGGGGGTGAATCTTGCAGAATCGCCGACAGAGTCGAGACGTTGGTCGGCCCCTCGAACGGGTGCTTGCCGGTTGCCATCTGATAGAGCACGATGCCCAGAGAAAAGACATCGGAGCGGTGGTCCACCGGTTTTCCTTGGGCCTGTTCGGGCGACATATACGCTACGGTTCCGAGTACTTGGCCCTCTTCGGTCTGCCGCTCCCGGGTAACGCTCTGGTAGTCGTCGTCGGTTGCGGTCAACTTGGCCAGCCCGAAATCGAGGATTTTTACCCGGCCATCGTTGTCGAGCATGATGTTGGCGGGCTTCAGGTCGCGATGGGTGATGCCTTGCGCGTGCGCGCTGGCCAACGCCTCGCTCAGCGAGTCGGCAATTCTGAGTACGGTTTCTAACGGCAGACCGTTTTCGGGAATCAGCTCGGACAGGGTCTGCCCTTCGACCAGCTCCATCGTAATGAACTGGAGGCCTTGGTCCTCTTCGAACGAGTAGATGGTGACGATGTTGGGATGTTTTAGGCCGGCGACAACCGCGGCCTCACGCTCGAACCGGCTGCGCCGTGCCGGATCGCTGGATAGATCCGGGGGCAACACTTTGATCGCCACCTCGCGAGGCAGCTTGGTATCCCGAGCGCGGTAGACCTCTCCCATCCCACCCTCTCCAAGCTTTCCGAGGATCTGGTAATGGGAGAGAGTTTCGGGTACCACGATGGTGCCACTCCTTGTAAGGCGAACCGAGAGTAGCAGAACTCGAGAGAACCGGGCAACAAAGCAGCGGTTGACCGGCTCGACGACGATCGAAGTGGTAGCAGGCAGGACCTCCGTGAGCGAAGGCGTTTGCTCTGTATGTCAATATATGGGCGCACGTAGTTCGTTCGCACCGCTGTCCGATCGAGGGGACCCCAAGTGAAGAGGACATCAAAGAGAATATCGGTATTCGCTCACGTCTTGACCGTGGCTCTCTTCCTGCCCGTGACGGCCAGTAGTCAGGTGGCCGACGACGCAAATATCCCGGCACCGGAAGAGTTCTTCGGGCACCGCCCCGGCGCTGATTCCAAATTGATTCGTTGGGATCGGATCGTCGACTACTACCAGCTTCTGGGCGCTGAGAGCGACCGGGTCGAGGTTGTGGAGCTAGGGAAGACCACTCTGGATAATCCATTCCTGCTCGCCATCATCTCGTCCCCGGAGAATTTGTCCCGGAAAGAAGAGTACAAAGCGATCGCCAAGAAACTCGCCCAAGGCAGAGTCTCCGAAGACGAGGCGGCTCGGTTGGCTGGCGAAGGAAAGACCATCGCGCTGGTCACCGCCAGCATGCATGCCACCGAGCTCGGACCTACTCAGATGTCCCCCGAGCTGGGTTACCTCCTCGCAACGGATGAATCTCAGGAGATCCAGGCCATCCTGGACGACGTGATCCTATTGTTCGTTCCCAGCTGGAACCCGGACGGCAATATCATGATCGTCGATTGGTATCGCGAGAACCTGGGAACACCCTACGAGAGCGCGCCGATGCCCTGGCTCTACCACCACTACGTCGGGCATGACAACAATCGCGATTCATTCATGCACACCCAGATCGAGACGAGGTATGTCAACGACATCCTCTATCATGAGTGGTTCCCGCAGCTCTTCATGGACATGCATCAAATGGGAAATTCGGATGCCCGTTTGTTTCTGTCACCGCTATACGAGCCGCGACATCACTCTCTGGACCCTTTGCTCACCCGTGAGATCGAACTGACCGGCGCCTACATGCGCACGGTGTTGGAGGAGCAGGGAAAGGTAGGCGTCATCCACTACGCCAAGTGGAACCACTGGCGGATGTCGGCGGTTCACACGAACTCGCTCTGGCACAACGTCAACACCATTCTTTTCGAAGCCGCGAGCGCTTCTTTGGCAACACCGATATTTCAAGACGCAGACGAGCTGAACGGTCGAGCTGAGCTCGGCCAGCAAGGGAACATGCAGACCATCAACTACCCAAACCCCTGGCCCGGTGGATGGTGGAGACTGGGAGACATCGTTGACTATGCCTACTGGTCAGCCGTTAGCTTTCTCGAGGCGGGGGCGCTCCATAAAGATAGATACCTGCTGAACATGTACCGCATGGCCAGCAACTCCATAGAGAAGGGAGAAAACGAAGCTCCGTACGCCTTTCTCATCCCGAAGGCCCAGAAGGACCCCAACACGGTCGCCAAGATGGTCAACACGCTGATCGCAGGTGGAATCGAATTCCACGAAGCCGTGGAACCCTTCCAGGTCCAAAACACGGATTTTCCGGCAGGGACCTACGTCGCCTTGGCGTCCCAAGCCTATCGACCCTATTTGATCGACATGCTTGGCCCGCAGGATTATCCGGACCGACGACAGTACCCCGGGGGGCCGCCGGAAGACGCTTTTGATTTGACGGGATGGACACTTCCTTACCAGATGGGTGTCGAGGCCATCAGGGTGGTCGCTCCTTTCGAGGCGCAGTTGACGCCGATTGAACGGGCGGAGCCCCCGGTGGGGAGAGTCTCTGACAGCGGGAACGCCTATTTTCTCGACCACGGCGTCCTGGACAGCTACCGGGCCGTCAATCGGCTTTTGGAAGAGGGCGCCCAAGTCGGGTGGGCGACGGCATCCTTCGCTTCTGGTGGGACGACGTATCCGGCAGGGACAGTCGTTGCTTCCGGAGACGAGATTGGCGACACGATCCGATCCCTGGCGGAAGAGTTCAATCTTCAAATACGTTCTGGCCGCTCCCCCGATGGACTCCTGCAGCTCCGGTCTTTGCGCCTGGGTCTCTATAAGCCTTGGGTCGCCAACATGGACGAGGGCTGGACCCGGTGGATCTTCGACAATTGGGAGTTTCCCTACACGACGCTTCAGGATGCAGAGATACGCAATGGACATCTCAATGAGAAATACGATGTCATCGTTCTACCGAATATCTCTTCTGAGCGCATCGTCGACGGTCACTCGGAAGGAACCGTCCCTTCTCAGTATGCCGGCGGAATCGGGGAAGACGGCTTGGCCGGATTGCTCCAGTTCGTGCAAGACGGGGGAACTCTCGTCACCTTCAATACTTCTAGCCTGCTTCCCATAGACCATTTCAACGTCCCCGTGCGTGACGTGTCTCAAAGCTTGCCGTCCACGGAGTTCTTCCTGCCCAGTGCGATTCTCAAAGTCGACATGGACAACGCGCATCCCATTGCTTATGGAATGGAAGACACCGCCAACGTGCTCTCCTACGGAAGTCCGGTCTTTGAGCTCCTGGACACCGATGCGATGGACTCAGAAGAGGCCGACGCCTCCTCGTCGGGTGTAAGAGTCGTCGCGAGCTATCCCGACGCCAACCCGTTCATGAGCGGGATTCTCATCGGGGATGAAATCCTGCACAACAAGCCGGCACTGGTCGAAGTCGATCGTGGGAAGGGAAAGATCATTCTGTTCGGGTTTCGACCCCAGAACCGTGCTCAAACTCATGGGACGTTCATGCTGCTGTTCAACTCCCTCTACTACGGTTCGGCAATGACTGGAGCAAACTAAGGCGGAGTGGATCGCGCCGATTGACGCGGTCTCAAATCCGCGCCGCGCCGGACAGATTGCGTTTTCTTGGATCCGCGACAAGGGAAGAGCTCAGTAGCGCCCTGGAATAGGGATGCTCGGGACCGGCAAAGAAGCGAGCCGTGGGAGCCTGTTCAACGATCTTGCCGCGGTACATGACCGCGACGGTGTCACTCACGTGATCCACGAGATCCAGATCGTGTGAAATGAAGAGATAGGACAGATTTCGACGTTGCTGAAGCTCGAGTAGAAGATTGATGATTTGCGACCGAATGGAAACATCGAGGGCCGATACGGGCTCATCGCATACGACGAGCTTCGGATCGACTGAGATGGCTCTGGCAATACCGATTCTCTGTCGTTGACCACCAGACAATTCATGAGGATATCTGGGCAGGATATCGTCCGACAAACCGACCGCAGCAACGAGCTCCCGGAGGTGGTCGCGCATTTCAGCCGACGGGCAGATATCGTGGATTGCGAGAGGCTCCCGGAGGAGGGATTCGATGGTGAGGTGGGGTGTCAGAGATGAATACGGATCCTGGAATATCATCTGAACCGAGCTTCTGAACGTCGCACTCGCTTCGATAACGGCTGTGTCATCCAGCAGAATTTGTCCGCTGTCGGGCTGTAGCAGCTGGAGAATCAGCCGAGCCATCGTGGATTTCCCACAGCCGGATTCACCGACGAGGGCCGTGGTGCTTCCTGCCTCGATTTTCAAAGAAACACCGTCGACAGCTCGGACCGTTGCACGACCTCGCTTGAACCATGACCCGCGCAGTGAGAAGTGCTTCACCAGATCGCGGACCTCCAGTACCGGCGATGCAACAGCTCCGTTCATGGACCTGCCCCGGAGCCTTCTGAAGCTGATGCGAGATCAAACGGGGGCAGTTCATCGGTTCTGTGACAGCGGGCCCAGTGCCCGGACTCTATTTGTACCGGCTCTGGCATCGAGCTCGGACAGGATTCATCGTTGCGGTACTCACACCGGTCCAAAAAGGCACAACCAGCTGGCAACTGACTCGGAATCGGTACCGTCCCTGGAATCGCGGGCATGGGTGACTTTCTCGACACCGATCCGGGACGTGGACGCGAACGCATCAAACCGCGCGTATACGGATGCATGGGCTGGTCGAACAGCTCTTCGACCGGGGCGACTTCGACCAACCGACCTGCATACATCACCGCTACGCGATGCGCCGTCTGTGCCACCACGGCCAGGTCGTGGGTAATCAGCAGCATTGCCATTCGATGCTCCGCTTGAAGCTCGACGAACAGATCCAGTATCTGAGCCTGAACGGTGACATCGAGCGCAGTCGTCGGCTCGTCTGCGATGAGCAATTGAACATTCCCACCGACGAGCGCCATCGCAATCATTACCCGTTGCCGGAGACCTCCTGAGAGCTCGTGCGGGTACTGGTCGATTCTCACCTCCGGCGAATGAATTCCGACGCGTTTCATCATGTCGAGGGTCCGCTTCCGACGCTCATCGGACCCGACGTCCCGGTGGTGCACTTTCAGAATTTCCTCTATCTGATTCCCGACCGTGAAGACCGGATTCAGACTCGTCATGGGCTCCTGGAGAATGATTGCGATCTGATTTCCTCTCATGCGCCGTCGATCGGAGTCATCCATTGCCAGCAGGTCAGTCCCGTTGAACACAATCTCTCCTCCGGCGACCACGCCAGGCGAGGGAATGAGTCCCATGATGGAGCGAGCCAGCATCGATTTTCCGCACCCCGATTCCCCGACCAGTCCCAGGATCTCGCCGTGACGGATCGATAGGCTGAGATCGTCAATGGCTGACGCTGGTCCTGATACACCGGGAAACTGAACTCCGAGTTTTCGGATTTCCATCAGCGCGTTTTTCACAATACGCCCCGATTCTGCAAGCGTGGATCGAACCGATCCCTCAGACCATCTCCGATCAAATTCAGTCCCAATACAGCCAGCGTGATCATGCCGCCCGGGATCGTGATGAGCCACCAGGCGGACCGGATGAAATCGCGGGCCTCGGCAATCATATTGCCCCAACTGGGGGCAGGAGGTGGCGTGCCCAGTCCCAGAAAGCTCAGACCGGCCTCCACGAGGACCGCCCAGGCGAATCCGAAGCTCAATTGCACCATAACCGGACCAGCGGCTTTGGGAAAAATGTGGACGAACAACAGCCGGAAATCGCCCACGCCCACCGTACGAGCCGCTTCCACGAACTCAGCATCACGAAACTCCACGATTGCGGCTCGCACCGTGCGGATCACCTGAGGGATGTAGAGCACCGCGACGGAGAGGACGACATTCAACTCGGAGGGACCGATTGCCGCCATGATCATGATGGCCAGCACGAATCCGGGAAAGATCATGAGACTGTCGGTGAAGCGACCGATGACAGCGTCCGCCCACTTGTACCAACCCGAGACGACTCCCAAAAAGATGCCGAAAAACGCGGTCAACAGCATCGAGCCCAGCCCCACCCTCAAAGAAATCTGCGCTCCGTAAACGGTTCGCGCGAGTACGTCCCGGCCAAAATTGTCCGTTCCGAAAGGGTGACTAAAACTTGGAGGAAGAAGCTGTTGGGATGCGTCAATCGACAACGGGTCCAGGAATGGCATCAACGAAGCAAACACAGCCATCAAGAGCAGTGGAAGCAAAATGACGCCACCTGCGATCAGCATTCCGTTGCCGCTGTGAGCGGAGAGGCGTTTCATCGGGCATGCCTTATTCGTGGGTTGAAATAGGCATAAGCGAGATCCACGGCGAGGTTCACGACCAGCGCAACCATCGTCAGGTAGAAGATACCCCCCTCCAACATCGCATAGTCCCGTCGCACGGCTGCGATAGTTATCAATTGCCCCAGGCCGGGTAGCGCAAAAACGTTTTCAATAATCACCGAACCACCAAGTCCAAGCGCAAAGGTGAGACCGATGACCGTCGTAATCTGTGTCATCGCGTTCTTGAGCCCATGTTTCAAGACTACCCGGGATTCCGACAGGCCTTTCGCCCGAGCCATGGTGATGTATTCCTGGGACAAGACCTCAATCATGGAGGCTCGCGTCATGCGCACAACGAGTCCGATCTGGGCCAGACTTTGAGCCATGACGGGAAGAATGAGCCGTTTCAACCATTCCCAGATCCCGAAGTCCGGACTTCGGTAGCCCGATGCCGGAAGCCAGTCGAGCGTTACGGCAAACAGAATGATCAGCAAGAACCCGAGCCAGAACGATGGCATCGCCATACCCAGGCTGGAAAACACGTTGCTCCCATAATCGGCCACTCCCCCTCGACGAACGGAGGCATAAATACCAAGCGGTATCGCAATCACGATCGTGACGATCATTGAAAAGACGGCGAGGTAGAGCGTCACAGGAAAGCGCTCCATGACCACGTCAGCGACGGAGTCTTCGTAGAACAGAGACGATCCAAAATCCCCCGTCAGAACCCCGGGGAGCCATTCCAGATACTGGTCGGTAAGCGATCGATCGAGGCCGAGCTCAGTGGTGAGTGTATCGATCTGTTCCGCCCCTACGGCCTGATGTCCGATGAGCGCCGCTATCGGGCTGCCCGGTATGAGCCGGGTGATGAAGAATATCGACGTCAGCGTGATGAAGATCGTCGGGACGAAGGACACGACGCGGCGCAAGAAGTACGCGAGCATTCAGCGTCCACCTATTCGATCCAGATGCCGTGCAAGGTGAGATTTCCCTGCGCAAGATTTCCCTGCGGATCGTGAACCTGAGTACTTTTCGCTACGAGGCGGTAGACGTATCCAAGATTGACCATCGCCACCTGATCATAGAACGTGCTCTGCAATTCGCCGGCAAGCGCCCTGCGCTGCTCGAAGTCGGTTGCTGACGCCAACCGGGAAAATATGTCGTCGGTCTCCGAGCTCGAAAAACCCACGGCTTCCGACGGAAAAGACCCGTTGAACTCCGGGTGCCACAAGGAAGGGTCGACCCAGTAACCGGCTGACGTGTAGATATTCATGGCGGAAGGATCCGTGCGCTTGGCAACCCAGGTACTCAGATCATAGCTCGCGATGCGAAGATCCAGGCCGACACGCTTGGCCTGTTCTACCAGCGCCACGGCAACGCGTTGTTGCACGACGTCGGTAGAGATCACTTGAATGAAAATGGGAGTGCCGTCGTAGCCCGCCCTCTGGAGGTATTCTTCGGAAGTGAGCTCAGGTGTGGACTCGAGCTTCATGTTGTACGCGCTTTCAGGAGCAAATAGGCTCTCATCGCTCAGGCTGAAGGTGGGATCCGAAACGACCATCGAGGTGATTTCGGCCGGGTCGACCATCGCCTGGATGGCCCTTCGGATGTCGAGGTCACTGGTCAGGCCCTGCTTGTGGTTGAACATCATGTACAACAAGACACCCGGCCCATTCTTGACCGGCTCTACGTCTTCGACCTGCCGGAGACGCTCTGCTTCAGAGTCCGGCACTTCCGTAATCACGTGATATTCACCTGACTCCAGCCCGGCCACACGTGTTGAAGCTTCCGGTACCACCCAGAAAATGACTTCGTCGAGATACGTGTCCTTTCTCCCGGCCTGATAGTTCGGCTCGTCCGTCCGGGCGACGTAGCCATCATGCTTTTCGAGGCGCACGTACTGGTCTTCCTTGTACTCAACGAATCGGTAGGGACCGGTACCCACCACCTCGGTCACCTTTCCAGGTGTCGTCGAGGCTTCGGCAATTTCCTTGGGCATGATGACGGCCTTGTTCTCATCCGAGGCGAGCAACAGAAGCAGAAACTGACCCATTGCGTTTCCGAACCGGAGTACAACGGTGTTGGCGTCCGGAGTCTCGATGGCATCGAGATCCGCGAGACCAGAGCCCTTGGGGCCAATCCTGCGCCAGCGCTCGAGTGAAGCTTTCACATCGTCGGAGTCGAGTATTTCGCCGCTATGAAACGTGACACCTTCCCGGAGGTCGAAGGTCCAAACTTGGCCGTCCTCGGAAACTGCATAGGAGTCCACCAGGTCCGGAACGGCAGTAAAATCACTCCCGAGTCCAAACAGCCCCTCGTACACATGGCCCATTACATGCGGCAGCGGATGCGACACGCTCGACTGCCAGTCGAGCGTTGTCAGAGGAAGATGAAGTCCGACATGGAGCGTGCCTCCAGTGGATGGACCCTCTGCGGCAGACGCACCGTCTCCGGCGGGCGCTCGATTCGAATCCCCGGAGGAGCCACACCCTGAAATCAAGGAGCAACAGAGAAAGATGCTCAACGAAATGATCTCGTAGTTGAATACTCCCGCTTGATTCTGGGTCGCGACGTGCCGCGGTTCAGTCATGGTGGAACACCTCTTCCATCATCGACCACCATTCGCCGTCCTTGCGGGTCTCGAACGGCTCCTGGCAGGGCATGCAGATATCCCACCACTCCTGGGTGCGTGGGTCAGCTGCCATCATCGCGGCGTCGGCGTCGAAATCGGTCCCGTGATATTCCCAATAGCCGAAAAGCAGGTTCTCGGCCTCGTTCAGATAGATCGAGTAGTTGCGGATGTTGCACTTCGAAATCATGTCCAAGATGTCCGGCCAGACATCGGCGTGGAGGCGTTTGTAAGCCTCGACCTTGCCCGGCTTCAGCTTCAGCGCCATGCCCATCCGTTCCATCTCAGAGCTCCCCTACTCGAGACGTTCGATATAGATGTAGAAAGCCGCGAGCGGTTCGTCGGTGGCGTCTTCGCTGTCATCGAACCATGCCCTGACATCGAGGACCCCGGCATCGAGCGAAACCTCGAACGTGCTGAAGAAGCTACCCTCGCCGAGCGCCTGAGTGCTGAGCTCGCCGTTGAGCTCCAGATGCGCGAAGCCATGCGGAATTTCTTTTTGTGCGGGTGCGTCATGCAGGTAAAGGGTCATGCGGTAGGTGCCTGCCTCAGCGGCCTCCAGCGCCCATGGCGACAAGTGGAAGTCGCCTTCCCGGCCCAGCCAGCCATTGCCCTTTTCTTCGCCAAATCCGGGCCACCAGGGAACCTGGTCCGTGCTGGGCGCCAGCCAGTCCATCCCTGAGATACGCAGTGGGTTTTCGGCGTCTGACCCGACGATAGGACGCGTGGTCGGAGTGCCGGCACCGGTCGCATGCTGCCACCAGTCCTCGTAAGCGCTGGCCATGGCCCCTGAGCGTTCCGGGTGTTCATTAATAATGTTATTGGCCTGCCCCGGATCGGCGGACAGATCGAACAACTCGACGCCACCACCTTGCTCGGCGTGCACATAGCGCCAACTTCCCTGCATCACGGAATAAGGGCGATCCGGGTCCGGGTGCAATACGCGTTGATTGGTAACCACCATCGTACGGTCCGGCAGCTCGGTCGCACCCTTGAGCGCCGGGACCAGGCTGATGCCGTCGGTATCCATTCCGGCGCTGTCGATGCCGGCGAGCTCGAGCAGGGTCGGCAGTACATCGACATGTGCCGTCAGGTCATCGATCTCTCTCGCCTCGTCGAGGCCGCCAGCCGGCCAGCGGATGAAGAACGGCACGCGATGCCCGCCGTCATAGGTCGAGGCCTTGCCTGCGCGCATATGGCTGTTGAGTGTTTCAACCTGCTCGACGACCGCCGCCCGCGCCTCGTCAGTCAAACGGTCCGCCGGGTCACCGTTGCCTTCCCACGCGAGAACAGAACCATTGTCGGTCATGAAGATGAGAATGGTGTTGTCTTCGATATTCACCTCACGCATGGCGGCACGCAAACGCCGAACGTTGTCATCGAGGTTCGTGATCATCGCATAGAATTTCGCCATGCCGTCGTCGAGGCCCAGGTCGCGATAAGGGGCGATGTACTCCTCCGGCGCCCGCCAAGGCCCATGCGGCGCATTGGTGGACACGTAGAGGAAGAACGGCTCGTCGCCACCCGCATTTTTCTGAACGTAGTCGAGCGCCTCGTCGAACCAGACGTCGGTGGCGAATCCCGGGTAATGCCGGGCTTCGCCGTTCAGGAAGTACGTATCGTCGAACTGAGTATTACCCCAGTAGTCGGGCGCCTGGCCGACACCACCACCGCCGTGAATCAGAACATGATCAAAGCCCTGGTCCTGGGGCCGGAACGGGTAGTTGTCCCCGAGGTGCCATTTTCCAACCATCGCGGTGTTGTAGCCGGCGTCACTCAGTGCCTCGGGCAGCGTGTGATGGCGGTCCGATAGCATGTGGCGCCCCATGACCGTGTGCCAGACGCCGGCCCGCAGGGAGTACTTGCCACTCATCAGCGCGGCGCGCGTCGGTGAGCACGTGGGGTCGACATGGAAATTCGTGAAGCGATGACTTTCAGATGCGAGTCGGTCGATCGCTGGTGTCTGAACAATGGGATTGTCGTGAATGCCCAAATCGCCATAGCCCTGGTCATCCGTCATCACGAGAATGATATTGGGGCGGCTCGCCTGCACAGAAGCTTGAGTATCGACGTTTTCCACACACCCCCCCAACAAAAGAGTCAGGGCAACCAAGCCGGCGATGACTATTTCAGCTACACGCATTTCAGTGGCGATGTTCGTGGCGTCACAATCCTTCCGACGAAGCGCTTCTCTTCTAGCTTTGATGATGGTAAGTACACGATGGGCGGTGTGATTGGTACTGATGCAGTACGGCAATTCCTCGGGAGCGTAAATAGTGGGGAATGGGGAAACCAAGAAAGGGTTGCAAATGAAATATGGTCTCCGGGGGCATTTAGTGCTTCTTCTCCTCTTAATCCCCAGCACATTATTCCCACAGGACAAACATTACTACCAGGTTGACTTTCCAGTCAGCGAATTCGCTGCCCGAAGAGCGAAAGTGTTCGATGCCATTGGCAGCAAAGCGTTTGCCCTTGTTCAGGGAGCAAGTGCGACGAGAGGTGATAGCGTTTTTCGTCAGTCGAATAGCTTCTATTACCTTTGTGGCCTCGAGGTCTCGAATGCCTATCTGGTCTTGGACGGCAGAAATAGAAGCTCAACTCTATTCTTGCGCCATCGAGATTCAGGAGAGGAGCCTGGCCAACGCCAAACCCTCGCGGCGGAAGATGCCGACCTCATCAAGGAGCTGACGGGTGTCAATCAAGTAAGAGGTATCGAGTTTCTCTCCTTGGATCTGGTTGGCAAGAACCTCATTCGTCCACCGGCACCGATACTCTACACACCGTTCAGCCCTGCAGAAACAGGTCAGAGCAGGGACACGCTTCTACGCGGTCAAGCGGGGGTTTCGAGTGATCCCTGGGACGGCAATCCTTCTCGTGAGGCCCGGCTCCGTAAGCTGTTGAATGAGCGCACGCCACAGTTTGAGATCCGTGATCTCTCTCCAATTCTCGATGCCACGCGTTTGATCAAGAGTCCGAAGGAAGTTGACCTTATTCGCAAAGCAACGCAAATTGCGGGTCTGGCCATAATCGAGGCCATGAAATCAACTGAACCGGGCATTTATGAATACCAATTAGATGCAGTAGCAAAATACGTTCATTACGTGAACGGTGCGCGAGGCGAAGGCTACGCTTCCATTATTGGTGGGGGTAGCAACACTTTGATGGGGCACTATTTTCGAAAGACTGATGAGCTACGAGACGGTGATTTTCTCCTGATGGACCACGCTCCGGACTATCGCTACTACACGAGTGATGTCACACGAATCTGGCCCGTGAATGGCAAGTTCAGCGACGCCCAGCGAAAACTCCTGAACTATATCGTCGCCTTTCGGGATGCCCTTTTTAGACATGTTCGTCCCGGCGTTACTTCGGATGAAGTTCTAGACGCAGCAGCAAAGGACATGAAGGAGTATCTCGTCGGAAAAACCTTCGCCAATGCGGCCCATCTAAAGGCTGTGCAGGCCGGGATCAAATTTCGCGGCCATTTTCAGCACACTGTGGGCATGGCCGTGCATGATGTTGGCAGCGCTCGTGGGGTTGAGCTCAAACCCGGAATGATTTTCACTATCGATCCGATGATATGGATTCGTGAGGAGAGACTATACGTGCGCATTGAGGATATGGCGCTGGTCACGGAAAATGGTGTCGAGAACATGAGCGCATTTGTGCCGGCAACGCCGGAAGATATCGAGAACACGATGGCTGAAAAAGGCATTATTCAATTCCATCCCGCAACCTCATTGCCACTGAAGAACTGAGCAGAAACGGCCCGCCCTTTCTATCTGGTTCCGATCGTCGAGCGCTACACCTCGACGATTGAAGCTCTCAATTCTTCCTCGTTCAACACGATCCCCAATCCGGGTTCGTGCCCCAATATCAGGCGGGCGTCCCTCATTTCGAAACCGCCTGAAAAAGGCGAGTCAGCGAGGGCACTCGGACTTCCTGCGTCGATAGGCGAAGGATCCCGAACCGTTGAAGCCAGATGCGCATGTGCCGCAAGTCCGAGTCTCGTACCCCGCCACCTTCCGATGCTCACTCCAACCGAAGCCGAATCACATATATCGATGATCCGTTTCGCGGTGGCGAGTCCACCGACCCGATTCGCGTCGAGCACGATGCGGTCAGCCGCTGCCGACCCCACGATCTGCATCATCGCCCGCGCGGACTCAACCGATTCTTCGAGGACGACCGGAATCGGAAGCGTTTCGCGAAGCGCGGCGTGACCTTCCAGGTCGCGAGCATGCAGCGGCTGCCGAACGCTCAGGTTGGAATAGAAGTGATCAGACAGTACCGAGGAGACGAATCCCTCGACGTGCTCAGTGCTCTTCCACGAACCCGATGCAACCACCTGGACCTCGGATCCCACTGCGCGCAACACCGCCAAGAGCTTGTCCTTTGCCTGCCGCATCCCGTCGTCGGTGCTGAGCGTTTCGTTGCCCAGGTCCACCTTGACCGCGGCCGCCCCATTTTCGACCAAGAACCGGGTCTGGCTGGCACACGCTTCCGGGAGCTCCTCGGACACGGAGCCGACAGTTTCCATCTCTGTTCGATAGGAACCGCCCATCACCGCATGCACCGGGACCCCGCGCGTTTTCCCGATCACGTCCAGAATAGCCATGACAATTGCTGAGCAGGCTTGCCGACAATCAACCGAGTCCGCGTTACTGGCCTCATCGAGACGAACCTGTATCCCGTTCACGTTCGATGCATCAGCGCCTTTCAAAGCCGGAACGAATAGCCGGAGCGTATCCATCAGCCCGGCAAGATTCCCACGTGGCGCTGATACGGATGGAACGGCTTCACCGAGTCCGACGACACCGCTGTCCGTTCGAATCCTCACGACTATCGAATCGTCCGCACCGGCTCGGATCGGGAATAGCTCGAGCTCAACGATTCTCATTACTGAATGTCCCCACCGACGTCGACCGCAAACATGCTCTCAAACCCCAACTCTGCTAACCTGATTTCCCCAAATGAAGATCACCGACATCGAGTACCACCCGCTCCGCCTAAAGGTAGCTGGTGAGTCCGAGATCGGAACCGACGAAGACCCGGAGCGGCAGATGGGTGCCTCGGCCGAGTCGATGGCGGCGCAGAGGTACAAAGCACCGGAAACCGGAGTCGTGCGCATCCGGACAGACTCCGATTTGGAAGGTCTTGGAGATGGAGCAACGCTCCCCCACTATCTCGGCCACGGTATCGGCAGCATGGTCGACTGGATGGCGAGGTTTCGAGAGATTCTGATCGGCGCCGATCCGCTCAATATCGCCCGCATCCATCAACTCATGGACTCGATTGCCGACCGGAATCCCGCGGGGTGCCGGCCCGCGCAAGCCGCGATCGACATGGCCGCCTACGACCTTGCGGGGAAAGCCCACGGTTGTCCCGTCTATGAGCTATTGGGAGGTGCATACCAAACAAGTCTCGATCTTCAGACTCAAATGCATGGTCACACACCCGAGCAGCAACTGGAGGTGTGCCACCACTATATCGAAAAGGGCTATCGAGCACTAAAGATAAAGATCGGAGGCCAGATACGCAGAGAAGGGTATGCGAGCAGCGCTGCCATTGACGCGGATCTGTCCAAGGTCTCGGCGGTTGCTGAGCACCTGCCTCATCATATTCAGCTGGATGTGGACGCCAACCAAACATTCCCTGGTCCAAAATCGGCGATACAGTTCTTCAGTAGCGTGCTCGACCGGGCGCATCACCCCAACATGTCGATGGAGCAGCCGCTACACCATCTCGACATTTCAGGCCACGCTTTCGTGCGGCGCTCGCTACCGCTCCCCATGATTCTGGATGAGTCGGCGACTTCACCGGCAGCGATGATCCAGATCGTACGGATGAAGGCCGCGGACCGGATAGTCCTGAAACCGAATCGCGTGGGAGGTCTCTGGCCCGCAAGAAAGATCATCGCTATTTGCGAGGCGCACGATATCGGTGTGAGCCTCGACACGATGCCTTTCACGGAGCTCGGCAACACCATGCTCTGCCATCTGGCAGCGAGCATCCGAAACCCCTATCCCATAGACGCCGAAGGACACTCGTTTTTTGAAGGAAGCCCGTTCCGTGGCGGATTGACACTTGGCGAGGGTGTGGCACATCTTTCGCCGGCACCCGGTTTCGGTGTCGAAATCGACGAACAGAAGCTTTCGAAAATGCGTGCAGTCAACTCACTCTCGACGTCATGACCACGCTTGAATTGGTATCGTCGAGTTGACGTCGTGCAAGCGAGCTGTCGTTGCGGGAGCGGCCTCTGCCGTTTGGATCAAGCTGCGCTCGTGACGGCTTCCCGAGTGAGCAACGCTCGACCTCGGAGCTCGCCGTGATGACGAGCTTGAAGCAGGTGCCGGCGCTTCAATCCACGAGCGAACTCCGGCCTGAACTGGATGCACACCGTCGGATCGCTTCATAGGAAACGGTGATGCCGCGTTGGGCGCTCCTTGCGGTCGAGGCGCTGACCACCGGCGGACTGCTTCGCTATTTCGTACTCTTCGTTATCGACATCAGCAGCAACCTAGGTAACCTCGAGCGCCAGGGTGTCGAAGCCGAAGCCAGTGTCTCCGCCATCAACGAGAACTTCTGCTCGATAGATCCCGGGCTCGGACGGAAGCTGCCATAAGATCCCATCCCTTGCTCGCGTCGTCGCCTCACCTGCGTTCACGGTCCACGAGACCCGATCGTTTTCGGCGACGCCTCGAGTCTCCAATTCAACGGTGAGGCCCTCTCGGCGCACCAATATGATGGCCGCGTTCTCCATACGTCCCAGCGGCAGCCTCTTCTGCACCTCGGAAACCAAAGCGCGTCCATTGTCGATCGTGATCGTGAACACGCGCGTTACCCTACAGAACGTGTCAAGGTTCGCGAGCAATCCGTCGAGGGTGAACTGTGCCGTTGTGGCGTCCGGGTCCTCCAACTCCAGGTCCACGATGACTCTAAGGCTTCCTGCCAACAAGGCTTCAACGAGGCGGACGCCAACCAAGTCACGGATAGTCACGGGCTCTCGAAACGTCGCCACAACGTTGGTTGACGTCGTGATCTCGACGCGAATTGCCGTCGAGTTGATCGTTGCTGTCGCGCTCAGCGTTTGCCCGCGATCGGCGATGTCACATCTCAGTGGAGGCGGCACCGGATCAACCGCGCCATTGTCGCTGCAAGTAGACAGGCCAACACTGGCGATTGCCACGCTTCTGACGATCTTGGAGCGATTTTTCCGCCTGCTCATGACGCACCCCCTCGGACCTCAGGAGCAGGAAGCTGTTCCGACGAGAACTCACGCCCGACGGACGTTCCGAGCCTCCCGGTTTCCGCCGCCCAGGCGGGCATCCCACGGCCGAATCGATCGCGAGTCGTCGGTCCACCGCATTTTGCGATGCGTTCTTCCATCTCACGGCGATGGCCTTTTACTTCCTTCAGAAGTTCGAGATCGGCGTCAGCAACCTTCCGTGCCAGATTCAGTGCAAACGCGTTCACCGATCGATAGTCCTCGAGTCCGACCTCAGTAACAAAATGCAACGCTTCTCGCATGTGACGTACGCTGTTCTCACCCACTCGACGCGAAAAATCCACCAACCGATCATCCCAGCTGCGGTCCCATGCCGCCGGATAGAAATGCCGCATGACCTCGTTGTCGAAGCGCACCCCCATATTGAGATTCGCAATGCCGTCGGACTTGAAGTTTCTCCCGTAGAAGCTCTTGACGGCAATCCGAAAAAGAAGCTCCACGCGAGGCGAGCGAATCTCGTAGTTCCAGGCGAGGTAATCCCCCATCAGTCTTCCATCGGCCTCGAGTATTTCTCGCAACGGGGTTCCCGCATACACCTCGGCGCGACAGAAATTGAATGGAGTGTCGGCAAACTCGCTCATGAAATCCAGATTCGTGGCAACGCCGGCAAGTGTCGCTTCGGGGTCGAAAATCAGCACGTTGAATGAGTAGTAGACTTCGAGCGATTTCAGGATTCTGAGAGCGCGACGGTTGTCTTCCGATGTGATTCGACGATTCAGGCTGATCACGCCTTCCTCGGAGTTGGTCTCGATACCAACATAGGCGCGAATCATTCCCATCGACTTCAACAGGCGAAAGACTTCCGGCTGGACGTCGTTGGGACGGCACTTGATCACGAGCCCGATGTTTTCCATCTCTTCTGCGCGAATCAATTCCGCGAGCTCCCGGTAGCGCTCGAGGTTCTTGGGCGCATAGGGAAGGAAGAAGTTATCGTCGTGGAAGATGAACAAACGCACCCCCCGCTGCTCGTACTCGAGCTTCATCTCTTCCACGATGTTCTTGGGCGTTCGCATCCGATAGCGGGGACCCTGCGCGTTCTCGCTATATGCGAAGATGCAACAAAAGCTACAGTCGGCGTAGCACCCGCGGCTTCCGACGAGCGGGGAGCACGGAACCCCGACAACGTCGTGGGGCCGTCCGTCCCGTTTCGGAAAGGACAGGCTATCGAGCTTCGGAAGAGGACGCGTCGGTCCTACGATGACATCGCCCGCCCGCCGATAGACGAGCCCCGGGATCGAGGTGGTCTCGCGCTCGTCTCGCAGTGCTTCGCAAAGCTCACGAAAGGTTTCCTCTCCTTCGTGACGAACGATCGAATCGATGGCGGGCACGCACGAGAGAATCTCCATGTATTGGAACGTCGCGAAGTGACCTCCGACGCATACGTGTCCGCTATATCCTCGCTGTCGCAGCGAGGTCGCGAAGCTGAGAAGCTCCTCGGCTCGAGCCTGAAACGGGACGGAAATTCCAACAACCAACGGGCTCGAGTGGATGACGGCGTCGATCAATCCCTCCTTTTGGCTGGAATCATCGAATGCCAGGATCTCGGTGTCGAGCCCAGTCGGCGCGAGAGCCGAGGCGAGATAACGAATAGAGAGATTTTCCTCGAACTCACTGCCGACAAGCATCACCTGGGCGAACATGACCTCCCTCCTCTCTTGCAGATACCGTTTTTATTACACCCGGGCGACTCCTAGGTCAGCCGCGCGAACAACGCTCTCATCGAACCTGTCGGTTTGCACCCGCTCATTCGCGACTCAACGCCTCGCCCCGATATACCTCATGATGGTTCGCTGCGCGTGCTGCGAGAACATCGTGGAGGTAGACGTGGGATTGGCACCCGTCTTCGCGAGATCCCGGAGATCACTCTTTGTTGTGACGGTTCCAAACCCTTCGACGGAGAAGAACGTCTCATACGAGCCCGTCATGAGGCCCGGAGTGTCTGCCCGAGAGCGCCAGTTCCGCATCTCCGTGTGTACGGGTGGCACCGGCGGAAGGTAGGGAGCGCTCGGCAACTGGAGCAGGCCCCCCACGCCAATAGTGCCGCTCGCCTCCGCCGTCATTTGTCCACTGATCCCAACCACGGCCTGAACGGTCGCTTCGGACTGAGTGAATCTGGCTTCGATATCGAAAACCGTGCCCGGCCCGAAGGTCGGATCATCGCAAATACCGGCGAAACCATCGGTCGCCTGACAGGAGACGACGACCTCGTTGCCGATCCAGGTCCCATGGAAGTTGGGGTAGATCTGAATCAGCATCGACCCGCTGGGATTGACCGAGGCCGTGATCGTCGCTTGCCCCGCTCTTAGCGCCGTGACCAGTCCCGTCGAAGACACGGTCGCGACGCTCGGCGCGTCCGACGACCACGTCGCCGAGCTCGACGAACCGCCGCCTGACACACGCGCTTCGAGCTGAGCGGTGTCACCGATGAAGATCGGGCCGCCGGCCGGGTACACCACGGAAACGCTGGTGCTGGACGTCGGAGAATCGCCACAACCGACCGCCAGAAAGAAGAACAACGGAGAAAGCTTTCGATAGGACACAGGTGACTCCCTTCGGCCGCTCCTAAGTGGCCCGGACGCCATTGTCGGGCCGTCGCCCCTTCTGTTCGTTCTCTCGCTAGTCTTAAAGTGCAAAACACGCGCCAACGACACACTCCGGGCAGACCTTTCATTTCGGGCGAGAGCGTGATTGTGGTTGCGGGTTGTTGCGCACGCCCGCGTCAAATGACGCGAGGTGGGGCGACGTTGTTCGTCGAAGGCCCGGGTTCTTTGTGCACCTCGCTGCCCGGCGCGTTCACGTCGCGGGTGTCACTCCGAATCCGGACGGCGCATGGATGACACAGGTTGCGCGAAACGCGACGATGGCAGAGGTCGGGTTTCTGGGCTCGTGCCGGTACTTGATCCACGATCGGGACTCGAAGTTCTGCGGATCGTTCCGTCTGACTATCGTGTCAGAGTCGACCGGCATCAAGGCAAGGGCAATCTATTCTTGTTCCGCTCCACCGAGCATGCCTATCGGAAGTCGGCCCAGTTCGCTGCCGGGGGAGGATTAGCGGATTGCTCCGTTTCTATCGTCGGATGCCGGATGAGTTTCTTGACCCGACGAGACCTGGGGCGCAACTTTCTCGCGCCGAACGTGATCGCCTAGTGACCAACGAACATGTCGCGGCCTGGCTACTCCTGGACGACGTCCATGACCCAGATGTCGCCGAGGTCTTGTTGCCAGGCGAAGTAGAGATACTCGCCGTCGGTGGTCAACGCATGGCCCCCAAGGTGGCCGGGCCGGCCTTCGAGCTTGGCGAGCGCTCGGACGTCGCCACCTTCCATCGACGAGGCGGCGAGGGTACCGCTCCGGTCGAGGATGAAGTACAGCCAGCGCCCGTCGGGTTCCAGGGCGAATGCGTTTGGTTCGGTGTATTCCGCGTCAACGTGGACGAGGAGCCGTTGACTCCCATCCTCCAGGTCCATTTGCCAGATTCCGCCACCGCCATCTTGTTCGAATCCCCAATAGAGCAGAGAGTTCGCACCGGACCATGTTGGGAACACCGCGAAGCGTCCGGTGTCGAGCCTGCGTTCATCACTACCATCGGCGTCGATCGTCCATATCGCTGGAGGACCGCTCCTGAACGAATGAAATGCGATTCGGCTCCCATCCGGCGACCACGCCGGAGTCACGTCCACCGCCTCGTCCGACGTGAGCTGGCGCGCCTGGCCGCCAGCGACCGGCATGACCCAGACATCCCGATTCCCGCTTCGGTACGCATAGAACGTGAGCACCTGACCGTCCGGAGACCATCGCGGAGCCCAATCGGGTGTCGAATCAGTGGTCATCGGACGCAGCCTCCGGTCGTCGAGCGACAGCACCCAAAGGTCCTGATTCCCACCGCGGTTGGAACTGAACGCGAGAGACTGGCCATCCAACGAGACGTCGATGTACTCGATGAACGCCTGGTCGAAGGTGAGTTGTTCAGCGTCGCTCCAATTCGCCACTCGATCTTCGCCAAGGGGAAGACGCCATACGTTGGCGACCCGTCCGCCGGTCGTGTAGGCAACCCGTTGCGCATCCTGAGACCACGCAGCGCTCTGCATCCCGACCGCGGTCGTCAGAGCTTCGGGACGGCCGGCGGGGGTGCCCGCCTCGGTCAAGGATTGACGCCAAAGATCCATGTGTCCCCCGCGGTTCGACACGAAGTCGAGCGCGCGTCTACCGGTTGCCCACTGAGGGCTCCAGTCGTTCCACCGACCATCGGTCAGCGGAACAGCCTGGCCATCCACGGCGTGGATCACCCAGAGGCGTGTGACCTCATCCGCTTCGGTGGTCGATTCCACGAATGCCAGAAAACGCCCATCGGGAGACCAATCGAGGTCGAATGCTCCGCCGCTACTGAGTCCGAGCGCCAGGCGCCGAGATTCGCCCGTTTGCACGTTCGTAATCTGAACGCTGTCGGCGAAGCTGCATGCGAGCTCGGTGCCGTCGGCTGACCAATCGACCCCGGAGGCCAAACCCGCCCCGCCGCTCGCCACACGTCGAGGTGTGTCGCCGCCCAGTGAGGACATGACGTAGCAGCCGGGCCCCTCGATACCGGAGGTGAACGCAATTTGACTACCGTCGGGCGACCAACGCGGACGCCTTTCATCGGTCGGAAAGTCTGCCGTCCGGTTGGCCGGTGGTCCGCCGGAAACCTGAGCCACCCAGATATCCCAGTTGCCGCTCTGATTCGATTCATACGCCAGCGTCCGGCCGTCCGGCGACCAGTCGGGACGTCCTTCGACACCGACGGCACTGGTAATCTGAACCGGATCCGCGAGACGCGGAACTGCGGAGGAATCTGCTTTTGGCGACAGCCAGTAGAGGGACCCAATCGCTACGGCCGCTACCGCCGCGGCGGCCAACCACCACGGCCCCTTGAAACGCCCAGTGGCCGCGTCGGACGGTGGCTGCGCGATCGCCGCATCCGATCGAATCGTGTCCAGCGCCCCCTGCACGAACGCGAGGTTCGAGTAGCGACTCCCTGGCTCCTTGTGGAGACACCGCTGGACGACGGCGCGCAACGCAGCCGACACCTGTGCCGGCAAGGCTTCCGGGGTCTCCTTCGCAATGGCCGAAACGATCTCGAGCGGCGTTTCGCCCTTGAACGGCAACCGTCCACTCGCCATCTCGTACAGCAAGACGCCTAACGACCAGATGTCGCTTCGAGCATCCGGCTCCGCCCCGTTCAATACCTCGGGGGCCATGTAGGCTAGGGTACCCGCCGGCGCGACCGGCGCCGTCTGCGTGCGCGTCACCGCCTCTGCCTCTGCCTCCGCCTGCGAAAACGACACCGCGATGCCGAAGTCGATGAGCTTGACCGCTGCCTCGGGCGTGATGACGACGTTCGCACTCTTCAAGTCCCGATGCAAGATGCCGTGCTGGTGGGCGTGCGCGAGTGCCTCCGCGATCTGGGATCCATAGCGGATGACGGTCTCCTGCGGCAGCCCGTCGGCGGGGATCGACTCGCTCAGCGGCCGACCCTCGACATGCTCCATGACGATGAAGCTTTGAGCGTCGCCCTGAGCCACGTCGTGGATCGTGCAGATGTGAGGGTGGTTCAGGCTGGAGACGGCTCTCGCCTCGGTGAGTATGCTACTCGCCGCGTCCTCCGTCTGGTTCCTCAAGACTTTGATCGCCACCGTCCGTTGGAGCTTCGGATCGTAGGCTTTCCAAACCTCACCCATGCCGCCCGCGCCAATCTTCTCCAGGATCTTGTAGTGGGCGAGGGTTTGGCCGATCACGTGAAGGTCTTCCAGCTGGCAAGTCTACGTGGGACCAACGCGTCGTTCAATCGGCGGATGGCTATCCACTCCAAAACGTCGTCCGTCTCATGGGCAACAAAGCGGCGGTCGATAGACTCGAAGACGATCGAAGTGGTAGCAGAATGGTAGCAGAGGCTACTAGAGCGAAGTCACGCCGCGTCATCGTTGGGGACCAACTGGAACCCGAGGGCGCTGGCCCGTCGGGTAAGATTTCGCAGTATGCGTCGCAGATACTGCACTTCGTACCGCTGCACGCCGAGTCTCGAGATAGTCGTCGGCATTGCTCAGCATTCTGTAGACTCGGCGTCTCCCGTATCGACTCACGATGCACCGACTATCTCGCTCCCAAAATCTCCGACTTCACCGGCTCCAAGCTCGCTTAGCCTGACCACATCCCTTCCGATCGCCGGCGTACACGTCACACCCCGCGACAGCTCGGTCTCCCTTGGTAGACCGGATTAGATGTATCAGTAGTCGGCGCTGTTACATGATCGCTAACACCCCTCACGATTCATCAGCTACGCCATACGTTTGGGAGCGAGCGGGCAGGCCACATGGATGCTTTCATTCTCCGTGATCTCATGGACCACGGCAGTTTGAATACTACCCAGCAGTGTGCCAAGGTCAATCCCGAGGCGACCAAGAAGGCATTCCGTGCGTTCGACCGCCATTGAGGAAAATAGAAACGTGACGCAGTTGCATCTCCCCAGCCAATTCCGACTCTCCATCGGCGGCTACTTCGGGCGCTCCTACTTGGTGGAGCAGTCAGCTGATGAGCTCATCTATCACAGGCGGGACGAGAGCGGCCAAGAACTCGTGGAGACTGTCGCTCCCACGAAGGAGCAGTGGCGGGCTTTCTGGAAAAAAGCGGAGAGGGTGAAGATTTGGAAATGGCAGCCGAAGTACGCGAACCCCGGCGTATGCGATGGGACCAACTGGTCGGTCGAGATAGAGCACGGCTGCCACACCGTCACTTCTTCGGGTAACAACAACTATCCAGTCACGCCTGAGGAGCCGAGTTTCGAGCCCGAACCCGGCAAGCTCTTCAAAGCGTATCTGAGGGCAGTGCGCTCGCTACTGGGGGGACGTGAGTTCTCCTGATGGGCAAGAACAGGGGCATATACTTCGCTGGTCGTACGGCGACGTGGAACCCGGTCAGCTGCGGGCTGCATGTGGTAGACGGAGGCACCAGCTCGGCGACTAGAAGGTTTGCGTCTTTAGGAGCGCGCCCGCCTCATCATAAACCTTCCAAGTGCCCTTCTTCTTGCCGTGTTCGAAGCGACCTTCGTCCCAGAGTTGGCCATTGGTATGAAATCGCTTCCATACACCGTGCTTCTGCTCCTCATCGTCGAAGCCGCCCGTCCCCCGCGGTTCGCCAGTCTTGAAGAACCATTTCCACCGACCAACGATTTTTCCCCCCTTGAAGCTGCCGGAGGACTGCATCTGGCCATTGTTGAGAAAGTACTTCCACTTTCCTGATTTCTTTCCGTCGTCGAACTCACCCTGGCAAGAGATAAGGCCGTTCTTGAAGTACACCGTGAAGGGGCCATTTTTTGGATTGCCGTCTTCATCGATTCCGGGGATATCTTTCATTGGGTCCCGCTCCTGGTTGGAACATCTGTTGGGGAGGAGATTCCTGCTGATGAGGGCGATTGACTGAAGTCACGCTACAGCCTGCTAGCTCGATGATAGTACTTTCGAGAAGTTGGTCACAACAAGGCCTCGGTCTGGCTAACGGTTGAGCTAAGCCGCGCGCCGACTGATCTGAAGCGCTTACTCGAACGCGAGGAGGTTCTTTCGGGGCGGTCGTACACCCTACGATTTACGCCACACCTTCGCGACCCACAGCCTGCAGGTCGAGCGTCACGAGATCGGATTCGTGAGCGCGCAGCTCGGCCACGAGAAGGTATCCACCACGCGCGGAAATCGACGACCTGAAAACGCTGAGTGTCACAAATGCCGATTTCAGCGATTCCGAAACGGAGCAGTCGCCGCAAGCTATTGGAACGAAAGGGAGCCGGCCCACCCTCGCTCCTTCGGAGCTACGGCGCGGCGGGCCGAGAAGATTTGAACTTCCCACTTCCCACCTTCGCCAAGGCTACGGCGGACAAGCCGACCTGCTGATTACGAACAAGAGCAGAAGGGTCACCAAAGGACACGAAAGGCCATCATTCCCTTCCCGTACCGCAAGATCAGCTGATTTCGTGGTCTTTCGTGACCCATCGTGTCCGCATCTGAGTGCCACGGAAGTGCCACAGGTGGGAGCCGCGTTAAAAACAGGCAGACGACCAGGTTGATCTCGAGCGCGTCCTGCAATGCTTCAGAGAGGACCGCTAGCGTGCGAACCATCGGATTCGAGCGTCCGGGAGTCTCGAGCTTCTGCGCCTGCTGGAGTGTGATCTGAAGACCTTCCGCTGTTCTTCAACGGGTAGCGGGACATCGATCGTTGTCGGCGTCCTTGCATGCCGTTGACTCCAGCCTCACAATGTGAATTCCGACGAATTTTGGTAAGCGTCCCATGAACGCTAACGGCCCAGGAGGGCGAAGTCATGCTTGGAGCTTTGGCGTCCGCTCTCGTGGCCTTCTTAAGTCCATACGAGCAGAATCCTGACCAGGAGCTAAAGGAAGCTGCACAAAGGGGAGATGTCGCCCAGATTCGCTCCTTGCTCAGCGCGGGCGCGAACGCAAATCTAGAACTCGAAAATGGCGCCACCCTGTTGATGGTATCTGCGAGTCGCGGGCAAACGGATGCTGTGCGAGCTCTGCTAGATCACGGTGCGAAGGTCAACAAAAAGGACGAGCGTGGCCATACCGCGCTGATGCGGGCCGCTCCTGCTGGACATGTCTCAACGGTAAGTGTTTTGTTAGACGCGGGAGCCAAAGTCGATGAAACCGTGAACGGAGCGAGTGCGTTGATTGCGGCTGCCCTTCAGGGGCAAACGGATAGCGTGGTTGTTCTTCTGGAAGCAGACGCGAAGGTTGATAGGCGCACGAAGACCGGCATGACCGCCTTGATTGCTGCGGCTCAAAATGGGCACGCTGACATCGTGGACGTCTTACTGGCCTCCAGGGCAGGCGTGGACCGCAAAGGCAAGTCCGGTGAGACGGCTTTGATCGTCGCGGCCCGCCGCGGACGTTCAAATGCCGTGCGGGCCCTGCTGGACGGGGGCGCCAAGGTAGACGCGAAAGACGACAATGGTGTCTCATCCCTGATGGCAGCTTCGGACGAGGGGCACGAGGACGTCGTAGCTGTCTTAATAACTGCAGGAGCTGATGTCAACGCGATCGCTGAGAACGGTTTTACAGCGTTAGCTTGGGCAACTTGGAGAGGTCACTCGGACGTCACGGAGCTACTCGAAAATTTCGGGGGCACGTACCCGGCGAGCTGGGGCGTGGGTCGTAGCGAGAAGTCTTACGCCAGTTCGGATGAGGACCCGAGGCTGATATACAAACCCGATCCCCCATCGTACCCGTCGAAAGCTAGACGGAATGAGATCACTGGCGAAGTCATCGTTCGAATCTTAGTGCGTGTTGACGGAACGACCCAGGTGACAAGAGTGATCAAGTTACTGCCCTACTGTGTCGAAGCGGCGATTGAAAACGCGAAGCTCTGGCGTTGGAAACCAGCGACAAAGGGCACAGAACCCGTCGAAGCTTACGGCATCGTCACGGTCACCTTCGAAATGTCGCCACGTTAGTCACACCGTCTCCGAAGGTGAGAACTCGCAATCGAAGCGCTCACCTGTGGTCGACATGAGCGCCGCAGCTGCGTGATCTCCTTCTTGCCCTCCATCGAAATCGTCTCGCCCCGCTGCGAGAAGCCACCGCCCCCGCCGACCTGCTGATGGGGACTGAGGTCACCGGTTCACGACTCGGTGAAGAGTCGGGTGTTCCAACACCGGCGCTCCAGCGCCACAGCGAGTGCTACAGACGACGAGTTACGACAACGTTGATTCTCGTAACTCCTTGAACAAAATGGAGCCGGCCCACCTTCGCCCTCGGGCTACGGCGCGGCAGGCCGAGAAGATTTGAACTTCCCGCCTTCGCTAAAGCTACGGCGGACAGGCCGACCTGCTGATTACGAACAAGAGCAGAAGGGTCACCAAAGGACACGAAAGGCCATCATTCCCTTCCCGTACCGCAAGATCAGCTGATTTCGTGGTCTTTCGTGACCCATCGTGACCGCATCTGAGTGCCACAGAGGTGCCACTCCGAGTTAGCCCCGCTCGTTCTAAGCACCTCGCTCATGTCGCGATTGGCCAACTTTGATTGCAGAAACGAAGTCGACGTGCTCTTTTGCTCACAGTAATTCGTCCTCGTCGCGCAAGCGCTGCCGTTCCACAAACGCGGCCAAGGCGTGGTACGCGCTCAGAATCCAGAGTGCGGGTCGCATCAGGAAAGCTTCTTCCCGAGCCTGCTCTCGGTAAAGTCTTGAGATTCGCTCGTGAACCATCGGAAGAGTACGCCCCTCCTCGAGACCTCGAAACCGGCGTCCGATATAAAGCGCCTCATCGAGCGCTTCCACCGCGGCAGACCGATCACCACGCGCTTCGAACAGGTGTGCCAGGATGATTCGGGGCTCAAGCTGGTGGGCAGTGGGTATCGGGTCCGCGTCGCGTTGACGCTCCGCGACCTCGATCATGCGTTTCCGATCGTGTTCACGCCAGTTCAACATCGGCTTGATGACGGCGAAGCTCAAATAGATGTCTCCTGCAAGATCGAGCCAGAAATCGCGTATCGTTTCGACCGGATGAGCGTCCGCCGAGTCGAGCAGCTCCTCGAGAATTCGTGAGGCATCATCCGGCCGCTCTAGTTGTTGATAACACGTTCCGAGCAGGAAGGCGGCGTCGGCGAACGCGCTGAACGCGGGGCCGTTCGTCCGATCCAGATCGAGCGACACGGCTTTCTCGAGAACGGACGCGGCTTCGACGAGCTCGTCGTCTTCCAATAGAGATTTGGCGCGAGCGTGGAGAGAAATGGCTTCCACGATATTCGGATGCGCAAGCCAAGGGAGCGGCTTATCGTTCGTACTCGAACGCGGAAGGGGCCGGGGTCTAGTCTTTCTCGACTTTGTCACTGGATTCTTTGAACTTCTTGTTGCAGATTCTCTTCTTTGTGCTCGTGCTCGCGTGCGGTCAGAGCGAACAGATCTTCTAGGCGCTCCCAAACACCAAATACGCTACCACTTTGTGTCCGTCCCGAAGTACCAAAACGGCTTCGAGAGGTGCGGGGACGTCGTACATGTCCCAGGCGCGATCGGTCTGTCGAGCTCGTCGGTGCTTGCGCCGGTCACCGTTGATCGGCGGCTCTCATCGAGTGGCCGCGTACACTTGAGCGATGAGCGTGATGGACGACGTTGCGTGCGGCAAGGGCGACTGCAAGTTGGAAGCCCGGCATCGACATCGTACGCTTCGGTTGGTTTACGACGAAGTCGGGGCGGCGACAGCGGTATGGGTGCAAAGTCTGCGGCGGAACGCTCAGCACGAACACCGGTACCACGTACGCCGGTCTTCACTGCGGCCTCGACGTGGTGGCGACTCTGCGCGTCGAAGGCTTGAGCATTTCTGCAGCCGTCCGGGTCGAGCGGCGCCTGAGGATCGGCGCGACGGCTCGCCTGCAGGACGTCCTGGTTGAGTCGGAGGATTCCGAGAGGCTCAATACGTCCTTTGTGGAGCGCCTCAACCTGACGATTCGTCAAGGCTCCGCCTATCTTCTCCGTCAAGATGGGTTGGCTCGAACCGCCACTGCCTACCGCATCGAAAACGTCTCGGTCAAGGAGCCAATGGCTGTACAGCGGATGTACCGTGGAAACTCGACCGTCGGTGTCGATGGTCACATCTAGAACGACCTTCGGGTAGATCCGTCTGAGCGGATTCCAAAACGACAAGCCGTGTGTCTCGAAGTTCATAGCGGCGTCTTTGATCTTCTGTGGCGTTTTGATGTCGCTGCCCACGCGCAACGGTTTTCTAGACGAACCGTCCATGACGGGCGATGCGTCTTCCGGCGCAGCTTTGTCGAGCAACTCCAACATGCGAGAGTCGTCATAGCGGGCCGCGAGATCGGAGGCTGTGAACCTCTTTCCATCGGTACGTTCGTAGTAGATATCCGTGCGCGGTGTACGGACTATGCGCGTTCCAATGTTAGTCCTCGCACCGCTCGCTAGAGGTAATCGCACAACGTCGACCCGTCCGCATCGGAGAACAACGACTCCTCAGCGATGCCCATCGCCCGGGCAAGAGCAAGAAGCCGAGCAAGTGGAATCAAAATCGAGCTGAGTGGCAGTCTCGCCCCAGGATCTCGTCTCTTGAAAACACCTACCTCCTTCTCGCGAACACCTCGCGACGTGAGACGTCAGCTTGTCGCGACTCTCCCCAGGTAGTACCACTCCGGCGCGCTAGGCACCCACGCAGGGCTCAGGTTCTCCGGCAGGAACTTGCGGGAATATTGACAAGAGACCGACGGTCTGCTAATGTTCGTTAAGAGACCGATCGTCACTTAAGGAGCGCGCATGGATTGGCAAAGAGCCAGGTCGAGTGAAAAGAAGAGCGTAAGAAGGGACGCGATTCATTCATCGGCACTCACTCTTCTCAGAAGAGATGGCTACGAGAACGTGAGCCTCAATGGGATCGCGGACGAGGCTGGTTTTACGAAGTCGAATCTCTACAGGTACTACTCCTCCAGGGAGGAAATCTTCTTGAGCGTCTTCTCGACCCTGTTCGACCGGTGGGTCGAGGAGTGTCTCAAGCGGCTGCGAACACTCAACGCGGGCGAACCGGTGGAACGGTTTGCGAGAACTTGGGTGAGATCCATGAAGCCCCACGCCCAGTTTCTCGATCTGACACCGCTTCTTTTGGTCTCTCTAGAAAGAAACAGCTCTTTCGAGCAGCTCGTCGCCTTCAAGAAGCTGTCCGTGGAGCGGCTCCATGGAATCGCTGTCGAAGTCTGTCGTATCTACCCCGCCCTCACCATCCAGGAAGCTTTCACGTATTTGACACTTAGCTTTGCGGCGACCACGCACTACTGGGCAGCATCGACAGAAAACCACGCGCTCAAGAAGATCTATCGCATGGCGGAGTTCAAAGCGCTGAAGCCGAACTTCGAGAAAGACCTCGCGACAGCGATTGAAATCATTTTGCGCGGGTTAAGAGCACCCCGAGAGAACGTAAACACCTAGGGAATTTCGAAAGGAAGAAAACGATGGCACACCATATATCGCAATCGATCAGAACGAAGCTGCCTGCCTCGAAGATCTGGGGGGCGCTCAAAGACTACAGTGGCCTAGAGAAATTTGCGCCGACCGTCAAATCGTCCCCCATCGTAGGGGACAAGAACTCAGGCGTGGGGGCGAAGCGAAGGGTCACTCTTCAACACGATGGCTCAAGCCTGGTCGAAGAGATCATCGAGTTTCAAGAAGGACAAGGATACAAGATGGACGTCTCCGAGCTCTCACCGCCGCTCAAGAGTATGCAGGCCGAGTTCAGGGTGAACGAGATCGATGCGACCTCCAGCGAGATCTATATGGCTGTCGATTTCGAGGTGAAGGGTGGGCCTTTCGGGTGGCTCATGGGAAATTTCATGCTCAAACCGATCATGAAGGGCGTCCTCAGAAAGAACGCAAGCGGCTTGGCCTACCACTCGGCGACCGGACAGATTGTCGACTCGAAGCTACCTTCCACAGAAGAGCTCAGCTCGGCAATGAGTCGGTCGAGCTAGATCCCGGGCTGCCCGAGGAGGACCGTCAAATGGAGCCGGCCCACCTTCGCTCCTTCGGAGCTACGGCGCGGCGGGCCGAGAAGATTTGAACTTCCCACCTTCGCCAAGGCTACGGCGGACAAGCCGACCTGCTGATTACGAAAAGGAGCGGAAGAGTCACCAAAGGACACGAAAGGGCATCATTCCCTTCCCTTATCGCGAGATTGGGTGATTTCGTGTCCGTTCACGGCGCTTCGTGACCCTTCGTGACCGCGCCCGAGTGCCACGGAGGTGCCACACCCTCGAGATCTCTTTCCAGGGAATACCAGCGTTATTTTTCCGAACATGCGCTGGTTGAAGCGCTCTGCGGCGGTCGGGCCACCGTGCAATCGTGTCGAGTTGAGTGGGATTGGTAGGGTCGAGGGCGGGCGCGGTGCGATCCGAGCGAAGGGCGAGGCGACTCCCGACCCGCGATCGGGAAGACAATTCGATGAACGCAGGCAGCCAGATCGCGGCACTCTTGCTACCGACGAACGTCTATAGCTCGTCCGCGTTGGGATCCCGCACGGGCTCCAACTTGTCGTCGCGACTCAGCGCTCGTTCAGTAACTCCTGGGTAGCGCGGTAGCCTTGTTCGATCGCCGCTTCGGTCATGGCCATTGCGGCCGCATCCGAGTTGGCAATAGAAATGCGACCGAATTTGCGTCTGCCCCGCAACCACAGCTGTTTCTCGTCGGGGAACTCTCGCGACCCGTAATTCATTCGATCCGTTTCGTAGTCGTAACCAACCGCATAGCCATGCGGCCAGCGGTTGACGGTGATGGCTTCTATATCGCGCGCCGGGTCGAAGCCACCATCGCCAAGCATGGCGCCGAGCTGTGACCGAACGCTTCGCTCGAACTTCTCAAACGGTGTGTCCAGCAGCTCGTATCGACCAACCCGAAACTGCTCCGCTCCCGGTCCGATGCCCGGCAACGGAATCCGATACAGGTGAATGGTCATCGGCTCGTGTGGCGATCTCGGCGACTCGTAGTCCGCGAACCGCAGCGGATAGGTCAATCGAACATCGCTGAAGTAGCTGCCGGGACAATATGCGGCAAAAACGCCGAGCTTTTCGAAAGCCGTCCAGTTTCGGATCAGCACGTTCGTGGAAACCAGTGGCATCCTGATCGTCTTGGCTAGCGCTTCTCGCTGGTCCGCCGGCAATTCGGGACACAGATGCGGAATGACGGCATGGTAGCAAGCCAATACGCAGTAGCGTGACCTCACCCGCCTCGCTGCACCGTCCTGCACGTAGGTTATCTCTACCTGTTTCGCAGATTGTGGTGCGCCGAGGTGACGCACGAAGACCGCCGTCGCGTTGAGTCTCAATCGGACCGGTGCGGCCCGCCGATCCAATTTGCTGTAATCGAATTTTGCGGAAACGATGTCATGCATCGAGTTGCCAGGTGCGACCTCCGGAATCATGCGGCGAACCAGAAGACGCGCGATGGATGCGTTGCCATCAGGAAAACGAAAATCCTCTTTATAGCTATGCTTGCTCCACTCGGCCGATCGCCGGATGTCGTCCGCAATTCCGAGACCGGTGCCACCGGGGAACCCGTACCGAAACGCCGACAAGGCGGGGGTTAGGTCTGCCCCGTTGCCGATGTAACTGCCGCGCCACATCCAGAAGAGCTTGATCACTTCTGGGCTCGATCCGACGATGTCCTTCAGAAAATCCATGTAAGAAATCGACGAAAGAAGGGCTAGCCTTTCTTCTTTCGACTTACCCTCGAGATAGTCAACCTCACCGCAGAACAGCTCCAGTATTTCGCCGCGCGAGCTGGAGGATAAAGGGGTCTTGTCCAAGAAGGCCTCGACCGCATCCCTTTTACCCACCGCGGCTTCCAGCTCGGCGGGCAGGGTCACATAGGCTGTTTGTTGTTCACCATGGGCAATTCCGGGCGCGCCGACAACGAGCTGGTCCGCGGCGAATGTTTCCCTGTCGAAAAAAACACCGCCGCGAAGATTCAACGACTGGTAGAGATCGCTATCGAATACTTTTTGGGAGAGCGTGACATCGACGCCGAGATCATCGAGGAGCGCCTTCGCAGCCTCCGGATAGCTCCAGGGAGCCTCGATATACTCCGTGCCGCCGAGATCGACGAGTGTACGTCCGCCCACCCGAAACTCGTTGCGCTTCGCATGTCCGCCAAAGTCATCATGATTTTCGATAATCAAGATCCGGGTGTCGGGGCCTTGTTCTTTTTGGAAGAAACGAGCGGCGGCGAGTCCGCTGATCCCGCCACCGACGACGACGAGATCGTAATCCTCTCCCGTTTCGGTCGAGTTCGCCGGATCCGAAAAGCGCGTCCCGTCGCGCAAGAGGTGTCCAACCTCGAACGACCCGGGATGGCTGCCGCGCAGGCCGTCACGTACGGGGGGATAATATCCTGGCGTCATCTGTGCGCTGGCTTCCAGGCTCGTCGCCTGCGATGCCGCGGTGGCCGGTGTCAACGGAGCCGAGAACAGCGACCCGCCTATCGCAATGCTGACACCGTTGAGAAAATCGCGGCGCGAAATGTTGCGATCCATTCCCAATCGCCGATCTTCCCAATTCATGACGAATCCTCCTTTGACCGGGAGTCGGGCCGTCCAAGCCTGCGGCCAGGGCCTTCGAGACGGGCGTCGCTGCTGCTGGCTTCACGAAGTTCGAGGTGTCCGCCGAGCGTCGTCCGCCGAGCGGTCATTGTACCGCGGGACACGTTGGTTCTGATGTCGGACGCACTCAAGCCGACGCCCCGCCCGTCCATTGTCTGCTACCATCTAGCCGCATTATCAAACGCACCGAAGCCGCGCACGCTAAAAGTGCACAGGAGAAAAACCGTGCAACGTAGCCTGATGTTGAACGCCGTCACGATCCTCATCGCTGCAGCTTGTGCCGGAAGCGAGCAAGCGGCGTCGCCGCCGGCAACCTCGGACAGTCAGTTTCTGTTGACCTACCCCAACTTGGCGAATCCTGGTGGTGAGGTGTTGTTCGAGAACGAGAAGGTCGTCGTGCAGCGCTTCGTCGTCGGCCCCGGTGAATGGGAGGGCGTCCACTCTCATCCGGGCAACCAGCTGTACGTGCACGTCAAAGGTGGGCAATGGTCCGGCATCACCGGAGGGGGCGAGCCTACGTTGTCCGGCCCCCCGGATGCGGACGGCGCCGTGGGCTGGATGGACGCGATTCCGCTCAGCGAGGGGCACGAGTCGGGCAATACTGGGAATACCGTTATCGATTTGATCTGGGTGACGCTGAAGGAAGATGCGCCGGCGGCCCCCGATGTCGATCACGCCGAGCAGATCTACCCGAACATCCCGCTCGAGCTATTGCTCGAGAACGACCGTGTGATCGTGCAGCGGGTCCAGGTAGAGCCGGGAGAGTGGGAGGGGATCCACTCACACCCCGGCAACCAGCTCTACATCCACATCAACGGAGGCACCTGGTCGGAACGACGGGGCGGCGAGCAACGTGCTCCTTCGCCGTTCTCGGAGACCGGCTCGGTCGGATGGATGGACGCTGTCGACCTGAGCGACGGGCACGAATCAGGCAACACCGGTAGTACGACGATCGATCTTATCTGGGTGACGCTCAAGTAATTCGGCCCGAGGGCCGATCCGCTGTCTTCGGTATGGACCGAAACGAAATGGAGCCGGCCCACCTTCGCTCCTTCGGAGCTACGGCGCGGCGGGCCGAGAAGATTCGAACTTCCCACCTTCGCCAAGGCTACGGCGGACAAGCCGACCTGCTGATTACGAAAAGGAGCGGAACGGTCACCAAAGGACACGAAAGTCCATCATTCCCTTCCCTTATCGGGAGATCAGCTGATTTCGTGGTCTTTCGTGGCCCTCCGTGCCCTGACTGGGGTGCCACAGCAGTGCCACTCTGAGTTGCGCGTTTCGACGACTTACTAGGCCACCAAGTTGATCTCGAGGGCTTCTTCCAATGCCTCTGAGATCGCCGCTAGCGTCTTGACCGTCGGATTCGACCGTCCCGGAGTCTCCAGCTTCTGCAGCTGTTGGAGAGTGACCCGGAGGCGCTCCGCAAGCTGCTTTTGAGTCAGCCCCCGAGACCTCCGAGCCTGTCGAATCATCAGCGGGACCGCAATGTCCACGAACGGGTGTACCCAAACGTAGCGCTTGCTTGTCCGGGCTTTCGGCGTGGGAACGTCCCACTTCGGGTCTCGAGCTTCCTCGAGATACAAGCTCAGGGCTTCGCGCGCGTTCTCCTCAGCCGCCTGCCGGGTGTCACCACTCGAAAAGCATCCGGGAAGATCGGGAAAGGAGACGGCGTACACCGTGCCGTCTTTTTGAATGAGAGCTTGATAGCGAATCATGTCAATTTGACTCCCGTCGTCTTTTCGATCTTCTTCACGAGTCCAATGCCTAGTTCCTTGTTGCCATGGACCGGTACGACGACAATCCGCGAGCGTTCGTTCTCCAGTTTTACATGGGATCCGGACTGGCTCTTGATTGTCCATCCCTCCTGCCGGAGCCGCTTCACGATTGCCTTTCCCGATATCGGCACCGCGTCCCATTGTACAGCATGTGTGCTGTATTCAGGATCGACTTTGGACGCGCTTGGACCGGGAACGGTATCGTCAAATTGAGCCGGCTCCAGGCAAACTTGGTCGATGAGAAACGACGCACCGAGTTACCGTGGATACCGATTCCCACGGGAAATCATCAGCCACCCCGTCTGGATCTACGTCTTCATAAACGATACGAGGCAAACGCAGTACCTCTGGCGTGCAGTGGATCAAGACGGCGATGTCATCGACATCGTCGTGACCGGAAAGAGGCCAAGCGGTTCTTCCGCAAACCGCTGAAGGGACAAGAGCGCGTGCCACGGCGGATGGTCACTCGGCCGGCCTGGACTTGCTCGACTAACGTCAACTTGACGCTACCACTCAGCACGCATCTAGCTCCTTCGCGCTCAGAAATGCAGGTCGAGGAGGGCCTCGACCGCCCGTCGCCCTTCGCCGGCGGCGCCGCTCCAGTACTGGTGTCCGCGGAGCTCCGCGTGGCCGACCGCGATCCGTCCGATCGGCTCACGAATGACGTCGGGCGGTGCGGGGTTGCCGCCTACGCCAAAGCGAAACCCCGGACCCGGTGCGACGTAGGCGTGGCCCCAGCGATTGAGAATGATCCCCGCGATATCGGTTACGGGATCGAATCCCGCGTCACCAAACATGAGAGTCATTTGCTCGCGGATCTGGCGCTCGTAGTCCGTAAACGAAGTGGACAGCATCTCCGCACGTCCTACGATGCCTTGTTCCTTCATCGGGAGGCCGGGCCTGGAATACGGCACATAGAAAGTCAACACGATGGGCTTGTCGGGATGCAGTGGCTCTGTTTTGCCGTCGATGATCATCGGACGTCGAATGTTGCAAGTAAATCCGAATCCGCCGGACCAGATCGCCGCCGACACGCCCAGCCGGGCCAGGAATCGCCAGTTCCGAAGCGCCACATTCACGATCAGCTCCGGGGCATGGACGAACTGCTCGTACGCATCGTGGTGGCTTTGCGGCAGATCTCTGATCACGTGGCGATTGACCCAGCCGCCCGAAGCCATCACCACCGACTTCGCGCGAAGCCGGTGCAACTTGCCGTCACGCGAGTACGTGACGGCAACACCGTCCGCGTCGTTCTCCACCCTTATGGCCGTCGAGCGGAGCCTGATACGTACGGGGTTGCTTTGTCGGTCCAGCTCGTCGAATGCGACGTTTCCGAACAGGACTTGCGGAAACGTGTCACCCGCAATGGCGTTCGGGATGAGCTTCTTGACGAAGTAACGCGCAATGGCGCTATTGCCTCCCGGAAACGAGATGAGAGGATCCACACTCGCGGCGTAGCTCGCAGGCGTCGAAAAACCTGGCAACCCGAACACCCGCCCCCAATAGGCGCTCACGGCGTCGCAGCCAAGCCCGACGATGGTGGCCATGATCGGATCGAAGTAGGCGCTGACGTCTTTTGGTACTTTCAAGACGTCGGTGTAGTAAGACTCGAGCGTCATCGAATCGAGCCAGGCATCGGTCTTCTCTGTGCCCGTTTCGGTTTCCCTCAACCGGCGGAAGGCTGATTGCACCTCATCGCTCCAGGGAGTCGAGCGCATGCCTGTGTTCCAGACGTCCTTCACCCAGGGGTTGTTCGCACCACGAAAAAAATGACCCACGTCGAAGGAGTACCAGGCCGTGTAGTCGAAGTTGTCGAACGGGATGCTCATGCCCTCGGCAGCCCCTTCGGGCTCTTTGAACTCGTAGTCGCGAGGGATGTTCAGCGCGGTGAAATAGTCATCGGGCTCCCCCGTTTTTTCTGGGACTGCAAAATCGTTGGAGCCTTGGGGCCCCGAGAGGTGAAACCCATCGACCTCGAACTCGTTTTGTTTGGCCTCGCCACCGAAGATCGGATGGTTGTCGAGGACGATCACTTTGCCGCGCGGGTAGAGACGGTGAAAGTGATGCGCGGCAGATAGTCCAGAGAACCCGGCACCGACCACGGCGATGTCGTAGACTTCTCCGGACTCGGTCGCATCCAGCGCGGGATGGTCGAAGGTGCCGGCACGGAGTTCGTGCGCGACCTGAACGAGCTCCGGCGTGTTGCCGTGAGACGGCGCGTAGTCGCCGATGCCGCCGGGGCCATACCAATCGGCACCGAGCTCGAAACCGTAGTCCCCTCGTTGTTCCGGGAAGCGGCCCCCGACGAGTGCGCCGCCCATGGCAAGGGCCGACCCCTGTACGAAATCACGCCGCGTGATGGGCCGATCGAGGCCAAGCTCTTTGTCGTATTTGGTGGACATCTGCCGAGTCTACGACGGTTGAAAACAACCCCGCAAACCCTGCTAGGACCCGGACCTGCTCGTGTGCCGCCTTGCGGACAGCTGTTGAACGCGGTTGCGGGTGTCCTCGTGATGGCGTCGACGCGGGACATAGCGCCGACTGAATCAATCATGCCGGGCGAAGCGCTCCGGACGCGGTACCGGCTCACTCCGATCTTCTGAAACCGCGTTACCCCGACGGTACGGGCTGCCTCCGAGACAGCCGACGTTCCATCCTCAGTCAGGCGTTCAAGCAAACACCGGTTGTTACCCATGTGTTACCCGCGGGGCGATGGCGGGGTCAGCGACTCCATCTAAGTCCCACAAAAGAATGGAGCCGGCCCACCTTCGCTCCTTCGGAGCTACGGCGCGGCGGGCCGAGAAGATTTGAACTTCCGACCTGCTGATTACGAACAAGAGCAGAAGGGTCGTCAACGGACACGAAAGGGCATCCCTCCCTTCCCGTACCGGAGGATTAGCTGATTTCGCGTCCCTTCGTGGTCTTTCGTGGCCCTTCGTGACCACGTCTGAGTGCCACTGAGGTGCCACACACCATTTGTAACACCATCTCGTTAGCGATACTTTCTTTCGATGTCTCTCGCCGCGGGAACCCGCCTTGGCCCCTACGAGGTCATCTCTCCCATCGGAGTTGGGGGGATGGGAGAGGTCTACAAGGCCACGGACACCCGCCTCGATCGTACTGTGGCGATCAAGGTCCTTCCCGAACACCTCGCCGAGAACTCTGACGGCAAGGTGCGATTCGAGCGCGAAGCCCGCGCGATCTCACAGCTGAACCACCCGCATATCTGTACTCTTCACGATGTTGGCGAGCAGGACGGCATCGACTTCCTCGTCATGGAGCACATCGAAGGCGAGACGCTCGCGGATCGGCTGGGAAGAGGTGCGCTGCCAATCGACGAAGCGCTTGGATACGGTATCCAGATCGCGAACGGCCTCGACAAGGCGCATCGCGCCGGCATCGTCCATCGAGATTTGAAGCCCGGAAACATCATGCTCACGAAGTCCGGTGTGAAGTTGCTGGATTTCGGCCTAGCGAAGCTCGTCGACCTCACCCCGCTCTCCGATGCTTCCGATTCTCCGACGATGCAAAAAGCACTGACGAAGGAGCAGACGATTCTTGGGACGCTCCAGTACATGGCTCCGGAGCAGCTCGACGCCCGGTCTTCGGACGCGCGGAGCGATATCTTCGCGTTCGGCGCCATCCTTTACGAAATGGTCACGGGCCGTCGTGCGTTTTCGGGAAAGAGCCAGGCGAGCCTCATTGTGGCCATAATGGAACACGAGCCCCAGCCGATCTCGTCCGTCGAGTCCGTCTCGCCACCGATGCTCGATGCGATCGTTTCGACGTGTCTCACGAAAGATCCGGAAGATCGGTGGCATAGCGCCGGTGATCTCGCACGACAGCTCCAGTGGGTGACGACATCGACGGCTGCTGCATCGAGTCCGTCGGTGCACTCATCCGGGCTCGCGCGTTTGGGGTGGATCGTTGCTACACTCGCGCTCGTCGTGGCGGCTTTTCTCGCCGTGAAGGACTTTCAGACACCCCCTCCCCCGCGGGCGCAGAGGCTGTCCGCGATACCACCAGACGGTGCGACGTTCGCGTCGTTACAACCGCCTGCGATCTCGCCCGACGGGAGCCAGTTGGCGTTCGTGGGTCGAGATGCAGAGGGCAACAGCCAGCTCTGGCTTCGCTCTCTAGACAAAATGGAAGCCCGTCCAATTCCCGGAACGGACGACGCTGTCTGGCCTTTCTGGTCCCCGGACGGGCGCTTCCTCGCTTTTTCTGCGCAGGGGAGGCTGAAGAGAGTCGACGTATCCGGAGGCCCGACGCAAATCATTCAAGGTGCGACAGGAACGCGTGGTGGCACATGGAACAGGGACGACGTCATCCTCTTCTCCGACCTGCTGGGCGACGTGCGGCGGGTCTCTGCAAACGGAGGCGAGCCCACTTCCGTGACCGAGCGGGATACCGCTCGTGGGGAGCGATCGCATCGGTGGCCCCAGTTCTTGCCTGACGGTCGACACTTCCTTTTCTACGTGCTCACGGAGGCGGAGCATCGAGGTGTCTATCTGGCGTCTCTGGACAAGCCTGGAGCCCAACTTGTTCTTCCTGTGAATTCGAACGCGATCTACGCGTCGCGTCACCTCTTGTATGTCAACAGAGGGGTTCTTACAGCACACGCCTTTGATCCCGACCTCCTCGAGGTCGTTGGTGAACCTTTCACTCTCGCAGACAGCGTCGCCTATGACCCCGTGGTGAGGCGCGGACTTTTTGCGGCTTCAGAAACAGGTGTCGCTGCCTATCGCAGCGGAGCAGGCTACGATTCGCGTCAGCTCACTTGGTACGATCGCGCAGGGACCACGATTGGTGTCGTCGGCGAGCCGGGTCCTGCGCGCGAGCCGAGGCTTTCTTGGGATGTCAAAAGTGTCTTCCTGTCTCGGCTGGACTTCGAGACGGGCAGCCACGACGTGTGGCTCGAAGACCTGGAACGTGGCGTAGCTTCGCGACTCACGTTCGAGGGTGTTCAGGATTGGTTTGCCGCGCCGTCTCCCGATGGAGAGCGATTCGCGTTCTCATCGAGCCGCACGGGCGCGTTTTACGATATTTATGTGAAAGCTACGAGCGGTACTGGCGCAGGCGAGCTCGTGACTCAGGACGCCGAGAGCAAGTTTCTCACCGACTGGTCACGAGACGGTAACACGGTCGTGTTTCAATCCCTGGATGACTCCGGAGATTGGGACGTCGTGACTCTCTCCCTCTTGGATGGCAGTGAGCCCGTCCCATTCGTCTCCAGCGAGTTCAGCGAGCAACAGGGCCGCCTGTCCTCGGATGGTCGCTGGCTGGCCTACGTGAGCAACGAGACCGGCCGTTTCGAGGTCTACGTCCAGCCGTTTCCTGCCACCGGGGCGAAATGGCGAATCTCCTCGACGGGTGGCTTCCAGCCCCGATGGCGCGGCGACGGGAAAGAACTCTTCTTCCTCCGCCAGGACGAAAGGCTCGTAGCGGTCTCGGTACGACCGGGAGACGATTTTGTCATCGGAGAGCCACAGGTTCTCTTCGAGACGCGATTGGATATCGGTGGTACCGTCGAGTATACCCGCCACTATGATGTTGCGCCCGACGGGCAGCGTTTCCTGCTCAACACGCACGTCGAAGACGCAGCTTCTAAGCCGATCTCGATTCTGACGAACTGGCCGTCACTCTCAAGAGAATAGCCGTTCGGCGACCATCCGACAGTTGCGTTCTATGTTGCGCACGAAAGTGTGGGTTCGGACCCCGGAATCGTTTGCTCGACGCGCGTGTCGAACTCGGCGAAGGCGCACGTTCTTGGCCGGGCTCAAGAGCAACGTGTCACCGCCGGTACGACTGCCGCCGATGTCTCCGGTATGGACCGGAACGAAATGGAGCCGGCGAGAAGATTTGAACTTCCGACCTGCTGATTACGAATTTGCGCCCCTGCGATCCAGGAAGACCCAGCGTGACCTCAGAGCACTTAAATCCGGGGCGAAGCGTGGTGGGTAGGTGCTCCTAGGTCACCTCAGGTCGCGTAGGTTTGGAACCAAACTGGAACCAGCAAGACCCGAGGGCAACAGAGGCAACGAAATCAGCCGATATGCAGGAGCACCATTTCCAATCCAGCGATACGCGGAAGCAATCGACCTCGCACCCTCATCGCCGTCGATGTCGATCTCGCCTCGATGCACGACCCCGGCCCCAAATGGTATGCTTGCCGTCCCCCCTCCATCGACAGAAAGGTGGATGTTGATGCACACGTCGAGGTCACGACTCCTCGCGGCGCTTCTCTTCGTGCTCGTGGAGGAGAAGAACATCCAGAGCCCAAAGGGGCGCCGGTGTAGAAGCCGAGCCGCCAGCGCGGTTTCAGTTGGGCAATGTTCTGCAGTTGGCGGCGCAAGTGCGGAGAGTCTGTTGTGACATTGTTCAATCATCGCAGGCCATTCGCAGTTGCCACTGTGGCGTGGATGCTCACATGTGTTGGTGGCAGTACCGAGGCCGAAGCGGTTCCAATCGGAGTTGGCGCTTTCGGTAGCGGTGCGATCCTCCAAGACTACAACGGGCTTGGGCTTCCGATGTTTCCGACCTTCAACCCTACGCCATTGGTCATCGGGGGAAATACCTATACCGGGTCCTTTG
>Ga0315338_1000456_pt1 | contig 93919 bp, 109 predicted proteins | sample ASW8metaG_FD_204518 | JGI IMG/M metagenome (GOLD analysis project Ga0315338, IMG submission 204518) | Ammonia-oxidizing marine archaeal communities from Monterey Bay, California, United States - ASW #8 | ecosystem: Environmental > Aquatic > Marine > Coastal | place: USA: California | collected...
TCCAGGAAGGTGCTCGCGCTGTCGACCAGACGCAGACTCCTGAGTTCAAGAACTTCTTTGGAGACTGGGAGGCCGATCCGGCGAATGCATCGAAGGTGGTCGACGAACAGGGGCGACCACGGGCGGTGCATCACGGCGGAATGGGGGACTTCGACGTATTTACGGACACTACCGACATCGGCTTTCACTTCGGTACGGCAAAGGCCGCAAGTAACTTTGCAGGTGACCAGGGCAGCGTCATGCCCGTGTACCTCAACATACGCAATCCGGCAGAGCTTCCGGACCTAGGTGGGTGGAATGCTCGTGCCGTACTGCTGCATGCCGCTAAGCGATACCCTCGGCACGCCGCCGAGTTTCGAAGAATTGCTGAGACAGTTCCTAAGTACGAGGGGTACAACCAAGAGTTCCAAGAACTGGCTGTACACACCCTTCAAGAAGCTGGCTTTGATGGAGTCGTCTACATCAACAAGGTCGAAGGTGAAGACAAGGGCAGCATCTCTTATGCTGTGTTTGAGTCCACCCAGGTCAAGTCTGCAACGGGCAACGTCGGCACCTTTGACCCCAAGAGCGGCAGCATCCTCAAGCAGCCGCCTACGCCGCAGGGCCTACCTAAGGGTGCCGTAGAGTTCCTTGAGGACAGTCGCGCGGTCATCACGCTGTTCCAGAAGGCAGACGTGTCGACGCTGGTGCACGAGCTCAGTCACATCATGCGTCGGGATCTCGACGAGATGGACAACAAGATCGTAGCCACGTGGGCCAAGTCTGAGCTCAACAAGCACGCCGCCCTGGGCGAGAAGGCTACGCCAGCCATGAAGGCTCTGTTGAAGCATCTGCCCGATGAGCCCGACGAGGTCAAGAAGCTCCTTGACGCTGTCGAGTTGGACCACGCATCAGGGCGCTACGTCGTAAAGGAAGGCGCAGATGTCAACGCTACGGCAGCGCGTAAGGCCGCCGATGCCATGGAAGAGGTCTTTGCGCGCGGCTTCGAGCGCTACGTCCGCGAAGGATGGGCTCCCAACGCCATCATCGCAGGCGTCTTCCGCAAGCTCAAGCAGTGGATGACGCAGGTCTACGAGGCTGTCAAGGGTTCTCCCATCGAGATCGACATCTCCCCAGAGGTTCGCGACGTCATGGACCGCATGATACACGGACCTCGGCGACAGCGGACTGAGGAGATTCCTACCGGACTGCACGGTCCTGCCACCCAGTTCAAGGAAGTGCTACCTATTACCCCCGGTATGAAGGGTAGGCAGCGGTCTATCGTGGATAGTATGTGGCAGAGACTCGAGCACGAGGTGAAGCCCGGAAAGGCTGCCCACCCATGGCTGCAGGGCGCAGCCAAGGCCACGCTCTTCACCTACATTGGCGACGACGCCATGCGCGACCTTCGCTTCCTCGGCCCAGACTACCGACGCGAGGTTCTTCGAGGAGAGCGCATCGTTCATGAAGGTCTGGGCGATCTCTCCCGCCTCCTCCTTGAGGACGACGGCACGGGCTTCAAGATCGTGAGGTACCTCGGCGGAGCTAAGGACCTGACCTACGGCGGTGGACGTGCTGTCAAGACCGATGGTGTGGATTATGCCGGTAACCTGCTCTACTATCTGCGGCAGAACTTCGAAGCACTCGACCCAAGCGTACGGGCATCTATAAACGTGCTCGTAAAGCAGGCCAAGTGGAACCCCAACGTCCTGACTGATGACGAGATGACGGCTGTGCACAGAGCAATGCGTGCCTTCTTCAGTCGGAGGGCGTCGGTCGAGGAAGCCCCCAGTGGCAGTAAGACGATGGAGTACACGCCCGCGTTTGGCCTGGACGTTCTCACCGCCCTGGGCAAGGAACTCATATCTGAGGGGGACGTGGCTCCAGAACTCCAAGAACTCTTTATAGACTTCTACCGCGCCAGCGGTGCAGCCAGTGAAAGCGACGAGGTCATGACTGGTGTCGAGGCGTCTCTATACCTCTACGATGCGCTGGCTCGTTCCGCTAAATACGGAACCGGAACCATTGATACGCGTACTCGTGCTCGAGTGCTGCTTGTCGTAGGCGCTCATGGCTTGGGTATTGAGGCACGTAAGACCTGGATGGGCGCAGGCATCTACTTCCCAGAAGAACTCGCGCTTGCCTACAAGTCCCTGATCAACAGCGAAATCCCCCTCAACTCTAAGATGACTGAGGCTGCTGCAGAGACTATGCGCCAGATTGGCGTTGACGCACACCTCACTGCCGATGACCTCATCAAGATCGACGGCAAGGCTATGTACATGCCTGCGGCGGCGCGTCAGCGTCTCTATAAAGCCACCAACCGGGCGATGCAGGACCTTGATCCACTCACAAAGGGTCTTCGTGGCGAAGACGCTGCGCGAAAGGGCGCTGGACCAGCTCGGGCACTCAACAGCTACTACCTGCGCAAGAATACGCGTGGCGCAGTATTTCCTAAGCCCCAGCACATCCTTATGCAGTCCTTCGATACCTTCTGGCAGATGTCGCACATCTTCGGATGGCGTACAGGCACTGCTGCGGCTGCTCGAGTCGCGTTGATCCCCATCCTTAGCAGCCATGGCGTGTCTCAGGCACTGATGGCGCTGGAGGCGGCTGCTCGCCTCGGCGCCAAGTACAACATGATCGAGCCGAAGCGCGCTCATGTCATTGAAAACCTGCGTGCGGTCATCTCGGAGGGTGGCGACAAGGTGTCGGACGCCATCAACCAGTTCTTCTACGGCTCCATCTACAATACAAACACCAACAAACTGCTTCGCGGTGCCGACGAGCAGGTGGAAGGTACCAACCTCACCTACAGAGAGCTGCGTCAGATCATGGTCGAAGAGGGTATCTTCAGCTCGTTCGATGCCACGCTCATTGTCAAGGGCATCTCCCGCATGGGCCTCAAGCACGCCGATAACATGCTCAAGAGGTTCGGTAAGCGTGTTTACGGCGGCATAGACGAGCTCCAGCGGACTACCTCCGACTTTGCGGAGGGATTCGCTGAACGAGAGCGTGTCGGCGCTGCACTGACACTGATTGCCCAGGGTTACGACCCTCGCGTCTCCTGCCGCAGCACCGTCGTCATGGCACTGCACGACTACGGGTCAAACGCCCAACGCTGGGACAGGCACCCTGTCGTGAAGTTCTTCTTCCCGTACTGGAACTACAACAAGAACATCAACACGATGAACATCAACAGTTTCATCAACATGCGCTACTACTCTCGCATGCGTACCATCCATCGCCTCAATGACCGCATCCCAGAGGCGTTGACGATGCTGCAATACCAGTACTCTGGCGTTAGTCCCCTCGGGTTCATCCCTGAGAACATGACACCTGAGGAGAAGCAAGTCCACGACCATATCCTCGGGATGCTGCGAGACAAGTACCAGGTTGAGTACGCCGAGGGCAAGTTCTGGGATGGACTCATCCCTAACGACGCCATCGAATGGGCCAAGTCCGTACTCTTGCGTAACACAGTCCGTACGTCTGGCGGACAGCTTGTCACGGCAGGAGACCTCGGTATTGGCGGAGACATGCCGCAGGCTATCGAAGCTATGTTTGCTGCCCCTGTCGGGGGTAAGCCTCTGGACTTCACGGGCTCTTACGTCCCTGCACCTTCGGCACGACATCCGTCTGCCTACGGCATCGACCAGCCAGGCTTCCCAGTGGTACCAAGCTTCCGCGACCCGAGAGCTCGCGCCTACTTCCAGGCAATGCCAGAGGGTGATCGCTACCCCTACGTCTACATTCCTGAGGCAGGCATCATCGGCAGTACCCGACACATCTTCGGCTGGTTCATGAGCAAGTTGGTGCTGGGGACGAGTCTGGCTGAGGCTAGCTTCGACACCTTCACTGACGTCGCCTTTGAGCAGGACTCGCCGCACCAGTGGAACCCTGACATTCCTCAGTGGCGAGGCTGGGGTAACGAGTATCCGCTGGCTCTGCAGCGTTGGCACAACGCCGCACTCGAGGTCGTTGACCCGCTCAGCGCTCCGCTTTATTCCGATGCCGTGGCCCAATTCGGTGCCGAGGCCGGCTTCCCTACGCGCCTGCACCCGTGGATTGCCGAGGAGTATCAGCGCAGCTTGGGAGTCAAGTTCCTGACTACCCCAGCTGAGGCCGGTGATAACTGGGACGTGATCGCTCAGGAGATCCTCATGCCATTCGGGCACGCGACACGCGACGCCTTTGCCGGCGGTGGCGGATACCGGGGCCGCAGAGAACTCATTATGCGCGACCCTGTCGTCTACGAGGTCAGTGCCGGCCAGATGCACGGAGCCAAGGCCCACTACAACGGCGAAGTCATCCGCGCGCCTGGCTACTGGATGCCTCCCGGCATGTGGTCCATGTACTTCAACATGAGCCCACTGTCTGAGGTCAACCGGCTAATGCTGGCCATGGAGCAAGCAAAGACCTTCGCAGCGAGAGAAGGTTACAAAAACAAGCTCTTGGCGATAGCTGCCCAGCAGGGCGTCCGTGTACGCGAGACCGAGGCTCCCGCCTTCGCTGTCACTCCGACGGCCGAGCGCGAGAGCAGAGACCTCCCAAAGGGTGGCCGATGAGCGTGACCTGCCAGTGGACATGGCCTCGCCAACAGGATAAACTAATCGCGGCGCTTGACCGCTAAGGAGATTCCATGCAGGAGTTTGACGGGTATACCAGTAGCGGCTTTCACTACGATACCTTTTCAAGTAGCAACACCTTGAACGCAAGTACCTACGTGGGCTTTACCCTAGAGTATGACGTAAACAACGTCGATTGGGGGTTTATCCCTGCGCATTGCTTCATCAAGGATCTAGAGATCCAGGTCTCCAGTATTGCTAGTTCTGCTGCTGAACTAAGCGTAGCCATCTCGTACGATGCTTCAGGAGCGTACTGGCTGACTGGCCATGAGCCCTCCGGAGCTACCAACAAGATCTCTGAAAGCATCCCCATCGGCTCAGCTACTACTGGCACATGCGTGTTTGACGTGCAGAAGGATATGCACCGAGACCCGAACAGTGTGAGCGATACCAATCACGACGGTGATACTGTCAAGTATCGAGTAAAGCTCTACGTGTGGCTTAAGACTGATGCAGGCTCTTGCGATGTCGAGTCCATCAAAACAAACTGGCGAGCAGGTATCGCGGAGTAACCCATGGGCGTGCTAAGCAATGGCCAAGGGAATGTCCTAGACAATACGACCTCCGCAGCGCCCGCATCTTCTACATTTCCAGACGCCCTGTTGGACTGGTCTTCCAGTTCTGAGGCATTTGGCAGCGGCGCCGGGTCGTACACGATTGGAGGCCTGTCGGTCACCTACTCGCTCAACGGCACAGCGGGCCCCGATAGCATTGCTCTCTCCTCGGGCGTGCTGACGATCACAAGCTCGGGCGGACGCGCCTACCTCGTGATCGATCTGGGTGAGGCGCTGACCAACGAAGCCCTCTGCTGCTATGTGACCATCGAGAACTACTCTGCCCACACGAACGGCGGGGTGTTTTGGCAGATTGCCGACGACACAACGCTGGGACATGATGCGGGCCACCTTCAGACGCTCGTCGGTACCGGTGGAGTTGAAACTACGATGAGATTCAGGGAATGTACCAGCGCGAGCGGGCCCGCATTCTCCGTGAACGAGGACATCACTGTCACCGATGTGAGCACCACGTCGACTCGGATGTGTATGAGGTGGGACGGAGCATCCGGCTCGATGTCCTGGGACCAAGGGTCTTCTGCGCTACCGACTGACGGAGGCCACCTCACCAATGTGGTTGCCGAGAACTACAACGCAGGCGATGGGGCAGCGACCAGGAGCGGCCGGAAGTACCTCCATATCTGGGCACAGACCAATGTCACGCTGCGAACGTCGGCCTACAAACTGAGGGCAGCAGCATGATCTTGATCTTGCCGGACTCAATCAATATTCAGACCATCGACGTTGGCGGTGTCCTGAAAGAGGTTGCGGTAGTCACACAGTACATCGACCTCGATGATGCCAAGCGCCTCGCAAACCACCGACAGGATCGTCTTCCCAGCGACCCGTATGCTGCCGAGGCCAGGGAGATCGCCATCCCGACGATGGATGCGCTCATTGAAGCGGGGATTCTGTAATGGGCGTACTCGATAACGGTCAGGCAAATGTCATGGACAACACCTCAGCCGCAACTGAGACTACTGTATGGACTCGCGTAAACTTGTCTACTGGCACCGAAAACAACACTGGGCAGCGCGGAGGCTCTAACAGTCTTGGCTCGAGCTCTACTATTGACGTAGCAGCCGCACACGGCCGTCTTGACGCAGGTATGGATGGCTACAATGTTATGGTAGATATTGGAGCGAAGCCCTCAGGCGCCAGGCAACTATCAGTAAAGTTGGCCGTAGGTACAGCCCCCACGAGTAACGGCACTGGTGGATACACAGAGTTGCTGGCTCTATTGGGGGTAGCCGCCACACCCGCATCGAGCAACGGGTACATGCACGGATTCAACATGCAGTCAAACAACACATTGCGTACTACAACTCAGCCTAAGTTTGGGACAGGCGCAAGCAACAGCTCTGTCATTTCCGGCAACCCTCTTACGACAGTTATGACTGTCAACATCAACTCAGACGATCGGCCGGTTGATGCCATCGCTAGCGGACAAGGCGGCTCTTCGGGAGAAGGCTTCGCTACTCAAACCTCAAATACAGGAGCCGACCCGGCAGGTAACATTTTCGTCGGGGTAGGCGTAGGCATCTCCAGCGCATCTCCAGGCGCAGGTATCACCTGGACAGGAGTAACTCTTGACTACGTGTGGCTATCCTAATGCTTGAATGGATTCCTGATATTGATAGTGACATAGCTACGGCCATTATGGCCCTAGTCGGTGTAGTTTATATGCTTGTCGATCGCTGGCGTAAGCACGCTGTGGGTAAGAAAATTGAGACAGCGTGGGCTCTCATCAAAGCTTTCATCAAACGCGAGGAAGCCAGTGATGCAGAAGCGCACAGAGACCTCGAAGAACTGTCTTATAGGATGGATGCTCTCGAGAAAACTACCGCGTCTCAGGGCGCAATCCTGGAGTACCTTAAAAATCCGGTTGCCCCTTCAGCAGAAGACGGATAGGCCTGTCCCCTAGGAGGCAACACCATGACAGTCTCGGGCAGCCCCCCAATTCGCGCCGGTAGCTCAGGATCGCGCGTGCGCGCGTTGCAAAAAGCTTTGAACGCCTGGTCAGAACCACAAGAAGCCGTCCCCGACACGTTGGTCGAGGACGGTGAGTTTGGCTGGAACACGCTTATCGCGGTCTATGCCTATCAGAATTTTAGTGGTCTGACCCTGGACGGTATCGTCGGGCCTAAGACGGCAGCCAGTCTCAATGCATTCGCGGAAGACAGCCTTGTTGCTTCAGTGGATCACCCCAATGTTCGAGAGACGCTGCAGATCACAGCTCTTGGCTACCTCGGGCACCCCTACGAATGGGGCGGCAACGGGCCTGACACCTTTGACTGCTCTGGTTTCGTCCTGAAGGTACTGGACGAGCTCTCTCTAATCCCCGGATGGGGCGACGATACTGCCGCAGGCATCGCCAATAGGCTGTCAAAGGTAGACACTCCCCAGCCAATGGACTTGGTAGTCTTTGACACGGGAACTCGAGGCATCAACCACATTGGCTTTGTGCTGCCCGACGAGACTAAATACATCGGCGCCAATGGTGGGGGAAAGCACACCAAGGGCAACGACTACCATGCACATGTCAACCTCCGTGACTGGAACTATGATCCACGAGTTGTTTCCTTTCGCAGTATCCAGGGCCTCATTGACGCTACCCCAAGTAAGGAGTAACCATGCCTAAGGCAGAATTTGACGTTGAGCCCATCCTCAAGGAAGTGCGATCGTTCGTCGAGAAGCACGACCTCGACCGCTTGGCAGAGTCCCTCATCGAGGAAGGCTATTCTGAAAAGGTGGTCATCTCGACTATCAAGGGCGTCATTGAGGAGGAGTCTGCGGAAGTTGTGGGTGACCTACTGGATCGTATCCCTGTGTCTCCCGTCTCTGATGACGTCAAGGATCTGCTCTCTGCGGCTCTTGCGGATGCTTTGGGTGATCTCTTTCGCTGGACGTGGGAAGAACTCGACCCCACCGACCCGGAAGCAATCGCACGACGAGCTGCACGACGAACCATGAGAAAGGAACGCCGGGCTGCCCGTAGAGCCAAACGCCAAGCTACGCAGGCTGAGCGACAAGCTGAGCGCAAGGCTCGCCGTGAAGAGCGCCAGGCTGCGCGTCAGGCAGAGGTAGACGCCACCGACTAGTCGTCAGGCGGTTGCGGCGTCGATGGCGTCGCGGGTGATGCGATAACATCCGATACGCCCATGGTCTACCTTGGTTCCCATGAGGTAGCGCCGCTCGCTACTCCGCCCTGCTCTTGTCACGTCTCTGTACTGCAACCACCCTCGCTTCTTCCAGCGGTCTATGATCTCTGCCGGCTGGTGACCTCGGCTACGCAGCTCGTTCTTCAACGTGTCAGGAAGCATCGCGATGAACTGCCAGTCGTCCTTGTCAGACCAGGCGCCTGCCCAGCCCCGCACCGGCTGACGGTAGCGTCCCGTGTTGTTGTCCATGGGGGCCCTGCCGTAGAACGAGGGCGTGTTGCTGACGCACCATGCGTAGATCTGAGTGAGCGCTTCAAGTGGCTTATCCGCCTCGTAGGCTGCGCCAAGGGCGGCGTCTAGGGCAATCTTGATAGGGTCGTTGGCAGGTGTAGGCTTCGGCACCCCGACAGCATGCAAGATCTGCGCAGCGGTGTCGAGCAGGGCGACGTACTGCGTAGCCCGCTGACCCACCGCTGTAGCCGCGTTAGGCATGGCACCGAAGGCAGCGCATCGCTTCAGGTAGTGCGAGTGTAGGAAGGACATCCAGGCAGGGCCGTGCTCATCGTGGAGGAGAGCGCGCAGGACCTCGCGTCCGATAAAGCCATGGTTGTCAACCACCAGGGCCTTGAGCATCTTGGCGTTGTTACCGTTAGCAATGCTCTCGCCCTTGAAAGGTCGTGAACGCACGCTTAGGGTGCGGGCTCGAGCGCCTGCGTCTTGGCCAAAGTCGACCGCACTGGACTCGCCCGTGGACTGGGCCACGAGCTTCCAGGTGGGCGTCGCACGGATGCCGCCGTTGACGTTGCCTCGGCCGCGCCCTCGCCCGTTTGCGAGGTCGTAGATGACCTTGGCTACGGCGTTCTTCCACCGGGCTCGCTTTGTCTCGTCAAGGCAGAGCGGAAGGCTGTGCAGGAATCCAGCAGTCACCTCGATGGCGACGGGTGTCATCTCCCAACTGTAGAGCCCGCCATCGCGTCGGTCATCCGGGTCGGCCCAGGCGCTCACCCCAAACTGCAGCGTGGTCGTCTTGCCTGCGCTGGTCTCGCATGCGAAGTCGATGACGAAGTTGGGGGCGTCGAGGGGCTCGACAAGGACACTGGCGATGCTGGCGTACAGCGAGAGCATGACCGTGGGGTACTCAACCGCAATGACCGCAGCCTTCATCCACTCAGCTCTGTCGCCAGTGGCGTTCCACCCGCACATAATCTGAGCCATGCCCTCAGGCGGAGCGAGCTCAACGTTAGAGCAGCCCACGGTGCCCTCAGGCAGGACAAAGTCACGGTAGCCGTCGACAGTGATCCAGCCAAGGCGTGAGCAAGAGCGATTGGCAATCATGGTGCCGCCATTGACCGCTTCGTACTCCGAGAGCCACTCCACAACCTCCTTGGCGTTACCCGAGTTGATAGGTGCGCCAGCCTTGGCCAACTGGCAGATCTTGCGACTGTCTACCAACACCTCTCGCGGAATGTGACGCTTGACCCACGAGCCGGTGGGTGTCTTCCACACCACGCCCATCACGGTCGTGAACTCATGGATGTCCTGACTCAGGTCTGTGATGAAGATGGGGTTGTGGGCTACTCGACGCAGCGCGAAGTCGTCTCCTTCCTCGTCAGGTGTGCGCTTGAACACGCCTTCATGCGTGACTTCGTAGGTTACAGGTACGATGAGTCCGAGCAGCACGCCAAGCGGCGCTACCTCGGGCGGTGGCAGCATCTCCAGACACTCGCCAAGATTGACTGAATCAGCACCAGCAAAGAGTCGTTCAGCACGCGCCTCTCTTGCCACACTCTTCACACTGTCAATCGCGGATCGTAGTTGCTTAACGCGGCCCTTGCAGCCTGTGCAGGCCTCCATGAGCAAGAGCGTCGAGGCAATGTCAGACGCATTCAACAGCAAGAGCTCGCCTGTACCCGGAACAACCAGGGCTCGAGTCAGCTCGTTGAAGGTGTCTGCACGCCGTTCAGCACCAACTCCGCCCATCAATTCTTCGAGGGCGGAGTCGAGTCTGGAGAGAAAGTCAGCTTCTATGGTCTTAGTCAATCTTCCTCCAGGAAGGATAGTCTAACGCGAGGTCGGGGTCAGGGCTTGTCAGATTCCACGAGGCTACGGATGCCGTTAAGCATTACGCCTAGTTGGATGTTCTTCTGCTCCTCGGTCAGGTTGTCAATGTCGCGCCCCAGTAGGTCATGAGCCCAGAGCACCACCGCATGGATGGTGTCCTCCAGGTTCTGAATGTGGCGCGCTGTCAGCAGGTCAGGGACCGGCAGGTCAGAACGAGAGGTCATCTTTCATCTCCTTCGCAGCAATCTTACGGCGCGCTTCGTTCAACGGCATGGTCTGGATGTCAGTCTCGCCCCAGCCGAGGGTCTCAAGATAGTTCACTTCTCGAAACTTGAGTTCCAGGCAGCGGAAGATGGCGATCTCAAGGCCTTCGCGCTTCATCGCCTCTGCCACCTTGGTCATGCTGTTTCGCTTCCGTGTGCTGGCGTTTTCGCCGACCTGGAGGATCACTGCCACCTCTCGCATCTGCGACTCAGGCACCAGTGCCATAAGACTCTGCACCGACTTCAAGCTCCAGTCACCAATGCTGTAGGTCATTAGCGCCTCAGCCTGGGCAGCAGCCCGGCTGACTTCCTCAGCCTTCGCCTCGGCAGCGATGATGTTCTCGATGATCTCGTCGGGCGACCAGTCCTTCTTGGCAGGAGAGCCTACGGTGTCGCGATGCACCTTACGCAGGGCTCGTCGACCCTTGTCTTCACAGTACTTCCGCAGCTCAGCAGCGCGGTCAGAAGGTGCGTCCTTCAGATCCGGGTAATCAACATACCCAACCTCAGGCTCAGGCAAGGCTGCCGTCCTGGTGTAGCGCGCTCGCGGCGACAGGCCTCTCGAAGACAAAGAAGCTACCTGAGCTGCGTCACGAGCGGTAGGATCGTCAGGGTCTCCAAAGTACACACGGGGCTCAGCCTTGGCCTTCATCCGTGGCGCCTCGCAGCCTAGGTCAACGACGGTCCAGCCCTCGACATCGCGAGCAGGGTAGACCGTGCTCTGTAGGATAACCTGCGCCTTGGGCGGGTTCTTGGCGAAGGCCTCCATGGCGTCAGCAAGGGTCGTGGCTGACCACATGCGGTCGTGCGGGACGATGAGGGTATGCTGCTCCCCCTCATCAGTGACGGCGCTGTCAGGAGCTGCTACGGCGGCTTCAGCGCAGAGCATGATGACAGCCTGGGCACCCGAAGGATCCTTGCGGACGGGACCGCCATCAATGCTGATTCCGCGCAACAGGGTCTGGGCCCCGTAGGTCTTCTGGATGATGTGATACTTCCAACCCTGCGGCAGTCGTTCAGTCACTCTCGCTTCAAGAGCGCTAACAACCTTGGTGACGGCCGCCTGCTCCTTCTCGCGCAGGTCCTTCGACAACGTAGCCAGGTTGGCCTTCTGCTTCTCGAGTCGCTGGATCACAGCGATGCGCTGGCGGTTGCGCTTCTGCGCGTCAAGGGCACGCTGCGCTTCAAGCAACTGACCGCGCAGCCCATGCAGTGCTGTACGTGCATCGTGGACGGTACACCCAGGGTCTTCGACGGGCGTTGTGTCTACTCCCAGCGACTTGGAGAGCTCGTCGATGATGTACTGCTTGGCGTCGATGTCCTTGTCGATGCTGGCCTGGTCATCCTGAATAGTGTCGATAGCCTGTTGAGCATCCGTGAGTGCAGTCTCCGCAGCCTTGACGGCTGTCAAAGCAGAGCCCGAAGCCTGCTCAAAGGTAGCGGCCTCATCGAGAGCCCACCGGCCCGCCGCGAAGGGATTTGTGTTCCTGCAGCAGGGACAGGCCCTGCCCGGCGTGGCGTCGTGAGCCATGCCCTCAAGAAACTTACGCACAGCCATTGCTTCGACTGGAACTTCGGGTACTTGCGCCTTGCAATGCTCGAGCCATGCCTGCGCTTGAGGTACGTAGGCGCTCCACTTGGCGAGCTTGGTTGCGTTCTCCAACTTCTGGGAGTTGGCGGCAGCGATCTCTTGTTCCAACTTTGCACAGTGCTCTGCCTGCTTCTGACGAGCGTCAGAGTTCGTAGCCTCAAAGGCGATGGCCTGCTCCAGCAGAGCCTCTGCTTCCTTGTAGCGAGCGCGCAGAGCGTCGTAGTCGTCCTGTGTGTATGACGCATCCGCCTCCTCGAGTTCACCATTGCGGGCCTGGATATCGCGATTGGCCTGACGCTTGTCGGCGTCAATGCGCTTGACCACATGCTCCAGGGTCGGGGTCACGTTCTTCTCAGCGCAAGCAAGCTTGACAGCCTCCCAGATCTTGTGACCGGTCCCGTGCGAGGTCATCGGCAGCGACTTGATCACGCTCTCGTCCGAGATACCGGCCCAGCACAGCAAGGCGCGCTTGGCACTCTTGGGATCGCCCGACATCTGCTGAAGGATGTCTGACACCGGGAAGGAGAAGCTCACCTCAGCAGCGCCCGACGGGTACGGGCTCTGTACAGAGTTCTCGTAACGTAGGTCAGTACGCCGGAGCTTGCCGGAGTCAGTGACAATCTGGGCCCAGAGATGATTACCGCTGGCAGCGCTCAGGATCTTACGCCCGTCCTTTACCTCTGCAGTGATGCCCGGCGTCTCGCTGCGCATGAGAAGGTCAACGCCCACGCTGTGGCAGGCAAAGCGGATGCTCTGCACCAGCGAGCTCTTACCGGTGCCGTTGTCGCCGACTACCAGCGTCAGCGGTCCCATCTCGTACTCACGAGGGGCATCGCCCTCGAAGGTCTTCCAGTTCGTAGTGACATGTCGAATGTACGGAATACTCATTGTCCCTCCTCGTTTTGCATGCTCTTGCGGATCCACCGCATGAAGTAAACGCCTTTGTCCTCGGCAAGGAATGTAGGCGAGTTGCCGTCGCTGGCGCTAGTCTCATCCACAGGCACGCCGAAGACATAGCCATCGTCGCACTCATAGAAGAGCGTCATGTCGCGAAAGAAGGCAAACTGCACCTTACCCTTCACTCGTACCTTCAGTTCTTCCGAAGCCATTACCCCTCCTCAAAGTCCAGGAATCCCCAGCAGAAGTAGTTGGGCTGCTTGCGGCCATGTCGAGGCAGCGCCTGTCGGTACTGCGTGACCTTATGCATGGTGATGTCGCCGTCGCCAAACTCCGCGCCGTAGACGTAGCACTCGCTGCCTGTAGGCGAGCCGTCCCCGACGGGACGCTCCGTCATGGCAGCGTGGAACATCTCGGCAGTGGCTCGAGGCAGGCGGCAGTTGTCCGTCGTCGGCGCATCGGCGCTGACTGCCAGCGGCAAGATGATGCCCGTGTAGCGATACTGTCCAGTCATTATGCGGTCGGTGGCGACACTGTGCGCCCAGGCAGTCCACTGGTTGCGCCCCTCTTCGATGTACTTCTCGAAGCGGTTGTCCCAGTCCTCCTTACCAGTGACAATCTCGACCGTGAAGCCGGCCGGTGCGTACTTGGCATCGAGTGCCGCGTGCAACTGGCGGCGCCAGCGGTTCACGTCGACCTCGTCGTCCTTCTTACGGTTCGCCAGGAACCATCGTAGCGTAGTCATTCCTCTTCCTCCTCTTCCTCTGCGTCGTATTCACGCTGGATCTTCAGACCCTTGTCAATGGCGACGCCCAGGTCGTAGTCGATGGCGTCGAGGGTGATCTGCACAGGCCACGCCTCAAACCAGGCGTTCAGAGCCTCGGCCAGCGCATTCATCACGTCCGCCTTGATCGTATGCATCGTAGACATCAGACCCCCACGTGTCGCCAACGCTTGCCGTCGAACTCGACAGTGTCGCCGTGCGCAGTGAACAGGTCACCTATTGCTGGACTACGCGGCGCTCCATATTCCTCCCACGAAAGCCGGTTGGCAGCGTTGCCGAGGCCTCCTGGACACCCTTCAACATGGTCTACGCCCTCCATGGCGAAGGCGTCAGCAATGTCTCGGAAGATCTCCTCGATCTCCAGAGGGCTGAAGAGTGTGTTCGAGTGCTTCAGAAACTCCTCAACGTTGTACTCAACTGTCATAGCCAGTCGGTTGAAGTCCCTACTCATCAGTCTACGTCCTTGAAGTTCAGGCCCACCTTGGCCTCTGCCGTGTACAGGATGTCATGTCCAGGGATTCGTACTGTCATCGCTTCCTCCAGTTTCAATCGGTTGCTCTCCACCTCGTTGCACCACTCATAATCGTCGTTAAAGTACGGCAGGTTGGGCGTCAATAGTTTTCTTGTCACCGGGTGCTGCCGCCGTGGCACCACCATGCCGCCGCTCCACTCCACCTTCATCGAGTCATGGACCTGAGCCACCACGCCAGTGAAGGCCCCTCGTCCCTCGAAGGGGAAGGCCAGCCTCACCTCAGCCTCTGCCAGGCGCATGAGCGCGCTCTCTGCCGTGAGGATGGGGTTGTTGACGACCTCGTTCTTCTTGCCACCGCTGAGGACACCGCTGCGACGACGGAAGATGGGGTCCTCCATCCAGCCGCCGTTCTCATCGTAGAGCTTCAGCATCCAGCGCCAGGACGGCTCCCAGTCAGACTCGTCGCGCTCACAGAGTTGACGGTACTTGGAGATCATCGGCAGCGAGAAGTTCAGATAGGGCAGCTCGGTGACCTCGAGTCCGAACTGGTCCTTCACGACCTTGCCGTTGGCATCCCGTCGTGCGCTCTCTGTCGCCTGCATGACACGGAGAATCGTGGGGTCTTCGGCCCAGTAAGCGTAGGCGTAGCGGTAGATCTTGGAGGTCTGACGCAGCGCGTGGGCCTTGCCGCCCTTCGGCTTCCACATGAGCGAGGGGCCCTTGTCGCTCCACTCAGGGACTTTCAGGTAGACGCCATCGCTGAGCGTGTTGGCTAGGCTGCCATGTGCGTCGATGCCCTCGAGGAAGGCCTTGCGTAGCACCTTGATCATCCAGTAGTTGGCGATGATCCTCAGGTGGGCCTGGTCAAGGTCAGCGCCCAGGAGGTAGCGCCCGCTACGAGGGTCAACGGCGTACATCTTCTTGATGTCACCAAGGCCGCCCTTGCCTGACTGGTTCATCATGTTGGGCTTGCTGCACGCCAGCCTAGCTACGGCAGGTACGTGGGCGTTCCATGAACCCCGGATGCGATCGTCTTGATCAGTCCACCCCTTCTCATGCTGGTCCCGTCGCTTCGCCCGCATGACGCCAGCAGACAGGCCCTTGTTCTTGAAGCGTCGCTCGAGTCGCAGGTTCCAGATGAACGCCTTGAGCAGGTCAGAGACGTCCTTCCGCGCCAGGTGCGCCCTGAGCACGTGGTCGCCAGTCCCGGGCAGGTCGCTCTTGGTGAAGAAGTCGCGAGCCTTGAGCCCAGGAGGACAGCCAAGCTTGAGCCTGTCGTAGAGGAGTTCCCGAATCTGGCCGTAGGAGCCGGGGTTGATCGGGGGTCCGTCCTCGTTCTCCTGCTCGCCGCTGTCGAGGTCCACCCTGCCGAAGCCCAGGGCGTGCGCCTGCTCCTGAAGCTCCCTCCGCAGGAACTCGACCTTGCGCCGGTACTGCTTCTCGATCTTGGCGACGGTGGGCTGGTGGACCGGGCAGCCAAGGAGGTGCATCTCTCTGCAGAAGTGCTGCGTCTCGTGGTCGACCTCGTGCAGGTTCCAGTCGCGCCCCTCATACATGCGAGGACGCAGTTCCTCCGGCAGTGGGCGGAAGTAGCCCCGGTTATGGGCAGCGAGGTCTAGAGCAGGCTTGATGCGAGAGTTAACGACTACGTCATTGACGCAGTAGACCAGCCGCTCCATGTCAGTGACAGCGACGCTGGTGGCAGCCTTCTCGCCCTTCGACGTCGTCTCCCAGTGGTGGATGTCGGTGAGTTCTGTGCCGACAGCCTTCAAGCCCTTGGGCAACTCCGGATTCCGCGCACGCGCCGTGAAGAGAGTGTCATGAACAGGCACTGGATCTCATACAGGACAACCGCACACGACTTGCATGTACGCGTCAATGCCGATTTCTACGGTAGCTACAGCGAGCATCCACAGCCACAAGCACGGGATGCCTGCAATGACTGCTACCCAGAACGCATCAAACCTGTTTTCATTGACCCACTTCAAGGCTTTCATGGGATCTCCCGCTGCATCACGAAGTACGTGCAATGGCGAGAACTTTCATGGGTTGAGGCTACCTGCCAACCTTCCTGCCCTCGATCGATCAGGTATTCCATAGAATCAGTAAGCGAGCCGTTGTTTACCCCCATTGCAGATGACCACACAAAGAACTCATACTTCCTTGGGCTGGGCATCTTGCCACCCTTGAACTTCACATCGCAAGAGCGAAGGACGCCGACGATCTGCTCATGGGAGGTCCCAAGCTCGACGAGCTCAGACACCAGTGTGTGGAGTTCCTTGATCTTCTCTCTCGACTTCTGTTTGTCAGTCATCAATCCTCCTCGCACAGGCAGATGACGCCCGAGTTGCCCTTGGAGCTGACCTCGACTACCTGGTCAGGGTAGCAGGCGTGAACACAGGCAAGGTGCTCAGTGGTGGCGAGGCCGTAGTGCCGCTTGGGCAAGCACGACAGCAGCGAGAGGGCGAGTGTCGCCAGTAGTAAGTTCTTCATGTTGTCTCCTATGTCATCCAGACGCCGAGCCAGTCCTTCGAGACTCGAGCGTCAAAACCGATGAGGTTGTGTCCGACCCACGTGCGGCCATCGGTGTGGGCCTTTCGTAGGGTCTCCTTGATGCGCTCCTCGTTGTAAGCAGAGTAGTAGCGCCCGTACTCAGCATCGGGGTCTTCCCTTAGCCCACCAGTACCTCCTGCGCACTTCTCGACGTGGACTCCGACGGCTCTGGCAAGCGTGTCGGGCGTCTCGATGGGTAGCGCCGGGCGTCCGTCCTTCATGTCTGGGATGCAGATGGCGAAGCAACGCACGTTGAATGGGCTGAGGATGCCGTCCGTCTCGTAGTCAAGCACCCAGTACGGTGCCTCCTGTTCCAAGAAGGCGTCTAACTCTTCGGGTGTAGGCTGCAGGAGGATGCTGTCAGGCTCCAGCCACTGGAGCCGGTTGTGGAACCAGCGCAAGCCCTTGGCCAAGGCAGAGCGCCAGCGGTGCACGTTGGCCGGTGCACGGTCTACGAAGGACGGGTGGAAGGCCGGGACTACCTTGCGGTAGAGCCTGCCGTTGTCGCGCCTCAGCGGCCACCAGGGGGGCGCCAGCGCCTCCTCTGCCGGCAGGAGGTCTACCTCCAAGAGATCGCCGTTGAGGTTCTTGATGCCGCCTGTGGTCCGCGCAATGGCGCTGCTTGCCGCCTTACCCAGCGCGAAGACATGAGGATACCTTGAGGCCTCCCGTAGGAGCGCCGGTCTGCAGCACGCCGTGGGGTCGGGAATCTCCTCCTCAACCTGAGCCTTGGCAGCACGCTTGGCGGCGGCAGCCTTGACGCCAGAGGCCCTGAACTGCTGCATGATTGCAGCTGCCATAGTGTCTCGTAGCTTCTTGACCTTGGCTGTCTGACGAGCTCGTGCGCCAGAGGTAGGCCCGGGGAAGGTGCAGAGTTGTGAACTTAGCAGGGCGATGTGCGACCGCTTCAAGCCCAACGGCGCCAGGGCATCGTTCTGCCAGCGACCTCCTGCACCCTGGGCGTTGGCGAAGGGGAACCCTCGCTCTACCTCCTTGAGCCCCGGCATGTCGCCTACTGCCGCCACCGTAGTGTGCTGGTGCTGGTTGGGTACCGGCGTCCACTCCATTGACTTGTCGCGCAGGCACCCCTTGGGCCCGAGCGGACAGATGTCACAGCGAGCACCTAGGAGTCGCGGGTCGAAGTCATGAGGGGTGGTCATGCTTAATCGTGACCTGGATAATGCCCATCGCAGACAGCGGAGACAAAGCCATCGCAGTACACAGGCCCGCCATGAACATAAGCCCAGCTGTCGCTACCTTATTCGAAAGCATCAGTGCGAATACTTCAGCCATTATGCCTCCTTCTCGATGTCAGAAATCGAGGTCTTGACGATGAGGTTGCCGTTCTGGATGAACGAGAACCACGTAGAGAACAACAGCGACGCCTGGTTCAGGCCGCAAGTGTAGTCCTCCTCCGGCGGAAGGACACTCATCGCCATCGCCTCGAGGTCGAGGTTGGTGCGAATGACCAGCGTGCCCCTCGTCTCCCCTCGCGGGGCGTAGGCGTTTAGCGGCCGGTCAGGGTCGAGGTGCATCTCCAGCACTACCAGCACCGGAGACGGCGAATACGGAATGTCCTCTACTTCCGGGTGGTCGATAAGCAGTCCGCTTAGCTCAAGCATCGGCTTACCCACCCGGTCATTGTTATCATCGGCCATTAGCCCTCCCAACGCCCAATGGCGTCCACTCCTGTGAAGTCAGCGACATCTGCGCTGACGTTGTCTCCCTCAAACACGCGGCCATCGTAGACCGCGACTCCCTTCTCGATCATGACGTGCTCAACGCCAACGATGCGCTTAAACTTCTTCGAATACCAGACCAGGCCAATACCCTGCTGCCAGTCCTGCAGTCGCGTCTTGCTGGCGTTGGGTACAGCATTGTCGACACGGCAGAGGCAACCGTTGCTCCATACCGTGATGAGACGGTCGACGCCGTCTACGCCATGCACTCGCTTGCTGCACGACTCGGCGCGATGGATGTGACCAAAGGTGGTAGAGCGCTGAGCATTACTGATAGACGCTGACACCGTACCGCCCGGCTTAGCCCTGACCTTGTCGCCGTGCTTGATGTCCAGCCCGTGCTCGCCCCAGAAGTTCAGGGGGTCCACCTCTCCATAAGGTCCGTGGTACTCGACGTTGAGTTCGTCGAAGCGCATAAGGCGCACCGGATGCAGCGCCGGTAGTTCATCGCCAACAACACGGATGTTGTGGATGTCGTGAGTATGGGTGTGCCCGTGGCGGATGAGCCGGTTGAAGCCGTGGTTGCCATCGACGACCGTGATGCTACTCGTAGGGCACATGCCCCGCATCTGGTGGTAGACCCAGAAGCCCGTCGCCAACGAGACGTTGGTGGTGCCTCGAAGCTCGGCAGGGACGTCGTACTTGCTGAACTCAGGGTTGTCAATGCTGTCTCCAACATCTACGATGTGGTCAGGTTGCAGGTACGAGACAAGGCTCAGGGCGCAGTCGATGGCGCGGACGTCGTGAGTGGGTGCCAGGACGTTGCCGGTCCAGTCCTCTCGGAAGTAGCCAATCTGCATGTCAGGCCAGACCACAAGGAGCTCAACGTCATCTTGACGAGACTTGGGCGGCATCTGCGTACGAGGCTTGATGGTAACAGGGCCAATGTTGATAGGCATCTCATCGCCAGAGAGGCGAGAGAAACGGACGCTCACAGCGTGGTTTTGCACTACTGCTGGCTCGTCTACGAAACGCGGGGCTCCGGACTCGGTCTCGCCCGCCTGCCTGCGAACCTTCATCGCAGTGGTCCAGGCTCGTGCCTCTCCGGAGTACTTGGTGTTGAGCAGGCCCTCAATGCCAGCTGCGGCGGCAAGCTCCTCCACGGTGGAGATAGCGTTGGGTCCTGCATAGGTGACGATGGTGTCGCTGCCGTCACGGGTAACGGTGGTGCCCTCGTCGGAAGCCGGGGTCAGCGTAGGCGGCTGCATGGACAGCGGCTGGCCAATGCTGTTGGCGGTGATCTCTCCTGCTCGAATCATGCGACCAAGGTCGCGGGCCTCTTCCATAGAGAAGCGGTTGTCTTTATCGTATACCCCAAGAAAGCGGGCATACTCGTAGTGCCCAAGACGCTTTATCGCGGCCCTCTGCCCCTGAGGGCTAAGGCTCTGCCACAACTCCAGCGCTCGCTCAGCAAGTCGAATCGTCATGAACACTCCTATCCATGGTGAATAACACGGTCCCAACAAGTAGGGGCGGTCCTCATTGCTAAGGACCGCCCCTGTGTCTCAGCCTCCTGAGATCAGATGGGAGGAGTGGGGGGAGCAGGCGCCGCCGAAGGGGCGACAGGCGCCGTGGCCCGCCCAGCGCTACCGTTGGTGTAGCCGGTCGACTGGGCAGTGGTGTTCTGCGCCAGCGGCGAACGGTTGTCGGTAGGCACAGAGCCGGCGTTGATCAACGCCTGCGCCTTCTCAACGGCGAGGAAGGTGTCCCAGTACCGGCCAGTGATCTCACCGAGCAGGTTGCTGAAGCCCTTCTTGCCTTCCTGAGTCTTCGACATGCCCTTAGGCACACCCCCTGAGACGATGCCCAGGACAGCGACACCGATCTGAGCACCCTCGGGGTGCTTATCGCCCGGCACGAGCCAGTCGAGATCGAAGCCGTTCTCACGAACGTAGTCCTGCATCTGCTTGGAGGCAGCGACAGAGGTGGAGTCGAAGATGGTGCGCATCTTCTTCACGTAGTTCATCACGCGCTTGCCCTGGGCCTCCTGGTCCAGGTCCTGCAGGCGCAGTGCGAAGGTCTCGTGGAACTCTCCGTCAGCGGTGAACGGGTCGCCAAAGTACTGACGGTACGTCTTGAAACCAGCCTGGGGCTGGATCTCGACGTAGCACCAGAGGGCGCCGTTCTTGTCGAACTTCTCGACGGTGCCATCACGGTTGGCCGTGTAGCGACAGATATTGGTCACGTTACCGACGTAGTAGCCAGTAGCGACACCGGAGGGGCCGCCGGAAGTTCCGGTCTGGTTCGCGTAGTTTGCGGGGATGTTACCCATTTGTTCTCTCCTTCTCAAGCACTGGATTACTCCCGGCCAGTGCATCCGGGATTCGTTTGGTATCTGCGGTAGATGGTTGCGTCAAGGACTTTTTCAGGTCCGCCCAGGCTTGTACCTGGTAGAATGCCCGACGGCGTGACTTCGTACTCATTGAGCTACATTGGAGGGCCGGCAGGGGCAGAGGCAGTCGTCGCCCCACCTCCACCCGCGTAGCCATCGAAAGCCGACAAGGTCGTCGCACGGAGGCGGATGGTACCCAGGGCGATGCCATCCTGGACTGCCCAGCGTGCGTGACGCTGCGCATCCGTGGACATCTGCATGGGGACGAAGTCGCTGCCAGTGCGCCGCTGGAAGACGTCCTTGACAACTTCCATGATAGCTTCACGGTCGCCGCCAGAACTCACGACAGCAGCGCTCACAAGCTCCATGTCCTCATCCTGCCACTCCAGCCCAGGCACACGCTGCAGCTTGTACGGCGTGGCACTCTCGTGGAGGATAGCACGAAGTCGTGCCGGAGTCTTGTCCCAACAGGCGTAGGCTCGCGACTTGCTCATGACGTTGTGCATGTTGTCGATGTCGACGTAGTAGGCTCGCTGGATCCAGGGGTCCAATGAGTCTTCGCAGGTCAGGCTGCGCATGCACTGGTCGAACCAGGCTGGCACCTTGGTGATCTGCGACTTGCTGCCAAAGTCAGGACCCATAGGCCACTTGGTAGCACTGCCGTCGTGATTGACACGTGAGCCCCGCTCGATCTCATGGGCGCTGCACCAGAAGTGGCACTTCATCCAACGCGAGACGTTGGCGATGAACGTCTTGTGATCACCGAGCGTGCCGTAGATGCCGAGAGTGTCAACGTTGCCGGCTCGCGTCTTGAAGCGGGGGTCCCTCGGGTCTGCCGCAGCAGCCTTCGAGCGCATGATCCAGGTGCGGTCAATGAGCGTCTGATCGTCTACATAGACAGCGCCAAAGTACTGCGCCCAGCCTTCGCCTTCGGGACTGCTTAGCCACTTCAGCACCGTGATGAGCCGGTCAAGGTCGTCGACCTGGGCCGGAAGGTGGGGACACGACTCCGTGATGTTGACGAAGGTGCCGTCTGCCTGCGGAAACAGGGGCCAGACCGCAGGGGTGAAGCCCAGCACGTTCTCAGCGGGTGTCGCGATAGCGCTACGCACTCCGATGCACAGAGCCCTCGGGAAGGTAGCCAGCGCGTCCGTCGTCTTGGACATGCCGGGGATGGAATACGCACACCCTACCAAGTAGGGCGACGGCGCAGTGATGTCGTCTGTCATTCTCTCTCCTATAAACAGTTAGTTACGCTTGGCTGCGCTAAAGATGATCGCTCCAGTGACTGACATGCCGCTGGCCAGAATCATCCCAGCAACTACCAAGACTTCCCAGAGTACTCCCTCCATGCTCCCTCCTACGTGTGATGATAGAAGCAGTCAAGGTCCCACTCCGGGTGCCAGCCAAGGGCAGCGAGCTTGACAATGTCTACCTCCGACACAGAGTTAGGGTCGGGCCCCGCCCAGATGATGTCGTGGTCTGCTGCCATGTCGTCCTCAGGGTACTTCATAAAGATGTCAAGCGCTTGGCTCAACCTCGAATACTGACTCATCCTCTCCCCTCCTTACTCAAGTCCGCGTTGGCAGACCCCGTTCTTCAGCCACTCACACGCTCCGTAGCGATGGTAGCATGCGCCGCTCTCGTGTGCCACATCAGGCCACTCCTCAATGGAGCGAAGCCCACGTGCCGTCTCGACCTCGAGTTGAGCCCGACGATGGTAGGCGTCGTAGATCCTACGTGCCAGAGTGCGTTCGATGCGCGGCGCCTGGGCGATAGGCTCGCGGCAGACCCGCCAGGTAGATGAGTTCTTACGCTGCCGCTTCTCGACAAGGTTGAGTTCCACGCCCGCGAAGTTAGCGCCGTAGAGTTGACGCCCCATCATGCGGAAGGCAACCATCCCTCGGTCGACGGAGTAGGCATCCTGAGCACGCTTGGGCTCGGCATAGGCCACGCACTTGTGGTCGATGATGACGACGCCTCGGGTCATCAACTCAAGGTCAATGCGCCGCGTCAGGAAGAGCGGAGTCCCGTCCTCCGGGTGCCCTTCGCAGGCCAGCATGGTCGGGATCACATGTCCGCCGATGACGCACTTGAACGGCCCGAGACCCTTGGGTACTTCGAAGGTATCCGCTTCCAACACCCAGATACCCCAGCCTCGCTCCGAGTGCGTGCCGATGACAGACACCACAGGCCGCTCACAGCTGATGACGAGCTCAGGGATGCCCGTAGCGTAGCGACGCTGGTACGCCGCCATCATCTTGTCGATCATGGGGATGAGGTGGTAGCCCTGCTTGTACCGCGAGACCCACCCTCGCACCGCCTCGTTGACGGGGAGGAGTTGGTCTCGATCGGTGATCTTCTTGACGCCGCTGGCAGTGCCGACGAGGACGCTGGGCTGGCCCTGCTCAAGCGCTGCCCTTGCGTAGAAGTGGGCGAGGCCAGTGTGTCCCATGGACCCGCCGATGAGGGGGTCACGGGAGTAGTCGTTGGGGTCGTTGTCAGCCTGCGCTGCGCGCTCTTGGAGCCGCTGGATCTTGACAGCAGGCAGGTAGGCAGAGCCTACTCCGCGCTGCATGAGCCGGTCAGTGACCCACCAGTTACCCTTGGACGCCTTTCGCAGGGCGTTCTTGTAGGGGCACTTGATGAACTCTCCAATGTTGGACCAGCCGTGACTTGACATACCTGCGTCGATAAGCAACTGCTGATTCAAAGTGCCTCCGGGGATTACATCCTAACGTGCCCCCCGGGGTGCGCAAGCAGGTTTCTCAGTCACTTCCGGTCAGATTTAGACCTTGACAAACGCTCGTAGACTACCGCCAAACTGCCCAGAACCACGAACGACGTAAGTACGTACAATGTCAGTACCTTCCGCGTCATCATGCCTCCTTCTTGAAGTATTTCCGCCAGCGGAGCTTAGCCTCCGTCGGCTGACAGGTCTTGCGACCCTCTCGGTTGTTCCAGCCCTTGCCGTTCTTGCGGACGACTCCCTCGCACGTCCACCCAGATGCACGCAGGCTCGTGCCAGGCTCGCTCTCCAGCGTGTAGGTCTGGATGAAGGAGAAGCCCATGGCCTGCGCCGCTCTCGCCGCCCTGGCGTACAGGAAGGAGCAGACGTTCTTGCTGCCATCGGTCACCAGTCGCGTGACCTCGCACGCCGTGTACTGCGGCACTGCTCTACCCACCGGCCTGCCGATGATGGCAGCGCCGACGAAGGCATCGTCCCTGAAGGCACCGATGCTGAAGCGATGGCCAGTCACCTTCTTGTGGTGTCGGTGAAGCTCAGTGACGAGCTCGTTGGCCTGCTTGAGAGTCAGTGGCCGCGCCTCGAGCGGAGGCAACGACGTCCTGGTCAATGCCATTGCTCCTCGGTGGTGACAGGCCAGAGCGGGTCCGGCGTGTCTACCAACTTCTCGAGTTCAATGGAAGCGCTCCGGTAGTCTGAAGCTACTTTTGACGCGATGCGATCTGCCAGCGACAGTAGCGTCTTGGCCTCCTCATCCACTGCTACGAGCGTATCCTTAAACTTAGGCAACGCCTGGAGCACGCCAATCGCATCTTCCAGTTGGTCCATATGGTCAGTAAGCCTCTCGACGGCCTGCTGCTTGTCTGTCATCATCGCTACTCCTGCTTCTTATACGTCAAAGCCCAAGGCCTTGAGTGTCATGTTCGCGATCTCTCCGTCCTCCCCGGTGAATCCGAGGAGCTTGTCATCTACCTCCGCCAACTCAAGCGCCTTGCGGAACTTGCGCGTAGTACCGAAGCGTGCGACCAAGTCGCTGACGATCTCCTCGTCGTAGGTGCCGAGGCAGATGGGCGCCTCCATCAGGGTCTCTCGCCCACCATGGCGGTCAACGCGGCCCTTCCACTGCAGCCACTGCGTCGGGTCCTTGGGCAGCGAGGCCAGCAGGAAGTAGTCAGCCACTTGGAGACCATCGACTGAGGTACCAGTAGACTGACCAGTGCAGACCAGAAGCCGGGCTGTGGACAAGTCGCTGAGATCGTGGAAGTTTTCCACAGCCTCCTCTCGCTCCCACTCAGCCTTGCCGCCATGGATGATGTCCACGACGACCTTATGGTCGATGCCCTGGTCTCCCTTGAGGAGCTTCTCGACGTCCTTCATGAAGCGCATGCCCCAGTCCTCGACGAGCTTGATGCGGTTGAGCATCACCACGACGCGACCCCCCGGCTTCTTCAGGAACTCAAGCACTCGATGACGTGCGTAGGGCAGCTTGGCGCTGGCCGCCTTGGCGATCTTGGTCTCGGTGAGGACCGAGTCGAAGGTCTGGTTGGGCTGGACCGGGAGGTCGGGTAGCGCCTTGCGGATGGCGGTGGGCAGGTTGGTGAGGGCGACAGCATCGCCCCCGCTGGCAGCGTGCAGCAGCGCGTCAGAGGCCTCGCCTCGGCTGACCCTGGCTACCATCTTCTCCAGCGCGTTGATCTGCGCCTGGTAGGCACCCTGCGGACCCTGCTCGCTGAACTCCAGTCGGGGGATCTCCACTCGGGTAGCCGGCAGCTCGCCGTGGCTCTCCTCGTAGTCGACCTCGTGGCGCATGAACAAGCTTCTCGACTTGAGCTCGTCGAGGTTGGAGCACCCGTTGTCCTGCAGCCTGTCGCCCCAGCCAAGCGGCTCCTCTGCGTTGTAGCAGTACCGAGGCACGAAGTCCCAGTAACCGCCCATGCAGCCAGGCTCGACGATGTCGAACTGGGCCCAGAGCCTACGCGGACGCCCGCCGATGGGGGTTGCCGTGATGCCGCAGCGGTAGTTGACGCTGGAGTGCGTCACTACCTTGTTCAGACAGGCCGCCAGCACCTCAGAGGTGCCGCTCTTGGTGACACGCTCGTGCCACGAGGTACTACCGTCTTTCTCGAGTTCGCCGCGCCACCGCTTGTTCTGAGACATCAGGTGGATCTCGTCGTACACGAGGTTTCGAGGGTTGAGGTTGATCACCTTCGACCACGTCTGATAGAGGGCTTCGTACCCGAAGATATAGAACGGAGGATATGCCTGTGTAGGGTCGCATGTAACCACCTGTAGATTCTTGCGGAAGACTCGGGCCTGGTCCTTGGCATGGTTCAGCCACGCTCTCTCACGCCGGGTCTCGGCCTGACCAGGAGATTCGAAGACGATGACAGCGTCAACGTCTGGGATGTAGTCTGCACTGGCCACAAAGCCGCTGCGGTTGCCCAGATGTTCATCCATTCGCCTGTTTTCGATCTGGGGGAGGCGCTTTGTCAGGTCATTGGCGCCCCATCCCCACGTGCAGAGCTTCGTGTTCTCGCCCATGCGGTCGACGAGGCCCTTGATGAGTGGATATGCGGCCTCTATCGACGCCAAGTCGACGAGGATGGCAACTTTCGACCAGCGAGCGCGTACTCTGGGCAGCTTGGCGCCCAGTTCCGCCGCCTTGTGGTACTCGTCGAGGGTAGCGGCGCCGACACGGCGGTCTGACTTGGGAAAGTAACGAAATACTGGCTGCGTCAGGGCCGGAACTTGGTTCTGCCAAGCTGGGCGAGCCTTTCCGGGACAGATTACTGCTGTTGCGCCGCCTCGTTGGCGCAAAGCCAACGCCGCACCCCACGTCTTGCCCGATCCAGCCGGCCAGATCATGAGGTTGCTGCTTCGCGGCCCATCCCACGCCATGTTGCGCAGCTGGTAGGGCGTTAGCGTGACATCGGCTGCCTCAGGTGCCAGGAGGCCCTTCATCTGCAGATCTCTGAAGCGTTCCTTGCCCTCGTCAAGGAGACGGTCGCGTACATCCCGGGCATCCGACCACGCACCGTGAACGGGGTGGCTCAGGTGCGGCTCAGAGCACGGGAAGCGTGCCAGCAAGGGCTCAGCCAGCCACCAGCCGTTGTAGGGCACCGACACCACCGGCACACCCGTCGGGCGGCCAGCGTTCTTGGCGCGCTTCAGCCAGTGACTGGTTCTGCCGTCCGCCTTGACGACGTGGGACCACACCTTCAGCCCAGGCAGCACCTGCTCCAAGGGCAGGAGGTCCTGGAGGTCGGCGTTCACCCGCCAGGTTGCACGAGGTGTGCGCACTGGCGAGTAGGGCAGCGTCGATGGCGGATGCAAACTCATTCTTCTCCATAGATGAACTGGTACTCGTCGAAGGCGTCGCGGCAGTCCTGTCGCACAGCGTCGATGTCTCGCGGGCTGCGGAACTCGCGCTCGCTGGAGTACTCCCAGTCGCTGCCGTCCCAGGCGATGCAGCCAGCGCCCACCTTGGTGACTACCGTCGTCAAGGGCAGCGCGTTGAGCTCGTCACTGTTGAGGTGGTAGTAGAGGCGCTTGCCTCCGGCAACCACCAGCCACACGTGCTCGAGGTTGTATTTGTCGATGGCGCGCAGGGCAGAGGCCAGGGGCTCGATGCCGATGTGATAGGTGAAGTCGCGGATGGTGAGGATGGGCACCTCGTCGGTGTCCTCCTCCCACTCGTCTTCCTGGTCGTGGTAGTAGGCATCCCAGGCTTCGCTGGGGCAAGGAATCCTAGGCATGGCTCACTTCCTCCAGTCGGTGCCTGACGCCGTAACGCCGTGGTCGGGGAATGCAACGATGGGCCCAGAGAGCGTGGCGTCGCAGAGCTTGCAGTCGTTGCACTGCGTGGGCTTCGCCTTACCCCTCGCCTTCGAGAGCATCGCCGGGCAGACGACGAAGCGGTTGCCGCCGGGGGTGACGCCCTGCGCCTGCTCCTTGGGCCAGGAGGAGGGAATCACCACGGTCGCACGCCAGCCCAGGTCGACGGCGAGGTCAGCGTCCTCGAGGGAGTCGCAGCTCGCCATGACCTGGCCCTTGAGGTGCGAGCCTCGCGTCTTCCAGAAATGGGTGTACGCCAGGACGCGCAAGCCGTTGTCGCGGATGGTCTTGACGACGGAGGTGAAGACCTCTGGCAGGGCTGCGCTGGGGTCCCCGATAGGGCTGAGTCGAACCGCTCGGACGTGCGCCTTTCGAGTGCGAAGGGCCTCCTTCATAGAGTAGCGCTCCGGCTTGGCAAGGGCGCTCTTCATCATGGACGCCGTGCCCATGACGCTACGCCCGGCCCAGGCGTAGCACTTGCTGCCATTCTCTTGCGTCAGAAGTGGGCACCCCTTGCACGAGGAGCGTAGCTTCTCCTTCACCTCTGGCCACGACTGGGCGTTGACAAGAGGAGACGTCAGTGTGATCTGAGGGATGTCCCCAGTCTTGGTGTTGGTGCTACGCCCTCGAGCGGTGACACCCTGTTCAGGCCCAATCATAGTCACTCCAGATTAGTGCTTCGTAAACCATTCGTCGCTCGCTACCCTTACCTCCAATAGTGCGCTTCAAAGGCACCGTGTCCACAGTCCAGCCCTCTGGCTCATAGAGACCTCGCACCGTAGGTGTGTCGAAGTTACTCAACAGAACCTGCGCTCCTCGGCTACGAAGTTCGCATGCTATGTCACGCAAGGCCACATGGTCTTCAAAGGTAAAGCCCTTCTTATCATAGGCAGTAAAGGTGCCGTCCTGGTCAGGCGACGGTAGGTACGGAGGGTCAAAGTAAACAAGGTCACCGCTGTTCACCTCCTCCAACGCTGCGTCAAAGCCTCGAGTGTGAAGTTCAACAAACTTCAGCGCCTTGCTACTGGCGTGGATAGCATCAACGCTGAAGAACTGAGGGTCTTCATTCTGTCCCCACGGCACGTTGAAGTGGCCCTGTTTGTTCACCCGATACAAACCGTTGAAGCCTCTCTTGTTGAGAAAGATGAAGAGCGCTGCGAGCTCAGGCCCTGCCATAGTAGCGCCCTCCCTGTTGAAACGGTCTCGCATCTTCAGGTAGGCTTTCTTAGGATCGTTCCGAGCGTACTCTTTCTGCAGCTTGTAGCACTCACTGACTACTCGAGCAGGTAGGTACTTAACCGCAGCATAGGCACGCATAAGCGGCTCGTTGATGTCGCTGAGCACAGCCCTAGGTGCGGGCTGGTCTCTTAGCCATCGGCATGCTTCCATCTCGTAGAAAACAGCCCCACCGCCTACAAAGGGCTCATGGTAGATACTGAAGGGGAGCTTGATGCGCTTCTTGATATGCGGCCAGGATCGCCGCTTCCCTCCCGTCCATTTCACAAACGGTTTAGTCATTGATCGAGACTCCACTTACGAAGTTCGTCACCGTGCACCCACACCTGCGACAGAATGCTTACAGCACATCCCTGCTGAAAGCCAGTGATGCCTTCACTGTCAGCCACGTGCTGCGACTTCTTAGCAGCGTCAGCGACCGACATTCCCTGGCCCACGAGAGACTCCATGCATCGAGCCCATGTACTGGCGTAGTTCAGCGCAGCTCTACCGTAGCCATCTGCGTTGTTGTCTAGCGTCGCCTGCCAGCCGTCTGGGTCAGACCAGGTAGGCTCTTCTGACGCAGTCGCCAGCATGTCTGCCAGTGCTGCCATTCGGTTAGCTTCCGCTACTTCCGCCTGCCGCTGACGCTCTGCATATTCAGGAGAGGCATGGTACTCATCGGAACGACGTTGCATCTCCTGGAAGTAGTACTTTACAAGCAGCGCTCCGTCTGTGCCGGGGCAAGCACGCAACTCTATCTGGTTGAAGTCGATGGTGAGTTCTGTACCCAGTACGTTGGCCATGTCTGTCAAGTCGGCGCAAGTCTGGTGCACGAGTACGCCGATGGCCCCTCGCAACTTTCCATCATAGTACGTGAGCCCTTTAGGCTTAACACGCTTAATGTAAGCTTTTTTACGTATAGTCATGGCCCATCCTTTAGCAAAAGTTCTTGCAGTTGACGCTCAAGTTCCGCACGCTTCCACTCTGCATAGGACTCCTTGCGCTTCCGCTCTCGCTCAGCCCGGTCCTTGCGCTGCTGCAGCATGATCGACACGGGGTCGAAGGTCCGCACCTCTACGTACTCGCACTCCACGATCTCGCAGTCCTTGTAACTGTCGATGCGACTGACCTGCTGAAGGTGAAGCTTGAGTGGACCCCAACCGTTCCACGCCTTACCAATCTTCGAGAAGGTCGGACGCGAGCCGCCCCTCGAGAACTTGCCAGACGGTCGATGCCGAATCTTGAAGACACTGTTGTTGTCTGCCATTGATCCTCCGGTTAGGCCTTCGTAGGAGGCCCCATGTTTACTAAAGACGAACGCCTGCCGGATCGGCTGGAGTATCGCGACACCAAGTACTTTGGGCAGGTAGTAGCAGCTGAGATGGAACGCCGAGGACTGAGCGTACGCAAAGGCGCAGCCCACTGCGGCATCCCGAAGAGCAACCTTCACGACCTGATGATCGGGAAGACTCGCCCTTCGCTTGAGTCAATCGAGCTCATCGCTGCCTGGTTTGGTAGGGTCAATGGCAACGAGGATGAGTGGCTTCGCCGTCTCGCCCTCGCCGCCGTTGGCCTTGATTAGCCGATGCGTCGACCCTTGGTCACGTCGTAGTCGATGCGTCGACCCTTGGTCACGTCGTAGTCGCTCTGTCCCGACAAGGTCAGCGGTGCAGTGATGCTATCCACTACACCAACAGAGCCGTACATCTTCGCTGCCTTGAGCTTCACAAGGTCTCGTTGACCTTCACGGGTGCCAATGCGGTCCTTCACGCGCTTCTCCACAGAAGGCTTACCCATTCCGTATTCCCAGAGGGTATCCTCATTGCAATCACACGCTATCCACTCGTTATTTGAGTACATCGAGTCAGGGCTGTCGGCCACTCTTCGCGGGTTCAGGTAAGAGGCCAGCGGTACAGCCATACGCACCTCCCCAACAGGAACGCTTCGGGTGCGCGTTGCCTGGACGTCCAACTCAAGCGCCAGGTTCATGTGTAGCAGTACATGGGTCACGCCCAGTGCAGTCAACTCTTCGTGCGCAGTAGGCTTCGCAAACGCAGCCTTCAGTTCTTCGATGCTCATGCTCTCTCCTCTACAGGGTACAGCACAGTGCTGTCTACCCAAGGGGTAATCTCAACCTTGTCAATGGAGTGCACACCGTACTCACCATAAGGAACAAGCTCGTCAAAGCCCCTAAGTTGTTCCTCAGTCACAATGCCTTCATACATGTCCTGCGGACCCGGCCCCGGCATCTGCGAGATGTTCCAGTTTTGTCCAGTCCTCAAGATAGCCACGACAGGGCGCACGTAGTCTTCCACCTCGCCCGCAGTCAACCTCGACTCCTTGGTAACGTAATCTGCAGCGCAGCAGTCAGCTGTCACGATCACTCGAAAGTCACTCATACTCTCTCCTTAGATGGTCCAAAGGTCGACGAAGCGCTGCTCGACGACGTTGTTCTCGACGACGATGGCGCCCATGTCGTCTTCCTCCTCACCCCTGAAGATGACACGGCCGTTCAGTGTGTAGCCCCATGGCTGCAGGAAGTGCTTGATGAGGTAGTTCAGCCAGGGCACATACTCGTAGAACTTCTCTTCCTCATCCCACGCGATGCAGTCGCAGCCTTCGAAGTTTCGCAGGTCGTTTGTATAAATTATGTCCGCCCACCAATTCGTATTCTCAGTAATTCTACCAGGCACCCACTGACACCAAAGGCCAGGCTGCGAATCTGGGTGCCGCTCGAGTTGGCCTAAGGAACCGTCTGGACGACGTCCGTGCGTCTGTCCGCCTGGAGGGTAGTTGACCTCCAGCACCGAGGCGTCGTTGAGTTGGCGATGCCCAGCGAACCCGGCTCCACCCCCGGCAACGACGTAGCCGCCGTCCAAGCCGACAGGCAGGCCGACCGCCTCTCGCACCGGGTCGACGAAGCGTGCGGCAATCTTTGCATCACGCTGCATCCGCCGGGTCTTCGAGAACGCCAGCAAGTAGCTTGCGTGCTCTGGGGTAAGCGGCTTATCCAACTTAAAGTAGCCATTAAACGTCGTAGTGTAACCCATGGTCTCTCCTACTGCTCTGCTTCAGCAAGCCCTCCCAGTAGGAAGGCTGCGCCAAACAGGCAACCAATGGCAGCTTTACCTGCCTGTGTAGAGAAGTCCTCCCCTCCGGAGAACCCCCAAACTATTACACCCACGCCCATCAATACTACTAACAGTCGATCCATCGACCCTCCCAAGAGGGTCTATCGCATGGACGCGGGGTGTCAAGTCACATTGCAGCCTTACGGCCAATATCTTTTGCACCCTCTCGCTTGACAACGAAGGTCATCAGGCACCTCCTCTACCTCCATTAGGGTTGCCTCAGCCAAGATGTACCGATCAGCACACTTACTTCGGGCTACGCCATTCCTGACGGTAAACAAATGGTACCTGCGTTCCAATGGAAACGGGATATGCGCTACAAACGCTCGGGCTGCCTGCATCAGCTCGCCTTTCTGGCAGGCTTGCGCCCTACCAGACGGTTCTGGGCGGGCTTCTCTCCGGCCAGACCGCGCATACGAGACGTCGTCTCCACGCCGCCAGCCTTGCTATTGGGGCTCCAAGCATGCACGCGATTTCGTAGACGGGCAGGCTCATGCTTCCCCCAAGAATTTGACCATTGATTCATAATACCCAACTCCTGTTCATTCCATAATCAGGAATGCCATAAGAAACATCAATGACACCAGAGCTCGTACAACTCCAGTTTCCAGATTGCGTGCAGTATGCCCAAGCCCTGCACCAATCATGCAAGTAAGGCCTGAGGATATCGCCACACTCGTTATCGAAGGATCATGCACATCCGCGCCAAAGGCCACAAGCAGTAGGAAGGGTACCGACAGAGCGAATAGCCACTGCAAATTACCATCGTGTTGAACAGCCTGAAGTACTCTTACCCCAGCACTCTTACCCACGGATGCTCGCGCTTTCTTAAGCGTGGCTTTAGCTATGTGCACCTTAGCCATCACACTCGACCTGTAAGCCTCAGGAACTTGAGCCATGCTTCCTCCAAGGAGTTACCGGCGAAAACACCATGACGACCGGCGCTCCTTACTTCATAACACTCTACGCCTAGACGCGGAGTGTACGCCAGCATTGTCATATCAGCAGATGCCAACGACAAACTCATGCGCGGAAGCTCCATCGTGGTAACGCCGCTAACCCCCTGAAGGCCCACAACAACACGCCCCGCCTTAGCCGGGCCGTAGACTGTTACGGGCACCCAGTCGCAGAGAAGCTCTTCAGCTGTGGCTGCGCCAAAACTAGGGATACGCTCAGGTCGTGCGCTGCCCCACGGCTGGTAGGCATACGCAAGATCTTGACCCCATCGCCACTCTTCGAATTTTTGACGAGAGATGTCGGCCTTTAGAACAGTAGCCCCAGGTCCATTCGGGCTTTCGTCTCTGCCCGCAAACATACGATAGTCCATCACTCTTCTCCTGCGTCTGCCTGCGCTTGCAGCGCCGCCTCTACCCTGAGGTACCCCATGATAACGAGACGCTCTAGCGCGTTGGTGCGGCGCTTGTTCGCCAGACGCGTAGCCTCCTTGCGGAGAGCGGCCAGGGTGGTCGGGTCATCGACTCCATCTTTCAGCCAGTCGCACGCCTGCAGCAGGTGCATCAGGCGCTGGTCTCGATACTCCTTGATGTACTGGTACAAGGGCATGTCATACCGCTTCCACTTGGCGACAAGTGGCTGGCCAGGTCCACGTCTCTGGTTACGCGGTCGTGAGCTCGGCTTCGGCGTGAAGGTCGATCCACCGTCACGCCCCAGCGCTTGGTGGACCTCAATAGGCCAGGTGCTACGAGGCGTGATCGCACTCAGGGGCATGTTCTTACTTGGCATTGTCATTCTCCAGGTTAGTCGTTGCCGCCATATCCATCTCGCGCCCATCCATCACCCGTAAGGAAGAAGTTTGTACGACTCACAATCTTAGTCATAGGGAACTTACATTCTTCGCAGTCAGGCGGAGAGTCGTCCATCTTCTGCAAGACTTCTTTTTGATCTCCGCAACCTTGGCAATAGTATTCATAGATGGGCATGCTACTACTCTTCTTCCTCCTCTTCCTCCTCTTCCTCCCAGGGAGGTGTCCCGTTACGGCAGGACCCGCAGTCAGAGGCTCCGCATGGACCGCTGTAGGTACGGTGACCTCCGCAATTATAGCGATAACGGCGAGTACTGGTCGATTCAAAATCATTTGCTAAGTCAGCAAGTTCATACCATAGCATTCTACTCTCCTACTTGCGGCGCTTCAACAGCGCCTGCTCTACGTGCTTGATACCTTAGCCTCTGTCCATGTCCCCAAGACCAGCCCAGGCCGAGGGCAACGCACCCGGCCCACAGGGTCAGCGCGGCACCGGTCACGACCCGTCGCCCGTCGAGGGCTCGGGGTCTGGGGCGGTGAGACACTTGGGCCAGGGGCGACCGCACTTGGGGCAACCTCCGGCGCCTTCCTCCCACGCCTCGTCGGATTCGGGCGTGCCGCAGCGGCATACCCGGGGCTCGGGGTCTGGGGTGAGGAGGGATAGGACACGGGCGCACATCTCGTCGTGGATGGCCCACATGGGACGCCTGGCCTCGTCGGAGATGGGCATCGCCTCGATGTCAGCGGCCACCAGCGCGGGTAGCCCCGCAATCCGCACACGCAGGGCGGTGAGGGCCTCACGCTCGGCGGCGAGGTCGGCACCCAGTTGGTCCACCAGGGCCACCATGCTGCCCATCTTGTCGTCGCTCCACCCGGTCCCAGACATCAGGGAGGGGTGGGGGTCCGTGCGTAGCTCGGCACGGATGGCGGCCAGCTCGGTCGGGGTGGGGGGCATGTACACGCGCACAGAGTCGCGACTCACCTTCACCACCGCCCCGTCGCTCAGGCGCGGCGTGCCGGGCTTGTCGGTGCTCATCGGTCACTCCGGGGCATCGAGGCGGCCCAGCGCCGCACCTTCTGCCAGGCCTCAGCCGGGGAGAGCCAGCTGATAGCGACGGCCCAGAGTAGAACTCGTGCATGGGTTAGCATGAGGCCCATCCGAAGAAAGCATACCTGTTCTTCCCCAAAGCCACGCACCCAGCAGGTCCCCACTTATCGCTAATCTTTGAGTTATCCCGCATCGCTTGAGTGGTATCGTGTGCGGTCAAGTCAGGGAAGGCCTTCTGCATACGTGCTTTTGCCTGCTGCGGTGTCTCACCATAGAAAGTCTCAGCGTCCTGTACCACGCGACACCATTGTTTCCGGCTGTGATCTTGAGAGGATGGAACAATCAGCATTACAAAGTTATCCTTCTCAGCAATACTACCGGTGTAACCTCCCCTGCCATGATAATCCAAAGCATTCTCAACTGCAGTATGAAACGCCTTGCGGGCTGTTTCCCCAACCGCCTCTGCGTAAAAGTCTGATGCGCCCATGTTCGCTCCCGTTGTTCGTTGTTGTTATTGACACAGCTCGGGAAGGTTGACCCGAACAAGCGCCTCGACTACCGCTGGCGGTACCATGTTGCCGATGCGGGCAATCTGCTCAGTCTTCGTACCGCACAGTTGCCAGGTGTCGTCGAGGCCAGTGGCTCGTGCGAGCTCACGCGGCTGCAGCATACGGTACCCAATGTCGGTGATGGTGTAGCGCTGGCCCTGGATGGTGATCTCAACCAGACTGAAGTTGCCCTTCGCACGGATGGTGTGCAGAGGATCGTGCAGGCTCTGATGGTTGTGCTTGCCAGAGCCATAGTACTTGGTGAGGAACGCTGCCACAAGACCCTTGCTGTCTCGCTTGGTGACGGTGTGGGCAGGCTCGTGTAACGCTTGGCCTACAACCCCGCCGTTGTTCTTGGCGATCCAGGCTGCGATGAGTGCGCCCTGAGATCCCTTCGACGTCACTGTCGGGAAGGGCCTGGCTACGTCTCGAGTGCGAGGGGTCTGGCCCTTGCGCTCACCGTTGCGGGTGGAGATCATCCACGGGATGTATTGGCCCTGGCGGTCAACGACGAAGGGCTTGTCGGTCTCGAGGACATAGCGCTTGAGTCCGTGGGCGATACGCCGTTGTGTAGCCTCGGCCAGAGGTCGCTTGCGCGTGAAGATAGAGGGGCAGTGGATTGACCAGTCAATGCACTCGCCAGCGGTACGCCAGGGCAATGGTCGACCCTGCCCGTACGTCGGCTCAGGCCATGCGATTTCAGCACCGTCTCGTCGGGCAACGACAAAGAGCCGCTTGCGCGTGGTAGGTGCGCCATAGTCGCAGGCTACCAAAGACTTCCATGCAATGGTGTAGCCCAGCTCGCGGAAGTCGCGCACCCACTTCTGGAAGTACTCGCCCTGCCGATCCTTGATTGGCCTGCCGCTGTCGTCCAACGGACCCCAGGTTTTGAACTCGTCCACGTTCTCAAGGAAGAACACTCGGGGTCGCAGCGGACGAACCCACTTGTCGAAGACCTCGCTTGCCAGAGCACGGAGCTTGTTGCTCAGCGGCTTGCCTCCCTTTGCCTTGGAGAAATGAGTGCAGTCGACGCTGGCCCAGAGCGCTGCAGGGTTGGAGCCTACCCACGTTGTCGGGTCGGCAACGTAGATGGACATCAGCGAGTGGTTGCTGTCGGGATGGTTCAGCGAGTGCATATAGATGGCGTGCGGGCAGTGGTTCAGCGAATGCGTAGGGCTTGAGCCCGTCGCTCTGCGAAAGCCTTCGCCCACGCCACCGCCACCGCAGAACAAGTCGACTATGTTTGGTTGCTCATTCTGTAGCGTCACTACGAGTTCTCCTTGAGCCAGTTCATGGCCTGGCCACCGCCGACGAAGTAGACGCCAGAGTCGTCGCCTCTGCTGAACATACTCTCCCTGATGCCAAGGAGTACGTCACTGACCTCGTCGATGGCGACCGCCCTGGGGTAGCCCCCCGGGTAGCCATTGACAGCCCTCTGTCGTATCTTGCCTACCTGCTTGATTGCAGCATTCACCTCGTCCTCAGAGGACAGAGCAATGGCCCAGCCAGCAAGGCAGCAGGCAGTGCCGCAGTTGTGCACGTGCTCCTGCACTTGGGCGAAGAAGTACTTGTTGCCGGTGGGGCTGTAGTTAACGTCGTCCATGAACTCCCCCTCATCCTCGTCAATGTCCTTGAAGCTGAACCAAGAGGCCATATAGAACCGCTCAGGATCGTTGATGGCGATGTCGTAGATCTTACCGATGAGTTCCTTGTTCATCTTGCTCATGAGTTCTCCTTGAGGAGTAGTTCTCGGGCAGCGTAGTCTGCTTCTTCCACGCCCAGCGCGTAGGGCAACTCGCCGTAGCCGAAGACAGAGTAGCCGATGAGTTGGGCAAACTGTGCATAGTCCTCACGCGGTACGCCTGGCAAAAGCGCCAGTTTGTTCATGTCCATGGGCCCCACGTCGAGCAGGTACCTCACCAACTTATTCGATCGAAAGCGCACGAGCCCCTCATGGTCGATGCACAATGGCTGCATGGGCACAGCGTCAGTCGGCGGCTTCATCATCACCCCTTCTACGAGCCCGCGAACCCGGTGGGCGATGTATTCGAGAGCGTCAGCCATGTCGTTAGTGTTACTCACTTATGCTCCTTGCAGATCTCATGGAGGCGCACACGCCGTGCGCCGTTGACAAAGGTGATGTCGTTGACTTCCATAGTCTCTCCTCCATGTTCATGGATGTGGCCGAAGAAGTGGTAGCGAAGGTTTTCAGGAACATCGTAGGCGAGGAGTGAGGTAAGGCTTGGCGACCCCCACTGACGCGAGAGGATACCGGCGGGCGGGCCATGGGTGACGAGGACGTCGGGGTCCTGGCGGAACGCATGCTGCGCAAAGCCACGCAGGGTGTCGTCCTCCACCTCGCCCCACCACCTGCCGTTGATGGGCATCACGCCCTCGTAGCCAGCGAAGAGGAAGCCATTGAGTTCCGTGAAGGGCAGCCGCCCTAACTCAATGACGTTGGCACCAGCCTTCTTCAACCATGGACCGATACGGGTGAAGTCATGGTTGCCTCGGAGGGTGAGGACAGGGCGACCGCCCAAGGCCTCAGCGAAGGAGTGCCATCGACGGTTGTCGTACTCTTCCTCAAGGAGCTCCTCCTGCCACCCTTCACACATACGCTTGGACGTACGTTGGGTCCAGAAGCCAGGGATATCGGGGAGGAAGTCACCCGTGTCGAGCCACACGTCGTAGGCGGTGTCGTACAGATGCTTCTCCAGGTTACGCCACTGCCCGTGCAGGTCGCTGCTGTGCAGGACTCGTAGCCGCTTAGATGGGGCCATGGTTACTCCTTGCGTGTGACGATAGCCTTGATCTCCACGTTGACATCGACGCGCTCGCCCTTGATTACGACGAAGGTGTCGCCATTGCGGTCAAGGAAGACCTCGTTGCCATCGCCATCGCAGATGGTTTCTGCTGCGTCCCAGAAGATTTCTGTGCCCCCCGCAAACTGGTAGGTAAGGTCACCGTCGGGGCCCACCTCTTCATCGTAGACTCCGCAGGCGCCGACGAGCAGTTCGTAGGTGCCTTGGACGTTGTCCCAATCAATCATCATGGCTCCAGGGAGAGGAAGCTGCTGCCACGGCAGCGCCAAGGATGGACAGGGGTGACGTCTCAGGCGGCAGGAGGTCACGCGGACCAGCCACCAAGGGCATGTACACGACGTTCATGAAATCTCCAGAGGCTGCTCGAGGCAGACGAAGACGGCAGGCTGCCACATTGCGTTGACCATAGGCAGCCGGGACACGCACTTCCAGTGGGTGCACGTACCCCCGACCTTGCCGAAGTGGTTGGTCTTGATGGGTTGCTCAGTACCGCAGAGCTTGCAGAGATACATGCGTTCTCTGTACCCACGGTCGAGTCGACGGTCTCGCTGGGCACGCGACTCCATCTGGAGGATAGGTGTCGTCCGCTCGTCGTTCCACACCAGTTGGCAGCGGATGCCGACGTCAGCATGGGTGATGCGACTCCCGAAGACACGACAGCCAATGTCCTCAGCAGTCAAGGTGTACGGGTTGGGCCGAGCTTGGCGTCGCATGTCGTGCTCTATGTGCTTCGTCCGCTTCGGGGCGGTCGGCTTCCAAAGCTCAGTCATGGAATCTCCAGTGGAGTACGGATGGCGGGCACGGTGAGGAGGACACGGACGGGGCGCCAGTAGGCCTGCTCCTCGGCGGTGAAGACCTTCGCCCGGAACGCGACCGCGTCATCCTCCGTGTCGAACAGGAGGGGGCCGCCCGTGCTGCGAGTTTGGCAGTTCTCGATGCCACGCCATGTCCCGTCAGGGTAGGGTGAATGCAGCACCCAGCGTTCCAGTCTGATCATGTCACAGTCCGTAGTCGTGAGGGTTGATCTCGCACTCGATGCGGAAGCGCTTGGCGATGCGGAAGGCAGCCCAGCGTCGCTCAAGGATGGGGATGTGCGTCGAGTAGGAAGTCTCGTAGTACTCCTGGTAACGACGATGACACTCCATCCAGTAGTCCTCCACGACGGGCATGAAGCGTTCCCAGATGTCGTACTCAGTCTTGCCGTCCTGAATGACCAATGGAGCCAGCCCGAAGTAGAGCGACTTCAGCTTAGGGTAGAGCTTGCCCTCGTTGCAGATCTGCAGCGCCAGCCGCTCATCCCAGGGGCTACCAAAGGCAGGGTTGTAGCTACTGGTTCGCTTCAGGAGGTTCGGCGGATTGCGTGCTGACTTGGCAGGACGAGTGCCCGTCGTGATGAACTGCCACTCAGCCAGCAGGTGGCTCTTGTACGTGGTGCGGTATACCTCTTCACCGCCCTTGCGAATGACGTAGTAGTAGGCAGCCGGGGCCACTCCCCAGTAGTTGGGGTGAGGGTAGGCCCACTCATCCCAGAGCCAGACGAACTCGTAGTCCTCGTGGGTGTGCAGGATCTTCTCGGTCTCCGACTCCTCCAGCATCTCCTTGAGCATGTGCGGCGGGTAGATCGGGCGGCCGTAGCCAGAGTAGGACCTCGGAGAGAGCTTCCAGATCGCCCGCTGCTCCTTGCCTCTCTCCCACCAGGTCCAGGTGTGCCCCGACTTCTCGACGCTGTCTGGGATGTCACGCCCTTCCATTGAGTAGCGAAGGTCATGGCTGAAGGTCTTGCCGCGCAGCCTGTCGACTCGCCTGAGGAACTCGCGTGCATGGTTCATGACTTATCCGTGGATGGCGTCGAGCAGTTCCCAGGCCTTGTTGGTGGCCCAGTCGTGCTTGTAGTTGACGTTGTCGTAGAGCAGGTCGCGGAAGAGACCGTACTCTTTGTCGTACATCTGCGCGTACCGATCATCGGCGTTGAAGCGGTTGACGTAGCGGTCGGCTAGCTTGATGAGGATGGCGTCACGACCGGCGGCGTAGACCTGGCTGAGGTAGGGCAGCGCTCGCTCTCTGCGGGTGCCTTCATAGGTGTTGGTCAGCGCCTCGACCAGGCGTAGGGTAGCCTGGATGTCGTCGTGAGGCACAGCGAGGGGGAAGCCCAGGTCATCCTGAATGCAGATGAGCTCTCGCTCCAGCTCGGCTGGTGTGTAGTCGGTGTCCTCAAGGATGTCGTGGAGGTAGCCCGCAGCCAACACCACCTCATCGGTGACGCCCCACGCAAGGAGCGTCATGACCACGAGGCCCAGGTGGTAGGTGTAGGGGTATTCGCCCCAGGTCTGCGCCGCGTGGGCACTCTCGCCGATGACAACGGCTGCCTCAAGGATGCCGCTGGGTGTCGAGGGTGTGATGAAGTTGTCCATGGTTACTCCTACCACTCATAGGTGGGAAGGTTGGGGTGCTCGCAGCCGTCCTGATCAAAGACGATGAAGGCGCACTTATGGTGGACGGCTGCGTAGAGGATGGGGAGCAGCCACCGGGGCTCCCCGCTCAACGGGCGGACTGGCGTGTTGAGGCGAGGCATGCCATCGGTGCTGGCAGCCGAGCGCATGATCCAGGTGCGGTCAATCAGCGCCTTGAAGTACTTGGCCACCGCCACATCATAGTCAGCAAACATCTCGTTGATTCCACCGACGAACAGGACCCAGCCGTGCTCATGGGGGGCGACACGGATGGTGCCGAAGCCCGGGTCGTTGCTCGGCATGTGCGCCGTGGTCAGGTCGAGGACCTTCTCGATGGGCATGACAGGCCCTCCTACAGATAACGGGTGCGCTGCTTGAGATCGCTCTCGTCGAGTTCGTGGTGACCACTACCCAGGTCCACGCGAAGCCCTGGGTTCTTCAGTCCCGCACAGCTGAGGCGTGAGTCACGCACGCAGAGTTCCCACGTGGCGAAGACGCCATCGCTCGCACGCATGCCCTCGACGAAGCCAGTGCACATCACGTCGTAGCCCTCCTCTCCGAAGGTCATGCGCGTGGCGCCCATCTCGAAGTTGCCGGGCAGGTAGCCGAGGCTCCTGACCTCGGCATTGATCAGGTCTCGGATGCTCTTGCTTTGGCTCATGGTAGGTTCTCCAATGGTTACAGTTTGCCGTCGATACAACTCATGTTGTTCTCGATGAAGCAGGCAATCTCTTCGAAAGACCTGCCGCCGTCATTCAGACCTGCGAGCCTATGGGTCACCCGCAACCCGTACGGCACGGAAATCGACAGTAGAGCGTCTGCTTGATCCCAATCGATGATACCACGATCATTGTCTTCTGTACAGACGTCATCACTTTTGACGTCATGCCACGAATGCTTGGACTTGGTGCCCCAACCTTCCGGGTCACGCAGATCGCAGAGCACGCCAAGGCAGCAGTGTCGGACCTCGCCCTTAACCGTTCTCCGCAGTTTTCCCTTACCTTGCTTGTACTCCCCACTTCGCAAGGCCTCAAGCCAGTCCTTCTTCTCATCACGTGTCAGGTTGCTCGGGTAATTCATGGTTTCTCCTTAGGTGTTGTAGGAATCGCTCAGGAATCGAAGCCGAAGACGATGCGGACGTTGTCGTTGCCGTGCTCCTCACCAAAGGGGACGAGGGTCTCGGCCATCCACTCGAGGAAGCCGCGTACGGTGTCGGCGTACGCCTTGTCCCAGGAGACTTGGGTATAGTAGGACTTCTTGTTCAGGGTCATGCCCCGGGCCTTGGCAGTCTCGCCTGACTTCTCCTTCACCGCCAGTGCGAAGGTCACGTCGTCGATCTCGGAGAGGGAGGTGATGCCTGAGGCGGGGGCGCGGCCCAGCTCGCCGAGGATGAAGACGCCAAGGTCGACGGCCTCCTGTCTACGGCGCGTGTCGTTGTCCTTGTAGTTGACTCTGGTAGGATCCTGCAGGGCCCGGTCCCAGCGTTGCTCGTCTTCGGCGAAGGCGATGACAGTGTCCATGCTGATTGCCGTGCGCTTCATCTCCTCGTTGGAGATGTGATGGACGTTGCCGCCGGAGACACCGCCTGACCACGACGAAGGCGAGCCATCGCGCAGGAACTCTGCGTACTGCATGGGAGCCACGACGCCGCGCCGGGTCGTGACCTGGCCCTCCCAATCGTAGGCGAGGAGCTCGCTCAGGCCGAGGTAGTTGAAGTCATGGTAGCCGAGGCTGATGTTGCCACCGTCTTCGTCTCGAGGTCCGTCCTCGCCTGGGACCCAGCCAGTGCCCTCGCACGTGGCACACGTCTTGTCAATGCCGAAGCGCTCAGCTCGCAGGTCTACCAGCATCCAGCGATTGATAGCGTCGTGAGAGTGGGCTGCGTTGACCACGGCTGCGGTAAGGACTTCTCCCTCCTTGACCTTGGGTCCGAAGATACCGATATAGGTGAGGCGTCCCTCTGCCACGAGGTGGTTGACCTCATCTTGCGTGATGTCCTGACCCCACGCTTGCTTGGGTCCCGTCATCATGCTGTGCATGAACCAGCCCCACTCGCCGTTGCCAGCGTTGGCGACGTCCTCGGGTACGCCGAGGCCTTGGCACCACAGACGGATGGCGGTGTCGCCCTCTGGGGTTCCGCGCTGGTCCTCCGCCACAGCCATGAGCTTCTGCAGACGCGGCGTGTAGTAGTCAGCGAAGACCTTCTTCTCAAAGGGCGTGCTGCGATCGTGGAAGGACTGGCTAAGCCATCGCCCTGCAGGCGAGAGGCCGTCGCCTTCGCGCTTGGTGTCGGCGCACGTTGGGCAGGAGGTGCCGTTCGTCTTGTCGTACGTAGCCTGGTCGATGATGCCAGCATGCAGTGCAGCGTCACGGTCGCCACGGATAAGGCCTTCCGACATGTCCTCCGGCAGCCCTCGACAGGGCTCGTCGTAGCCGAGGATGGGCGTGAAGCCACTGCCTGTGTCGACGCCACCAAAGCCACGACCGTTGCGGACGGAGGCGAGGATGGCGAAGAGGCTGTAGTTGCGAGCGTCGTAGCCCTCGTAGCCGTCGTGGTACTTGGCCCACTCGCCGCCCATGCCGTGCGTGTCGTAGTACGGAAGCGGCTGCAGAGTCCAGCGCGTGGTGACGAGTTGGAAGCGCTCGGTGTTACTGGGGCCCGGCGCCGATGACTTGCGGACCTCGACATAGAGGTGGATGTCAGTACCCACGATTATCCCTCCTGCCGCTTGTGCTTGCACACTACGACGTTGGGCTCAAGGAGTCTTCCTTCTCCCCGACACGCAAGCGTATGCGTTTCGCCTGCTTGAATCTGAGAACATCTCGTAGAGACGCATTCGACTACGATTGATCCGCCCACCACTGCCGGTTGGATTGTACGAGGAAAGGTCTTGCTCTCCACTTGCAGCGTGAGGGCTACTTTCTCTTGCCCGCCGCTATCAGTGCGAACGTAGCGAGTAGTGGGGTCCTTTGCTACGGTACCGGTGACTTCATGCGGATAGCCCAAAGACACGTCGCCGCCCGCCATGGGGCTTGAACACAAAGCAAGGCCAAAGACGCAGCCCAAGAGCCCGAGCGTTGCGATAAGGGGTATTTCATCAGACATTACTGTCTCCTACGAGAAGCTTGAACTTAACAAAGTCAGCGCTGAACTTGTAGATTTTGTCGGTGTTGAGGGCCCTTGCACTGACCGGATACTTCCGACGGCGCAGGACGATGTCACTCACGGCGAAGGTGGTGCCGTTGCTCCTGAACTGCTTGCCGTAGCAGTCGGCGGGGAGGTTGATGGTGGCTGCCTTCTGTGCGAAGTCGGCGGGTACGCCATCATCGTTGCGAGTCTTGAACTCGAACTTGAGTGTAAGGCTCACGCCCTTTTCGTACCTTGCGGTGCCTGGGGCCAATGCCAGGTTATTCTCTTCTGCGAATGGACGCAGGAGGTCTGCGGCCTGGATGCGCAGGGACTCTGCAAGTTGTCTGTTCATGGCTTCTCCTTGAAGAGATAGGGGTAGTGGTTGCGGTAGAGTTCTACTTCAGTGGCGGTTGGGTCTATCCGCACGATGCGAGAGGAGGGGTTCTGGACAGGTGCGATCTCACGGTAGGCGTTGTACTGGTTGCGCGGCAGGGCGCTGATGGTGAATGTGTCAGGCTTCCACGGGCCCGGCATGGCCGGCGCAGGTTTCACGTTGGTCGTAGTCTTCGATATGTACGGCGCCATACCCGTCGTGGCCGTCGACTCTACCGTGAACGGAATTAAGCCGCTGTGCTTGCTGTCGGGCTTCGCCTTCTCCTTCGCCTTCTCCTTCGCCTTCTCCGCTGCCCAGATGTCAGAGAAGGCCGTGAACCTACCCTCGCTGCCGATAACGATGTGGTCCTGGAGCACGACGTTGATGACCTTGACCGCACTGCGCAGGCGCTTGGTGGTGCCATGGTCTGCCCAGCTGGGGGCAGGGTCTCCGCCGGGGTGGTTGTGCGCCATGATGACATGCTTCACCTTGTCAGGAGACGCAAGGATCCACCGGAGGAAACTGCGGGTAGACGCAGAGACAGAGCCCTCGTCACCAGACGCCACGATATCAGCGCGTAGCACCTGCTTGTTGGAGCACAGGGCGATAGCGACGAAGCGCTCGTAGGCCAGCGGCTTGCCCTCAACAGTGAGCATGGGCAGCAGGTAGGGCAGTGCGTGCTTCGGCTTGGTGATCCGTGGCGCATCACCCTTGGCCAGCCACTGGTCGTAGTCCTGGCGCGTGGCGACGGATGCCCTGTCGGTGGTGGGCCACCACCAAGGCGACGGAAAGAAGGCACTCTTCCAATCAGGCATGGCTACTCCTCCGGGATGCGGACGTACTCATGGCTCCACTCAATGAAGTGGTGCCGTGGGTTGCCTTCAGGCAGCACCATGAGCGGGAAGCCACCCTCACCGTCGTCGATGACAATGGCAGGAATCCATTCGACACTGTGGGCATAGCGAATCTCCACCCTCATGCCCCGCTCGGGCGCAGGCAGAGCCTCTGCCTCTGACCCTGGAGCGGTCGGAGGCTCTGGCATGGGCAGCGCCTTGAGTTCGTCAAGGGAGTCAGCGATGAGGCAGACGTGGTAGTCGTTGTCGACTGCGGGCTCGCCCTTGCCTCGCTGCCACATCTCCAGTTGCTCGTCGAGTTCTCCCACGGAGTAGGCACGGCCTGGTTCCGAGGCCCACTCGTACATCACCATGGGTGTGCCGTGCTTGCCCACGAAGGGTAGGACATAGCCGTACACGACCTCTTCGTAGTCGGCGGTGATGCCTACCCACTTGCCAGGTACCAGATCAATCATAGTTGCTCCTCGATCAGGTCTGCAATCTGCGCAAAGGTGTAGTTCCCGTCGTCATTCATGGCAGTGATGTAGTGCGAATGGAGGTGGCGCGCTTCAAGGAGCACGAACGTGGAGAGCCGCAGGGAAGGCTCACTGTCCTTCAGCCCCGACCACGCAAGTGCGGCAGGACCTAGCACGTGCCCACAACGCAGGGATGCTTCAGCCCACTCCTCACCCTCGATCCGGGCGATGTCGACCAGTACGCCGAGTGGACAGTAGCAGAAAGTGCCATCCTGCATTGGGGTCCGCAACTCATCACGCCCCGGTTTGTACTGCCCACTACGCAGGCTGGCCACCCACTTGGTCTTGATGTCAGCGTTCATGCTACAGCATCCCCTTCAGCTCGGCCTTGACACGACGCGCGACGTCGCCACGCCACGCCCGTGCGTTGCTCAAGAAGTAGCGGACGATGGACTTGGCAGAGTCCATGTAGTACATGTCGTCGATGCCGTTGAGTTCGCTCATGGCGTCGAGGTAGGGCACGGCTGCGTAGTTGATCTTGCCTCGCTTGCTCCAGTCCTTGCGGATCTCAGCAGCGATCACGTGCAGCGGGCGGTCTCGGATGGGACTCGTCATGTCGTCTCCTTGTGGTGGTAGATGCAAGAGGCGACGAGCTCACCGTCTTCGGTGTCTCGACAGAGGAAGACGTGTCTCACAGTTGCTCCTCGATCAGGTCCGCGATTTGATCGAACGTCAGTTTGACTTTGTCGTTGAGTTCAGTGACCCGCCTGTTTTTGTTATGGTATGTCAGCTTGAAGTCATTGACAGACCCCAAGCCTGCCCACTCCATGACAGCGACGTCTGGGTAGACATCGATACGCAGTGACCGCTCTATGTCTGAGCTGTCCCAGTATTTCGTTACTTTCCCAAGGAGGTGACGCTCATCAGCGTCCTTGCGAGCGAGATCGGTGAGGACACCGAGGCAGCAGTAGTGGTGCGGGCAGGCAGGATTGCCCGTGTTCGTGCGGAGGCGAGAGTCTCCCTGCACGTACTCGCCCGAGCGCAACGCTTCCAGGAGTGAGGCCTTGACCTCGGGGCGCATCGTCGTGTTGTCTGTGGTCATGTCGTCTCCTTGAGTACCCACGGCACGTCGCCGTCGTTGGCGATGAACTCGTCGAGGTGACGCAGTCCCTCTTCCTTGGTGACCTCGATTAGATGGGTCGGAGCATCCTGCCAGCGTGCGTAGAACAATGCGTCAGCCTCGTCGTAGTCGAGGCCCAGGTACGCAGCAGCCGCATCGTGCTCGAGGTCAAAGGGTTCAAAGGTACCGATGTCCCAGACGGGCACGACATCTATGCCGTGCTTCATGCGCAGCGCGTGGCCCGCAATGCAGCAGGCAGCGCCGCAGAATGACCCCATGTCGAACTCTCCATCTGGTGCATCGGCGATGCGCTTGCGCAGTGCGATCATACGTTCACGGTTCATGTCGTCTCCTTGAGGAGGCCTTGCTCGATAGCGGCGGCGAGGATGAAGCCATCCACGATGCGGTCGAGTAGTTGAGGGTTACGTGCGGCTTGCTCCCCGGTGATACCGAAGAGTTCGCGGAACTCGTGGTAACGGTTGCACAGTCCGTTGTTCCACAGATCGTAGTAGCAGTTGTTGGCCTGGCGCATGCGCTCCAGCTCGAGGCTGCCCTCGTCACACTCTCCGCGCGGAGGGATGAGCGCCTTGAGTCGTTCACTGAGAGCCTGGTGTTTCCCCTCGCAGTTCCAGTACGTGCCGGCGGTGTCGGCTGGAACTACATCTACGGAGGGCCACTCCTCGCCTTCGCGGAAGAGGTGACAGCGCGCCACGGCGGGTCCGCCTGTCTGGCTACACGCCCACGGCAGCCCTCTGGTCGCTTGCATGTCGTCGCCTACGCGAATGGCATGTGTACACGCTGCGCAGTCGTCGGAGGCGGCTATTTTGTCTGCCAGCGTTTTGACCTCAGCGCTGTTCTGTCTTCCTCTCCATTTTGACGTAGGCAGCCCGGTTCTTGTACTCATCATTCGTCTCCGTCGAGGTTGGCGCTGAACATGTCGGCGTTCAGCAGGTGGCGGGCGTAGCGCTTGGGTAGATACCAGATGTCATCATCGTCGGGATACATCAGGTTGAGCCCGTTGTCATCGACCCACGCATGCATACCGTCGCTGCCCACGCAGACGAGGTAGTCACCCTCAGGCTCTGCCTCTTCGAAGTCTCGGATGAGGCGAAGGGTATGCGTTGGGTTGACGTGGCGCGTTGGCTCAGGCGGTGCCTTGCTGTCGTCCTTCGAGTCACTCATCGGGAAGCTCAAGTGCCTGGGTGATGGGCTCGGTAGTCTGGGCGGCGGTGTTGTGGGTGCCAGCGACGATACCCCAAAAGAAGATGAAGAGACCCACGACGCCGACTGCGAAGAGGCGGAAGGACTCGAAGGCCCCGTCGGCGTTCTTTACTGCGACGTTAAAGAGCATCATCGTGCCGTTAGCGAGTGTCGCTATGGTCAGGAGAAGGACGAAGAAGAGGGACACGGCAAAGACGTACATCAGTACTCCGTAGAGGCGTCAGGATTGACGCAAGCGAATGACTTCATCAAGCAGGGCAGGCGCGAGTGACAGCAAGTGAGCGTACTGGTCTGGGATGGAGTCCGTAAGGTCCCACTTGCCGGCATCTCCACGGATCTCCAGCACCACCTCGTCGTCGTCGTCACCGATGAGGCGGGCGATGTGGTTGTTGCCCCACTCGCTGCGCAGTTTGAATAGTTCTTGTAGGCTGAGGCGGCTGATGGTTACGTCGACAGCCATCAGGGCGCCTTGCTCAGGCCGGAGAAGGCGCCAAGCTCACGGCGAAGAGACACCTCGGGATGGGCAGCATCGGCACGACAGATGCCTGCATAGGCCAGAAGCTCTGCGCGATACGGCGAGTCCTTCATCCTGGCCTGCTTCTCCGCATGCTCTGCGTCCGCCAGTAGGTCAAGGCGCCAAGCCTCGACGAGCTCATCGGGGGTGTGGCGGTGGGGCTTCTGGTAGGGCTTCACAGTTTGCTCACCGTGTAGCCGTTGGCGCGTATGATCTGGGCCAGGAGGTCGAGCGGTAGCCACACCACTGTCTGCTCGGCGGTTCATGCGGTCTCCTGGCGGGCGTATGCCCTCACGTAGAAGTAGCCGTAGGATGCGTTGGTGTTGCCCTCGACGCGCAGTCCGTCCTTGTCGTAGAGGGTCACGAGGTTGCGCTCGTTGCCTCGGATCTCCCAGGTGTCCTTGAGGCGGGCGAACTCCCTCTGGCAGGCATCGAAGACGCCGATGCTCAAGCGCTGGGCCAAGGCAATCTTCTCCTCGTCACTGCCCTTCATGGACTGTCGGTCGGACAGCAGGCCGAAGCTCCTGCCGTCGTCGATGGCACGGGCACCCCAGCCCACGGTCACGCCGTCGGGGAGGGGTAGGCCCCACCAGTAGTTCTCGTTCATGCGGTCTCCGTTGCCAGCCAGTACGGCAGGTCTTCGAGTTGGCTCATCCAGATCATCCTGTAGATGCTTTGCTCCTGGCCAGGAATGCCAGTGCCGGCGGACTCTTCCCAGCCCTCGGCGATGCGGTTCCAAAGCAGAGCGACCAGTGTCGCAAGGTCTCCCGTCGACGTCGGCTTGCCCTGCGCAGTGAACCACTTGGCTAGCCCACGGTTGCCAGTGGCGCCGCAGTACCAGCGCCCACCCTGGCAGAGAGCGTGGACGTAGGCGAGCGCCTCCTCCTTGGTGATCTCAGAGACCACGACGGGAAGGACGAGGCAGGGCACACGTGGGTAGCCCTCTCGGTCATGCTGGACTGACGCATCGGGGAGGGTGCGGCCACACGTGGTGCACATCTGCATGTCAGCTCCGATTGCAAAGGGTACGGTTATGAAGGGAAGGTGGCGGCATAATCACGACGAACGGAGCGAAGGGCGCACACTTGAGTGGTGTGCACACTTTATACCACACCCTGGGGAAGGGCGATGGGCTCGACGTTCTGGGCGATTCTAAAAAGGTGGGACAACCAATGCACACTTTGATTGTGCAGGTTGAGCCGTTGTTATCCGCAAAACGGACAGCGAAGGGCGAAAATCCGCGAGTAGGTATACGACTATAGGGGAAAATAGAAGGTCAGCTCTATGCGGGATGCAACTTTTCAAGTCTATTAGTATACCTACTGTAGTAAATCAGAGGTTCTCTGTCAGATTCGTCTATATCTCTCTTTGAAAGGTCACTATCGAAGTGTGCATTGAATGTCCCGACTTTCTCAAATCACTGAGAAGGCCGGTACCCTCGACGCTTTCAAGGTCGTGGTACATTATGGGTCTACCCACACATTGCCCTAAGGGGGTCGCGGGGAGGGCTCGGGCCTCTGTCGAGGTCAGCCGAACCCTCTACCCACGACTACTACCCAGCATTCCTACAGGGCTGCCTCCAAGGCGTTGACCTGGGCGACCTGCGTGGCGCCGAGGTGCCGCTGGTGCTGCCGTGCGTTCAGCACGAACCACCGCGCCACGTTCTCGGTGCCATAGAAGGCGAGCTCGCCGGGGATGCGCTGGATGTCATTGCCTTGCAGGCAGGTGACGCACGCAGCCTCGATCTCCTCGCCCATCTGGCCGTCAAGTGCAGCCACGATGATGTCGTGATGGCACGGCTGAAGGCGAGCGCCAGCCCACACACGACACAGAGCAGCGCCAAGGAGACGCTCACGAGGGCCGCGCAAGACGATGGTGGCATCCCAGTCGAAACCTGGAGCAGTGCCGGTGTTGGGCAGGGACTCCACACGGAAGCCAGTCCACGGATCGCGGGTGACGCCGTAGTAGGGAGCCCACTCGCCACGACGGTTCTCACGCATGGTGAGCATCGCAGCACGGGTAGGGCTGAACTGCTGTGCATGAAAGTCGGTGGTCTTGTCGCGGAAGAAGCGCATCATGGGGTGCTCCTGAGGTGGCGGACTGGAGGGTGGGAAGGGTAGCACCAGTGCGTGGCGTTGGGGTAGTCAAGGTCAGGGGTGTCGAAGTCGACGATGCTGCGAGGGCTGTCATCGTAGAAGTATGCCAAGGCCACGCGACTACCCTCGCCCTTCACAGGGACAAAGACGAACACAAGAGCGCCGTAGCTCGGCTCCTCATCCTCGAAGGAGATCCACGACTCACCCATGCGGACCTCCAATCATCTTCCAGAGGCGGGCGCGCTCACGCTCAGCTCCGGCACCACGACCGAGACGATCGTCGAGTTCGGTGAGCTGTTCGCGAGAGGTGCGCTGGTTGGCGGCAGCCTGGCGAAGGGCTGCCTCCTCACGACGCCGGGACTTGCGGTCAGGGCGACGGCGGCTCACAGGGTGCTGCTCTTGCCAGACATGTAGTCAGACCACGCCTTGCTAGAGACGCCGGGAGCGCGCTTGCTCGGACCCTTCGCAGGGCCGGGACCTGGAGCAGACCCACGACGCCCGTGCGGGCTCGTCATCCGCTGCCGCTGCTCCATGCGGTCGGCGTAGCCGGGCTGGTGCTTGCGTGCGGTGGTTTCGCGGACCTCTGCGTCAGGAGAGGCCTGCACCTTGCGAACCCTGCGGGGCTTCTTGCGCGAGCATTCGCCGGAGACGGGGTGGGAGTCACCCTGGTGCTGCTTCATCGCAGCATTGTGACGGGACGGGTAGGAACGAGACATGTAGTCTCCTTGCGCCGGGATGGCGCGGCTTGGTAGCTTGACTCAGAGCTCACCACGAACTCGAGTCGTGCTACGAAAGAAGTTAGTGAATGCCCCAGCAGTCGCCGCGACGAAGGCCCCACGTCTGCTCCACCCAGTCGTGGCTGACACAGGCGCGACCATCGTCATTGTAGACAACCCACACAAACCGGGGACGCCCATTGACGTTGATCAGGGTGAGCTTGTGGTCAGCGGTGGGGGCAGACAGGGAGATCGTCGGGGCACGCTCATACTTGGGCGCTTCAGGGATGTCGCACGGGAGCCAGTGAGTAGGCGCGTCGGGCAACGGCTCCCACCCAGACCACTCATACCAGTCGCCGCTCTGGACGCACCGGTAGCCGAGGGTCACAGTGGCGCAGCCTCGCCACGACAACCACACTGGCTGGTCGCCACGAGGCATTACGGTGTCAGTGCTGATCCATTCCATGTCAGACCTCCGCAGGGACAGGGGGGTGACGGGGATCGAACCCGCGTCGTCGTGCCTATTCAGGCACCTGCTTTGCCGCGACCAACTGAACTAGGCTTCCACCATGCGCGAATCGAACGCACGTCACCGGCTGGCTCCAAGCTACACCCTCACCTATTGTCACCCAAACGCAGAAAGCCCCCACCCCGGGGTTACCGGAGCAGGGGCCATTGACGCAGGCTTAGCCTACGTGGGATGTCGTAGGGTTAGGCGCCGCTTACACGGCGCGTGGAGCAGCCACTACGGCTACCCCTTGTAGAGAAGGTCGCCGACCGGGATCGGGCCGGTGTGGCGTGGCTTGCCGGAAGCACGAGCCTCCGCGCTGCCTCGCCACGGGGAGCCGGCACTGTTGCCTGTGCTGATCTTCGACCACGTATCCGCACGGGCCCAGCCTACACGCTTGCCGCCCTTCTTTGACAGGACCGCAGCCGCAAGGTCGGCACGATAGCCCTTGCCGATGGAACGGCAGAACACCGCGTGGTTGCGCCGCTCTTGCTCGGTGCGCTTCAGTGCCTTGTGATCGCGGATGGCGCGACGGATAGCTACGCTATCGTCATCGGCAGCCCGTAGGGTAACAGCCTGGACGGCCTTGCCCTCGGCACGGATAGCCTCGACAGGCACCGTAGCCTCCTGCCATCCGCCCTTCGCATGCGAGAAGCCACGACGTTTCCCACGCTTTGAACGCTTTGCCATTGTATCCCCATGGCTTAGGGTTAGAGCATCGTGCGCCCGGCATGGACCCACGACGCATAGAGCGCTTAGCCTACGGCGCCCACGACGCAGCTCTCAGAGCTGTGGCGTCAGAATGTGAGAGAGTCCCCCGACACCCTTAACAGTGCCGGAGGGGATGGAGTAGCGACCATGCGCTACCTATTGCCGTTTGACCTCTTGCCACCTACGGCGCGCCGATTCCATGTCGCGCGTCTGATAGTCAGGAAGGTCCGCAAAGTCTGCACTATACGCTCTATACAGCGTATCAGCGAGCTTTGCGGAGTCGCTCGCTGTTGCGGTCATCCTCATGCCCCACATGACACAGGCGCCATGATAGATAGCATGTAGGGACCGTGACAGTGCCGGCGGATAGTACGGGTCGTCAGGATTCACTGCACTACCCCGATCATAAGGGCAGAACAGAGAAGCCACGTGCCACACACGCACCACCATACAACGTCGACCATTCGGATCGTCTTCATCCTCTCTCACTCCCGGGAAGGCCCGTTAGGTTGACCAGTGCCCACGGTAGACCCGTGGAACACCTTGCAAGCGTCTACGCCGCGACCTCCGCTGGCGGAGCCTTGGGCTTCTTGGCGGGCTGCTCTTCAGCAAGCCCGTTGCCGTCGCCCGTCTCCTCGAAGCCGGTCCCGTTCACCAGTGCTGCCTTGATATAGGCGCCGGTCTGATTACAGAAAGCCAACGGACTGCCGTACACGGTATCCGTCAAGGCCTCAGGCTTCTCGCTGTTACGGTAACGCATGCTCGCACGCCCTTCGGCATACTCGACACGCACCTCCGGCAGGATGCTCCGCCCGATACTCGCCTCCACCAGTGCCGACGCGAGGTCGGTCGTGGCGAATGCAAGCTTCATGGCATGACGATCCTTGCCGGCCCAGCGGTGGAGAGTACCACGCAGCACGGCGTCACGGTCGGTATTGCCGATCAGATCCTTCGTTCCAGGGATCATGAGACCCGCGCGAGCGGAGCCCACCAACTCACTGGTGAACGTCAGACCGATCAAGGCAAGGATACCACCGATACCGGACACACCCTTGTTGGTGGCACAGATAGGGATACCCCCATCCACGGTCGTCTGCCCACCCGTCTGGATGAGATAGTACCGACCGACCTTGACCCGTACGCCCTTGCGCCCGGCAGGCTTCGCCTTGCACAGTGCATTGACGATGCGGTTCGGCAGGATTGCCACAGGTTTGTCGCTCACCTGGACCACGTTGTGCACGGTCGCAGGCTTGGTCGAACCCGGGGCAGGTTCCACGGTATGCATCATCGGACGGACCTCGTCTCCCTCTCCCTCGGTCGCAATAGTGCATGGGAAACCATACACCACACAACTGAGGAGAGCTTCGACAAGATTCCGCACCGCGTTGCCTCGAAGGGCTGGCGCGTTGTGGTTGTCGTTGTTCCGCAGGCGAAGACTCACCTTACGATACTCCGCGTACACGTTGCGCTTGGATGCGTCCGAAGGCTTGGGCGCAGGCTTCGCCGAGAAGTTCGGCATATCACCCGCAAACCACACTTCAGAGGTCCACTTGTTGACGCTTGACTCGTTATTGAAAGTAGGCATGACCTATCCCTCCGTGCATTGCACGGATACCGTCGCCAAATGGAAACGGAGCGCCCGCATTACGCGAGCACTGGTCAACCTCCGGCGCACGTATGCGGCGGTTAGAGTCTTTACAGGGTTCCGGCTATCGCGCGCGTTCCCACAAGGGGGGCGCTGCTCACGGTTGGATTTTTAAAGAGCCCGTCGCGTGCGTGGCCATACCGTGCGTGAAGACGCAATCCGAATGATCGGCTGGTGTGACCTGCGACGTTACCGCGTGCGTGCGGCGATCGGGGCGCTCCCAGAGCGGGTCAGCCCTTGCCCCCCTTCCCAGGGGACACAGTCTACCTATCCTCTCCAAGCCCCCGGTGAGCCCGTATTTCGTTCGGAAGATCCGATAACGCCAGGCCCGAGGATTCGGTTTAGCCGAACGGTCGAGGCCTCCGGACCATGACAGCTCGAGCTGTGACAGTGCCAACCGTGACAGTGCCAACCGTGACAGCTCCTGGTGCAAGGGTCGCCCCCCCGCCACCGTGACAGGGGGTACCGGTCCACCCGAATGAGCGAACGCGCCCCCCCGCCGTGCCGGTAGGGGGTGCGCCAGTGCCTGGTGTCACGTAACCTGTCAGGTGACGCCCCCCGCCGGCCCCCCACGGCCCAGGGGGCCCCACAATAGCCGGGGGGGTGTTTCTTGAAACGAGAGGGTTTTTTGCCAGGTGTCCTTTCTGACCGGACAGTGCCCCCCAAATACCCATTGACACACCCATGAGTACCCGATACGCTGCCTATAGGAGGACAGAACATGAACATCGACGTTTTGTTTGCGGAATATGCCCCCAGAAAGGGCGAAGCGGTGGCGAAAGCTGCGGTTTCAGAGGCTGCGAAGCCCATTTCTACCCTGATTGAGCGCATTTACGGGGCTTTGCCCCCCTCTGGCGCCACTAACGAGGCCATTACGGCGGCTACGAAGCACCTGGCGGCGGAAATCATGGAGTTTGTGCCCCGTAGTGCGGACAAAAGCGCGGCTATCCGCTGCGTTCGCCTGGTTAGGCGGGCGATGACTGTTGCTTTGTCGGTAGAACGGCATGGATCCGGGCGAACTCGAGACCGGGCGCTTACTATTGCGCGTCAAGAGCTCTCGAAGGCGGTCTGGCAGGCGCATACGGCCATCGAACTGGCGGATCGGGCGTAGGGAGGGCGGGTATGCGGCGTCGGGACTTCATTCGCGGGGCATTCGCCGGGATTGCGGCAGCTGTTGTCGGTATTCCGGTGCCTCAAGTGGAATCTGCGGAGATTTCATACGCTATGCCCCCGGATCTGCCGGATGAGAAGCCGTCGCTCTGGTTTCACAACGAATACCGGAACATCTCGTCGTTTGAGGCGAATGGTCGGGAGATGTTGCGCCGTATCCACAAACTCGCCGTCAATACTCCGGTCGAGCCCATGGCATATCCTCCGATGCCTCGAGAACACTATGAATGGTTGATGTGTCTTCGCGATAAAGCCATTAGGTCTTGACACCCGCGCCGACTCGGGATAATATCCGCGCAGGAGGTGCGAATGCATGGCACTACGTCAATTCAACTTAACGTATCGGATGAAACTACATTGGTAGTGCACTGATGGACTCTCCGCTTCTTGAGGACGAACGGTACTACGTGAACATCGGGATTGCTGAAGGGTTTATCATGCTGCAGGACGTACCCGCAGAAGTTGTAGCGTACGTTAGGGCCGCAATCCTAGACAGAGCCCCGTGCGAACTTGTTGACGTCAAGGACGTCGACGGAGACATATTCTCGTTCGTGTTTGCGGCGGGCCACATCAGGATGCTTTCGTATGCAGTTAATCGGGAGGAGGATGATGAAGGGGCAACTAAGCCCCGCGTGCTGTCGATGCTTCCTGGCGGTAGGCAGGAGCAGGGCGCCGTAGATGAGTAAGAAGTGGGAAATGACTACCTGCGTCTTGAAGAATGCAGATAATATCCCCCTCATGACGCTCACGGGCCTCACGGAGTCAAGGGTCAAGACGCTAAGGCAGGCGGTGAATGAGAGGGCTTTCGTTACTCTGCGCCCAGGGTTTGCCCAGAAGTTTAATCATGTGCCTAACGACAGCAGGGAGTACCACTACGGCCCAGGCGTGGTGTCTGTCCTCGTAGTAGAGCGCGTCAAGTGAGTGTTGAACTCTACCGCCAATACCTAGGTAAGATGCCAGACTCTGACCTGGCTACGGTCTTGGGGGTCGCCCCTAGCACGGTCGGGCGGTGGCGGCGCTCCAGGAAGATCCCTGCCTGCTCGAGGAGCGTGTCGTGGACCTACCGCGTGCTGATGCTTACCGAGGTGTCAGCGACGCTTGGGGTGCCTTGTCCTGACCAACCTGCGGTCAAGCGAGGGCGAACTCTGTCGACCAGTGAGATCATGCGCCGGTATTACGCCGCGCGACGGAATGATGGAAATATCAGCGCCACTGCCAGGGAACTCGGAATCTCTCGCGGCTCGGTGCTCTATGCCTTGAGAAAGGCGAAGGTATTGCTTCGGGGAAGAAGCCCTAAGCCTGCAAAGGAGGAAGTGTGATTACAGCATTTGAGAAGGACCTGCAGACGGCTATGGCCTCAGCTGAGGCTGCCACTAACATCGCCATTGAGGAAGTGACGCCGGACGAGCGACGTGACGCCCTCTTCTCCCCAGACAACACGGAGGGCCGAGCCCTGCTTCTCTTGGCGCAGTGGCTCTCTGGTGCACCCCAGTACCGAACGATGGGAGTAGAGCTTGCCCCTGCAAACATCTCACAGATGATCTTCCGCGAGGGCCTCCTCCGGATGCTTGAGCACATGCGCGACAAGATCTACCCATGGGACGCTGCTGGCGACGCAGAGGAGCTTGAGCGCAGCAACCATATGGCGGCATCGTTGGCCAACCGCGTGGCGAGAGACTTTGATGAGTTCCTGGAGGAGTTCGAAGAGTTCAAGAGGGACGTCAACTCCTTCCGCGCTACCGTTGGCGAGCGTCCCGCCGCGCCCAACTATACCTCTGTTGCGGACGGACAGCCGGCGCCTGCCCTTGCAAAGCCCGAGCCCTCCCTCCTCGAGGACTTTCCTTATGAGCCTCCGGCGGACCTAGTCATGAGCGAGCGTCACGAGGGGCGGGTCTCTACGCCACCTTGGGACGAACTCTTCCCGTCTGACCAAGAGTTGCAGACGCGGGTGGAGGTCTACGACTCCCATCGCCACGGCGTTATCCAAGGTAAGGCTACGGAGCTTGACGCTTATTACACGGAGCAAGGCCTTGTTGCGATGGCGTTGATGGCGAAGGGCAAGCTCGATGCAGACTTCGACTGCGCAGCTCGCTTCTACTGGAGCAACAACCCTGACCTACAGGAGGTCATGCCTTACCGGGATGACGCATACTACGCGGAGCCTCTGGTGGACCTTGAGCCTCTCCAAGTGCGTAACACGGAGAACTACTACGGCGTCGCCCACTTCGTACGTAAGAACGTCGTGCGCCAGGCTGCCCGTCGCCGGGAGTCGCAGCAGGTTCCTACCATTGATACCATTGGCGACACCCCTGAATTCGACGATGCGGACTTCGGGCGGTCCTCTGCGGTGGATAAGGTGAGCCTCGCAGACGTGGCGACGGACGCCCTGGGGTAGCCAAAGTCATCGTGTGTCAGAGGCAGATTTAGTGCTGCCACTGGCCGCTCACCCTGTTATGTTTTTGGTCCTGCTCGGCGCTACGGGTAGGGCCAATCTACTACAGGGAGAGCACTTTGGACACACAGGGAATGGACGTGCGGGAGCGCACCATCACGCAGGTTGAGGGAACGCAGAGGAAGGTAGTCATTCTGAACGAGAAGCCGCAGACGCGGTGCCTCGAGGCGTGCAAGGACATGCCCGAGGGTCTCATCGAGCCGGAGCTCAGCGACATCGCGCTGGCGGTGCTTGAGAGGCGGTACCTTATCCGAGACAATGACGGCAACGTCATCGAGACTCCGAAGCAGATGTTCTGGCGGGTGGCTCGCTATGTAGCGGAGGCTGACTCCATCTACGGCGCCGACGAGGACCAGGTTAACGAGACCGCCTGGGACTTCTACGACATGATGGCGAAGGGGCTGTTCATGCCCAACTCCCCTACGTTGATGAATGCGGCGCGGCCCCTGGGCCAACTGGCGGCCTGCTTCGTGCTGCCGGTGGAGGACTCCCTCAAGAACGGCGAGAGCGGCATCTACGATACGCTGACGAACATGGCGCTGATTCACCAGAGCGGCGGTGGCACAGGCTTTGACTTTTCGCACCTTCGGCCCCAGGGCGCCAGGGTGAAGTCCACCACGGGCGTCGCCTCTGGTCCTGTCTCGTTCATGAAGCTCTACGATGCCAGCACCCAGGCTGTCAAGCAGGGCGGAACTAGGCGCGGCGCCAACATGGGCATCCTCCGGTGTGACCATCCGGACATCATGGAGTTCATCACCTGCAAGGCTGACACCTCCGAGATCACCAACTTCAACATCAGCGTCGCCATCACTGACGAGTTCATGCGGGCGCTGAAGGAAGACTCAAGCATCCCGGCACGACTCGACGGCGTTCCCACTGGCGCACGTATCAACCCCGGCGCTGTCTGGGATGCCGTCATTGACCAGGCGCATGCGACGGGAGAGCCCGGCCTGTTCTTCGTGGACGAGGCCAACCGCTACAACCCGCTGCCCAACATCGCCAAGTACAGTGCGACCAATCCTTGCGGTGAGCAGAACCTCTTCCCCAACGATGTCTGCAACCTGGGCTCCATCAATCTTGGGAAGTTTGTAGTGCCGTCAAGGCAGATTATTGGCGGTGGTGTAGAGTACTCGATTGACTTCAAGCACCTTACTCGAGTCATTCATACAGCAGTACGCTTTCTCGACAATGTTGTTGACATGAACACGTACCCGCTGCCGCAGATTGAGGACCTTGCCAAGCGCATCCGGCGCATCGGCTTGGGCGTCATGGGCTGGGCTGACATGCTGGTTAAGCTTGGGCTGACTTACGGGGATAGCAACAGCCTTGAGATGGCGGATAAACTCGCCAAGCATTTGAAGGTAGAGTCTCGCGTCGCTAGTCGGGAGCTTGCTCGTGATAGAGGACCGTTCCCTGAATGGAAGAAGTCCCAGTGGGGGGATGGTGCGTGGCAGCCCATCGCGCAAATGGGCGACAAGAACTTTGAGCACCTCAAGCTACGCAACTGCAACCTCACCACCGTGGCGCCCACCGGCACCATCAGCATCATCGCAGGCTGCTCCGGCGGCATTGAGCCCCTGTACGCACTGGCCTTCGAGCGGAACCAGGCTGGCATGCGTATGCTGGATGTCAACCAGGACTTGACGCGGGCGCTGGAGGGTGTACGTGACGGCGGTCGTCCCTACAATATCGGTCTTGTGGCGGATGCGTTGTTGCGCGGTAAGCAACTCAAGGACCTCTTGAGCAGCCAGCAGCAAGGCCTTGCTGGCGTCTTCGTCACCGCACACGATGTCACGCCCAAGCAGCACGTACGCATGCAGGCTGCGTGGCAGAAGCACATCGACTCCTCCATCAGCAAGACCATCAACCTGCCCCACGATGCCACTGCCACCACCGTGAACAACATCTACGAGCTCGCCCATCGCCTCAAGTGTAAGGGCATCACGGTCTATCGCGACGGCTCTCGTCCTGAACAGGTACTGTCGACGAAGAAGGCGGGCGTAAGCGCAGAAGCGCCGGAGGCTGAAGAGACTGTCGATGAGCGCTACCCAGGGTGGGACGACCCAACTCCGCATCCCCTGCCGGAGACGTGGTCGCAGGACCGCCCCCAGATCCTTCAAGGGTCTACCGTCAAGGTGGAGTCCCCGCTGGGTTCGCTCTACGTGACCATCAATGAGTACGGCGGTCGGCCCCTTGAGGTCTTCTGCACGGTTGCCAAGGCTGGCGGGTCTGCGTCTGCCTCAGCTGAGGCTCTGGGCAGGCTGGCGTCTCTGGCACTGCGAAACGCTGTGCCTCTGGCGGAGGTACGCAACCAACTCCGAGGCATCGCGTGCGACAAGCCGGTTGGCTTCGGGCCCAACAAGGTGCTTTCGGTACCCGACGGCGTGGCAAAGGCCCTGGCAGTGTACTTGGATAGCGTCGATGACGCCGTGGAAACAGTCGCGCCTACGACTGAAAGGGCTGCCGCTAAGGCGCATGAAGCCTTTCGTAGCGCAGAGCCATGCGGCGAGTGCGGTTCCAGCAACGTAGCCTACGAGTCAGGATGCTCGACCTGCTATACGTGCGGCAACTCTGCCTGCGGGTAGGGGTCTGGACCAAAAAAGAAGCCCCGGTCAACGCCGGGGCTTTCTTGTGTCTGCGATTGGTGACTATCCTCGGTAGCCCTTCTCGTCTGCGTAGCCGTCCATGATCTCGCGCATGGTACGGCCCTGCCGCCACTTGGCGCCGTCTGCGTTTGTTGCAGCTCTAGGGTTGGTCAGCGACATGGTGGACTGGCCTAGCGATGGCGCTTCTGGAGTTACCTCCGGCTTGGGCTCAGGTGCCGGGTAGTGCGCCATGACCGCCTTGATTACACCTTCGATCTTCCGGTACGCCTGCGGGGGATTGGGCATTTCGCACAACTGGGCGAACATGCGCAGGGCGTCGTCGTTCTGCAAAATGTGCGGCGCCTTGTCCTGCAAGAAGTCTACAGCGGTGGCGGTACCAAGTTCCAACTCTTCCTGAGCGATATGCTCGAGTCGGCCTTCGGCTGCGGTGAGGCGTTCCTTGGTCTGACCATGCTCGGTCTGCCACTGCTTTTCCTTCTCCTGCCACTCCTTGACCAGAGCCTCCTTAGCCGAGGTCATCTCAGCTTCGTGGGCGGTCTTGGTCTTCTCCAACTCCTGCGAGAGCCGCTTCAGGTTCCCGTCGGGGTCGTCGTTGGCGGCGATGAGTGCCTCAATACGCCGCTGCATGGCCTCTGCTTCAGCGAAGCGGCCGTTGGCCTCGTTGATCTTGGCAGTGTACTCGGCGGTGAGTTCGCCCCGAAGCGTTGCCGACTTCTGGTTGTAACCCTTGTGGAACGCAGAGAACTTCTTTCGAATTCCATTGGCCAAGGCTGGGCGAACACTCTCGGGCACCTGGTTCCACCACGGCGACTTGTGGATAGTGTCGAGTTCGCCGTTCCATGCGTCTAGGTCAATGTCAGATGCGGGCTCGGCGCCAGCAGCGCCAGAAGCTCCGCCTCCGTCAGAGGCCTGGACATCGCCAGCACTGCCATCGGCGATCCCGGCGTGGGCGGGCGCCGAATCAGTGGCCGCAGGGGTACTTCCATCTGCAACTCCGCCTCCACCCGCCACTTCGCCAGTAGAACCTGTGGGTGCATCCCCTGTTCCTTCGATACCATCTTCTGAAATGTGAAAACTCACGTTTACCTCCTCTATCGTTGGTTAATGCGGGGTGAAGTCGTCAGACTCGCCAGCCATGATGCCTGTAGCAGATTCGTGCGCAGCGCGTTCGTCAGGCATGGCTACTCCTCTGGCCCTGGCTTGAACGGCTTACTCGCCGGTTTGATTGTGTGCTTCATAGGTTCACGCTCTTCCGGAATGGCGGGGCTGCCGCGCTTGATTGTGTGCTTCATAGGTTCACGCTCTTCCGCGATGCGCACACGCCGACGGTAGGTAGTCGCGGGCTCCACTCTTCGCAGGGTGAAGGCATCTGGTTCCATCTCCATAGCCGCCTGCTCAACTTTCGCTCGAGCGTTGAAGTCGGAGTGCAGAGTGTCGCCAATGTGTTCAGCACTGTAGTCTTCGTACTCAGGGATTGAGCGAGCTGCCCGAAGGATCAAACTTGCGCGATCCGGCTCAATACCAAGCCTCTCGCCCACCTTCTCCAGGTCATTGCTACCCTCCTGCGTCTGCGTAAACGTCCGTTCGTCAGGCATGACTACATGCCCGTTTCAGCGTCAGGAGAGCCCACACCTTCGGCGCCCATCTCAGGGATGGCAGGCTCTTCAGCCGGCGGCGCCTCAAGATCTTCGGGACTGCCTTCCTTCTTGCGGGCGACCTCTTCCTCGACCTTCATGCGGAGGGTCATGTCGCTAGCAAGCATGTCGGCGGCCTCTTCGGCGCTAACTCCTGCATACTCAGGAATCTCGCGCATACACTCAAGCAGCATCTTAGCATGCTCGGGCGAAGTCTGGAGTCGATCAACCAGGGACTGAGCCTCATCGGCACCGCCTTCCATACCCTCAGGGGCGGCCTCGTCGAGACCCTCGCCTCCGGGAGCGCCGGGAGGAGGTCCGCCTGCCGTAGCCATGTCCTCGAGTTCACCCATGACGCCAGCGACGTCTTCGGCAGTGGGGGCAGCGCCTGGAGCGCCCCCAGGTGAGCCCTCGGCGCCTTCTGGTGCTTCGCCCTCTGGCTTCTCGCGGTAGCCCTTCTCTTCTGCCTTGCCCTTCATCATATCAAACAGTGGCATTTCTATCTCCTTGTTGTGGTTAAGAGCCGGCTAAGAGCTGGACTTCTTGATGGTTCCTCGTGGGTCAGTCGGTCCTGCCGACAGCCCGCCGCCTCCAGTACTCTGCGAGGCGCCGCCGAGGTTGGGGCCAATGCCCCCCTTAGGTACGCCCTGCCCGGGGAGGCTACCAAACGTAGTAGCCATGCGGGTGTCAGGAGTGGGTGCCGGGGTGCCGGTGTCGCTGTCCTCGGAGTCGTCCTTACGGTAGCCCCGGGACTTGGCCTTGGCTACCAACTTCTTGAAGAGGCCTGCGCCCATGGTTGTCTCCTGAGTCTGAGTGGTTCTTGTAACTTACTGGTTCACTGAACGCCAGCGACCTTGGAGCCGCTCTTGCCCTTTGCTGCGTCTCTAAGTCGGCCCATCGCAGCGCCACCTTCAGCGGCAGCTCGAACAGGATCCTTGCCCTTGCGTTTCGCGTGGGCACTGGCGCTCGCCGCCATAGCCTTTTGTTCTTTCTGGAAGGCCTTCTTGACATCCGGGGTGATGCCATTCTTCTTGTCGCGTTCGAAGGCGTTGTGTCGCACCTCGTCAGCATGGCGCTTGGCGCTGGCACCATCGGTCTCGATCTTAAGCGAGAAGCCTTCTGGGACTTCGCCTGCGAAGGTAGTCTGAACATACTGCTCGAGCTGAGACTTGGTCATTCGAGGCAGGCCCTCGGCGACAAAGAAGGTGTTGTGGTTGGTCTGCGCAGGGGCGCCGTTGATGACGGTGAAGTTGCCATCCTCGTCGGTCTCCCAGCACGGAGTCTTGAGCTTGTCTTCGTACTCTGACATGCTACCACCGCAACGAGAGCACTCGGGCAGAGGCTCGGTGTCGTCGTAGCGAATCAGATCGGTCCATGGGCAGTCGTTGCACAGGAGGCGAGCTTTCAAGATCATAGCGTCTTCTCCATCTGACCAGTGGCGACAGCCTCAAGCTCCGCCTGCATCTCGGGAGTAAGCTCCATCGGCGCTCCGCCTCCTCCAGCTTCCGGAGGCATGGCCTCGGGCGGCATCTCTGGCGGAGCCTCTGCAGGTGGCGGCGCCGTGGCGGCAGCCATCGCATCCTGCATCTTCTTCTTCTCTGCTGCAGAGCGGAAGGCCCTGGGCGTGAAGTTCATCTTACGCAGCATATCTTCCCAGAGGACATCGAGGTCGATGCCAAGGGCGACACCTGCAGCTTGGGCTTCCATCAGCGGAGCCAGCATGGCCTGCATAGTCTCGACCAGGACGACAGGGTTGCTGCGAAGGGCGTTGTAGGCGCTGACCTCGAAGTCGCCCTCGATGCCGCGAATGGTGCTGAGATCTACCTCAGTGAAGGGCTGGTCGCTGCCGCCGACCTTGATGAACTTGGGTCGGGACATGTGGCGCTGACTGAGGAATAGGTGCTTCTTGGCGACACCCGCAAGGGCCTCGTAAAGGTTGGCCTGGCGGTAGCCGATGCGGGTGGTCTGCTGCGCCTCGATGCTGGCGACCTCGGTGGCTGTTCTGGCGTTGACGATGGCGCCGCGACTGGCCTGAGCCAGGGCGCTGGTGTGGCCTGCCATATCCATGAGCTTGTCAACAGTCTCGAGGGCGAGGCGCGGTTCAGCTGGCTGGGGCGACTGCGCGAAGAGGCTCTGCATACGCATGCCCTGCATCCGCATGAGTCCGTTCTTGACGTGGACGCCGACGTAGTCGCCAGGGTTGGACAATGCCAGGGTCTTCACGTCGTCGATGTTGATAGAGCCGCTGTCGTAGATGATGCGACCGATGGTCTTGTAGGCGATGGTGATCGCCAGCGTCAGCATGTCGTTGATCTTCTCCTGGTGGCCCAGGATGAGCTCTACCTCGGAGATGCCGTAGCAGTCAACACCGCTGTGGTTCATGAAGAACAAGTCGTAGGGGTTATAAATGAGGTCTTCCTCGTATAGCACCACGCTGGGCTTACGAAGGTAATGGACCAACTTGCCGCGTTCGAGGTCGTAGTATTCCCACACCTCGTAGAACATATGCTGGTCGATGGAACTCATGTTCTCGCGTTTGCCGCTGTCAACCATCCACCGGGGGTACGCTGTTGGGCCAGTGCGGACCTTGGGGTACATACCCGACTTGATGCGTCGCTCGAACTCTGCCTTCTTGACGACGGTAGCCTCGAGCCAGTAAGGGATGTCATCGACATGCCTGACTGTAGGGTCGTAGAACACGCTGGCCGGGTCGGCAGCTCGCGTCACGGGCTCATCGCGTTCGAAGGAGTAGCCTGTTTTGAAGATGCCCCTGTTACAGAGGACAGCGTCGAGGAGAGAGAGGCTGGCGACAGAGCGGATCTTGTTGCGCTCAAACGAGTACCTGGCGAACGAACTCGCTACATCAGCGCGCTCATGTCCGTCACGACTGCGAGGAACAAAGCCGACCTCTGGGTTGTTGCCAACCATGTTGACGATGGCAGTCTCTGCCACAGCAAAGATGAGGTTATGCGCGGTAAGCATGCGAGCATACTCGGCATCACGCTCTGAAGCGCCTACCGTATTGTAGAAGTCACCTCGATAATAGCGGCGGGCCTTGTCGAACTTCTGACGCTCATAGGTGTTATAGTGCTGAAGGTGGCCTTCAACGAGCTGCGAAAGCTTCATAAACTAGTCCTCTCGGCGCCAGTCATAGGGTAGACGTGGGTTGTACCTATCACGCTTCTTGTCACTTGACGAGTTACGAAAGGCTACAGGGATATACTCTTCGTCTGCGGAGTTGGCTACGATCTTGACTGTCGGTGTCTCGAAGCTCCACGTAGCGTTGATATGACATGCCATCACGAAGGTGCGAGCGCGGTCATAGTGATGCTTAGAGCCGTCGGTCTGGGCTACTCGAGTGTGCTTGTTGCGCCCGTCGTAACTGTGCAACTGCTGCAGGAGCCCGCCAGAGCGAGCAATGACGCCGTGGTTGTGCAGGGCGTGCACTGCGTGACCAGTGGCCTCACGTAGCAGCTTGTTGGTGGTGTACCAGCCATCCTGCTTCCGGCCGCAATAGGTGAACAGGTCCTGGAACTCGTCGGTGCGCAGTACAGAGATGGTGCCGTCGGTGACGCTCTCCACCACGACGAGCGGCTTGTCCCCCTCTCGTTCGATGGCAACCTGGTCGCTGTGGATCTTGTCAGGGTGCTGCCGCAGCAGCGGATGCCGGTCGGGCAGACCCTTCCAGATCTTGTTCTCGTCAATCCATCGTGCAGTCTTAGCCACGTGGTGGGCTAGTTCGTGCGGGTCTTCTCGCCCTTCCCAGAAGCCGACTTCAACCATATCAGAGTCCTCGCCAAAGGTCTCCCACAGCGTCACGGCAGCAGGGTCACCGCCGGTGCCCGCGCGCTTAGGGTCAACTGTCAGGAGGTACGCAGCCATTAGGTCGGGCTGCCAGTCGGGCTCTACAAAGGACAGGCCCGCCTCAAAGTTAAACGAACACGATCCGTCAGGTGCCTGGCTCTGCATCTGGTGTTCGATAGCAGTCTCAGGCAGCACGGGGTTGTCGCTACCGATCCAGCCTGACGCAGGGTTGGGCGGATACTTGGTGTCAAAGAGGCGAGGACTACGTTCGAAGGTGGTGGCAATCTCATCCCGGCGGAACTGGAGGTGACCGTCAGTGATCTCCTTGGCTCCATCAACGCTGCGACCTCCAGGCAGGCCATGCAGTCGGAGGACGTACTCCTCTTCTTCTTCTGTGCGGCGGAATCCCTCAGACAGCGGCGTGGTGCAAGTAGGGTCGAGCCACCACTCAAGGAAGCAAGGTGCGCCTTCGTTACGTTCAGAGAATCGCCCCTCGCCAGCCAAGGCTCCCTGCCAGATAGTGTGCGATACCGTGCCGCTGCGACCAGGTGTAGTCTCAATCCAGACTCGAGCGTTGGGCCGACGGTTGACGGTGGGCAGCAGATTACGCACCAGCATGCTCTGGCGTTCAGGGGGCACTTCTCCGAACTCGCTGAGGTGTAGGCGACCGATACTACGGCCGACACCAGGCGACCAGCCGGAGCCGGTGATGACCTTGATGCCCCCGCCGTGCTTGAAGAGGATCTGCTTGACGCCAGGACTACGGCCCTCCGCCAAGGGAACCTTTAGCCCATCGGGCAGGCGTTCAAAGGCGTAGACGATGCGCTCGAAGAGATCCTCTGCTGTTTCCTGGCGTTCTGCGATGAGCAGTCCCCTCATACCGTGGAAGAGCATGCAGTCCCGTAGGAGCATACCGTCGGCGATCCAGGTAGAGAACTTGGCTTGGCGGTACTTGTCGAAGAAGCTCCACCGGTATTTATGGGCGTGAAGAAAACCATGCTTCTGCTGAGGCAAGGTCTCGAAGTTGATGGGTGTGTCGTCATCGGCAATGCCGGCGCAGAGGTGGAAGAAGTTCCAGGGCGTGGCCAGCGACAGGAGCCCAAGGTCTGGGTCAGGCGGGCCGTACTTACCCTTGGCCAGCACCAGAGGCCTGACGCCCCGAGACGGGTCGTTGATAGCCCAGCGTAGTGGCGCCAACGGGTGGATGTCGATGTCGTCGATGTTGAGCGTCATGCGTCTTCTGGGCGTACTACAGATGTCAAAAGATTCGTAGGTAGTCGTCCCGCACGTTCCAATTCTTTCAGCCTACGCTCGTAATGGACCAGCCCTTGCTGGAGGCACTGCTCAAGTGCTAGCGTCACTGTGACACCGTCAATGTCGGGGTCGACGCCCTCGAGCCAGGCGATAGCTCGACGCAACTCGACAATGCGTCCCGCAATGGACGGGCGGCAGCGGAAGTTCAGGTGCGTCTTTGCCATAGCACAACTGTACTACGCCCTGGGACTCCTGTCAAACAGTAGGTTACATGACTCTGGCGCAACCCTGCGCACCTTTTATACTGGAGAAATAATGCCTTACGGAAATATCCCCGCTGATACCATCCTCCCTACTAACGAAGCCTCTGTCGAGAAGATTGACTTCAAGAGCGACGTTGCTGTCGCTGCTAATGAGCTTGTCCTGATGAGCACCTACCCATCTGCAGGTGAAGTCCGGAAGGCGATTCTTGCGGACGCTTCTACGGCGGCGACTACTACCGGCGATATCTACGTGAGCGATGACGGTTTCGTAGCCAGCACCACCAGTACTTACCAGGCATCCCTCTGGAAGACTGTGAGCAACGTCAACACTGCCGCTTCCGGCGTGGATGCTTCGGTCTATCTTTCGGATACGGGCGGAGGCTGGTCCCTGACTCCAGGCACCTTCCGACGCGTAGTGGGCAAGGTTCTTGTGGCCGACGCTACTGCGGGCAAGATTCTCCTGGCCCCTCAGAACGTCAGTGGCCTAGGCTACGGTATGGTCTGGCGCGACAGCATCAGTGCACAGTCAGCAACGGTTGCTTCCATCGCTGCAGCCACCGCCTTCGACAAGACGCTGACTTTGCCGGGCAACACGTGGGTCCAGGGTGCCGTACTACGCATCCAGGGCACAGCGCGGGCCCTTGCGCAGAACAGCACAGACACGCAGCAGATCATCGTTCGTATTGGAACAGACGCTATCCTGACCGGCACCGCTGTCGATATTGCAGTAAATGACCTCTACCACTTCGATATCTCGCTCACTGCTCAGGCTGCGCCCGGCGGGACGGCCGCAGTTGACGGCGGGGGTATGGGCGGTTGGTCGACATCGGGTACTACTGATGTAGACTTTGCTGCTCCAGGCGCCGCTCTGACTGTCGCAAGTAACGCCGACCTCACCCTCGATGTGCAGGTAGCCCACGGTTCGAACAACGCGGGCAACCAGACCGTGCTGGTAAGCTTTAGCGCGTCTGTTATCTAATCGACGCCTGACACCTGACAGGTTACGCCTCCAGGGTAAAACCTGGAGGCTTTCTTGTCTAACGAGCTCGTGCCTGAACCGCCTGTTGAGATCATGTTGCCTGAGGATACCCTTCGCACGGTACGCCAACTGCTGCTCGCCGGCAAGGACCCAGCTGCCATCGCTACGCTGCTAGACCTGACCTACGCGGACGTGATGTCAGCCTTCGATGATCCTGTCTACGCACTGGCTCAGGAGAAGTACGAGGAGAGTCAGGCTAAGGCGGTGGACCTAGCGAAGGCCCGCAACAGTGTGGATGCGATGGATGTCTTGCGTCAGATCATGACCGACGGCGAGGTCGACGCCAACACTCGAGCCAAGGTCGCCATCGACGTCCTAGCGCTGGCCGGGCACAGCACTAAGCCCAAGCCTGCACCAACTACCGCAATCCAGGTCAACACTGCCACTATTGACGAACGAGTGGCCAAGTTGCTCAAGAAATAGCCGAGTGACTTGACAAGTTACCGAGGCCCGGATAGTTACACTGTAGCTCCCGGCAGGAGCGTTCGATAGCCTTCGGGTCCGAACTCCAGCGCGGATAGGCACCCAGATTCCCTTTTACCCCTATGACGGGGCCACGGATCTTGTGTGCCTTGTCCCAAAGCAATGACTGGAGGTCAGTGTGGCTGTTTCCACTGAACTGATCAACACCACTCTCGCGGACCTTAAGGGCCCGCTTGAGGACAACTTCACCCGGTATAACGAGCTCATGGAGAAGCTTTTCTCTAAAAAGCAGGTCAAGTTTGCCGGCGGTACCTACATTGAGCGCCCCTTCATCAAGGGTGCCACTGGCCGAGCCAAGGCCATCCGAAGCGGTTCCGAACTTCTGAACCGTGTCCGTACGAAGCAGACCGAGAAGCTGCAGGTTCAGCCTGGCCGGTTCGTGCATACCCTGCACATTCCGAACATTGAACTCGCGCAGAACACCGGCCCTGCTGCTGCGGTTAGCCTCCTGAAGGAGTACCCGGTCAACGACCTGGAAGCTCTCCAGCGGGACATGAACAAGTACTTCCTCACCGGCTCGAGCGAAGATCTCGCGATCTCCAGTGCTGACATGTACTCGTTCCTGACGCTGAACGGCCAGTTCTCCTCTGGTGTCGGTACGGGTGTTACCAATGGTATCCTCGACTTTGCTGCTCCTTCGGCGCAGACTGATACCGTCGAGGGCGTGGCTAAGTCCGAGGCTGGCTACCACTACAACCAGTACGGTGCCATCACCAACTGGGCCACCAACGGTGTGCGTACTTGGAAGAAGGTTCTTCGGACCTGCGCCAAGCACGGCAAGCACAAGGATGCCAAGAGCTACGTCATCTTCACCGACGACGTGACCTTTGGTAACTACGAGGACAGTCGTTCCAACGCCATTCGAGTTCGTCTCGTCAGTGACGCCACGGAAACCGACGCTACCTTCGAGCTCTCGCTCATGGGTGCGATGGTCTGCCACTCGCTGGACCTGGACCCCTCGCTCTTCACCGGAGACGCTGCTAACGGTGTGACCTACATGGTCGACACTGACTACTGCGAGTTCCAGGTGGTCGAGGCTCTCAAGCTCAGTGACTTCAAGGAGTCCGAGGATCAGGATGTCGTCTACGCGAAGGCCCCGTTCCACGGCAACTGGATCTTCACCCGTCTCCCCGCGCACGGCTGTGTCGCTGGTGGAAACTAAGGAGTAATACGATGGGATACCGATACGTTTCTGAAGCATACAACGTCAGCAACGCTGAGAAGCAGGTGCCTATTGGCGCTGAGGCTCAGCTCTCTGAGATGGAAGTGCAGCGTTACGACAGTGGCGCAGAGGGTGACTGGGTTCTCCGGTACGTCTTCAACGACGCTGCGGCTATCACTCAGGGTGACTGCATCATGATGGACACGGACTACGCCTCCTTCGACGGGATCATCTCTACGGGTACGGTCATTCGACAGCGGGTTCTGGGCTTCGCCATTGGTCCCATCGCTGCTGGCGAGTATGGCTGGGTCTGTAAGCGTGGTGACTGCCTGGCTAAGAGTGCCGACGGCGCTATCCTCCAGGGTGAGGAGCTTGTCTCGCACAGCTCGGGCCACGTTGACGCGCGAGTGGTCGATGACACCGCAGCTACTGACGAGCTTGACTCTGTCATCGCTGTGGCGCTCGAAAACGACGGCGCCACCGCAGCCACCTTCCGTGTCAAGGCTGACATTCCCTAAGGGATAGCGTAAGGAGGCCCCATGGGTTCGAGCAGGGGTGAAATCCGTCAGCTCCTGTTCGACCTTCGTGACTCAAGGTCCACCGGGACCAAGATGAACGATAAGGCCAATAGGGCCATCAACCTTGCGATGAAGCACCTCGTCGGGGACTTGCCATTGGCAATCCTCCCCGACGAGGAGCACGTCGTTCTGTACCCTGATGTTGTGGGCACCGATGCCACGGTGGCCGCACGTCTGAGAGCGCATACAGCAGATGCGTGGGTCCTGCAGTTTACTACGCCTGCAGGGACCACGCCTATCGACAGCACGATCTGGGTGCCGACTGTTGATAGCACCTGGGACGGAATCATGCACCTCGAGGTCAAGGACCCCGACGGAGTATGGCATCGCCGCCAGTCTCGTGAGTGGTGGCTTGGAGACAGCGTCTACAACGTCTCTCTTGACCGCAAGTGGCGAAATACCACTGACACGTTGATGGAGTTTCGCATCCATCAGCCCAAGTTCTACCTGCGCGGTGACGTCATCAAGATCCTGAGCCCGGCCCGCATGTGGTCTGACGAGCGCAACCTTCTCTATGAAGTGGCGCCGCACGAGGGCTTCCAGTCTGATCTACGCGATTACCGTGGCGAGACCACAGGGGGTCCGCCATCTCTCTTCTTCAGGCAAGGCGCCTTCCGCCCTGGTAAAGACATGCTCACGCCCTTCACTGCTCCCACCCTGACTGCTCTAGGCACTTGGGTTGGTGCTGAACAGGAGGGCGACTTTTCTATCTTCTACACGTATACCTGGGGACGCAAGGACGCCGAGTGGCAGGAAACTCCGGGGGGCAACGCTTTTACCCCGATGTGGGAGAGCCCCCCTTCGCCCTCAGCTACATTCTCACATACGGCCAATCCAGGTAGGATTATTAGAATCCAGTGCCCTAACCCCGACGAGATGCTAAACTTCGACGTGGGTGGCTCTGTTCGCGAGGGTCGTACAGGTTATCGCATCCGTGTCTACGTCGCACGCACGGCTATTCGCACGGCAGGCCTAGGTGCTAACGACCTGGTGGAGGCGGATAGCGTACCCTACCTCCTGACGTCGTTCGATCCAGATACGACTATACCAACCGGCGCCTATAACTGGGACGGCGTGGTCCTGCCCGATCGTCTCGTCAGGCACTATGCAGCCAACGGCTACTACGCCTACTCGACCTTCCCCCAGGCAGACTCTCGCTACGAGATCGACATGCGGGTGCTCAGACAGCCAGTGGACCTAGCCCACGACCAGGATGTGATCCCTCTTCAGGACATCGTGATGCCGGGCTTCATGAAGCTCTGCCTGCACTACTTCGCGCAGCTGGATGGAATGGACCATGCCGCTGCCAAGATGTACCTAGACACCTACAAGAAGGACCATCTGCCCGACTTGAGGCACCTCTACGAGAACCCTGGCGGTGTCGTGAGGCAGCCCGCATTCGGCGTCAACCGGCCGATCACGCGTTATGGTGTGTTCAAAGACGCAAGTTGACGGAGACACCATGAGCCTGACAGCAGAAGATCTCTTGAGGGTGCAGCAGATCGCGCACGACGCTACTGAGTCACGCCTAGAACCAGCAGTGGCTATCCTCGCACGAGTCGAAGCGGGTATTGCAGACCTGACCGTAGCATCCCGAGTGGACGCCGATGCAAGGGTGCGACTTCAGGTTATGATGGAAAATCTTAAGGACGCTGTCACCAAGAGCGCAGACACCATTACCAGTCTTGAGCAACGGGTGGGCTCGCTCGAGCAGCGAGGCGCGGGTCTCACTGAGAAAACGGCCATCATCGGAACGATAGTACTCGGAGCAGTTGGGGTGCTTGTAGCGTCTGCCCTCGTGGGGAGTGCCTGATGCTGTTCGAGAGATGTGTAGTCTCCGAGTGGCTACTACGCATTGCGCGGCTTGAGGGTAGGGTGGAGGCTCTGTTGACTGAGCGAGAACCTCGCCACGACACAGCGGAAGTGATTGTGCTCCCTAAAAGAAAGGCCTTGACGTCAGTTCTGGCCTCCGTTAAGGCATAAGCATCATGCGCTACCTTACCGTCCATCCTCTCCACTCTCTCCCTCATGCGGCCTTCGGGCCGTGCCGTACGGGGTAGCGCATGTAGGTAGAGCCTAACCGCTCCCTCAGAGGCCCCCGGCGAATGCGCTAGGGGCCTCTTCTTTTCTGGGTGTAGCTGATGTTGGCTTAGCAGGGGCTTTGGGGGCCTCAGACGTAGGTTCGATTCCTACCACTCAGACCATATGTGGCGCGTCGATTCCTTTCGTGATAGACGTAGGTCATGGCTTTTGGAGAAAACATTCCGCTCATCCGTGACATCGGACGGAAGAAGCGAGCTGCTAAGCAGACACAGATGACAGGCGTTGCGGAGAATCCTCAATGGGAAACTACGCACCGCACGAATGCCCAGGGCGAGCTCTGGCAAATGGAGGGGAGTGGGCCCAGCTTCGAGGCTGGAAAGTTTGCTCAGGACACTCGCCCGTCGAGCACTGATTTCCTGAAAGATTCCAGGACGACTAAAGCAGACCCGTGGAAGTCTGGCGGCGACACTTCGCAGTAACCTGTGCGTTGACGGACTGCGCCTAGCACGATAGACTCCTCCTATCCGAGGAGGATCAATGTCTAACCTGACCGTGCGTGCAGCCAAGCCGCATCCGATGCAGACTATCTGGAAGTGCTACGACCGCTTCACCAAGACCTGGGAGCGTACGTGCCCCATCAACGTCAAGGATATCCGCGACAACGCTAACCTTGACTCGTGGGTGGGTATTGTGCAGGGTTACGACCGCCAGATCTTCGAGATCGGTAGTGCGCCTAAGGTGTACACCGCTACCGACAATTGCTGGATGCCCGACGACTACGTGGCTGACGGCCAGGTGAACGTCTACCGTCCGCCGAACCTACGCTTCGATGCGGATAAGCGACGTTTTATCGACGCTCCTGACGGTGAGGCAGACGACGGTGGCCTACCTCAGCACGAGTTGCTGCCTAAACCTGCTTCGCGAGAGACTAAGCCCGAGTGGTGGACGCGCTGCAGAGATCGCTTTCCGCAGCTCAACGCGCAGAAACCAGATCATCGCAAGTATCGCGATGAAGCATGGACTACTCTCGCCGCATAGGAGGCTGAGTGCCGAGTCCGCCACAGTATGCCCTGCTCGAGTTTGAGGCTCCTTACGGGGAGTCTACGAACACGTATGCACCGGCTAACCTTGCTCGGCGCGTCAAGAACCTGGAACGCACTCCGCAAGGCACCCTGCGGAGTGTGCGTGGGCCGTGTCCCTACGAGCCCGACCGAGGCGGAGGTAACTTCGTTTTTGGGCGCATCCACGGCGTCTTTCACGCTGGGCTGAAGGGGGGCAAGGCGCCTACGCTTATTGTACGGGCGGGCACTAAGCTCTACCGTCACGCTGGCTGGGACCGGACCTTTGAGGAACTCGAGTCAGGCCTGTCGGATGACAACACCATTCGCCAGGTTGACCAGTTCGTTGTCATGAACGACAACATCATCTGGTCCAACGGCATCGACAGGCCTCGAGTCATTACCTATCAGGGTGCTGTCTTTCCGCTTGGGTTTACCGAGACTCCGGGCGCACCCTTCCCAGAAGGACCTACCGTCACGCCCTCAGCTGATAGTAACGAGGGTGTCGATCGGTCAACTAGCTGGCCTAACGACCTCGGCTACTCGTGGCCCGGCAATAAGGGTACTCTGGGGGATGTACGCAACCCTACTGAGGGCTCTGTGCTGGGATCTGCCCACTACTACTACGAGCAATGGCAGGACCAGTTTGGGAACCTCAGCCCGCTTAGTGCTCGTAGCGCGGCTGTGCTCATCAACCCCCAGAGTTCCCAAGAAACCTACACCGCGCAGACTACTGGAAACAACGCGTTGGGTATGCAGGGTGTTCTTGTTGACGACCTTCTGCGCCAGTTCGTTGTTCGAATGAGCGGTACCGCGCCTAACCATGTGACTGGCCGCAGGGTCTATGCTACGCCAGACACGCGAAACGTAGGCACTACCCCGGGCTTGCTGACGGTCCACGAGGGTGTTCGTCCTGTTGTGATTCCCGATCGCTGGGCAGACGCCGAGCTCGGCCCTCCGCCCCTCGACGTGGTGCCTGTGCCGACTTTTCACATCATGTGCGCCCATAACGGCAGGCTCATTGTCGCTGTCCACGGTCGGGTGTTGAGAAGCGAACCTAACTTTCCAGGCACCTTCCTGCGCTATCAAGAGGTGCAGCCGGATGACGGTGGCGCATCAATCACTGCGCTGAAGTCCTACAACGGCAGTCTCTACGCCTGGACTGACCGGGGCATGTTCGACATCTCTGACTTCGACAATCCCGTGCAGATCTCCGGCTCTATCGGGTGCGCGGCTAGCGACACTGTAGAAGCACTTCCTGACGGCTCTTTGGTATGGCTTGCCTATGACGGATGGTATCAGATGGGCAGGCGCAGTTCTAGTGGTCGTAGAAGCAGCCGCAGCCGTGACTCTGGCCGTGATGGATACGGGGGCTACTCATCTGACTGGGAGGGCTCCTATGGACCACCTCGGCCAGGCACTCGCAACTACCCCGAGCTTGTCAGCGGCATGCTGCATGAAATCGTACGTGACGAACTCAATCGCTACGCTATGAGGCAAGCTACGGCTACCTTCGACCCTCGCTCTGGCGAGTACCGATGCGCGGTAACACCTTCTGGCAGAAAGTCTAATAGACTCATCGTCTGCTTCGATGGAGAGTTCTTCCGTGAGCAGGACCTAGGTGTGGATGTCGAGGCCATGTGCACCACTGATGATGCTCGTCAGTACGTGCTGATGGGCGGACGAGATACTAACGATACTCCTCTCCGTACTGTCTTTGTTGCTGACCATGAGTACGAGGACTACACAGCGCCCTCGAGGACTTACTCGTATCAGTCGCAATGGATTCGAGGAGACAAGCTTGCACTGAAGCCGTTCAAGGTGCGCGAGGCGTACATCGGCATAGTCGACTCCTATAATGGTTCAGCCACTTGGACTAACTACCGGGATCGGCAGTGGGTTCAAGACGAGGACACCGCCGCAGTACAGACTATCGGCCTAGACCATGACGACGACAATCCGTTGACCAACTATTATTTCGGAGCTACCCCCCTGCTGGGGACGGTTAAATGCTTTGAGCCCCGCTTGCACTTTCGCGAAGTACGCATGCATCTGTCTGATGTGCGTGAGTGGGCGTTTAAGCTTGAGTCTGCTACACCTATGGAGATTGCGTCTTTTGCCTTCTCTCTTGCTCCTGCAGGCAGTATTGAGGAGCGCTACAGGACTCCGCCGCACGATGAAACTCCAGCGACATAGGGATGAGTGATGCCAACTGACTACACGTTCCCTGTTAAGAAATGGGCGACGAACGATGTTATCTCCAAGGAAGACCTCAACCGCAACCTTATGCCGGCGGTGGATCGCTACAATGGCGGCATGGGCCCGCATAATATCAAGAGTCGGGCTGCGGCTGTCGCAGAAAGTAAGAGTATCGACGATGTAGCGCAGTATGCGTTCATGCGGCCCCACTTTGTGGTCAAGGACGTTGACCCCGGAGTAGCCCAGAGCACTCCCCCCACTACGGCAGGGTCTGGTCCAGACGCATCCTCCAAGATTGAGGATACCTACGAGTGGCAACTGGTCGATGACATGCAGCTCAACATCACCCTGGCAGGCAGGGCCTTCTTCAAGATCTACGCGTGGTGCCAGGTCTTCCGTGACGGTTGGGCCTCCGGCCCTTACACGCTTTCGTCTGAGTACCAGCTAGCGCTTCGCGTTGACGGACGCATTCTTGAGGACCAGTTCACTGGCTTTCAGGAAGAGAGCGAGAATAACTTCATGCCGCTACGCCCGCATGAACCGAAGAGCAAATCGCCGCCTATTCCGCCCAAGCGAATTGCAGTGCGCAAGGCCCACGCCTGCGCTTTCGGGGCTAAGCCCACGCTACTGACCTACACGCTGATGCTGGAGCCGGGGAGCCACACTATTGAGCTCTGCGCTCGTCGCGTGTTTCTGGATCCTCGTCGAATCCGCACAGCCACCTTCACCTCTGGAAACATTGATGTCTACGTCTACTCACGTAAGCTCATTGCGCTGGAACACTCTTACGAGGCAGCCGCAGGGAGCGGTGACGCTAACCTGACCGTTTCTCCCTTTGAGTCTGAACAACCGTTGTCTAAGGCAGACCTCGGCACGGCCAAGCTCGAGGCTATTGCAGGTAAGCACAATAGCGCGTCTGCCGGGCTGGAGGAAGGGTCTATCCATCGAGGAGGACTAAACCACAACCACCTACCTTCGCCGCTTCTGGATTGGGGATTCGCCTCGTGGAACACTGCTGCAGACGAAACCATTCGTGCAGAGTACCAGGCGTACAATAGCAACACCACGACTACCAACCAGACTGGCGGTAACGGGTGGTTCAAGCTCAACGATGGCACGGCGGGTTCAGGCGATTTTAAGGTAGAGCCCAACGGTGGTGGAGATTTTCAGACTAGCGCGGCTGCGACAGACCTGTCTTTCATCCTGGTCATTGGCACAGTGCAAGTTCGTAACGTCAGGCCGCACACAGCTCTTAGTGTCGACCCTGCGTATTTTGGGGCGCTGGGGCTCGGGTACAAGCTTAGCGGGGGTTCGGATGCCATTATCGACAACAGCATTGGCTTTGTAAACTACCAGAACATACACCAGACTGCAGGCGCCGCCCGCACAGAGGTCAACAGTGAAGCATGTGTTTCTCTACTGAGTTGGGTTGACCTGCGTACTGCCCCTCAAATGCTAGCTAACGACATTGACTACTTTCAAATCTATGGCGCAGCCATCGACGCTAGAGGCACAACCGCAAACGATACACGACTTACTCACCGTCGCGGAAGCCTCCTTGTACTGCAGTTTGGCTACCAATCGTGAGGTGTTAAGATGACTACCGTCGCTGTTCCGCACATTGCCAGCCTGTCTGCCGGCGGTACGATTGTACCTGCCTCACTGAACCAAGATTTCTTTGACACGACCTCGCCTAACGGAATCCACTCTGAGCCTAACGGCGGTATGAACTCCGATAACGTCTCTACCTCGTTTGAGATTCAGGCTGAGCACGTGCTTGAAGGAGAGGCGGTCGGAGGTAAGACCTCTGGCGGGGTACGCAAGGTCGATTACATGTCCGATCTCTTTGGCGAAGAGGGCACTAACCCTACGACAGCGACGCACGTCGTCGTACACAAATGCGCAGTGCGTAAGTATGTACCTTACAATGTCTCGCTGCTTATATGGGATGTGACGTTCTTTCGTAGTATCTTCCGCTTTAAGAAGATCACAGAAGGCGAGGTCGTGACGGAGCATGGCGTCACTACCCGAGTCTCGGTTGACGGTACAGCTATTCCTCACACGCTGAGGCATCACCCTAACACAGCCTGGCCGGATACCTACCCTCCTTCGGCATCTCCTCCAGGCAATAACATCGAGTCCTCCTTTGAGTCGTATACAGCAGATTTCCTTCACGTACAGCATGTGCAGAATAACGTCTCTGCAGGCTGGCACGAATGCACTCTGGAGCTCTTTATGGAGTCAACCAATGATGCTACGAGCGGTAGCACTCAGCACCTTGTAAAGAGCATGATTGACGTAGAGCAGGCGGATAACGCCTACTCCAACGCTGGCGTCGAGGTAGATCTACACAACCGCATCACCTTCGGGTCTCGCAACGCATCCATTTGGTACATCCTGTAGTGGCGAGAGATCCGCTGCCGAGATAAAGTGACTTAGGAGTTTACTCATGTGGCCTCTCGTAGCAGCTGCCGCCCTCAAGGCCGGGGGAACACTACTCAAGTCAGCCGCGCCGGCTATTGGCAATCGTAAGGAAGCCAAGCGTTCTGAGCAGTACGACACGGAGCTCGAAAAGCGCGAGGGCGATCTCTACTCCGGCAACACGGGCTACACCAAGGCTCAGCGTCAGCAGATGATGGGCGAGTCCCTTCGCTCTGCGCAGACCTCCAACCGGGGGCTCTACGACGACCTCTCTCGCCAGGCCGCTACAAGCGGTGGCGGGATGAACCAGATTCGACGAGGGCTGGCTGCTCAGGAGGGCAACGATGCCGCAAAGAGCATGGCCAAGATCAACGTCGGGTCGCAGCAGCAGGCGGTCTCTGAGGCCGACAAGGTTCGACGCGAGGTCCTTGCCCAGAGCAAGCGCATGGGTGAACGCACTGAAGAGAATGTGGCAGCAATCGGCGATACTGCGCAGAGCGCCGGTGAGATCATTCCAAACTTCTTCAAGGCGGGAGACCTCGACAACGCCGCTACCACTGCCGGCGTGGGTGATCAAGAAGTGGATCTGGATGCATAATGGGTAAGCTCTCAAACGACTTCTTGCTGGGTGACCAGGACGTTCCTGCGTCTCAGACAAAGACCGAGGTCTACCTCAAGGCCCTCAACGCGCTGGAGCGTGAGCGTACCAAGTACGCCATGCACCAGGATGATGACATGCTCCAGCGAAACATCGCCGCGCATGCAGCCAGCCTGAAGCTATGGCAGGCCAATCAGAGAGCCCGCGTTGAGCTGGAGAAGATCCGGACACTGGCCGAGGTAGACGTCGGCAAGCTCAAGATGGCAGACATCGAAAGTCTACGGAAGGCGATGACAGAGGTCACTGTCGGCATGTCTGCAGCGAACAGCGCCATCAAGAACAAGGTAAGGTACGCCAAGAAGTCCAAGGGCGTAGCAGGAGCCTGGGATGACGCGCTGCTCTCCATTACGTCGGAGTCTATGATCAAGGGCACCAACCTGCATATGCCCGCCCTCATGGACACTATCACGATGGAGCTGTCAGGTAGTGTGTACGATCCGGTTAATGCAGTAGACCGCGAAACTGCCAGGAACCTTGTCGCGGCAGAGATGCGCAAATATGGGGAGGACATCGCAGCAGATTCCTACCTTGACGAGATGCAAACCGCAGATCAGATGCGATCCTTGGCCGGGCAGTTTAGGACAGACGTCGATAACCTCGACGGCGGCTGGGAAGACCTCCAGGATACACTGACAGGTGAGGGTTCGCTCGTAGGTGAAGAAAACCTTGCCGCCTTCAAGCAGACTCTGGACAATCAACTGAAGCTTGCAGAGGAGCACATTGCATACCTAGACGTCCTTGCCGACCCCAGCAGCGAGGAGGCACTTGAGGAGGCGCAGAAGCAGAATGCGCACCGCAAGGAACTCGACGAGCGGGTCGAGTACTTCATGGACAAGATCATTGGGGATGACCCTTCACATAAGGTCCCCAAGCTCATCGGCGCACCGAAGTTCAGGTACTGGGCAGAGCGTAACGGCTTCGACATCGGCACCGTTGTACGCAACGAAGAGGGCGTCATCACCGGCTACTCCCCGGGCAAGGACGACGGCAGGGCCATCTACAGCTTCATCCGCCAGTCGCAGAGCAACCCGAAGACTCTGGTCCCGCTGCACCGGCCCAACGAGTTCATCAAGATCACCTACCGCGAGGACGTGGGCGAGCCTACGACCTTTCTTGCCACCGTCGAAGGTCCCGGAGAACCCCCTGAGATTGATACCTGGTTGAAGATCATCGGGGACGACGGCAAGGAGACCATTCTCAAGTGGGACAAGGTAGACAAGGTCTACTCCCCGGCAGAGCCAGAGCCTGGCCTTGACTTCCGGCCTATGATGGTCTACGAAAAGAAAACTCCCCGGCGGTACGCTACCTACCCCGAGGACATCAGCCTGACGAAGCTGCACGTTGGTGACGACGTTGGTTTCTCTGCCGATGACAACGAGCGACCTCAGGCCAAGGAAGTCACCGCCTACGGTGAGTCCCTGGGCACTCGAGCTGGGCATGACGTCGGCTCTGAGTACTTCCGTGACGAGGACGGTAACCGGGTCTACGTGACCAAGGACCGCATCATCGACATGGAAAAGAAGGACATGTACGAGAGCTCATCCTTGGGCGACACCCGCGACAGCTACATGGGCCGACGGCGCAGTGAGCAGTCCCGTAAGGCCTTCGGCGCCGGAGACGGCGGTGCCGGCGGCAAGGGCGAGGGCGAAGGCGACGTCGAAGCCGAGGGCAGGGACGCTGACTACCAGGGCGCAGACCCCGACGAGCCTGGCATCGACGAGGATGGAGCCTGGAAGACGCGCTTCAGCGGTAGGCTCAAGGACCTCCTCTCTGGCGAGGCCAAGGAGCGACGAGACGCTAACAAGCGTGAACGCGCCCTGGGTACAGAGATCGACGAAGACACGCAGGAGCGTGCCGAGGAAGCCGAGGAAGACAGGGTCAAGACCGGCGCACCTTCCGACGAGCGCCCGTTCCACTGGCGCGACGTGGCGTCCATGCGACGCACGCTGCCTGACGATGCTGGCGAAGATCTGCCCGAAGGCGAGGAATACAGCCAGCCTCGAGGCATCATGAGAGAGGGCGAGGTCGCCTCTGCTGTTGGAGTGGACCCTGCCTCACGCGGCCGTAAGGGTCTCGAGGTTGCCGAGGAGCGCTCTGGTTCCCGAGCTAAGCGCGAAGCCCATAAGGCGAAGACGTTGGGCCCGCCTCTTGACGCGAAGATCCGCAAAGACCAGAAGCCCGGCCAGGAGCTTGCTCAGGACAGCCACAGGTACGCCCGGCAGGGCAACCTTGCGTGGAAGGGACTGCATGAAAAGGCGCTCAGGCCTACTAAGATGGACGAGATGACTCCTGAGGAAGAGAAGCTCTTCAGCATTGAAGAGCGAAAGAAGGCAGAGGAAGAGCAACGAGAGTTGGCCGCAGCAGAGTACGCACCTGCCACCATGTCCACACCAGTCCTGAAGGACCTCTATCGACGCCACACCAAGCTAAAGCAGTGGTCTCCGCAGAGTGAGTGACGCAGCACGCAATCCTCGACGTTGAAGGGAGAACGGGCTATGAGTAACCTCGGAGGCGACAACGAATGCCGCGCATCAAGGAGTACCTCGAGGAGCTGCAGTCGCAGCCCCCAACAGACGCCAAGAAGCCCGCAGACGAGCCCGAAGCCGTCGAGGCAAGTCCCGTGGAGCCTCCTGCTGAAGCAGAGGCAGGAACGGGAGAGACTGGAGCAGGAAGGCCAGAGGCAACAGCCCCGGCTAAACCTGAGGGACCACCAAAGGCAGATGTACGAACACTGCCTCCTGAGCCAGAAGAAGCGGTAGTAGAGCCGGCACCTAAGCCTGCTCCCAAGAAGAAGGCCAAGAAGCCAGAGCCCACCGATGACGAGTCAGTCGCGGCGGGCATGGCTACGTTCAGGGAAGAGACTGACCAGGCCCACGCTGGCCAGGTCAAGGACATCGAGTCCCAGATCACCTCCGCAGAGAACTACCTCTACTCAGTCCCCTACCTTACCCCTGAGGGTAAGGAGGAGTCTCAGACCAAGATCGACAAGCTCAAGGAGGACCTCAGCCGGGCCAACGCCGACCGTGAGGCTGCGCTCAAGCAGCACGAGGAAGAGATCCAACAGCAGATCGCTGACCGCAAGGAGTCTCTGCGGGCCCAGAAGAAGGCGGCTGCTAAGGAGCGCGCAGACTTCAAGCGTCGGGAGGAGAGGGCTACCACGAGGCTGTCTGAGGCCGAGGAGCGCGAAAAAGAAGCAAAGGCTCGCGCTAAGCAAGAGCAGGCGTCCCTTTCGGATGCGTTGTCGTTTGAAGAGTACCTGCAAGCAGCGCCCTACACTACGCCAGAAAAGCGCGAGGAGTCCGAGGCCAAGGTCAAGGACCTCAAGGAACGCCTTCGAGTAGCTCCCCCGGGGCCTGAAGCTCCGCCTCCTCCGCCGAAGCCTCGGGAGAGCTACTCCATGTCTCGCGCCGTCATCATAGGCGATCCCAATGCGGGCAAGCCTGATGCGGAGGGTTTAGCTGGCATGGTGGCAGGCGTAACTACAATAGACACCGATAATAGATGGGCGCTCTTCCGTAGTGCGGAGGCGCACGTTCTTCGCGGCACACCTCTTGACCCGCTGCTTCGCGCGGAGATCGTCGAAGCGTTTGGCGAGTTCGCTCTCTGGGACAATGAGATGTGGGCAGAGAAGGAGGCTGAATACCGGAGCCTTGTCGAGCACAATGACACTGACCTGCAGATCCCCCAGTTGCTGTACAAGCTCGAGGCAGACCGCAAGCGCTTTAGTAAGGAAGTCCGCGAGAAAGTATCGCTAGCCGCGCAGTACGAGGGTCGCCGGGTACCTAAGGAGAAGCTTGAAGCGACAGGCCGAGTGGGCCCCGGTCTATCAGCAGAGCGCGCCTATGAGATCATTAAGCAGCACGCCAAGGACGCCGGGTGGGATAACTTTAAATTCTTCATGGCGCAGTCCGAACGTCGCAGCGTCGATATAAACGCCTTCATCCAGAATGTCTACCTGGGCGATAAGAGTGCCGATGAGTACATCCGTGAGCGCGCTCTGTACAATATTGACCTGGCCAACCCGCAGCCTCCTGACCCCCAGTGGGCAGAGCAGCAAGCCGCGAAGGACGCTGAGCTCGTCCACCCGCCGTCTTGGTACCTGCGTAAGTTGCAGCAGGCCAACATCTTGGGCACCGATGCCATGCAGGACCCGCAAGTAGCCAAGATGTTTGAGCCTGGCGGCCTAATCGCACAGGCTGTCATACGCACCAACTCTGACGAGATGGTGAGCTACGTCAAAGCCTACGATGATAGACTGCGCGGTTTCGAAGACACTGTAACAGACCTCACCAGAGACTTCACAGAACTCTACCGTAAGACGCATAACAAGCAGGAGCTGAGCGACGCAGACGAGAAGCAGGTCCTCGCCCAGGTCTTTCGCTACATCGGCGCTTCGCGTACTCTCGGCTTGATCTCCCACCCCTTCTTCATCGACGAGAGTGGCAAGCCTGCCAAAGAACGGTCGATGTGGTCAGTGGTGTTTGGCGGTCGTGTCGAAGTCGTTGGCCTCAACAATAAAGGTAAGGTCATCCTACGCGATGAGAATAGCCTCATGTACTTGGCTGACTTAATTGACCGCATAGAGTCTGCCAGTATCGGCATTTTTGACGAGATTGCAGACGCCCACGCTGATGGCGAGTTGCCCACCAAGCTCAAGACTTGGGGGCCCCTACCCGTCTTGCGCCCAGACGCAGGTTATGCACTGGCCAAAGGTGCGGTTACTGGTGACATCGACGTCTGGGGTGGCGCCAAGACCGGCATGTCCGAGCGGCGAAACGTACTTGAGTTTGCTATTGACCGCACCGAGGGCCTGCCGGGTACGACCCGAGCCCTCATGATCGGCCTGGCAGGCGTAGCCACGCTGAAGAATCCTTTCGACCTCATCACGACCCCAATTTACGGCTTCCGTGCGCTAAAGTCAATCGGTAAGGTGGGCACCGCAGGCTCTAGGCATCTACTAGATCTTGCGGGTATGACCGATACGATGGAGTCACTCCTCGCTAAGCTACCCAAGGACGAGGCTGACAAGCTTGCCGACATGCTCGAAAATCGCGCAACGTTGCGCAATAGCTACTCAGACGCGCTGGAACAAGGCGACTTCGCGCGCGCAGAAAAGCTTGCGGATGAAGTGGTAGGACTTGAGCTCGATATGAATACGCTCAACCCTCGCCTCATGGATGCTGTCAACCGCAAGGACGCCGAGATTGCTGGCGTGCGCATCGCCACAAACAAGAATGGCGAGGCCATTGTCGCCACTCCTGATATCCTCAAGGGCGCTCCGGACATCCACCGCAACCTATACGGGCTGCACCCAGCAGTGCGCAAGGCGCTTTTGAATAAGAGAGGAGGCAAGGCTAAGGGTGGAGGCAAGTTCGCTGGCGTCAAGGACAGGGACCTCTACGACATCGGCGCACAGATTCGCATCCTCCGTGCTGCTTTCGGCAACGAAGAGACCATCGCCGCAGCGACAGTGGCGCGTGAGTCGGCTTTGGTTCGAGCCAATGTCCTCGCCAAGAAGTGGGAGGAGTTGGGCGTTCTCGATGACGAGGCCAAGCTTCTGCTTGAGCGCATTACCTCCGATACGTCCATGCGCGAACTCCTGTCCGCCCCTAAAAGCTGGGAGGCCTTCTGGAAGACTCAGGTCAAACAACTCCCCTCCATGAGGAAGAACTTCGACACGGCTAGAGACGCCGGTACTCCAGCACGCGAGCAGGCGTACAAGGCCATCGGCAAGGTCAAGAGCGATGCTTCCGATGCCGAGACTGTCTTCGATGCGCTAGCGCCTTTGGCTGCCATGGCAGTTAGTGGACGTATGCGCTCCGATGCTGAGCGCATGATCGCTACCCAACTGCGGCGCCATGGGGGCAAGCTGCCTGAGACCCCTCCCCCCGAGATCGTCGGAGAGGTAGGTCAGGTGGCCCGCTACGGCAAACTCAGCGAGTACGGCCAGGTGCTGGCTAAGCGCCTCGAGGACTTCGGCTTTGAGCCAGATAAGGCAGAGACCTTCGCGCGCCTGGCCGATGCTCGTGCTGTAGTCTGCGTTCGCAATGGCCGCGACCCTGACATTCCCTCCTGGTACGAGCGCACCTTTGCTGACATCAAGCACGGTGACGAGGGCCACGAGGTCGACGGTGTGCTTCTCATGCAGCCTGGCGACGACATCCTCCCGTCCCGTGCCGACGAGCCCGAGGGCTGGACGAAGATCGAGACGTCTGTGCCGGGTAATCCCAACGCATGGTTGCGTGAGGCTGTTCGTCATCCAGGGAGGGGGCCCCAGCCTGAGGGCTACTTCAAGCTGACTTATGACGAGGTGGCCCGCTATCTGCGCAAGCACGGAACGGAAAAGGAAAAGAAGGTACTTTTCTATCTAAGTAAGCACGTCGATACCAGGAATCTCGCCATCCACGTCGTCGAGGACGTCGATGTTGCGAAGCAGAATGAATTCTTCATGTCTGTGTTCGGCACGGTGGTAGACGAACTCGAGTCGGGCCGGATAGGGGGCGCTCTACGCGGGAGTCGAGTACCGAAGGAGCTTCTGAGCGTCTTGCCGACTCACCGCAGCGGTGATCTGCTGCTCAACGCTACCGGCGGCGCATGGGCGTCTCCTCGCATATTTCTTCATGAGCTGGCCCACGCTGCCACGATGCAGGCGCTGGCGGCTCCTCGGACCAAGGAAGGTCGCCAGGCCGTCAAGACACTGGAAGGTTTGTACGAGACCGCCAAGAAGGAGCTTCCCGAAGCCACCTACGGACTGACCAACCTCGATGAGTTCGTTGCCGAAGCCTTTAGTAGCGCCGACTTCCAGGACATGCTGCGACAGCTGCCGGCTCGACGTGCACAGGGCCGGGTCAAGGCCATGTGGGACGAGTTTGTCGAAGCCGTAGCTGATGTGCTCGGCGTGGCCCAAAAAGATCGCAACGCCCTGGCCGAGGCCATCGACGCCACTGACCGCCTACTCCGTGCCGAGGATGCCACTGGCACGGCAAAGCGGGCTGACCTTATTGACCATCGGCGAAGGATGAAAGAGCAGGAAGCCGAGATCGGCGACGACATCCTCCCCAGTCGCGCTAGCGTCGTCCAGGACCTCGCTGCCGCTGACCCCGAGGACTTCGTGGCAGGTGTGCGCCGCATCCTCAACGCCCTGCCCGAAGACGCCGAGGAGGCGCGCGAGGCGCTGGAGGCAGGCTGGGATGAGCTGACGGGCAGTCGGGTGCGGTACACCCCAGGCTACGCGGGCAAGGCCCTGGCCTGGATCGATCCGGAGACGGGCAAGCTGGTGCGCGGGGACGGCTGGAAGGGCTTCGAGAAGTACCAGGCGGAGGCGCTGGGTGAGCTCGATGAGCTGGTCCGCACTGGCGGCTTGGCGCCTGCGCAGGCAGAAGCGATGCGGCACCTCTGGGGCAACCCCAAGGCGCTCGAGGCGCTGTTCCGTGTGGACTCGGACACAGATGCAGTTCACCTCAACAAGGCGGTGAGTGAGTACGCCGCCAGCAGAGCCGTCGATGCGGTGGCCTCGGCCACCAAGGCTGCTCGGAAGCTGGGCATCAAGGGTGTGCGCGTCGCAGACGTCCTCTCGGGCAAGGCCTTCGAGAAGGGCGGCCCCTTCGACGGCATCATCGACGCTGACGTACGGAGTGCCCGGCGGAGCTCCGAGGCTGCGCGCAGGAACCACGCGGATGGGCAGGCCGTGCTGGACAAGGCTGGCGTCGACTTCAAGGTTCCCTTCCCTGTGCCCACCCGAGCGATGCTGGTTCGCCAAGCACTGGAGGACTACGACACGGCGCTGTGGAAGGCCGCCCGCGATGGCACTGAGATGCCGCCCAGACCCAACCTCGACGCGCTGGGCAAGCCCAAGGCCAAGCCTCCCCAGAAGGGCGAGGGCTTCGACACCTTTGGCGCCGGCACGGCCAAGCGCTACGACACCGAGACGGCTGGGCCCACCTCCGACCTGACCCTCGATGAGCTCTACGAGGACGTCTTCGAGGGCTCGGCAGACCTGGCGCGGCCCAAGGACCTCCCCAAGAAGGACACGTCGGTCCCGGCGGGCGAACGCGACCCCTACTGGTACGAGGACGACCTTCCTCGAGGCCGCAGTGCCATCCTGGGCGAGGTCCGCAAGACTCGCGACAAGCTGGGTCGGGCCTGGAAAACTGACAGCGGTGTTGTTACCATCCCGGACCACGAGTACGAGGTCATCAAGACCTTCGTGAGCATGGTGGGCACTAACCGCCTCGCTGACGTCGCCCTGGCCATCAGGCCCAAGGTCTCCGAGGGCCTGCTCATGTTCGATGAGCCCCTGGGGCTCTACATGTTTGCCGACTCCATCGTCGGCATCAGCCACTCGGCCATCGTGTCTGGGCGCTTCGTCGACACCACGGTCCACGAGCTCTGGCACAGCCTCTCGCGGTTCCTGCCCGACGCCACCGTCGCGGACCTACACAAGCAGTTCGTGCGCGAGCGCGAGACCTTCATGCGGGCCAACCCCAAGGCCTTCGACCGCGAGGGCGCGCTCGCCAGCATTAGCATGGCCGAGGGCCAGGCCACCTACCGCTACGCCAACTTCGACGAGTGGGTCGTCGAGAAGATGAAGGACCTCAGCATCGAGGAGGCCACCCGCAAGGCCAGCCTCAAGATGAAGGCCGCTGGGGAGATCACCTTCGGCAGCCGTGCTGACCAAGCGCTGCGTGCTCTGCGCGCCCTGGTCATGGGCCACTTCAACCAGATCAAGGCCATCTTCGGCCGGGACGTGGCCCGCAAGACCTACATGGACTTCATGAAGGGCAAGCACACGGAGAAGGTCCGAGACGGCACGCTGGCCAGCGCCGTGAAGCTCAGCCCCGAGCAGGAGGCGGCCTCGGCTCAGCGCTGGCAGGCCTTCCTCAACTCGATAGAGGCGGGCGCCGACGCCAAGGCTGCCGGCCGGCGGATGACCCTGGAGACCGAGAAGTTCCTCGACGACCTGGTCACGGGCGTGGCGAAGGCGGGGGACGAGGCCATCTTGCCCAGCCGGGCCGACGACGAGGCCATTGAAGTCAAGAAGGGCAAGCTTCAGGCTGACCAAGGCCGCCTGATTGAGCTGCTCGGCGCGTCTATGTACGACCAGGACATCGTTGCGGTGTCTATCAAGGAACTCGTGCAGAACGCTTTCGACGGCGTCAAGTCGAACCCCGCCCCTCCGCCCGAGGGAAACCGCATCATCGTCACAGAGGACAGCAAGACCCACACCATCGAGATCGAGGATAACGGCATCGGCATGACCGCCGACACCGTGCAGGATGCGTTGTTCACCATTGGTGGTACTGACAAGAGTGCGCTCAAGCCCGGCCAGCGTAGCGGAGGACTGGGTCTCGCTAAGATGGCATTCCTCTTTGGCGGCGAAGAGATCACTGTCAGGACCGTGAAGAACGGCATCCGCACTGAGGTGCAAGCTACTCCACTGCAGATCAAGGGCAACGACTTCGAGATCCGCCAGTACCGCACGGACGAGCCCAATGGTACGTCGGTCAAGGTGAAGTTCCCCGAGCAGCGAATGAATCCTAAGACCGGCGAGCTGGAGGACGTCGACTTCGGCGGCAACTCGTACGGCCTTGCCGGTAAGATCATCGGTGACGTAGAGGTCGTGTACCGCAGCAACAAGTGGGGCGACTCGATGGACGAGCAGGTAATCGAGACCGGCAAGCACATTAAGCTGCCACCTGTGCTCACCAAGGTCAAGTTCTCGTGGGGCGAAGCTACCATCTACATGGGCACAAAGCGTAAGGAATACACTTGGGCCAACGTGTACTCAGCTGGGCTTCGTCAGTTCCAAAAGCGTTTCGATGATGTTCCCTTCGAAGTACACATTGACATCCGCCCTGACGTACCCTCCGAGCACCCTCACTACCCCTTCAACAACCAGAGAGAGGGGTGGCGAGGTACTGTCAAGGACGACGTCGAGGCCATCGTCCAGTACCTGCAGAAGCACTCCTCAGGCCTCTCTGCAGAGGAGACGGCCAACAAGTTTGCAGACGCTGTCACCATGGAGAAGCTCAGCCTGACTGAGCTCGGTGGCGACTACGAGTCGTCGCGCAAGGCCATGCTCGACAAGTTCGCCCCGGTGACGAAGGACATCGACAAGCAGAAGGTCGACGACCTCTTTGAGTACCTTGAGGTGGCCAAGGACGGTAGCGTTACCACCGATACTGGTCGCCAGGTAGTCAAGTCTACGAAGGAGCGTAAGTCTGAGCGGGCGGCTGCGCGGTCTATGAAGGCCGAGAAGGCGGCCAAGGACGCTCGCGACTACTTCAACACTGTGGGCGTTGACACCACCAAGCCGATCTTCCACAGCAATCTCAACACCGACATCTTGGCGGAGGTAGCCAAGGCCTCTCGCACGTCGCCGCACGAGATGATGGCCGAGTTTGGCAGCGCTGTGCACGAGTTTATGCGGTACGTGGCAGAGCACGGCGGGCCTGTATACAGGCGCTTCGACGACCCTGCCACACCCTACGCTGCAGGTATTTCGCTGGACAAGGGCTATCGCGGCGTACATGTGCGTGCGCCCTATAATGCCTTCTTCCTGAACCCGCTGGCCTTTGATGCGTCTACCCCAGTTGGCGCCGGTGGATCGTACCTACATACGCTGTTCCACGAGGCTGCCCACACTGCCAGGATGAGCCACGACGAGATGTTCACCGTGGCCCTGGGCAACCTCTACGAAAAAGCTAGCGATGCCGGCGGCGTACGTGCCCTCGAAGACGCTCTCATTCAGATCGCATCCAAGCACTGGGACACACTACAGGAGTTGAAGCGTGCCTACGAAAACCACAATGTCAAGAATCGGGGACGTTCTCTGGAGGACTCTGGCAGCAGATCAGCCTACGTTCGCGGCGAAGAAGGCCCGGGTGCTCCACGCGTTGAAGGACCACATGATGATGGCGCCCAACGCGGCGTCGAAGCAGGAGTTCCAGCAGGAGATCGCAAGGGTGGAGTCACTCTCGGAGACGTAGCCCTCGCAAACGCAGACGTCCTGCCTCCGCAGGTTCTACAGTCCTCTGGCGACGGTCCCAAGTACGCGGGTCGTCCTAAGTTGCCAGATATGCCGGAGTTCAAGAAGTTCCGCGAGCAGGTATTGGTCGGGCTCTCAGAGCACGATGATCTCGTCCTGGAGTGGAGCAAGGCAGAAGGCGCCAAGGCTGTCGATGAACTGCGGGATACCGTCAAGGGTATCGACGATGCTGTGCAGGCACTGGCGTGGCACCCGAAGCTCGTGGCAGACCTCAAGGTGCTGGAGAAGGCCAAGGGAGCGCTGCACTACAACGAGACCAACGCCGTAGAGAACGCAGGCGATCTACCTTGGCGCACCGTTAACCAGAACCTGTTCGAGTTGGTGGATGGCAAGCCTGGCCGGTGGGACGTCCTGAAGTCGGAAGACGGTAAGTGGTATCCGTACGGCACTGCTACTGAGACTAACGTCTCGAGTATGCACAAGCTCAGCAACAAGGGGTACGCTACGCCGCAGGCAGCGATGCGAGATCATAGCCTGCTGCCCGCTTATCAGAAGTACGGCATGGTGGATGCACACTACACCAACGCCATCAACGCGTCGCGAAAGCGTGTAGACGAGGCAGACCACTTCGGCACACTGGGCAGCGACCTTGAGTCCTCGCTATTTATGGGCTCCTACCGTAGTAGCGAGACTGACAAGAGCCAAAACCTCTCTGAGCTTCTCGGAGCGGTAGCCAGGCGTTCTCGCGAAATCAACATGAGCCTTGGTAGCTTCGACACTCGCGCGCTGGATTTCGACACAGTGCGACTCCTCGACGATGCAGCAGAATTCAACTATATGTCAGGCGAGCTTCGAGACCTAACGAGAGGCCTTGGGGGCCGCTATCCAGAGCTTGTCGAGAAGGTCAACAGGCTACTGGTCAAGATGCCAGAAGGGACTGTAGAGGTCTTCGAGGGTCTACCTAAGGTAAGGTCTGCCTATGCCGGCAGGGGGGATGCCCGGGACCTTGTCGAGCGCATCGTCGAAGCTTACAGCGGCAACATGGAGCCCAGGGAAGTAGCTTTTGCTACGCGCAAGTTTGTAGATAGGTACGAAGAAGTCCGCGACATCGAGTTGGAAGACTTCATACCAGTAGCTAAGGCTGCAGGCATGAACCAGGATCAGGCTGTAGATGCCTTTGGCCGCATTGAGCACATGTTCGGCAGTCGTCACGGCGGCAGCACCCTTGCTCGCGGGCCCAGCTCAGCTACCTTCGGAGCATACGGCATTGAGAGCCTTGGCCTGATACCCGCTACTACAGACGCAGCCAAGCTCAGCGAACTCAAGAAGTCGCGGGGGGTTGTGGCCGAAGGTTCACTGGTAGTCGCGCTGCACCGCGCAGCTCAGTATGAAGACCCTGCAAGGCGTAAGGCACTCAAGGCGCTGGCTGTGCACCTCGAGGATGCGTCTATGCTGGAGCAGCCTATGCTCCAGGTACGCGGCAGTAAGTGGGGCGATCACGTCAACCACATCACCAAGACCAAGGGTGTAGGCGGTCACTACGATCCACGTGGCCATGAAGTTGTCCTGCCGCTACGCTCAGGCCACCTTAGCGGTGACGTGCTGTTTCACGAGGCAGCCCATGCCGTCACCTCTCGCCTGATCTACGCAGCGCAGCAGTTCCAGCGGATGCCGCCGTATGTGCTAAAACAGAATGCAGAGGCTAAGCGCCTCGTAGCGGCGCACAAGGACCTCAACGATACACTGCATAAGGCTCGCATGGCCTTCGAGAAGGACTTCCCTGACGCCGAGAAGATGTTCTACGCCCTCGCCGACGTCGAGGAGTTCATCGCTGAGATCTTCTCCAACCAGCGCTTCCGCATGTGGCTGTCGACTGTTCCTGCTCCAGGCAAGCGTCAGACGCTACTGAGCAAGGTAGCAGAGACACTCAAGCGCATGTTCAAGGTCGAGGGCACCGACGCCATCGGCTCTCTCCTTGACGAGTCCCTGGGTGTCATTGATGATCTCATCTACGGCAGTCGCCTTGACGAAGCCATGGCCGGCAAGGGCCGCACCCGTGACGTCCTGCTCCAATCGGCAGATGATGCTGCCGATGCCGCACCTACGCCCAAGAACCTCGTGGTCACGCACGGTACTGACCTTGACGGGCTTAAGATGATGCTTGAGTCTGGTAAAGTGCCAGCTCCGTCTCTCGGCGTGTCGCGCATTGAGCACCCAGCGGGCAGAAGCTTTGGCGATATCACACTCCTCGCCCGCTCGGACATGGTCGATCCTGCCAAGGGCTCTGAGACCTTCAGCAGCGACGCATGGACGCCTCGCGCAGTCGACGCTGTCCGCAACCTGCCTGTGAAGACTGTGCTCGACGAAGACGCAGCCAAGGCGGCGGGCCTCGACCTCGACGTCCTGCGACGCATTAACGAGGCTGACGGCTTTGCCAATGAGCATCATATGCCCATCGAACTTACACGCGGATGGCCGCATCTTCTGGGGGAAGCGGACGACAGTGATGCCATAAGCAAGACCGTGAACAAAATGCCTGAGGTGCTGCAAGACGTCATCACGTCTAACCAGGACATCCTCAACAACATGGACCTGCTGATTGCTGCTGGAGAGGCCGCTGCCCTATCTCAAGCCCTTGACCGTGCCGAAGCTATCCTGGAAAACACCCTCCGCAGTTACTCAGATGCAGGGGTTAGTGCCTCCCCTGCAAACATCCGGAGCGCAGCCAACACTGCTATAGAGTCGGTCAGAGTTCGTCCAGCCTTCGTCTCTACGCACAGTTCCTCTTTTAGCGCAGGGCTTCGCGACAGAGTCGCTGCAAGAAGTACGCTTAACAGCGCACTGCGCATGCGTACGCAGGAATTGAAGAGCCAGGGCGTTGTCAAGGACATTGGTCCGACGCCCGAAGACATCGCCGAGTTCATGAAGGAGATGCCACATCGTGGCGGCGAGATGGGCAGTACCACTGAAGAAGTCATCGACTCGCTGAGCGAGTACGGCGGCAGCGGCATGTCTTCGCTGCGGGCAGCCGGCGCTGAGCGCTTCGACGATCTGGACGCCATCAAGGGTGCGCGCGACCGACTGCGTGTCTCTGGCAAGAAGCCTGAGTTCTACAATGAGACTAAGCGAAGACTCGCAGAACTCAACGCCAAGGCGGAGAGCAATGTCAAGGGCGTGCTGGCGCGCTACTACGTGATGCGCAGTGCGCTATTGGAAGGCGGCAAGGTGCCCAAGGATGCCGGCCCCCTACAGGTCTACGTAGACGCGGCTCGAAGCATCCGGGGCTTCATGGATGATCCGGCTATTCGTAAGAACGCCGAGAGCTTCCTTATGGACCGCGCCATCGCAGACCGCCTTGACGCCTCCCTTGACACAGGGATTCTCGCCGAGAACTACGCGAACATCAAGGACGAGCTTATTGAATTCGCAGAGTTCCTGCAGAAGGGCGGAGTGTCCGACTACTTCGAGGCCAAGCCCTTCCGTCCAGTGGCTCTCAGTGAGTTCGAAGCGGCCGTAATCCCGTACCACCTGCGAGACGATCTGTCGGTAAAGGAGCTCGAGAAGTTCGGCATCAAGGTTCACGTGCACGGAGGGCCCTCTCCTGAAGAGTGGGACCTTATGGGCACGGGTCTCAACTTTGGGCATATCGACAGACTACGTATGTGGGCACAGGTGCCTCTCGCCAAGGAGATGCCTGCAGGGTTCTGGGGGCACATTCAGCGAGACTATATTGCGCGGAACTTGTCTGAGGAAACTGCCTTTGTCATGGATCGGGTCTCTGCCAAGTTGTTCCCGTCAAGAGTTCACACGGGCAGGGCTACCTTTGACGAGCTGAATGATGGCCAGCTGGCCATGCTGCAACAGTATATCGCCACCCTTCCGAGAGGTAAGACGCGCAAGCAGGCCATCGACGCTGCCTCCAGAGAGCGCGACATCCTCTTCCAGGAAGGTGCTCGCGCTGTCGACCAGACGCAGACTCCTGAGTTCAAGAACTTCTTTGGAGACTGGGAGGCCGATCCGGCGAATGCATCGAAGGTGGTCGACGAACAGGGGCGACCACGGGTGGTGCATCACGGCGGAATGGGGGACTTCGACGTATTTACGGACACTACCGACATCGGCTTTCACTTCGGTACGGCAAAGGCCGCAAGTAACTTTGCAGGTGACCAGGGCAGCGTCATGCCCGTGTAC